>Ga0209109_10000123_pt1 | contig 33853 bp, 24 predicted proteins | sample Rifsed10ft2_FD_184004 | JGI IMG/M metagenome (GOLD analysis project Ga0209109, IMG submission 184004) | Soil microbial communities from Rifle, Colorado, USA - sediment 10ft 2 (version 2) | ecosystem: Environmental > Terrestrial > Deep subsurface > Rock core/Sediment | place: Rifle, Colorado... | reverse complement strand
GCATCATCCGCAAGTCGCTCGACCTCGATCTGGCCTACTTCGAGAACGCCGAGTACTACGACAAGCTGCAGAACGCCCGCCGCGAGGCCGATTGGCGCGGCCTGCAGATCATGAACGGCGGGTTCTACCTGATCCAGAACCTGCTGACGCTGGCCTCCTTCGCCGTCGTCCTGTTCCGCTTCAACGTCTGGCTGGCGCTGATGCTGTTCATCGCCACGGTGCCGGCCTTCATCGCCCAGAGCAGCTACGCCGATCTGACCTTCCGCGTCATCTCGTGGCGGGCGCCGGAAGCGCGCAAGCTCAACTACCTGGAACACCTGCTGACCGACTATGACGCCGTCAAGGAGGTCAAGCTCTTCGCCCTGGGCGAACCGCTGCTGGGCCGCTACGCCACCCTGTTTTGGAGCTTCCTGCGCGAGGACCAGTCGATCGCCCAGCGGCGCAGCCTGGCGTCGCTCGGCTGGGGGCTGCTGGCGACGGTCACCTACTACGCGGCCTACTTCTGGATCGTGCTGCAGACGATCGAAGGCGACATCACGCTGGGCGACATGACGCTCTACCTTATCATCTTCCGCAACAGCCAGAATACGTTCGAGTCGATATTCTGGGGGCTAAGTGAGATGTACGAGAACGGGTTGTTCATGAGCAACCTGTTCGCCTTCCTCGAGCTCGAGCCGCAGATTCGCGTCCCGCCAGGCGCTCGTCCAGTCCCAGCCGACGGCCGCAGTGGAGTCGAGTTCCGCGGCGTCTCCTTCCGCTATGAGGGCCACGACGACTGGGTCCTGCGCGACGTCAGCCTGCGAATCGGCCCCGGCGAGAAGATCGCCCTGGTCGGCCCCAACGGCGCCGGCAAGACCACCCTGATCAAGTTGTTGGCCCGCCTGTACGACCCGACCGAGGGTCAGATTCTGTTCCACGGCATCGACCTGCGCGAACTCGATCCGGCCGACCTGCGCCGCCGCATCGGGGTCATCTTCCAGGACTTCGTCCACTACCACCTGGCGGCGTCGGAGAACATCGGCTTCGGACAGATCGAGGCGCTCGGCGATCGACCCCGCATCGAGGCCTCGGCCGCCAAGAGCGGAGCCGATGCGGTGATCACGGCCCTGCCGGAGGGATACGAGACGATCCTCGGCCGCTGGTTCGCCAAGGGCCGCGACCTGTCCGGCGGCGAGTGGCAGAAGATCGCCCTGGGCCGAGCCTTTATGCGTTCGTGCGACCTGTTGATCCTGGACGAGCCGACGGCGGCGCTCGACGCCGAGAACGAGTACAAGGTTTTCCAGCAATTCCGCGCGTTGACCGAGGACAAGATGGCGATCCTGATCAGCCACCGCTTCTCGACCGTGCGCATGGCCGACCGCATCTACGTCCTCAACGAAGGACGCATCCAAGAACAGGGGACACACGACGAACTGTTGGCCCGCGACGGGCTCTATGCCCACCTCTTCACGCTGCAGGCGCAATCGTACCGGTAGACCTGCATGTCCCAGGCGCTTTCCGCGACGAGCCCGGACCGTCCCGCGCCAGAGGCGGCGCTGGCTGTGCCGCTGTGGCGCCTGGTTCCCGGCGTCGGTCTGCTCTCGGCGGCCATGCTCGGCCTCGAGATGTTGGCCATCCGCTGGATCTCGATCCTGTATTACCCGTTAGCCGCCTACATCGTGATCGCCCTGGCGCTGATGGGCCTCGGCCTGAGCGGCGGTGTGCTGGCGGTCCGTGGCGGTCGTCGGCCGCTCACCGGTAGTGCGGCAGCTCTCTTCGCCGCGTCCTTCTCCGCCTCGACCCTCGGCGCCATGGCCTTCGCCTGGGCAGCCCCGGCCTCGCCGTGGATCGCCGTCGGACTGATCGTCGGCCTGGCGCTTCCTTTCTTCTTCGCCGGCCTGGCGCTGGCCACCCTGTTTGCCTCGAGTTCCACTCGCGTGTCGCAGGTCTACTTCGCCGATCTCCTGGGCGCCGGCCTGGGCGCGGTCGTGGCGATGCTCGCCCTGGAGTGGATCGATGGGATCCGCCTCGGATGGCTCCTGGCGGGGGCCGGCCTCGTCGCCGCGGCGCTGCTCACCCCCGCGCCGCGACCGCGCCTTGGTTTCTTCGCCGGCGCCGTTGGGCTGACCTGGCTGGCCTTCACCGCGCCGATTCCATTCGGGATCACGCCGGTCGCCCCGAAAGAGTTGGCGCGGGCCCTGCGCCTCGCCGGCGCGCCGGTATGGGAATCGTCGCAGTGGAATCCACTGGCCCGCATCGACGTCGTCTCCTTCGGGGACGATCGACTCGATGCCGCGCTCCCCCTGGAATACAAACTCGTCACCCAGGACGGCGGCGCCCCTTCCCTGCTGCTCCGGCCCGATCCAACGCTCGGCCGCCTGGGAGACCAGACGATCTTCGGAATCCCTTTCTGGATCCGTCCGCAGGCGAATGTCCTGATCATCGGCCTGGGCGGGGGCCCCGACCTTCTGGCCGCACTGGAATATGACCCGCGGCGGGTCGATGTGGTCGAAGTCAACCCGGCCATGATCGACCTGGTGGAGCGGCGCTATGCCGACTTCCTCGGCCGCCCCCTGGCCGATGCTCGCGTGACCGTCACCCAGGGCGACGGCCGTTTCTTCGTCGCCCGGTCGTCAGATGAATACGACCTGATCCAGTTGACCGGCGTCGACACGGCCGTGGCCGCGGCGGCAGCCGGCCCCAACCTTGCCGAGAACTACCTGTACACCCAGGAGGCCTTCCGGCTTTATCACGCCCACCTTTCGCCGGAGGGGATCTTGGCCGTTTCCTTTCCCAACGTGGATGGCCTCGGCCTGAGACTGGTGAACCTCGTCACCCAAACGCTGGCCCATGCGGGGGTGGAACGCCCCGAAGACCACATCGTCCTGGCCGAGATCACGGGCTACGTCCACGTGCTGATGAAGCGATCGCCCTTCACCGACGAGGAACTCGACACCCTCCAGCGCGGCTTCCAGCGCCGAATCACCAGCGTCTACTTCCCCCTCTACCACCGCCTCTTTGGCGACCCTCCCCTGTCGTTCATCGAGCGCTCAGCAATCATCGCCTCCCCCGAGATCACCTGGCCCGGGGTCTACGGAGACTATCAGACCGCATGGCGACAGGGGCGGGAGGACGAGTTCCTACGCTCCCAACCTCAGACGGTAGAGGCCCCCGACGATGACCACCCGTTCATTTTCGTCCTCGACAAGTGGGGTGGGCGCGCACCAAACCTTCGGGCCCTGGGCGGCCTGCTGGTGGCGCTGGTGCTCGCCAGTGCCCTGCTCCTCCTCGGTCCACCGGCCGTGCTTCAGCGGCGCGGGATCGAAGCTCCCGCGCGAGCGTTGTGGGGCGTTTACTTCCTGGCCATCGGGCTGGGTTACATCCTGGTGGAAGTCTCGCTGATCCAGAAGCTCTCGCTCTTCCTCGGGCACCCGTCGCTCGCCCTGGCGACGACCATCGGCGGCCTGCTGGTGGCGTCGGCGCTGGGCAGCCTGGCGAGCGGGAGCTGGCGAGGTCGGCCGCAGACCCTGGTCGCGGTTTCGGCCCTGACGGTCGCCGTCCTCGCGGCAGCCATGATGCCCCTGCTCCCGTTCCTGACCGAACGCCTGCTGGGACAACCCCTTCCCGTGCGGCTCCTGGCCTCTCTCGCCTTTCTCGCCCTGCCTGGGTACTTCATGGGTATCCCCTTCCCCACGGGCCTGGCTTACGTCAAGACGCTCTTCCCGGCCTTCGTCCCGTGGGCCTGGGGCTTGAATGCTGCGGCTTCGGTCTCGGCGACGATCCTTGGGCTGATCATCGCGCTGCTGATGGGGTTGAACGCGGTCTTACTGACAGCTGCTGTGCTCTACGGCGCCGCCGCCGCCGCTTTCGTTCTGGTCGTCGCTCGGACTCAGAACCCGGCGGAGGCAGCCGGACCGACGTGAGATGGTCCGTATTCACCCAACCTTTGTTGACTGAGGTCCGCGCACGCGACGCACGACGAAAGAGAAAGGGGCGGCGTAGCCGCCCCTTTCCTTTGGCAGACACCCACGCTTCCGCCGGTCTCATCTCAAATGGACGCTCACGCCCCCTCGTCCATTTCTGACGCGTCGAGGGGCGCCTGCGGCGCCCCTCGGTCAGAACAACCGGAGGTCAGGAACCCTTACAGGTCGAGCGCCGCCATTTGCTCCAGGTACTTCCACCGTCCGGCGACGTCTCGCCGCGCCGACTCGAGCAGCATCTCGGCGCGCTTCGGTTGAGTCTGCCGCAAGACGCGGAACCGGTTCTGCTTGTACATGAACTCATCCAACCCGACGCTCGGCGCCTTGCTGTCGAGCTGCAACGCCGACTTGCCCTCGGCCGCCAGGGCCGGATCGAAACGATAGAGTGGCCAGAAGCCGCTGTCCACCGCCAGCTTGTGCAGGTCGGTGGCGGTGTCCATCTCGATGCCGTGGGCGATGCAGTGCGCGTACGCGATCAGAAGCGACGGGCCCGGATAGGCTTCGGCCTCGCGATAGGCGCGCACGGTCTGGGTCATGTTGGCGCCGTAGGCGATCTGCGCCACGTAGATGTTGCCGTAGCTCATGGCGATGGCGCCCAGGTCCTTCTTGGGCATGTCTTTGCCGGCGGCGGCGTATTTGGCGATGGCGCCGCGCGGCGTCGCCTTCGACGATTGGCCGCCGGTGTTGGAGTACACGCCGGTGTCGAGCACCAGGACGTTCACTTTGCGGCCGGAGGCCAGCACGTGGTCCAGACCGCCGTAGCCGATATCGTAGGCCCAGCCGTCCCCGCCGACGATCCACACCGAGCGCGGCGTCAGATACTCGGCGACGCTCAGCAATCGACGGGCGGCCGGATCGGCGCTGTTCCGCAGGAAGTCGCGCAGCTGCGTCAATCGCTGCCGCTGCGTCTCGATCCCCTGGGCCGTCGAGGTATCGGCCTCCAAGATCGCCGGCCGCAGGTCCGAAGCCCCGTTCAGCTCGACCTGCTCCAACAGCTCGCGGGCGAAGGCCCCTAGCCGTTCGGCCGTCAGCCGCATCCCCAGCCCGAACTCGGCATTGTCCTCGAACAGCGAGTTCGACCAGGCCGGGCCGCGGCCGTCGGCGCGGGTGGTGTAGGGCGTCGTCGGCAGATTCCCGCCGTAGATCGACGAGCAGCCGGTGGCGTTGGCCACCAGCAGGCGGTCGCCGTAGAGTTGGGTCAGGAGCTTGAGGTAGGGGGTCTCCCCACAGCCGGCGCACGCGCCCGAGAACTCGAACATCGGGGGCAGAAACTGCGAACCCTTGGTGGTGTAGGGATTGACCAGGCTCGGCGCCGGATCGGGGATGTTCAGGAAGTAATCCCAGTTGGCGGCTTCGGCTTCCCGCAGAGCCGCCTGCGGCTGCATCGAAATCGCCTTGCGCTCGGTCTTGACGCCTGTCTCGTCCTTGGCGTAGGCCGGGCACAGATGGACGCAGGCGCCGCAGCCGGTGCAGTCCTCCGGCGCGACCTGCAGCGTGTACTTCATGCCGCTGAACTCGCGCCCGCGGGCCTCGGTCGACTTGAAGGTCGGCGGCGCCTCGCCGTTGGCCAGGGAGGCGTCGTAGACCTTCGCCCGGATCGTGGCATGCGGGCAGCCGAAGACGCACTGGTTGCACTGGATGCAGACCTCGGTGTCCCACACCGGGATCTCCAGGGCGATGTTGCGTTTCTCGTAGCGCGACGTGCCGATCGGATAGGTCCCATCGACCGGCATCCGCGAGACCGGCAGGGCGTCGCCGCGCGCGGCGATCATCTCTCCGGTCACCTGGCGGACGAACTCGGGGGCGTCGGCCGGCACGGCCCCGCGCATCCCGGCAACGGCGGTGGCTTGACTCGGCACGGTCACCCGGTGGATGCGCTCGCGCGCCAGCTGCGCCGCCCGGACGTTCATCTCGACGACGGTGGGCCCCTTGTCGCCGTAGCTGTCCTCGATCGCCAACTCGATCATCTGGTTGGCCTTGGCCTCCGGCAGCACGCCGGAGATGGCGAAGAAGGCCGTCTGCATGATGGTGTTGATACGTCCGCCCAGGCCGAGCGAGCGCGCCAGCTCGTAGGCGTCGATGACGTAGAAGGCCGCCTGCTTGTCGATCAGGGCTTGCTGGACCTCACGCGGCAGACGGTCCCAGACCTGGTCCGCCGGGAACGGGCTGTTGAGCAGGAACGTCCCGCCCGGCCGCAGGTGGTTGAGCATCTCGAAACGCTCGACGAAGGGAAAGGCGTGGCAGGCGAGGAAGTCGGCGTGGTCGATCAGGTAGGTGCTGTGGATCAGCTGCGGACTGAAGCGCAGGTGGGAGATCGTCATCGAGCCCGACTTCTTCGAGTCGTAGTAGAAGAAGCCCTGGGCATAGTGGTCGGTCGCCTTGCCGATGATCTTGATCGAGTTCTTGTTGGCTCCCACCGTGCCGTCGGCGCCCAGGCCGAAGAACATCGCCCGATGGGTCTCCTTGGCCTCGCTGACGAAGTGCTCATCCCACGGCAGGCTGGTGCCGCTGACATCGTCGTCGATGCCGACGGTGAAATGGTTCTTGGGCCGCGGCTGGGCCAGATTGTCGAAGACGGCCTTGGCCATCCCGGGGGTGAAGTCCTTGGACGCCAGGCCGTAACGGCCGCCGAAGACCGTCGGCAGAGTCGCCGCCGTGAGCGATCCGGCGGCCAGCGCCTCGGCGACGGCGGTCTGGACGTCGACGTAGAGCGGTTCCCCGACGCCGCCGGGCTCCTTCGTCCGGTCCAGCACGGCGATCCGCTGCACGCCCGGCGGCAACGCGGCGACCATCGCCACGCCATCGAAGGGCCGATACAGCCGCACCTTGAGCATCCCGACCTTCTCGCCGGCGGCGTTCAACACACCGACGACCTCCTCCAGCACTTCGGCGGCCGAACCCATAACGATCACCACCCGCTCGGCATCCGGGGCGCCGACGTAGTCGAAGAGGTGATAGGCGCGGCCGACGAGCCGGGCGAAGCGGTCCATGACTTCCTGCACCACGGTCGGGGCGTGCTGGTAGAACGGATTGACCGCCTCGCGCCCCTGGAAGTAGACGTCCGGGTTCTGGGCTGTGCCGCGCATCATCGGACGCTCGGGGGAAAGGCTGCGTTGGCGGTGGGCGAAGACCAGCTCGTCCGGGATCATGGCCCGCATGTCGTCGTGGCTGAGCATTTCGATCTTCTGGATCTCGGACGAGGTGCGGAAACCGTCGAAGAAGTGCAAGAACGGCAGGCGGGTCTCGAGCGTGGCGGCGTGGGCGATGAGCGCCAGGTCCATCACTTCCTGCACGCTGTTCGAGGCCAGCATCGCCCAGCCGGTCGAGCGGGCGGCCATCACATCGCTGTGATCGCCGTAGATCGACAGGGCGTGCGTCGCCAGCGCCCGGGCGGCGATGTGGAAAACCGTCGGCGTGAGCTCGCCGGCGATCTTGAACATGTTGGGGATCATCAGCAGCAGACCCTGCGAGGCGGTGAAGGTTGTCGTCAGGGCGCCGGTCGTGACGGCGCCGTGGACGGCGCCGGCGGCGCCGCCTTCCGACTGCATCTCGACGACCGACGGCACCGTCCCCCAGATATTCTTCTCGGCCAGCGAGGCCTTCTCGTCGGCGATCTCCCCCATCGTGGACGAGGGGGTGATCGGGTAGATGGCGATGACCTCGCTGACGGCATAGGCGACGTGCGCCGCGGCGGCATTGCCTTCGACCATCGCCCTTCGACGAGGCTCAGGGCGGGCCCGCTCGCGGCCGTTGGAGACTTGCCCCATGAAACGGCTCCTTTCCGGAGTGCCGGAAACGCCTGGCAGAGCGGAGAAACGCCCCGCCTAGGCCTGCTCAGGAGTGTAGGTCTTGCCCCCACCCCCCGTAGTGGAGAAGCACAACCCAAACCGGAGGACAGTTGTCACTATTGAGAAGTGGCCGGCCGCGGCACATTAAGGAAGCCCTCTGTTCGACCTACCGGGCGCCCGAGGAGCCATGACTGATCTGACGACCACCTACATGGGGATTCCGCTGACCTCGCCGCTGGTCGTGGCCGCCAGCTCGATCTCGGGCATGATCGACCGGGTGCGTCTGGCCGAGCAGGCTGGCGCCGGGGCGCTGGTCATCCGCTCTCTTTTCGAGGAGCAGATCCAGGTCGACGCCCTTAAGTTGGAAGAAAGCCTGCGGGTGGGCGCCGAGAGCTTCGCCGAGGCCCCCAGCTATTTCCCCGACATCCACGCGGGCGCGGCCGAGGAACACCTGCATTGGATCGAGAAGACGCGCGCCGCGGTCCAGATCCCCCTCATCGCCAGCCTGAACGCCGCCGCGCCGGGCAGCTGGGTCCGCTATGCAAAGCAACTCGAGGCCACCGGCGTCAACGGGCTCGAATTGAACGTCTATGCGGTCGCCGCCGATCCGCGGCAATCCGCCGGCCAGATCGAGCAGGAGCTGCTGGACATCGTCGCCGCCGTCCGAGGCGAGACAAAGATGCCGTTGGCGGTCAAGCTCAGCCCGTTCTACACCTCGGTCAGCCATGTGGCTCACGCCCTCGACGGGCTGGGGATCGACGCCCTGGTCCTGTTCAACCGCTTCGTCCAACCCGACATCGATCCCGCCACCGAAACCCTGCTGACCGAGATGGTCCTATCCACCCCCGACGAGCTGCGGCTGCCGCTGCGCTGGACGGCGCTGCTCTACGGCAGGGTGCGGGCGCAGATCGCGCTGTCCACCGGCGTCCACTCGGGGTTGGACGCGGCCAAGGCGCTCTTGGCCGGCGCCCAGGTCGTCCAGACCGCCTCCGCCCTGCTTCAGCACGGAATCCCCTACCTGTCGACGATGCTCCGCCAGCTGGATGGGTGGATGGAGGAGCATGAGTATCGACAGTTGAAGGACTTCCGCGGCAAGCTCAGCCAGAAGGAAAGCCCCAACCCGCTGGCGTATGAGCGGGCCCAGTACGTTCGGCTGCTGACCTCCCAGAAGTGACGGCCGGCGCCTCGCCCTCCTGCTGACGGGCCGGCCGCACCGTCAAACGGCAGCTCACCCGGATCCTAGACCAGGCTTCTGAACTCGCCGGCTTGACATCCGACTATCCAAGTGGTACACTACTTCTAGGTTATATAACCTATGAGTGCTAAACGGACTCCCGACCGTCTCAACGCCACTTTCGCCGCTCTGGCAGATCCCACTCGACGGGCAATCCTGGCCCGGCTCGCGCTGGGCGAGGCATCGGTGATGGAGTTGGCAGAACCATTCACGATCAGCCAGCCGGCGATCTCCAAGCACCTCAAGGTCCTCGAACAGGCCGGTTTGATTTCGAGCGGCCGTGCGGCGCAGCGGCGCCCGCGCCGGCTGGAGCCCGAGCCGCTGGCCGAAGTCTCCCAATGGTTGGACGGCTACCGAGAGCACTGGGAGGCCACGTATCGACGCCTCGACGCCCTGCTGACCGAGCTCAAGTCCCAGGAGAAAGCCCGCAGCCGGCGATAGACGGGTCGGCAGCAAGCGTCGCTGAACCGCACCCCCTTGCCAAAGGAGGCAACCGATGTCCCCCCAGAAGATCAAGACCTACTTGTGGTTCGATCACCAAGCCGAGGAGGCGGCCAACCTCTACACCTCCATTTTCAAGAACTCGAAGGTCCTGAACGTGGCGCGCTATGGCGATGCCGGACCCGGTCCGAAGGGAACGGCGATGACCGTGAACTTCCAGTTGGACGGGCAGGAGTTCATCGCCCTCAACGGCGGCCCCGCTTTCAAGTTCACCGAGGCGATCTCTTTGCTCGTCGACTGCGAGACCCAGGAGGAAGTCGATCGGTTATGGAACAAGCTCACCGCCGACGGCGGCGAAGAGAGTATGTGCGGCTGGTTGAAGGACAAGTTCGGCCTGTCGTGGCAGATCATCCCCACCGCTTTGTTCCGGCTGATGAGCGACCCGGATCCGGACAAGTCGAAGCGGGTCATGCAAGCGATGCTTCAGATGAAGAAGATCGACGTCCCCACGCTGGAGCGGGCGCACGCCGGCAAGTGACGGAGCGCGAACGGGAGCCTCGCCGGGTGCGAGGCCCCCGAGGAGACCACCGATGACGGAAACCGGAACGCTGCAGGTCACGCTGCCGTCCGAGCGGGAAATCGCCATGACGCGCGTCTTCGACGCCCCACGCCGGCTCGTCTTCGATGCCTACACCAAGCCCGAGCTCCTCAAACGCTGGGCCGGCGGGCCGCCGGGCTGGAACCTCGTCGTCTGCGAGGTCGATCTGCGTGTCGGCGGGGCCTGGCGCTGGGTCATCGACGGCCCCGACGGCCAGCGAATGGGGCTGGGCGGCGTCTACCTGGATGTCGTACCGCCGGAACGCCTGGTGTCCACCGAGGCCTACGATGAACCTTGGTACGAGGGTGAGGCGACGTCGATGATCGTCCTGGTCGAGCGAGACGGGAAGACGACATTGACGACGACGGTTCGCTACGCCTCGCAGGCGGTCCGCGACGGCGTCCTCAAGACTGGGATGGCCCAGGGCTTCGCCGCGGGTCTGGACCGTATGGCCGCGTTGTTGGCGTCGCTGCAAGTCGCTTAGAATCCGCATCCGGCGCGGGCGCCGCGGAGGCAGAGCTTGCCGACAATCAAGGCGCGACCTCCCGCACGTCGAGCCCGGAAAGCGGCGACGAAGCCGCGCAAGGGCGAGGTCGCCGAGGCGTTGAAGTGGCTCGAGCGTCACGGCACCAAACGCAGCCGGGACGGCCTGGCGCGTTACGGAATCCAGGCGCCGAGAGCCTTCGGCGTACCGATGGCCAAGATCCAGGTACTCGCCAAGCGCCTCGGCCGAGATCATGACTTGGCCGAGGCGCTTTGGCAAACGGGCTGGTACGAGGCCCGCCTTCTGACCGCTTTCGTCGCCGAACCCGGGAGTCTCACGCCGAGCCAGATGGACCGATGGTGCCGGGGGTTCGACAACTGGGCCGTCTGCGACACGCTATGCTTCCATCTGTTCGATCGCACACCGCATGCCTTCCGCAAGGTCACACAGTGGTCCCGCCGCCGCGAGGAGTTCGTCCGGCGGGCCGCCTTCGCCTTGCTGGCCAGTCTGGCCTTGCACGACAAGCGATCCCCGGATGACGTGTTTGCCCGCTGTCTGCCTTTGATCGAGGCCGCCGCCGGCGATGAGCGGAACTTCGTCAAGAAGTCCGTGAATTGGGCCTTGCGGGCTGTCGGCGGGCGAAACCCGAGACTCCGCGCCGCCGCCCTGAAGGTTGGCCGCCGGCTCGCCTCCTCCGCCGATCCGACCGCCCGTTGGGTCGGCAAGGACGCCGTCCGGCAGCTCGCAAAGAAGGGCTGACGCCCAGGACGGGAATCGAATCGCGCTCCTGCGCGGGGTGACGCAGGAGCGGACCCATGCATCGAACCCGAGCCGACCCCGCCCATGTTGCGGCGCCTTAGCTCTCTTGAGGCCGCACGGTCGCGCGGGTTGCCTCCCGAGTTCCGGAAGAACCTGTATGCCCTCGGCCTGATGGTCGCCTTCACCCCTCCGAGCGCTCGACGCCATCCCCTGGCCCCGCTTCATTTCGCGAATTTGTGGATACCGATGGATTCCTTCCTTGGCCGGTGTTCGCCTTGCCTCGGCTCGGCAGCTGAGACCAGACAAGGTGGCTCACGGGAAGAGTAGAATCCACCTCACCTCGGAGGTTCCCATGCCCGAAGCGGTCATCGTCTCGGCCGTCCGCACGCCGATCGGCGCGCTCGGCGGCGCGCTGGCCGCCGTCCGCCCGGATGACCTGGCGGCTTTGGTGATCGCCGAAGCGCTGAAGCTCGCAGCGGTCGATCCGGCGGCGGTCGAGGAGGTCTACTTCGGCTGCGCCAACCAGGCCGGCGAAGACAACCGCAATGTCGCCCGGATGGCGACGCTGTTGGCCGGCCTACCCGTCGAAGTGGCGGCGGTCACCTTCAACCGCCTGTGCGCCTCCGGCCTGGCGGCGGTCAATGCCGCCGCCCGCGCCATCAAGGTCGGGGAGGGCGAGGTCTTCCTCGCCGGCGGCGTGGAAAGCATGTCGCGGGCGCCGTATGCCGTCCCCAAGGCCGAGCACCCTTTCGCCTTCGGCAACCTGACCGCCTGGGACACGACCCTGGGCTGGCGCTTCCCCAATCCGAAAATGCAGGAGAGGTACGGCACCGAGTCGATGGGGGAGACCGCCGAGAATATCTACGAGATGACGCGCACGATCTCGCGCAGCGAACAGGATGCCTTCGCCGTCGAGAGCCATCGGCGGGCGATCGCCGCCATCGACTCGGGCCGCTTCACCGAGGAGATCGTCCCTGTCCCTGTACCGCAGCGCAAGGGCGACCCGCTCCTCGTCGCCGCGGACGAGCGGCCGCGCCGCGATACCACGCCCGAGTCGCTGGCCCGCCTGCGGCCGGCCTTTCGCAAGGACGGGACGGTGACGGCCGGCAACAGCTCCGGCCTCAACGACGGGGCGGCGGCGCTGGTCCTGACGAGCGACGCCTACGCCGCACGGCACGGACTGCAGCCGATGGCGCGGATCGTGGCCGCCGCCGCCGCCGGTGTTCCGCCTCGAACGATGGGCCTCGGCCCGGTGACGGCCGTGCGCAAGGCGCTTGCCCGCGCCGGTCTCGCCATCGAAGATATCGGCCTCATCGAACTCAACGAGGCCTTCGCTGTCCAATCCCTGGCGGTGATGCGCGAGCTAGGGCTGGCGCCGGCGATTACCAACGTCAACGGCGGCGCGGTGGCGCTCGGGCATCCGCTGGGGTGTTCCGGCGCCCGCATCCTCACCACCCTGCTGCACGAGATGCGCCGCCGCTCAACCTCCGAGGCGCGCCCGTACTACGGGATGGCGACGCTGTGCGTCGGGGTCGGCCAGGGAGAGGCGACGATCGTCGAGTGGATGGGTTGAGGCGAGAGAGCTTGCTTCTCGGCAGTCCCACAGCCCTCCTCCCCTACCCCTCCCCCCGCATGGCGGTTCAGAAGTTTAGCTGCAAGATTGCGGGGGGAGGGAGGAGTTCTTTCAAGGGGTGGGGGGAGCAGAGCTCCCCCCACCCCTTGAGTATTCCTCCCCCTCTCCGCACGTACGCTCATGACCTGCGCTTCGTTCATCGGAGAGGGGGCAGGGGGTGAGGGCGAAGTCACGTCCAGCGGGGACACGCCCGTGGGAGCTCCGGAGAGCCATGTCTTGCGCGTCTTGGTAACCGGCGCCACCGGATTCATCGGCTCCCATGTCGCCCGGGCGTTGATCGCCAGCGGAGCCACGCTGCGCGTGGTACACCGCCCCGACAGCCCGACCGGGTTGATCGACGACCTGCCGGCCGACCGCGTCCTCGGCGATATCCTCGACCCGCTGTCACTGGCGGAGGCCTGCGAGGGAATGGAGGGCGTCGTCCACTGCGCCGCCCAGATGCGGGGTCAGGGCGGGCTGCCGGCTCGCCTGGAGAGCCACGTCCTGGGGACGCGCAACATGCTGGCGGCGGCCGTCGGCGCCGGGGTACGTCGATTCGTCTGCACCTCGTCCGTGGCCGCCCTCGGAATTCCGCCCCACCCTCCCGCAGACACCGACGCCGAGGCGCCGCTGCTCGATGAGACGCATGAGTGGCGCGGCGACCCGGCTCTCTGGCCCTACGGGTATGCCAAGCATCAAGCTGAGCAATGGGTCCGGCGGGCGGCGCAAGAGGGGCTGGGCGCGCTGATCGTCAACCCGGCGCTGGTCATCGGTCCGGGGGATCGCAACCGCGTCTCCAACATCCTGATCTGGCAAATCCTGCACGGCCGCGTACCGCCGCTCATCCCGGGCGGCCTGAACGTAGTATCCGTCGAAGACGTGGCGGCCGGCACCGTGGCCGCTCTTGCCCGCGGACGTCCTGCCGAGCGCTACCTCCTGTGCGGACAGAATCGCACGCTGGCGGACCTCATCCGGACGACGGCCCGCCTCGTCGGCCGGCCCGAGCCGCGCCTGCGTTTGTCGCTGCGGGCGACCCGCGCCGTGGCGGCGCTGGCCGCCGCCGCCGCGCGGCTGCTTCATTTACCGCTGGCGCCCGAACTCCTCCGTCAGGCGGGCGTCTACTTCTACTACAGCGGCGACAAGGCCCGCCGTGAACTCGGCCTGGCTGCGCCGCGCGCCTACGAGCCGGCGGCGCTGGCATCGGCCGATTGGTATCGACGGCGCGCGGCGCCATAGGCATCGTCCGGCGCTGTGATACACTGCCACCGGCAGAGCGCCCAGTCGCCATGACACGCGCGGCCTCCTCCAAGCGACCTCCGGAAACCGACTCCGTTTGGGCGGAAGCCCTCCAGGCAACGGCCGCCGTGGCGCGCCAGGGCAACTCCACTGAAGCCGATGTTCTGCGCGCCGTCACCGAAGGTTTCCGACGCCTCAACCTGCGCGGCTCGGTCATCATGCTCCGCAGCGACGGCCGCCTGGAAGTTCGCACCCGGGCCGTCAGCCCGGCGGTCGAGACGACGCTGCGTCGCCTGACCGGCCTCGAGATCACCGGCTACCAGTTCGATCCCCACGACGTCCCGGCCTATCAGGACGTCCTGCAGAGCGGCCGGGCACAGTTCCACCCCAGCGGCGCACCGATCATCGGCCAGATGATGCCCACCGCCCTGCGACCCCTGCTTCCACGCATCGTCCACCTGCTGGGGGACCACCCGGTCGTCTACGCGCCGCTGCTCGCCTCCGGCCGCACCCTGGGGATCCTCAACGTCACGGCGCATTGGCTGACGCCCGACGACGTGACCATGGTCGCGGCGCTGGCCGACCACGTGGCGATTGCCCTCGAGCAGGTCGCCGGGCAGGCCGAAACGCGCAGCGCCCTGGAACGCGAGCGCATGCGCAACCAGGTCGCCGAGACGCTGGCCAGCGCCCGCGATCTGTCGCAGGTGCTCCATCAGGTTGTCGACTTGGCGGTGCAGATGACCCGGGCCGACGCCGGAGGCATGATCCTGGTCGACACCGACGGCCAGATGGCAGGCGCTCCCTATTTCGTCGGTCTGCCCGAAGACCCTCGCCTCAATCCCGAACCCGGCGGCGTGGGCGTGGTCTGGCGGGTGCTCCGCCAGCGGGAGCCGCTTGTCCTCGACGATTACCCTGCCGATCCCCAGGCTACACCCGGCCTTGTCGCCGCCGGCGTGAAGACCTACCTGGCGGTTCCGCTGATCCATGGCGACGAGGTCGTCGGCGCGATGGCATTGTTCGGCCGCCAGGCTGAAAAGAAGTTCCGGCAGGACCAGGTCGAGCTGGCGGAAGGCATTGCTCGCCAGGCCGCCATCGCCGTCAAGAACGCCCGTCTGTTTCAGGAGGTCGAGTCGCGCGCCGAAGAATCGCAGGCCCTCATCCGCACGGCCCGCTCCGTCACGGCCTCGCTCGATCTGATGACGGTGCTCAGCCTGATCGCCGAGCAGGCGCGCGACCTGCTGCGCGCCGACGGCAGCCGCATCCATCTGCTCGACCCGGAGCGCAACGTGCTCAAGGTGGTCGTCGCCAACGACACCTACCCTGACGAGCTGGCGACGCTGGAACTCGAGCCGGGCAGCGGTCTGGCCGGCTGGGTCATGCAGACCGGCGAACCGCTGATCACCAACGACCCGGTCTCCGATCCGCGGGCAGTGGTCGTGCCGGGGACTCCGCCCGATGAGCCCGAGTGTCTGCTGTTGGCGCCCCTGACCGTCCGCCAGCGCACCGCCGGGGTCATGGTGGTGGTGCGCGCCGGTTACCATCGTCCGTTCTACCCGAAGGATCTCGACCTGCTTTCGGCCCTTGCGGCCCAGGCGGCGGTCGCCATCGAAAACGCCCATCTCTTCGGGCAGATTCAGTCCCAGGCGGCGCGCCTCGAGGCGGAAGTGATCGAGCGCACCCGCGACCTGGCGCTTTCCGAAGCCCGCTACCGCGCCCTGGTCGAGCTGTCGATCGCCGGCATCCAGCAGCTCGATGGCGACGGCCGCATCGTCTACGCCAACCGGGCGCTGGCCGACATGCTCGAGACCACCCCGGAGGCGCTCATCGGCAAGACCCTCGCCGACCTGATCCCGGCCGACGTCTCGCCGCATCCGATGGACATTCTGCAGCAGCGGCTGCGCGGCGAGCGCCCGACCCGCGAGGTCGTCGAGCTCCAGTATCCGACGAGCTCCGGCCGCCTGGTGCCCATGCTCGTCGGCACCAGCCTGATTCGCGACGAGCGCGGCCAGCCCCAGGGTGTGACCGTGCTGATGCTCGACATCTCGAAGCGCAAGGCGCTCGAAGCGACGCTGCAGAAGGAGCGCGATCGCATCGGCACAATCCTGGAGAACATCGGCGACGCCGTCTTCGTGACCGACGCCCGCGGCGTGATCGAGTACGTCAACCCGGCCTGGGAGCGTCTCAACGGCTACTCGGCCGGCGAAGCCGTCGGCCAGCCGGCCAGCCTGCTCAACAGCCACAGACACCCGACGGAGGTCTTCGCCGATCTGTGGCAAACGGTCATGGGCGGACGCACCTGGCGCGGCGAGCTGGTCAACCAGCGCAAGGACGGGTCGACCTACGATGTGGCCCTCACTGCCACTCCCCTGACGGACGAGACCCGCGCCGTCACCAACATCGTCTCGGTGCTGTACGACATCAGCGCCATGAAAGAAGTCGAGCGGCTCAAGTCGCAGTTCGTCTCGGACGTATCGCATGAACTGCGCACGCCGCTGACCAACATCCGCCTCTACCTCGACCTTTTGCGCGGAACGACCGACCGCACCAAGACCGAACGCTACCTCGACACGCTCTCACGCGAGAGCGACCGGCTGGCCTACCTGATCGACGACCTGCTTTCCCTGTCGCGCCTCGATGCCGGCGCCGTTACGCCCGATATGCGAGCGGTCGACATCAACCGCCTGCTCGGCTCCCTGGTCGACGACCGGCGCGCCCTGGCGACCAAGCGCGGGCTCGAGTTGACGCTGGAGTGGGACCCGGCCCTGCCGCAGGCGCGTGGCGACGAGCGGCTGCTGTCCCAGGTCTTCACCAATCTGCTGACCAACGCCATGAACTACACGCCCGATCAGGGCCATGTCACCATCCGCACGTGCACCGAAGACGGTGCCGGCGGGCCCTGGGTGGCGGCGATCGTGTCCGACAACGGGCCGGGGATTCCCTCGGAGGAGCAGCCGATGATCTTCCGCCGCTTCTTCCGCGGACGCGCCAGCCGCGCCACCGGCGCCGCCGGCACCGGCCTCGGTCTGGCGATCTGCCGCGAAATCATCGACCTGCACGGCGGTCGGATCACGTTGGAGAGCGAGGGCGTACCCGGCAAGGGGGCCTGCTTCACCGTGTTCCTGCCGGCGGCGGACCCCCCATAAGGGCCCGCTCCGCCTGCATGGTTTCTTCCCAGGCTTGCGCCGCCGGCCTGAACGCCGCCCCAAGTTGGCCGATCGCCTTGGCCGAGGAATAGCGGAAGGACACGAATCCGCTGCGCACGGCCTCCGGGGATAGGAAGGCCGTCTGGCCGGAGGCGCGCAGGATCGGCGCCGTCAGCGCCGCCATCGCCAGCGCCATCGGCCGGGGGAGCCACAGCCGCACCGCCGTCCGGCCCTGGCTGCGCTGCCAGACGCCCATCAATTCGCGCAGCGTCAGCGTTTCCCCCGCCAGGAAGTAGACTTCGCCCGCTCGCCCTTGCTCGCCCGCCGCCAGCATCGCCTGGGCCACGTCGTCGACATGGGCAAAGGCGAAGGCGCCCTGCGGCGCCCAACCGATCGGCGGGAGGCGGCGGCGCAAGAACAGGCGAGCCATCACGCCGAAGGGCGAATGGTCCCCGCTCCCGACAACCTGCGCCGGCGCCACAATCACGACCGGTTCACCGGCCTGCTGGTGGCGCAGGGCCAGGGCATGCGCCTCGGCTTTCGTCGCTTCGTACCACGAGGCGGCCGGGGCGCGGCGTTGAAAGCCCTCATCGGCGACCAACCCCCCGGTGTCGCCGAGGGCGGTCGTCGACGAGGTATAGATCACATGCTCGACCCCCAACTCGGCGGCCAGGCTCAGAACGATTTCCACGCCATCGACGTTCACCGCCCTCATCTGGCGCCGGCGGCGGCGCGAGATGCCGAGCTCATACCACCCGGCATTGTGGAAGAGGCGCCGGGGGCGAGCGACTTCCAGGGCGCGGCGGACGCTCTCGCGATCCGTGACGTCGCCCAACAGCAGGCGGGCGCCGGCCAGCGCCAGGACGCGCGCCGCCTCCCTGTCGGGGCGGCGCGTCAACACGAAGACGCTCGCCCCGCGAGCCAGGGCGGCCGCCGTCAGACGGCGGCCGATGAACCCTGTGCCGCCGGTGATGAGGATTCGGAGGCTTCCACTACCACCCATCGTCTTGCTCGCTCACCCAGGACCGTCATTGGGAGGCGCCGCCGCGCCCAGGCGGCCCTCCCCCGAGGTCGTCATTGCGAGCCGCCGACTTCGGCGGCGTGGCAATCTCGACACACAGGAAATGGCCTTGGTCCCATACGGGCCCTCGCAGGGACTTTTCCGCGTGAAGACCGTCGGAGGGCCGATCGCCGCCGCGCGGCTAGACCCAGCTGTACTCCGAACCCTCGGGCGTCTTGCGCACTTCCAGGCGATCCGGAAACGATTCCTTCAGTTCGTCGATGTGGGTGATGACCAGGATGCGATCGAAGTCGTCCTGGATACTGGTGATCGCCGCCACCAGCTGCTCCCGGCCGCGCGCGTCCTGGGTGCCAAAGCCCTCGTCCATAAACAGGCAGCGCAGCTGTGCCCCGGCCCGTCGCGCCAGCAAGCGCGACAGCGCCACCCGCACGGCGAAGTTGATGCGAAAGGCCTCCCCGCCGGAGTACAGCTCGTACGGACGCGTCCCCAGTTCGTCGGAAATCAGGATGTCGAGCGCTTCGCGCAGCTCGCCGGTCTGCAGCGAGCGCTGCGTCTCGATGCGCACGTTCATCCGGCCTTCGCTCATCCGGGTCAGCAGCTCGTTGGCGGCGCGTTCCAATTCCGGGACGACGGTCTCGATGATCATCGCCGGCACGCCGCGCTTCGAGAAGGCCAGGCGCAGGTCCTCATATTGACCGAGCGTCGTTGCCAACTGGCTGTGTTCGTCGCGGCGTTTCTCGCGCTGGGCCTCGAACGCTTCCAGCGCCGAGAGCTTCTGGCGAGCGCCGCCGACGCGCTCATCGGCCATCCGCTTCTGCCGCCGCAATCGGTCCAGCTCGGCCTGGGTGATGGACGAAGACCGCAGGCGTCCTTCGGCGGCGGCGGCCTGGAGCTCGAGCTCCTGCCGCTGTCCGCGGTCGCGCGCCGCTTCCTCCCGCCATCGGGCCTGGCGGGCTTCGAGCGCGGCTCCCCGCGCCGCCGCCTGCCCGGCCTGGGCCAGCGCCGCCTCGATCTCGGCCAGCCGCCGCTCCACCCCAGGTCGCTCGCGCAGCCGCGCCGCGTGCTCGGCCTGGGCGCGCTCCTTTTCACCGATCGACGCCTCCAGCAGGCGCAGCTGGGCCTGGTTGGCCCGGTAGGCCTCCCGGCGGGCCTCGATGTCGGCTTGCAGCTCTTCGATCAGTTGGTGGCGGTGATCCTCGGTGAGCGCCTGTCCGCAGGTCGGGCACGACGGCTCGGTCGCCGATTGCAGGACCTCGACCCGCTTCTTCAGCGGCTCGGCCTCCGGGATGAGCGTCTGGTTCAGCCCGCGCAAGGCGGCGGCCTCCTCCCGCACCCACCCGAGATCCTGGGCGGCCGCTTCGGACGCGGCCTGGACTTCTGCCAGCGCCTGCGTTTGCCGCAGCAGGTCTTGCCGGGCCGTCGTCAGCGCGCCCTTATCGGCCAGGGCCAGGGCGGCCAGCCGCTCGCTCTCGGCCTCGGCGTCCTCGCGCTCGGCGGTGGTGATGCGCCGGGTGAGATCATCGATGCTACGCTGCAGCCCGACCAGCTCGCTGCGGGTCTGTTCCAGGCTGGTCCACTGCGCCTCGGCCCCTTCCAAAGTCAGCCGCGCTTCTTCGGCGGCGTTCTCGGCGGCCGCCAGTTCGACTTCGTGTTCGGCGCGGCGCGCCAGTTCGGCTTCGACCTCGGCCAGCCAGCCTTCCACCCGGTGCATGGCGCCGCGCGTGTCGTTGATCCGGTCGCGGGCGCGTCCTTCGTACATCTCCCAGCGCTCGAGGCCGAGGATCTTGCCCAGCACCTGCTTGCGTTCGGAGGGGGTCTTGGTCGTGAATTCATCGGCGCGGCCCTGCACCAGGAAGGCCGAATTGACGAAGGTCTCGTAGTCCAGCCGCAGCAGACCATCGATCTTGACCTGCGTCTCGCGAATCCCGGCTTCCGACAGGCTGCGCCAGCCGGCGGCGTCCTCGTCCCACGACTGGAGCTCGAGCACGCTCGCCGCGCGCTTCCCGGTCCGATGCTGTCGTTGCACCCGGTAGCGCCGACCTTCCTGGTCGAAGGTCACGGCCACGCGCATTTCACTCTGTCCCTGATGGACGAGCAGATCATCCGATCCCTTGGCCCGCGCTTTCTTCCACAAGGCCCAGGTCAGCGCGTCGAGCAGCGAGGACTTGCCGGCGCCGTTCGGCCCGGCCAGGCAGGCGACGTGAATCCCTTCCAGGCGCAGCGCCGGCGGCGCACGATACGCCAGGAAGTTGTGCAGCTCGATTTCGACGGGAATCATGGTCGGGGTCGGTTATCCGTGATCGGTTATCGGTTATCAGTTATCGGCAGCGACCGTTCCCTGGTCACGGATCACTATTTCGACTCCGCCTCGCCCAGAATCTCCGCCGCCCGCTCGAGCAGCGTGGCGACTCGGGCGGCCTCGGCCCCCTGATCGGCAAAGTACCGTTCGACGAGCTGCAAAGGAGAAAGCGCCTCAGCTGACAGCTCGCCCAGCCGGACGCGCCCCTCCGACTCCACTTCGCGCGCCACGACGACGCTGCTGGCCCCGACCAGCGCTGCCTGGATCTCGCGGTCGCGCAGCAGGGCCTCCTGATCGGAGCGCAGCTGCACCTGGAGGCGCACTACGGCTCCGTCGGCGTCGGCGCCACGCGCCGCCTCGATGACCAAGGACGTCGGATCATCAGCGCGGCGGCCGTCGATGCGAATCGTGCGGAACGGCCGCGCGGCCACCGGCACGAACTGCCAGCGGGTGGCGCGCCGCGCCAACTCGACCCAGCAGAAACCCTTGGCTTCGTCCTCTTCGCCGAAGTCGATCCGCTCCAACGATCCGCTGTAGACGACCGAAGGCGGTCCGCCCGGGTGGAGGTCCTGGTGGCGGTGGATGTGGCCCAAGGCGACGTAATCCCAGGCCGGATCGGCGAAGGACGAAGTCGCCAGCCCGACGTCGCGCCCCAGAAGAATCGTCCGTTCCGAGCCGAGGCGGGCTTCGGCGACGGCCAGATGGCCGGCCAGCAGGCGCGGCATCTCGTTCGATTGGGCCTGACCCGCCAGACCGCTCATCACATCGGCCACGGCCCGTCGCAGCGCCTCGTCCAACTCGTCGATCGTCTTGCCCTGGCTCTCCTCGCGCGCCAACAGGCGGTTGCGCATCGGGTACGGTATCCAGGCCAGAAACACGTCGCCGCGCTTGGTATGGACCACACGGCCTTCGGCCTTGTCTCCCACGATCACGCCCGGCACTTCCAGCGCGCCGAAGATGTCGACGCTGCTGGCTTTGGCCGCCATCCCCGGCATGTCGTGGTTGCCGACCAGGAGCAGGGTCGGCATGGCATCCGCCAGCCGTTTGATGCGGGCGGCGAATTCACGCTGTTGCGTCGGTTCCGGATCGCGGCTCTTGAAAGCATCGCCGGCGAAGACGGCCAGGTCGCCGTCGTGGGCGATGGCGTAGTCGACGACTTCGTCGAGCCGATCCAGGAAATCGCGCACGCGGCTCGACGTCCCGGTGGTTGGATCCAACCGGCCGTAGTTCTCCATGCCGACGTGGAGGTCGGCAAAATGAACGACGCGGATCGGTTCGGTCATGACAGGCGCAGGGGCTTCCCGGAAGCTTCGAGCTTCGGGGAAGCCTCGTCGTCTACCCCGGCCGATCGATCTTCGGCCGCTGCATGCCCAGCAGACTCAAGCACAGAAACAGCTCGCCGCGGTGGTGGATGACCTGCTCGAAGACGTGCCACAGGATCCAGCCCAGCTTGGGCGTCCCATCCTCCGGCACCTGGACGATCCGGTTGAAGTCGTCGACCGGCAGGGCGCTCAGGTAGGCGACCGTCGCCTTGTGCGCCCGCTCCAGTTCGTCGCGCAGGGCGGCGACGGACGGGCCGTTCGGGTCGCCTTCCGGCGGCCAGGCCGGCAGCTCGCGGCGGATCACGTACTGGATCCACCCGTCCTGCAGGTTGACGATGTGGCGCAGGACGCCGCCCACCGACCGGCTGTAGCTGGGCGCCGGGCGGAAAGCCAGCTGCTCGTCCTTGAGCATCGCCACGCTGTGCAGCAGGTCGCGATGTACGGTGTTCCAGTGGTCGAAGAACTGATCGGCGTTCAACGTCACACCTCCTTGGTTCGCCGCGGCTCCGTCCCTCGCTGGGCTCGGGATGGCATCGAAGCGCGCCGGCATCTTTTCGACGGAGCCTGCCCCGAGCAATGTCGAGGGGCTCAGGATGCCTGCCTACAGCTTGCGGCTGCTCTGCAGAACCTGGGCGGCCACAGCCTCGTCTCGCCCGGCCGCCTGGCCATTACACCGTATCGAGCCTCAGCCACCGCTCCAGTCCCGTCGGCGGCTGGTACTCTCGGATGCGGTCGAGCAAGGCCTCCGGCGCCGCAGCCGTGAAGAAGAGGTCGTGGTGCTCCTGGTAGATGAAGCCTTCGTCGCGCGCCCGCTGAATCGCCGCCAGCAGCGGGTCGTAATAACCGCCGGTGTTGAGCAAGCCGATCGGCCGTTGATGCAGGCCCAACTGAGCCCAGCACAGGACTTCGAAGAGCTCCTCCAGCGTGCCGAAGCCTCCGGGCAGGGCCAGGAACGCCTCGCTCGACTCCGCCATCAGCGCCTTGCGCTGATGCATCGTCGGAACGACGCGCCGCTCCGTCAGGCGGGCATGGCGCAAGGACGGCGTATCGAATTGCTCGGTCAGGATCCCGATGACCGCGCCGCCGGCCTCCAGCGCGCCGTCGGCCAGCCGCCCCATCATGCCCGTCCCTCCGCCGCCGTACACCAGCGTCCACCCGCGCCGCGCCACGGCCCGGCCCATCTCCCGCGCCGTCTCCAGGTACACAGGGGGCACCTCGTCGCTCGATCCGCAGAAGACGCAGACACGTCGAACCGCCGTGGGTTCGTTCATGATGCGCCTTGTCCGACGCTGGACCGAATCTGGTCCGCCACGGCGGCCAACTCGGACTGGGCGGCTTCCGCCGTCCCCAGCGGCCGGCGGAAGCCGAAGCCGTCCCCGGTATAGCGAGGGATGACGTGCAGGTGCGCGTGAAAGACGGATTGGCCGGCGATGACGCCATCGGCCAGATGCAGGTTCACACCGTCGACGCCCAGCGGCGCGCGGCGCAGCGCCGCCGCCAAGGCCTGCGCGGCCTCCACCATCGCCGCCGCATCCTGCGGCTGGAGGGAGGCCAGATCGGGGGCATGCCGATGCGGCACGACCAGCAGATGGCCACGCGTGACGGGGTGGATATCGAGGAAAGCCGTCACGCGATCATCCCGGTAGATGACGTGAGCCTCGGTTTCGCCGCGGACAATCCGACAGAAGATACACTCCGACTCGAACGTCATACAGGTGAGTTCGTCATTCTACCACCCCGCGGCCTTCCTCACCGCTTAACCGAGGGCCGCGAGGCCACCCCGCGGCCATCCACAAGACCTTGATGAAGCCCGCGGGGCATCCCCGCGGCCACCCGCCTTTGTCAAGGATGGGGACATCCTTGTGTGGGACGAGGCCGCCGGTCAAACCCAAACCCATCCCTCGATAGGCTCGGGATGGCGCGGCGGCGGCGCTGCCAGCGCACATCCTTTGAGCTTGCTGGCGCCTCCTCGTGAGCGACGACGGACGACGACGTCGAGAAGAGCCTGGAGGCTATCCAGAGGATCGCGGCAAGTCACAAACCCGTTTTGCTGCGCAAACGGGTTTGTCGCCACCCGCCGTTTCGGTGCATACTTGTAGCCTCGGCCGGTTGGCGTTCAAGCCCTCACGGCGCATCTCCCTCCACACCGCTCCCCCGCCTCATCGCCGTCCGGTCCCAACAAGCGCCGGAGCCTAGCTGTCTCGCCGCGCAGCCGGCAAACACATGGAGGCCTCATGGACGACTTGCGCACTTCTCCGAGATCTCGAATGGGACCCGTGCTCATCGCCCTGGCGCTGTTGGGCGCCGCCTGCACCCCGTCGGCGCTGCCGTCAGCGACCCCCTCTGAGACCTCGACTCCTCCCGCCGCATCTCCGACTCCCCCGCCCGCGCCGACGGCCGACCCGCGCTGCCCCGAGCCGACCGAGGGCACGCAGTTGCTCACGCACGAAGAGGACGGCTACTGCTTCCTGTATCCCCACGGACTGCTTCGCGTGGATTCCTCCGAGCACGCGGTGTGCCTCGTCCCCGAAGGGGACCTCCTGGGATGCGATAGCTTCGTCGCCGCTGTCGAAGTCACCGACGCCGAGGGAAGGACCGCCGCCCAGATCGCCGACGAGAAGATGCTCAGGGATGGCGGCTTCGGGGCCGACGGTTGCACTGCAGCGATCGCCGGCATCCAGGCCGTGGTTCTGACTCAGGTTGCCGATCAGGGGCCTACGTGCGAGATGTTGTTCGTACGGGGGGATCGCCTGTACACCCTGAAGTTCGCTTTGCCCGACCCCGACGACACGCCCGAGGTCGGCGACGCCCTGGTGCATCTCTTCAACACCGTCACCGCCTCCTTCACGTTGCCGCCCGTCGTCGCGGTTCCCCGCCCGGCGCAGGGTACAGCCGTGGTCGCCTTTGTCCAGGACGACGACCTTTGGGTATGGTCCGAAGCCACCGGCCAGACTCAGATCCTCGTCGATGCCGGCGACGTGATCCGTGTGGAGCTAAGCGATGACGGCGAGCTGGCGGCGTTCGTGCGCCGCTCGTACCGGAACGAGGAATCCGCCCTTTGGGTCGTGGGCCTGGACGGCTCGAGCCCGCGCGAGCTGGTCTCGGCGGCAGAGCTGCGATCCAACCTCGACGCCGCCGAAACCGACTCCACCGACTTCGCGCAGGTGGAGTGGATCCCCAACACCCACCTTCTGCTGTACAGCCCTGCGGCAGCTTCCGGTGGTCAGGGACAAGGCGGCGGCCGGCAGGGCGGCGTGTACCTGGTGGGCGCAGACGGCTCGACTCAGGCGGAGATCGCCCCGGCCGAGGCCAGCAACGAGTTCTCGGCCTCGCCGGACGGAGGGCACGTCGCAATGGTGACGCCGACCGGCCTCAGTTTCTACTCCTTCGAGGGCGGCCGCCTGCGGCGCGATTCCTTGACTTACCCGGCGACGGGCGTCCCGTTCCCGTTCACACCCTGGGGCGCCTGGACACAGGATTCGAGCGCCTTCCTGATCGCGGCTCCGGCCGAGACCGGGATCACCATCTGGCGTGTGCCGGTGGAGGGCGCCCTGTCCCAGGCGCTGATCACCGTCGACGACGCCAACCTCCAGGTGGTTTTTGCGCCGGACGGTTCGAGTGCGGCGATGGTCCGTCAGGGGGCAACCGTTGAGCGACTCGATTCCGTTCCTCCCCTCTCTTTCGGTGGACCTGGCGGGGTCTTTACACCGCGCCTCGCCGGTCGAGAAGTGGCGGCGGCTACTTTCTTCGTCTCCCTGCCCGATGACCTCGGCCCGCTCGCCGCGCCACGCGACACCTTCGTGAACCTCCCGGTCTGGTCGCCGGGGGGCCCGGCCTACCTGTTCGACGGCAAGAGTCTCAGGGAGTTCTACCCTATCTGCCCCAACGCCAGCCAGATGATCGAGGTGTGTGGCCCCGCAATCCAAATCCCTCTTGAATTCGGGGAGTTCGAGTGGGTCGACGGGAATCGATTCCTGTTTGTCGCCGGCCCCCCGCGGCAGCTCTATCTCGGCGACCAGGCAGGGGGCGCGACCCTGGTGGCCGAGGATCCGGCGAGCTTCGACGCCGTGGCGGCGACCTGTACGGATGATTCCGAGTTCGTCTCGGATGTGACGGTCCCGGATGGCACGACCTTCCAACCCGGAACGGTCTTCCGCAAGACCTGGCGGATCCGCAACAGCGGCACCTGCACCTGGGACGCCGGGTATCGGTTCGCGTTCCTCGCCGGCGATCGGATGTCCGGGCCGCGCAGCACGCCGCTCGGGACCCTGGATCGACTCCCTCAGAGCCCTCCCTTGTTCCCAATGATTCGCCCAGGCGAGGAGATCGAGCTGTCCGTCACACTGATCGCCCCCTCCGAGGCCGGAACCTACACGGGGCAGTGGCAGCTGTTCGCCCCGGACGGAAGGCCCTTTGGAGAGGTGCCGTTCGTGGTGATCCAGGTTCCTTAGCCCGGTGGCGCCTGGGCTGCGGCCTGGTTTGCCCTGGCCCTTCCGAGCCTGAGAGGAAACCTGCAGTGTCTGCCCTGAGACCAGTTTCTGTGAGATGCCCTTGTCAGTTCGGAATCTTGTTGCTGCTTGCCGTCCTGCTCGTCTCGGCCTGCGCGCCGCCGGAGTCGGGCTCAAGCCGAACTTCGACCCTATCGGCTCCTTCTGCCGCGCCGACCCCGGCCCCGTCCGCGGCCGCACCCCATAGTCCTTCGGGCTCGGCCGTCGTCGTGTTCGTCAAGGACGGCGATTTGCTGGTCTGGGACGAGGCCACCCGTCAGACCGACACCCTCTTCAACGCCGATGACGCAATCAACGTGACGATGAGCGGCGACGGCCACGTCGTTGCCTTTCTGCGCCGCTCGCTGGTAAGGAGATCGGAGCTGGACTGGTACGAGCAGTCCGCAGTGTGGACGGTGGACCGGAACGGCGAGAACCCGCGCCAAGTCGTCTCGGCCGAAGAGCTGCGCCGCCTGCTCGATGCCTCCGAAACCGACTCCACCAATATCCCGCAGCTGGAGTGGATCCCCGGCACGCATCGCCTGCTGTACAGCGGCTGGACCTATCTCGTCCAGGCCGAGGGCGAGTCGCACGCCGTCCCCGAGGGGCTCTACCTGGTCGACGCGGACACGGCGGCGAACACCGCCCTCGTGCCGGCTGGCAGCAGCCTGCGCTTCGCGCCCTCCCCCGACGGGGAGCTGATCGCGCTGATGACCCCCACCGGCCTGAGTTTCATGGACGTGGACGGCAGCGGTCTCCGCCCGGATGTATTGACCTACCCGAGCGTCGGGGAGATTGGGCCTGTCTTTCCCGCCGGGGTCTGGACAGCGGATTCGAGCGCGTTCGTGATCACCGGTTCCCTGGAGAGGAGCCCCTCGACCAATCAGAACTTCACCATCTGGCGCGTTCCCGTGGATGACTCGCCGGCACAAGCGTTGGCCGCCGTCACCGACTCGATTATCGACTCGGTCACCTTCTCCCCCGACGGCCGCCATGCGGCGTTTTTCCGACACGCCGGCTCGGCAGGGCAGCCGACCGACTTCGGCTGGTACATCACGCCGCTGGCTCCGGAAGCGGGTGCCCTGGCGGTTGCCAAAGGGTCGTACCTGTTCTGGAAGAACCTGCATTGGTCACCGGTTGGAGTGGCCTATGCCCTCGCAGACAAGACGTTGTTCCAGCTCTGCCCGGATGCCGCACAGGACACGGAAACCTGCGGCGAAGGGCTCGACCTGGGAGGCGACCTGGCCAGTCTTCATTGGATGGATGACGATCGCTTCCTGTATGTGACGCGCGAGCCTTACGATCTGTACTTTGGCAGGCTGGATGGTACGAGCGTTCGGATCGCCGAGGGCGCCGAGGTCTTCGCCGCCTTGCCGATGACCTGTCGGAACGACGCAGAGCTCGTGGTGGACGGGGCTGGCCCTGCCCAGCTGCAGGTCGCGCCCGACACCGTGCTGTTGACGAACTGGAGGATCAGGAACACGGGGACCTGCACCTGGGATCCCTCGTACCGGCTTGCCTTTCTGGGTGGGGAGCGGCTGAGCGGCCCGAGGGCGCTCTTCCTGAGAGAGACCGTCGCGCCCGGCGGGGAGGTCGAGTTATTGGTGAAGGTCATCGCGCCGGCGGCGGCCGGAGACTATCAGGGAAAGTGGCGGATGTTTGGCCCGGACGGAGTTCCGTTCGGGGCCGAGGCGACCATCGACATCGTGGTCCCTTTCGATGAGCCGACCGCGCTCACGCCCGATCAGATCGTCGCCAAGATCGCGGTTGGCAGCAATCCCAGCCGCGTTGCACTGGGAGAAGGAGCGGCCTGGGTCACCAACGAGTCCGCCGGGACCGTCTCACGGATCGACCTCGACACGAACCAGGTCGTCGCGACGGTGCCGGTCGGCAACCTGCCGCGCCACATAGCCGCCGGTTACGGTGCGGTCTGGGTCGGCAACCTCGGCGACGGGACAGTCTCCCGCATCGACCCTTCGACCAACCGTGTCAGCGCGACCATCCCGCTTGACCCATCACCCCAGCCGTTTGTCGCCCAGCCGACAGGCCTCGTGGCAGGTGCAGGAGCGGTTTGGGTCCCGAGCGCGGTTGTCGGCGCCGAGAGTGGCACGGTTTTCCGCATCGATCCGGACACGAACCAGATCTTGGCCTCAATCAAGGTCGAACGCTGGCCGGCGCAGGTCGTCACCACGGATGACGCCGTCTGGGTGACCCACACCGTTCCGCCCGTCCTATCAAGGATCGACCCGGATACCAACGAGGCCTCAGCCAACCTCAGCCTCGAGTGCTCAACGATGGGACTGGCGGCTGACGCCGCAAGCGTCTGGGCCGCATGCGTCAGCCTTCCAGTCCTGTTTCGCATCGACCCTCGGACGAACCAGGCCACCGCCAGGATAGCGATCGGCGATCACTCCGAGGGGGTCGCGCTCGGCCCGAACGCGGTCTGGGTTACCTCGGGTGCCGAGAACACGCTGACGTTGATCGACCCCGGCACAAACCAGGCTGCCCGGGTCTACACGGTCGGCCTGGGCCCGCTGGGCGTGGCCATGTTCCAGGAAGACCTGTGGGTCGTCATGAGCGGCGAAGACTCCGTTTGGAGAATCAGGCCCTAGTCACCCCAATCCGTTTGGCCGCCGAACAACTCGCTGGAGCTGACCGTGGTCAGACCACGGTCAGCGTTGGGGCGATACTGGGCTTGGGCTGGCCAGGCGGCTCCCCCGCGGGGGGCACGCGAAGCTCGAGGCCGTTCGCAGGAATGGCGGGCTGATAGGCATGGTATCCTCTCCTCTGTGAGCCCGCTGGCCTCGGCGGCTGTCATGGTGATGGCCGTCGCTCTTTATGGGGTGCTGCACAGTTGGCTGGCGAGCCTGTCCGCCAAGGGCCTGGCCCGACGCCTCTTCGGCCCTTCGGCCGATCGCTTCTACCGCCTGGTGTTCAACCTGATCGGGACAGTGACCCTCCTGCCGCTACTCGCCTTGGCCGTGTGGCAGCCGGGGCGTCCGCTGTACACCGTCCCGCCGCCCTTCACCTGGTTCCTGCTCGGCGGCCAGGCGGCGGCCATTGCGGTCCTCGCCGTCGGGCTGCTTCAGACCGACGCCTGGCATTTTCTGGGGGTCCGACAGCTGCTGGAGCCCGCCGGGGAACCGTCTCGCCTAACCACCGGCGGACTGTACCGTTATGTCCGCCACCCCTTGTACACCGCCGGATTTGTCTTCCTGTGGCTGACCCCGGTGATGACCTCGACGCTGTTCGTGCTGTACCTCGGCCTCAGCCTGTACCTGTACATCGGCAGCATTTTCGAAGAGCGTCGCTTGCTGCTCGAGTTCGGCGCGGCCTACCGGACCTACCAGCAGCAAGTGCCGCGGCTCGTCCCGGGGTGGCCCAGACGGCGATCGGCTTCGACGATCTCCGGCGATCCATCCGCCTGATCGCGCCGACGACGAGGGTATAATGACCCCGGTCGGGATCACAGCGATCGAGATCCACGACCAGAGGCGTAGACCATGTTTCAGGGAATCGGCGTACCCGAACTGCTGATCGTCCTGGTCATTGTCCTGCTGATCTTCGGAGTCGGGCGTGTCTCCCGCATGGGGGGCGAGTTGGGCAAAGGCATACGCGCCTTCCGGGAGGGTCTCTCCGGGAAAGACGGCGATTCCTCCGAAGCGGATAAGGGCGGCGACGACAAGCCCGCCGCGTGATTTCGGTTGGGCTTCCCTTGCCGGCCGGCTGCCGGCCCCCTGACCGGGGATTCCTGGAACGTCTCGGCCGCCTTGAAGGCGGCCGTTCTGCTCAGCCCGCGAGCTTTCGCCGCGCGACCCTCGGAGGCCTTCGATGTCATCGGAAGCGACGTGGATCGAAGATCTGGCGGTCCTGGTGCCGGTCATCGCGCCCGACAGCATCGTGAGCCGAACGATCCTGGCCGGGTCGGGACTGAAAGCTACGCTGTTCGGTTTCGCCGCCGGCCAGGAGCTGAGCGAGCACACGGCTGCCGTCCCGGCCGTCCTCCACTTCCTGCGCGGGCGCGCCCGTCTCACGCTTGGCGGCAGGCCGGCGACCGCCTCCCCCGGCACCTGGGTCCACCTCCCCGCGCATCTGCCACACACCGTCTCGGCTGAAGACGAAGTGGTGATGCTGCTCCTGCTTCTGCGCGAGTAGCAAGCTTCCGGGAAGCTGGTCCTGCTGGGGCGACGGGCTCCCTGCGAAACTTAGGCCACCGCCCACCAATCCTGCGTCTCGACCAGGCCCATCCCCGCCAGCTGCGTCCGGATCAGACCTCGCGCCCCGCGGGACCCGACCGCCGCCAGGAGCACAGGCCGAGCCAGCGAACTCCAGAGGCTCGGCAATTCTTCGACCGCCACGATCGGCACACCGCGCCGCATGCGGCCGATCTTCGCCGGATCGATGTCGATGAAGGCGCGCAGCGGCGCACCGCCGCGCAAGAGATGCTTCGACAAGCGCCTCCCCATCTGCCCGGCCCCCCAAATCAGCAGGGACTCCCTGCCGACCAGCGGACCGAGGGTGAGATAGTGGGCCTTCGCCCGCAGGAAGTTCTCGACCGAATAGCGGCGATCGGTCCGGGTGGCGCGCACCGGATGCTCGCGCCAACCCACCAGGACTTCGGGGACTTTGGCGAAGCGGGCTCCGGCCAGATGCAGACGCAGCCACAGGTCATAGTCCTCCGGCCATCCGCGGTCCTGATAACCTCCGACGCGCTCGAGCCAATCTCGCCGCATCACCACCGAGGCGTGCGCCAGCGGACTCTCGACGAAGATCTCGCGGGCGATCGCCTGCGGCGTGACCAGGCTGTTCAGCCACTCGACATAGAGGCGAAAGCCCTGGCGCACATCCTGCGGCGGAAAGGGCTCGACAAGGCACCCGACAACCGCCGCTTCCGGCTGCGACTCGAGGAGGTCGACTTGCTTCTCCAGGCGGTCGGAAATCGAGCGGTCATCGGCGTCCATCCGCGCCACCAACGGAGCGCGGCAGGCGGCCAGCCCGGCCTGCAGCGCATTCACCAGACCGCCGTGCGGTCGCGCAAGGACGGCGACTCGCCGGTCACGCTGCGCCCACGTTTCCAGATGGCGGCGCGTGTCGTCGGTCGAGCCGTCATCGACGGCGATCAGCTCGAAATCGGTTCGTGTCTGATTCAGGATCGACGCCAGCGCCTCGTCCACCGTGGCGCCGGCGTTGTAGCATGGCATCAACACCGATATGGCGGCGGCAGGCATTCAAAACCAGTGGTCATTGGTCAGTGGTCAGAACGTCATTGCGAGGGCGCCCTGAGCCGTGGCAATCTCCTCTAGGGGAGATTGATTCGCCGGGAAAGAACCGGCTCGCGATGACTATGACGGCCCACGGATCTCACCCTTCCCCGAGTTTGGTTCCCTTGCGGCCCAGCCGCGGATCGAGAGCGTCGCGCAGTCCGTCGCCGAGCAGATTGAAAGCCAGCACGGTCAGCATGATGGCGAAACCGGGGAAGAACACCAGGTGCGGCGAGGTGAAAACCTGGTTGCGGTCCTTGCCGAGCATCGAACCCCACTCGGGGGTCGGCGGCTGGGCCCCCAGGCCGAGGAAGGAGAGGGCGGCGGCGTCGAGGATGGCGGTGGCGATCCCCAGCGTCCCGATCACGATCAACGGCGTCATGGCGTTCGGCAGGACGACTCGGAAAAGGATGGTGAAGGTGTCGGCGCCCAGGGCGCGCGAGGCCGAGACGTAGTCCGCTTCGCGGGTGCTCAGGACGCTGGCGCGCATCACCCGGGCGTAGACCGGGATCGAGACAATGGCGATGGCGATCAGCGCATTGAGCAGCCCCGGGCCGAGCACGGCGACGATGGCGATGGCCAACAGGAGCGCCGGGAAGGCGAGCAGGACGTCCATGACCCGCATGATGGCATTGTCGACGCCGCCGCCGACCTGTCCGGCCAGCGCCCCCAGGACGGTGCCGATGAGGATGGCGAAGGTCACGGCCGCGAATCCGATCACCAGAGAGTAGCGGGCGCCGAACAGCACCCGGCTGAACTCGTCGCGCACATTGCTGTCGATGCCCATCAGGTGCTGCGGCTGGTCCGCCGGGCAGCCCAGCAGGTGGATGCAAGGCGGGTCTCGCGGGCGGACGTCCTCGCGGCCGATCAAGACCAGTTGCGGATCATACGGGGCGATCCACGGCGCGAAGATGGCGCACACGACGAGCAGGCCGAGGATCACCAGCCCGACCATCGCCGAACGACGCTGGAAGAGGCGCCGCCAGGTCGTCCGCCACAGACTGGCGGGCTTCCCCTCGACCCCTTCGTTGGGGAGCAGGCGAACGCCCGTCGGCCGCGCGGCGGGCGGCGAGGCGGCCGTGCCGTTTGTCATGGCGCCACCACGCTACTGAAGCCGGATGCGCGGGTCGAGGTAGGTATAGGAGAGGTCGACCAGGAGATTGATGATGACATAGCCGACGGCGATGACCAGCGTGAAGGCCTGGATGATGGGGTAGTCGCGGGCGGTGATAGCCTCGAACAGGATTCGTCCGACGCCGGCCAAGCCGAAGACGGTTTCGGTCAGGACGGCCCCTCCCAACAGGCCTCCCAGCGAAAGCCCGATGATGGTGACCACCGGGAGCAGCGCGTTGCGGAAGGCGTGTTTGAGGACGACCGAGTTGCGCGGGACGCCTTTGGCCTTGGCCGCCCGCACGTAGTCCTGGCCCAGGATGTCGAGCAGGCTGGAACGTGTCATACGGGCGATGATCGCCAGCGGGATCGTGGCCAGCGCCACTGCCGGCAGGATGAGGTGCCTGAGCACATCCTGCAGCACGGCCCACTGCCCGGTGATCAGCGAATTGAAGATGTACAGGTTGGCGAAGAACTCCAGCACCTTGTAGAGGCTTCCGCTCGGGTCGACCGGCCAATTCCACACTTCGTAGAACGCCACCGATGCGACGCCGGCCGAGATCCGGCCGGAAGGAGGCAGCAACCCCAGCACGACGGAGAACAGATACGCCAGCATCAGCCCGAGCCAAAAGACCGGCATCGACACCCCGATATTGGCACCGATCATCGTGCCGACGTCGGCCGGAGAGTTGTGCTTGACGGCCGACAGCACCCCCAGGGGGATCCCGACGAGGATGGCGAGGGTGAGGGACGCCAGGCTGAGTTCGATCGTGGTCGGCAACCGCTCGGCCAGGATGATCGTCACCGGGCGGCTGAAGCGGATCGAGTCGCCGAAATCCCCCCGCAGCACGTTGCCCATGTAGATGGCGAACTGGGTATAGATCGGCTTATCGAGCCCGTTGGCTTTATCGAAGCGTTCGCACGCTTCGGCGGTGGCCTTTTCGCCGAGGATCGCCCGGCAGGGTTCCCCCGGAATCAAGCGCGCCAGCAGGAAGACCACCACCAGGATCCCGACCAGCACGGGGATCGACGACAGCAGACGTCGGGCGGTGTACTGCGGCATGTGCGGTGGTCCTTTGTGGATCGGGCCGCAGTACAC
>Ga0209109_10000120_pt1 | contig 34404 bp, 30 predicted proteins | sample Rifsed10ft2_FD_184004 | JGI IMG/M metagenome (GOLD analysis project Ga0209109, IMG submission 184004) | Soil microbial communities from Rifle, Colorado, USA - sediment 10ft 2 (version 2) | ecosystem: Environmental > Terrestrial > Deep subsurface > Rock core/Sediment | place: Rifle, Colorado... | reverse complement strand
GCACGACGACGTCGCCGCGCTGCACCAGGGACGAGATCGTGCCCAGGTTGACCTGGTAGCCGGTGCTGAAGACGAGCGCCGCCGGCTTGCCGACGAAGGCCGCCAGGCGCGACTCCAGTTCCTGATGGAGCTTGAGCGTTCCGTTGAGGAAGCGCGAGCCGGTGCAGGAGGTGCCGTAGCGAGCGACGGCGTCGATCGACGCCTGGCGCACGCGCGGGTCGGTCGTCAGGCCCAGGTAGTTGTTGGAGCCGATCATCAGAATGCGTCGACCGCCGACGACCACCTCGGTCCCCTCGCTGTCCTCGAGCGGCAGGAAATACGGGTAGAGGCCGGCGGCCTGCGCCATGCGGGCATCCTGGTAGTCGAAGCACTTGCTGAAGATATCCATCGGCGTCCTCCGGAGGCTGCGGCGCAGCGCACGCCCGGCAATCGTCCCACAAGTCGGGTTCGACGGCCAGCGCGAAATCGTTTCGTGGTACAAATGATTTGAGATGCGAACGAAACCGGAGTCGTCGACGGCGCCCCTGCGGGAGGCGGCGCGAGGGCGGGCCAGGGCCGGGGCGGCCGGTCCGAGCGGGGTGCAGCGGGGCGCCGAGGGCGGCGCCGGGGCGCGGCAGCTGCTGCCGGTGGCGCTCGATACGTACTGGCAGGTCCACCGCGAGATCGCCGAGGACCTCTACCCCTTCGGGGTGACGACGCCGCAATACCTGGTGCTGGTGCGCCTGGTGGCCGGGCGCCGCGAGGCCGGCATGCGTCAGCTGGCGCGGGCGGGGAGGCATGACGCGGCAACGATGACGGCCGTCGTCGACGGACTGGTGCGCCGCGGCTGGGTGGTGCGCCGCCGCTCGGCCGCCGACCGTCGACGGGTCGTCGTGCGGATGACCCCCAAGGGGCGCCGCGTCTATCAGCTCGCCACCCGCCGCCTCATCCTGCGCTGGCGGCGCGCGCTGCGGACGTTCTCCGGGGCGGAACAGCTCCAGCTGCTCAGCCTGCTGCTGCGCCTGTTGGAGGCGCTGCAGGACACGGCCGGCCAGCCGACCCGCGCCAACCCGCGCCGAGTCGTTTCGCCTTGACGGGGGCCGTCGCCCTTCTATAATCCGCGCCGCAGCTCCTTCGTTGTGATACGGAGGGGATGTCGCCTGGCTGCCCGGAGGTGGCCGATGATCGATTTGCAGTCGTTCCGCGACGACCCGCAAGGGCTGACGCGCGATCTGAAACGGCGGGGATTCGAGCCTCCGGTGGCCCAGGTCGCCGAGCTCGATACCCACCGCCGAGCGCGCCTGACCGAAGTCGAGACCCTCAAGGCCGAGCGCAACCGCGCCTCGAAGGCGATCTCCACCATGAAGGACGCCGCGGCGCGGGCGGCCGAGATCGAGCGCATGCGCCAGATCGGGGACCAGATCGACGCCCTCGATGCCGAGCTGCGCGCCACGGGGGCCGAGCTGCAGGAAGTGCTGCAGTGGATCCCCAACCGGCCGGCGGCCGAGACGCCCGACGGTCGGGATGAGAACGACAATGTCGTGGTGCGCCAGGTCGGCGAGCCGCCGACCTTCGCCTTCGAACCCCGGCCGCACTGGGACCTGGGTCCGGCGCTCGGCATCCTGGATTTCGACCGCGGCGTCAAGATCAGCGGATCGCGCTTCTACGTGCTGCGCGGCGACGGCGCCCGCCTGCAGCGGGCGCTGATCGCCTGGATGCTCGACCGGCATCGACGCCAGGGTTACGACGAGGTCTACCCCCCTTTCGTCGTCCGGCAGCAGACGATGTACGGCGCCGGGCAGCTGCCGAAGTTCACCGACAACCTCTACCATGACGTCGACGACGACTTGTGGCTCGTGCCCACGGCCGAAGTGCCGCTGACCGGAATGCACATGGACGAGATCCTGGAAAGCGGCGACCTGCCGCGGCGTTACACCGCCTACACGCCGTGCTTCCGCCGCGAGAAGATGTCGGCCGGACGCGACGTGCGCGGCATCAAGCGCGGGCACCAATTCGACAAGGTCGAGATGTATGTCTTCTGCGCGCCGGAGGACGCGCCGGCCGAGCTGGAGCGAATGCTGGCCGAGGCCGAAGCCACCTGCACCGACCTGGGGTTGACCCATCGTGTCAAGGCGTTGTGCGCCGGGGATCTCGGGTTCAACGCGCAGCGGTCGTTCGACGTCGAGGTCTGGGCGCCGGGCGTGGGCGAATGGCTGGAGGTCTCCTCGGTCTCCACCTGCGGCGATTTTCAGGCGCGCCGGGCGGAGATCCGCTACCGCCATGCCGGCGGCAAGGCGCGCTACGTACATACTTTGAACGGCTCAGGTCTGGGGCTCCCGCGCACGATGATCGCCGTGCTGGAGACCTTCCAGCAGGCGGACGGCAGCGTCGTCGTTCCGGACGTGCTGCGGACCTGGCTGGGCGGTCTCGACTTGATCCGCCCGGAAGCGAACTGACTCCTCGGGCGACGGGCGAGGCCGGAATCCCATGGACGATCAGGCGGTGACTTTCCTGGTGGGGACGGCAATGCTGGCCGGATTGGCCGGCGCGTTGATCCCCTGGTTCCCGGACTTCGTCCTCATCTGGGGTGCGGGTCTGGTCTACGGCCTGGTGGTGGGCTGGGGAACCTGGGGTCCGTGGCTGTTCGCGCTGATGACGATCATCGGGCTGATGGGGTCCCTCGCCGAAGTCGGCGTAAGCGCCGCCGGCGCTCGTATCGGCGGGGCCTCCGGGTGGGGAATCGCCGCCGGCCTGGTGCTGGCACTCCTCGGAATGCTCATCTTCTCTCCCCTCGGCGCGTTCATCGGCTTGGCGCTGGGGATGCTGCTGGTGGAGGGCTGGCGTCAGCGCGACCTGCGCAAGGCGGCGTCGGCCACGCTGGGCGCGGTCGTCGGCTGGGGTGCCTCCTTCCTGGTGAAGTTCAGCGTGTCGTTGTGGATGGTCGTGCTGTGGGGGGCGTGGGTCGTGCTCGGCTGAGCTCAGCCGGCTGGAAAGAACACCATCCCGACCCCGAGGTCCTCCAGTCCCCGTTCGGCCCAGTGGCGGACGAGCGTCGATGGATCTTCCAACGCGGCGAATAAATCCGAAACGACGGCCGGGTCCTTCATGAGACTCAGAGCGCGCACGGCGTGGATGCGCCTCCCCGTCTCGGCGTCGGTTGCGGCGCGGTGCAAATCGGGCAAAGCGGCGACCCCCACCGCCGCCAGGGCATCCGACGCCAGCCGCGCCAGGAGAGGATCCGGATCGGCCAGGCGGCGGATCAAGGCCGGTACGGCGGCGGGCGTCGGCTGCAGGCGAAGCCCGAGCGCGGCCGCCTGACGCACGCCCGGGTCGTCATCCTCCAGGGCGGCCGCCAGGGCGGAGGCCGCCCGCGGGACGGGGATCTCGGCGGCGGCGCGCACCGCCCACCAGCGCGTTTCGACTACTGGGGAATCGAACAGCGGCAGGACGATATCGAGTCCTGGAGCCCCCAGGGCGCCCAAGGCCAGGACGGCGGCTTCAGCGCGCGCCTCGTCGTCGGAGAGCAGCTCGCCGATGAGTCGCGCAGCCTCGGACATCGGTTGGTTTAGTCGTTGGGCGGAGGGACGGGCAGGTCGGCTTCGGCGGTGCTGATCCACTTCGAGCCTTCATCGATCAGCATCACCGGGATGTCGTCGACGATCGGGTACTTGCGCCGGCAATCGGGCGTCTGGCAGACCAGCCAGCAATCGCGCACCAGGACGAGCAGACCTTTGTCGTCGCGGGCGCAGTTGGGGCAGCGGAGGATTTCCAACAGGTCGACGCTGATCATCGGGGCATCCTCGCGGTCGATTCTACCATGGGGGGCCGACGGGCCTGCGCGCCTTGGGGATTCCCATCTGCACCGGCGCCTGCGGCGCGGCTGCTGGCGCAGGTGTCTCTCGCCCTTCGATCGCGCTCAGGGCTTGTTCGGGATGACACCAAGGGGCGGATCCCTCCTCCGCGTCATTCCGAGGCACTCTTTGCTTCGCTCAGGACATGCTCCGGCCGAGGAATCTCGATGGACCTCGAGGGCGAGACGCGGCCGGCCGTCGTCCCGGCGCGCATGGAAGGATTAATCTTCCTCGACGTCAGCGTCCTCGGGGAGCTCGGTGCCCGGACCGTACTCGTAGATCGCGCGCCACGGGAGATAGTGGGTCTTGATGCGGTCCTCGATCAGGGTCTCGCCGCCCCGCCGGACCGTTCGGTAGACGATCACGTCCAGTCCCTTGGCCGACCAGTCCACCTGGACGATCTTGCCCTCCGGCAGATCATCGTTCTCGCGGTAGAGCGTCTTGGGGGCCTTGACCTCGTTCGAGCGGTCGCCCGACCACGAGACGGTGCGACCGTCGGAGGTCGAGTAGAACTTCCACAGCAGCTGGTTGCCGTAGATATAGGTTTCCATCAGAAGCCAGTAGGGCGTGTCGTTGGCGAATTTGAAATCGACCAGCGGCAGGAAGACGGTGGCATCCATCCCCGGCCCCGGCGAGCCCGTGCCCTGCTCGTAGTAGCCGACGCGGTAGGCATGCGGGTGCCGCTCGACGATGGGGTAGCCGCCGAAGAAAGCGGCGCGGAAGAGCGTCGTGCTGACCTGGCACACCCCGCCGCCGACGCCCTTGATGGTGCGATTGCCGAAGATGATCAAGGCTTCGGCGTACCCATTGTCGAGGCTGATGTCCCCCAGGTAGTCGGCCATCGAGAAGGTCGCGCCCGGCGCCACCAGGACGCCGTGGAACTCGGCGGCGGCGGTGGCGATGTTCTGGATGCGTTCGGGGCTGGAGCCGGAGAAGTAGGTGGCGGCGCCCTGGATGCCGTACGATGCCAGCAATACGTTCTCGGTGATGCCGAGCGACTCGGCCGTGGCCTCGTCGCCGACGGCCGGCGGCCGCGTCTGGAGGACGAGGGCCACGTCGTGCTGGGCGCTGCCGGCCGCCTGCTGGATGGCCTCCAGCGAGGCCGGGACGTCGAGCGTTCGGCCGATGACGGCCGGGCGCAGCAGCTCGAGCTGACGCGTGTCGTCGTTGAAGATGAAGCGGGCATTCTCGGAGGAGCGTTCGAGCTGGGGCACCAGCTCGGTCAACATCGGGATCAGGACGCCCTCGTCCAATCCGACGACCAGACGGGCCACGCCGCCGTCCTCGATGCGGCGGAAGCGGATCAATGCCGCCAACTCTTCGGGTTCGAAGACCCACGGCCCGGCCCCGTCGGCCGAGAGCGAAAAGGGCAGGGACAGCAGTCGCCGGGCGACCTCCGCCTGGGCGGAGGCATCCAGGATCGCCGGCGCCGTCTCACGCACCGGGAGGTCGATGACGGCGTCGGTCATGGCGGCGCTGGCGCCGGCGATGGCATCCAGCGTCGCGGGAACGTCGAGTTGGCGGCCGATCTGGCCGGCCGTCACCTGCACCTCGCGTCCGTTGACGAGCGCCCCGGCCTCGATCGTGGGGCGATCGATCTGCGCCGCCAGACCGTCCAGATACACGGCGGCGGCGCGTTCGTCGAAGATCAGAATCGGCGGGAGCACGATGCCACGGAACCAGGCGTCGAGCTGCGCGCCGGTCTGCGCCAGCAATCCCCCTGATCGTCCAACGGACAGGGCCGCCGAGGCCATCGCCGGGGTATCCAGCACGGTGCCCACTTCGCCCGGAGCGGCGGTCCACAGCTGCGAACCATCGCGCAGGGCAAGCCGGCCGGAGGCCGGAAAGGAGATCTGCACGGCCAGGGCGGCCTCGATTTCAGGCTGCGACAGCCCCGAGACGTCGACGCTCCCGACGTAAACGCCCGGCAGGGCCGAGCCGGCGTAGAACACGCGGATGCCGCCGAGCAGAACGATCATCCCGCCGAGGAAGACGCCGAAGGCGAGCAGGCCCGCGGTCAGCATGCGGGCCGCCCATCCCAGTGCATCGGTCCGGGTGCGGGTGAGAGCCGGGGTCGCGTTCATTCCTCGTTCACGGGAGCATTGTATCAGCCCACCCGCCGGGCTTGCAGGGGCCGGGTTCTCGTTCTAATTGCAGCGCTATGAGGACAATGAGGTTGTAGGAAGCCTTCTGTTCACCTGTCGGTGTACGAACGTTTGCAGTCTTGCCAATTCGGCGTCGCCGGCCGCCCGAAAGGGAATGAGGGACTGAGTAACCCAATTGCCACGACAAATCGAGGGATGCTCGCCCATCGTCTATTGATCGATATGCAAGACAACAGGCCCCGAGGATATCAAAGCCTGTGGTCCTATCAACTTTCGATCTTGTAGTTTCTCATCATACCCGCATCCCCATGTTCGAGATTGTGACAGTGATATAGGTAAGTCCCGGCGTATTTCTCGAAGCGGACGAGCACCTGGACCTTTTCGCCAGGCATGACCAGCACCGTATCCTTCCATCCATCGTCTACAAACCCAGCGCTTAGTGCCTGATACGCCGACTCGTAGCCCCGCGTGATCTGGCGTCTAAGTACTTGAAATTGCACGCCGTGAATGTGCATGGGATGAGGCATCTCCATATTCATCATCCCCATCCCCATGCCGCCCTCGCCGCCTTCGAGGTTGGCGAATTCCCAGATTTCCAAGTCCCCAAGCTGCACGATTTCATCCCGCGCAACCGCATCCATCTCGAACAGGCGGCCATTGATGGTGTGAATCATGCCTTGCATCGCCAGCGTAAACGCGCGGGGGTTATTGCGGTTGACAGCATCTTCCGCGCGATGACGCCCAATCGTCGCGAGACTTGTTGGGAGCGGGACAGCCTCTGCGCTTTTCGCGCCGACTTTCAAACTCATGATGTCGAATGACGCGCCGTTGGGGAGGCTGGAACCGCCCATCATGCCGCCTCCCATCATCCCTCCACCGCTGCTGGATCCTGAGAAAGGCAAGCTGACCAGACGCATTTGGCTGCCGGCTGTTCGCCCGCTAAAATCGGCCCACAGCTCCACTCGTTCGCCAGGCGCGAGCGTGATGTAATCTCGGGTCACTGGCGCTTCTAGCAAACCGCCGTCGGTGGCAATCACGGTCAGGGGTGTGCCGTCCTGCCATGCCAACTTATAGATGCGGGAGTTCGAGCCGTTCAACAGTCGCAGGCGATATGCATCGGCTTTCACATCCAGCGCCGCGTCGGGCGCGCCGTTGACCAGAATCGTATCGCCCAGAAAACCGATCATCTGATCCATCATGCCGTTCGCCAGATAGACCATCTGGTTTTGCGAGTCAAACGTGCGATCCTGTATCACCAGCGGAAGATCGTATTCGCCAGTAGGCAACCCCAGCGAAGCTTCCTCGTCGTCGCTCACGATGAACAATCCTGCCAGGCCGTAATACACTTGCGGGCCAGTCAACCCGTGCGGATGCGGATGAAACCAGTACATGCCAGCGCGGTTGATCACCTGGAAATCATATTCATAACTCGCGCCAGGCGCGATTGCATAACGCGGATGTCCATCCATCTCTTCGGGGATGCTCAGTCCGTGCCAATGAATGATGGTCGGATCGGGAAGTTCGTTCTTGAGCCGAACCTGGACTCGTTGACCTTTTCCTATGCGAAAAATGGGACCCAGATAAGAGCCGCTCAACGTCTGGATCGATTCTGCGCTTCCCTCGCGCACCGACGCCTGATACCGCCAAACGGAAGTTTTCGCCCCTGAAAGGATGGGGAGCGTGGCTGGTTTAGCAGTCAGGTCAACGACGAGGGAAGGGAAAACAGGCGCGGCGGTGAATGGCGTCGAGATAACGGGAGCGGTTGTCGGGGCGGATGAGGCGGGCGGAATAAGTCCACACGCGCTAAGAGTCAGTGCCCCCGCGCCCATCCCCGTCAATTTGATAAAGTCTCTGCGAAAAAGTCTGTTAATGGGAAGTTCTCCCTTCATCTTGAAGTGCTTTCAGCGTAGATTGCCAATGTGAAGCAACAATGAAGATAAGACGAAGATTGCCTGAAGGTAACGGCGATGGCTCATCCAGCGGATGTTCCCCTTCGCCTGCCGTGAACGGATCAGCTCCTGCTCAAACGTGCGAAAACAGACGGAGGCACAGGAATAGATCGCGGCCGGCGCCTCCGACCTCAACCACCGTCCCCGCAAGTGCCTTAGCTTCCTCGCGCCAGACGAAGGGCTATTTGGGTGTTCCGTTGCACTTAGAGATTGAATCTATGGGGGCGGCAGGCGCAGGAGACTTCCCTCATGGTTCGAGGTAGACGCGCACGCTGGTGTAGTGGCGCACCGCCGGCGGATGGAGGCCGCGCTCCGTGACGGCGACACGGCCGTACTGGCCGTAGGGGACCTCGTAGGAAAGCTGCGCCTGGTAGGTCCCCAATTCTCCCAGGACCGGCGCCTGGACCTCGACCTCGGTGGAGGCGATGACCTCGCCGGCCCGATTGAGGACTTCGATCAGCAGCGGCAGGTCCTCGTCCAGCAGAGCCGCGCCGCTGACATGGATCAGGTTCTCGCGCATGACCTGGTCTTGTCGCGGCGCGAACAGGCTCAACTTCTCGGCGGTCGTCTGGTTGGTGTGGACGCGTCCCGGACCGACACTCAAGAAGACGACCGGGCGGGTCGAGATGTGTTCCAGCTGGCCGGTGGTGTAGCCGTTGTAGCTGACTTCGACCAGGCCGGCCTCGGCGACGCCGGCGAGGGTGAACGGCACGGTGACGACGAACTGTCCGGAAGCGCCCTCGGGCGCCAGGATGAACGTGGTGGTGCGGGCGATCACCTGGCCCTGCTCGCCGATCAGGCGGACGAAGATCCTTCCCTGCGAGCTCGGGCCTCCCCAGCCGGCGACGCGCACCGGGCTGACCACGTGCGATCCGGGGCCGGGCGCCTCGATGATGATGCGTTCCTGCGGCAGGGTCAGCGAGATGCGCGTCGGCGTCGGCGACGAGACGAACTCGGGCGGCTCCAGCACCAGAGCCGGCGTGCCGTCGATCACCGGCTCAGGGGTCGCAGATGGCCCGGGCAGCGCAGACTCCGTTTCCCTTGGTGTCGAAAAAGGCGCCGATTCGCCTGGCTCGGCGGCGGGGGCGCTGCACGCGGAAGCCCCCAGGAAACTGATGGCGGCGGCCGCCTGGACCACGCGCATGGCGTTCAATTCAAGCCGATCCCCACTTCGAGTCTGGATGCCAGGCAGTGGATGACTTCGTCGGTGAAGTCGGTCGCGCTCGCTGGCCGATCGAGATCCGGCGTGGTGACGCACTGGTCGGCTGGTTCGAAGCTCGCCTTCATCGACGGATCGTCATCCGGAAAGAGTCGGGCGCCTGGCAGGCAGACAGGCGCCCGATCATTCATCCCCCCAGTCACGGATTCACTAGCGGCTCTGGCCTCGGTTGCTCAGCTGGCCGCGGATCGCGCCGCCCGGGAAGTCGGCGTTGTGGACATTCACATAGTACAGCTCCGGATGGTCGATGATCGCCTGGATCAGCGTCGGATCGACGCCCAGAGCGCACCCGCTCGAGGTCCCGGTCGTTGGTGGGGAGAGGGGTACAACGATCCCGCCGTTGACACCGGCCGGAGCGGCGTGAATGTGTGAGGCCGTCGCAGGGGCGATGTTCGCGACGGCGAGTTCCCAGCATACTCGCTGCTGGCCTACGTTGAGCGTTATCGCGGCGAATCCGGTCCCGTCCGGATCGGCGGCAGGCACCTCTTCTGCGCCGCTGAGGGTCGTAACGCGCGGCGCCCCGCCGCTGGCCAGCGTCAACAGCGACAGCACTACGAACAGGGACAGATAGAGCCTTTTCACTCTCGATACCTCCTTTGGCGGAACCGTCCGATTGCCTGCATCTTACCCACGCAAACCGTGCGTGTCCGGATCAGGTTTTCCGACCTCCTCGAACGCCCTGATTACGTCGACAGAGATACTACTGCCTAGGCTGGGAGAGCGTCAAGATCAAGGGGGCGGCCGGCGGGGGTGTGGCGCTCAGCGGGGCCCGAATCCCGAGACCATCGTGTGCCAAGGCCGCCTGGGTCATTTCTGCGGGGGCCCTGATCACCCAACGGGGACTCGACCCATGGAGGTCAGGCGCCAGTCAGAACGGCGCGGTACCCGGCGATGGCCAGAAAAAGGCACAGCCCGCCGTACACCAGGGAAGCCGTGCGGTCGTCGCGGCCCCTGCTGATGGCGTAGTACGCCGGCAGGGCGAGAAGCGCCGTGACACCGTACAACAGGTGAACGCCGCGTGCCGGGCGTTCACCGGCGGCATACAACGCCATCCCCAGCACGCCCTGCGCCAGCGCCAACAGTTCGGCGATGGCGAAGATCCCAAAGGCGGCGCCGGAGACTCCCCGGCGGCGGGCGGCCGCCACGAAACTCCAGGCGGCGGCAATCAGCATGAAGAGGATGTAGCTGTTCGCCAGTCGGGCGTGGATCTCGGAGAGGTTCATCGACGGATGAGTGTAACACCCGAGCTCCCCGCGAGCTCTTCACCCCGCGGCCGTCCATTGGGAATCTAGCGAAGGCCGCGGGGCATAGCTCGCGGGGAGCTCGGCTGCACGCCTAGTTCAACCCGTAGATCTCCCCGAACTTGCTCTCGAGGTACTTGAGGTAGGGCTCCGCCGACAGGCCGCCGCCGACGACTCGCTTCAGCAATTCCGTCGCTTCGAACTTGGAGCCGTGGCGGTGGATGTTCGTTCGCAGCCAGCCGAGCAGCTGCGAGAAATCCGATCGTTCGATCTGCTTCGGCAGGTCGGGCAGATCGGCGTTGATCTTCTCCCACAGCTGCGACGCCACCAGGTTGCCCAGCGCGTAGGTCGGGAAGTAGCCGAGGATGCCGGCCGACCAGTGAACGTCCTGCATCACGCCCTGGGCGTCGTCGGGAGGAGTCAGACCGAGGTAGTCGCGCATCTTGTCGTTCCAGGCCGCCGGCAAGTCGGCCACCGCCAGCCGGTCCTCGGCCAGCGCGATCTCCAACTCGAAACGCAGCATGATGTGCAGGTTGTAGGTCGCCTCGTCGGCTTCGACTCGGATCAGGGACGGCTCGACCTTGTTGATGGCCCGGTGGAAGGCGGCCAGATCGACGTCGGCCAACTGTCCGGGGAAGAGCTGCTTCAGGCGCGGGTAGAAGCCCTTCCAGAACGGCAGACTGCGGCCGATCAGGTTCTCCCACAGACGCGATTGCGACTCGTGGATGGCCAGGGACGAGCCGCCCAGGAGCGGGGTGCGGTCCAGTTCGGGCGCCGAGCCCTGTTCGTACAACGCGTGACCCGTCTCGTGCATCGTCGAGCAGATCGAGGAGGCGAGCAGGTTGGGATATAGCCGGGTGGTGATGCGGACGTCGCCGAGGCCGAAGGTGGTGGTGAAGGGATGCGCCGACTTGTCCTGGCGGCCGCGCTCGAAGTCGTAGCCGAAGGCGCGGGCGACCTCCAACCCGAAGTCCCACTGCTTCTGGACGTCGTAATCCCGATGCAGCAGGCTGTTGTCGACCGGACGGCCGTGCTCGCTGATGGCGCGCACCAGCGCCACCTGGCGCGGGCGCAGCTCGTCGAAGACCGCCTTGACCTGCGGCATCTTCAAGCCGCGCTCGAAATCATCGAGCATCGGGTCGTAGGGATGGTCGTAGGGTGCGAAGAACTCGGCGTAGGCGCGCCGCAGGCGGATGACCTCCTGCAGATGCGGCTGGAAGGCGGCGAAATCGTTGGCCGGCCGCGCCTTCGACCAGGCGTCGTGCGCCATGGAGGTGACACGGCTGTTCTCGGCGACGTACTCGGCCGGCACGCGGCGCGCCTTGTCGTAGTCGTGCGCCACCTTGCGCACCAGGCAGGCATCGTCCGACTCCGGGTCGAGGCCGGCGGCGGCCGCCTGGCCTGCCTGCAGGGCCGCCCCCATTTCGTCCGAAGTGAATTTCAGGTGGGTCAGGCGGCTGATGGTGCTGAGCTGGGCCGCACGGTTGGCGGCCCCGCCGGCCGGGAGGTTGACCTGCTGGTCCCATTCCAGCACGGCCGTGGCTGTGTGCAGATCGACGATCTCACCGAGCAGCGTCCGAAGGTGTTCGAGAGCCTGTGCCATCGTTTCTCCTTGTTGCGAGCGTCCCGTTGTTGTGAGCTTCCTGGAAGCGTGGAGCTTCCGGGAAGCTTTTCCGTCAGGCCACGCGCCCGGGCGGCACCTCGCCTCGCAGCGCCGCCAGGACGTTGTACACGATTTCGAGCGCTACCCGCGCCTGCGCCTCGACCGTCTGCGCCCCGAGGTGGGGGGTGGCGACCACCCGCGGATGTCGGAGCAGCGCCAGGTCGCCGGGCGGTTCCTGGGCAAAGACATCTAGCGCCGCGCCGGCCAGGCGACCGTCGTCCAGCGCTTGCCGCAGCGCGGCTTCGTCGATCAATCCGCCGCGCGCGGCGCATACCAGGCGGGCGCCGGACTTCATACGCCCGATCGCCGTCCGACCGAGGAGGCCGCGAGTCTCGGTCGTCAACGGCAGATGCAGGCTGACGTAGTCGCTGACGGCAAGCAATGTCTCCAGGGTTACGGGAGAGGCGCCGGCGGCGCGGATGGCGTCATCGTCCAGAAAGGGATCGAAGGCCGCCAGGACCATGCCGAAGGCCTTTGCCCGCGCGGCGACGGCCCGGCCGATTCGGCCAAACCCGACCAGACCGAGCGTCTTGCCCTCCAGCTCCTCCCCGATCAGGGAAGCCTTCGGCCACTCCCCGCGGCGCAGCGCCGCATCGGCGGCGGAGATGTCCCGGGCCAACGCCAACATCAGGCCGATGGTCAGCTCGGCGACGGACGTGGTGGAGGCTTCCGGCGCGGTGACGATGCTGATGCCGAGTTCCCGGGCGGCCCCCACATCGATATTGTCGACGCCGACACCGGCCCTCCCGACTACGCGCAGGCGGGGCGCCGCCGACCGCAGCGCCGCTGCATCCACTTGTGATCGACCGCGGACGATCCACGCGTCCACTCGGCCGAGAGAGGCCCGGTCGTCGAGAATCACCTCGGCTTCCTGGCGAAGCCGGGCCAATCCCGGCTCGGCCAGGCCGTCGCAGACCAGAACGCTCCAGGAGGGAGAGTCGTGGGTCACCGAAGTCCGCAGGGGAAGGAGCGCGCCCGTTGTCGGCCAAGGTGGCTTGGACGGCGGGCGCTGGCGCTATTGTACCCTCGAGCCGCTTTCCCTCTCGCCGGCGGACGCCTCCCGAGACGATTGTGGGCTGCGCCCTCACCCTGAGCCCGACCGCGTGCCCCTTGGGGTGAAGAGGAGCAGGCACAAGGGGCCGAGCAGGAGCAGCGCCAGCCCGGCCGTCAGCCCGAACGAGGCCGCCACCATCCCGGTCAGGACGGCGAGCATCCCGCCGGCGGTCCCCGTCACCGAGGACAGGGCAGTGACTGTCGCCGCTCGTCCGGGGGCGGCGGCGAAGGCCTCACCCTGCAGCAGCGGGTACCACGGGGACGCCAGCAGGCCGAGCACGAACAACCCGGCCAGCCGGCCCAGCGGGCCTCCCGGGGCGACCAACCACAACGGGAACAAGATCAGAGTCGCGGCGGACGTCCATCGGATGAGACGGCGAACGTCCTGTCCGGCCAGCAGGCGGGCCAGCAGGACCTGGCCGGCGAGGAACCCCAGCAGCCAGATCGTCACCGCCACGGCCGCCGTCGTCGGCGGCAGGCCGACGACATCCGTCAGGAACAGGGCGATGTACCCGAAAAAGACATCGAGCATGAGGTCGGCCAAGGGAAGCAGCAACAGCCACCGCCAGAGCCGCCGCAGGCGGATCGTGGCCTGCAGATTGGCGCGCAGATCCGCGGTGATCGAGCTCCAGCTCAGGTGCATCGGGTTGGAGGGCCTGGGACTGCGGACGAGCAGCGCCAGGCCCAGGCAAACGGCGCCGAGGAGAAGGAACGGCGCTCGCCAAGAAAGGCCCACGGCGACCATGCCGGCGAACACCACCGGGCCCGATAGGCTGCCGATGGTCCCGGCGGCGGTCCAGCGCGCCATCATCTCCGATTCGCGGGCCGGGTGGCGCTCGATCATCGTCGCCTGCGCCAGCCCGACGAAGGCGCCGCTGGCCGGGTAGGAGATCGTCAGGGCCAAGAGCAGGACGGCGAAGCTGTCGGCGCCGCCGATGAGGAGAAGGGCCAGCGCGAGCAGGAGCCCGCCGCCGCGGATCAGGCGGGCGCGCAGCGGCGTATCGCCGAGCAGCAGGACGGCCGGCTCGACCACCGTCGACAGGATCGCCGGCGCGCCGAACAGGATCCCGATCTGGGCATAGTCGAGCCCAAGGTCGTCGCGCAGGAAGGGCATGGCGACGCCGACAATCGTGAAGACCAGCTCGTCGAAGTACTCGACGAACAGGAACGTGGCGATCCCGGCCGGCCCGCGGCCAGCTGGGCGGGGGTGAATCCGCTGTTCGCGTAGGTGGGTCATCGGTCCTCTCCAGGTCGTGTCGAGATGGGGGCGGCAGACCGGGAGAGGAGGGGCGCGCGTCAGCGCCCCAGGCCAAAGTGGGAGTTAACGGGGTGGGTGGACGTGGGTCAGCATGGGACGATTCTACCGTCGGTCGGTCCACCGGTCCAGGGTCGATGCGGCGGGCGTCCGCTCGCCGGAAGCGCCGGGTCGATTCAAGCCGGGCCGGCGTCGCCGATGAACACGGCCCACAGCGCCAGGTCGCTGCTGAAGGACTCGAAGCGATGTTGGACGCCGGCCGGGACGAACATCATGTCGCCCGGTCCGAAGGAATGGCTGCGCTCGCCGTTGCGGAAGATGCCGCTGCCGGAGATGACGACGTAGATCTCGTCGCGCGCATGCGGCGTCTGTGGATCGATGCCGCGCGGAGCGTAGATTTCGACCTCCAGGCCCGGATGCTGCAGAACGCGTGCGAAGCGTTCTCCCTCGGGGCCGGGAAGGAGATTGAAGGCTTCCTGGGGTCGGATCCAATAGTCGTTGCCAAAAGGCATGGCGAACCTCCGAAAAACAGTGGTCAGGGGTTAGCGGTCGGTGGTCAGTGCCGGAGCGATCCACTCACTGGCCACTGCCCCTGTCCACTGACCACTCACTGTGGGGCGCCTACCTAGGCGTCATCGGAGTCGGCTCTCAGCGATCGGCCAGATCCGCCACGACGGCGCGGTGATCCGAGACGGTGCTCTCGACCGTCTCGGCGGCGATCGCCTGCAAGTCGGGGCTGAGCCAGATCCAGTCGATGCGTTGGAATGGATCGTCCGCCGGCCATGTCAGGCCGGGCCCCTGGCCGCCTTCCGACCAGGCGTCGACCATCCCGGCATTGAGGATCAACTCCATTTCGGGCCAGGTCGGCTCGGCGTTGAGGTCGCCCATCAGCACCGAGTGGTCGGCGCTGCCCCAGAATTCCAACAGGACCGGGATCTGGGCCAGGCGCGGGCCGGGCTCTTCGGCGATGTGATGGAGGTGGGTGGCGACGACGAGCACCGGCGCCTCCAGCCCCAGGTCGACGTGCGCCCACACATAGCCCCGCGGCAGCAGAGTGTCGGCGGCCGGCAGCGGTGCGGAGCCATGATCCAGGAACCCGACCCGGCTGAGGATGGCGTTCCCCCAGATCGGATCGGCGGTGCCGGCGAAGATGATCTCCATCCCCAGGCGGCGGGCCAGCCAGTCGACCAGGTCGACGGAGCCGTCGATGAGCCAGCCGCGCGACACTTCCTGCAGGGCGACGACATCCGGGTCGCGCGCGGCGATCACGCGGGCGATCGCCTCCGGATCGAGGCGGCCGTCCCGGCTGAAGGCCGAGTGGATGTTGAAGGTCATCACGCGACCGCTGGGAGCCGAAGACTCCGGGGAAGGCGCCGACATCGGCAGGAGCAAAGCGATGACGATTCCCAGCGCCGCCAGCCCGCCGGTGGCAGCGAGCGCCGTCGGGTCCGTCTCGGCCGCGCGCCCGGCTGGGCGCCGCACGGCGCCGATCATGCACGCGGCGTAGATCAGCGAGGCCAACGGGACGACCCAACCGCGCGGGAGCGGCAGAGCGATGTCGAAGGAAACGTAATAGACGAAGGCCAGCAGCAGGTAGAGCAGCATACCCAGTGTGATGGCGACCGAGGTGTGGCCCAGGCCGGTGCGAGTCGGCTCGACGCCGCGCAGGGCGATCAATCCCAATCCCCAACCGAGGGTGAACTGGATCAGCAGGACGACCAGCGGAAGATAGGCGGAAAGCTCCACCGTGCGCGGGACGGCCAGGAACACCAGCAGCGCCGCCAGGACGGCCACCGGCGAGCGGTGGAGGGAGGGTCGAGCGAAAGCCATCCAGGCGCCGGCGGCCATCGCCAGGATCCCCAGAAGAAGTACGGCGAAAGCGGTCGGCGACGGAATCCCGGAGACCTGCGCTACCCAACCCTGGTTCAGGACGATGAGGGCCTCGATCAAGAAGAAGGAGCCCAAGCCGACCAGCGGCAGGGCGTGCGACCAGGACACATCCGAAGGCGCCGTGCGCAGCGGTGTCGGTTCGACGGCGAGCAGCCACAGAGTCAGCGTGGCGAGCGCCAGAACCACTACGACCGCGCCGATGGCCGGGTTCCAACTCAGGTCGAGCGTCCCGGCCGCCCCTTTGATCAGAGTGTCGAGCGCCAGTCCAACGATCACGCCTCCGGCGAGGCGGTGGGGTCCATCCGGTCCGTTGGCGGCTCGGGAATGGCCGATGAAGGTGCTCCAGAAGATCAGGAACAGGGCGACCGAGGCCAGGCTCAGGTACAGGTCGAGGGCCGGGTCGGTCGAGAACTGTTCCAGCAGGCGCAGTCCGGCCAGCCCGCCGCCGGCGAACCACAGCGCCCCACGCGAGCCGAAGAGGCGCCGCACCAGCGGGGCGACGAAGCCGAGCAGGAACGTGGCGAAGGCGATGCCGCCCAGCGTGATCGATCCGACGCCGACGGTGTCGCGCAGATACCATGCCAGGCTGGGGTAATAGACCCTCAAGCTCTGCAAGCCGAGCACGGTGACGAGCGCCGGCAGCGCCAGTCGCCGCAGCGTGGAGAGGCGGAACCAATCCATCGAGAGTCTGCCGGCCATGGGTTCCTCCCTACGGGATCCCCTGCGGGACGTCCCTTCCGGGGTGCGCCTTCCGGAGTGCCCCTCCGGGGTGCCCCTTCCGGGGTGCCCTTCCGGGGTGCCCCTCCGGGGTGCGAAGACGCGACGAAGACGCGACGAAGACGCGACGGGAAGACGCCATCCGCTCGCGGCGAGGGGATTATAGCCGCGCCGAAGCGGTGCGGCCCTTTGTGCGATAATGGCGCGCTGGACCCCGTTCGAGGTGCCCCTCCGGGGTACGAACCGCGACGAACCGCGACGAGGAGGAGAATGCGTTTCCACTCGCTGTGCGTTCTCGGGCTGGGATATATCGGCCTGCCCACCGCCAGCACTTTTGCCACGAACGGGCTCCAGGTCATCGGCGTCGATGTCAACCGGCGCATCGTCGACATCCTTCGCAATGGAGAGATCCACATCCACGAGCCCGGCTTGCGCGGGCTGGTGCAGGCCGCCTTCGCTTCGGGCAACCTGCGCGTGGCCGAGCAGCCGGAGCCGGCCGACGCCTTTCTGATCGCGGTTCCCACGCCGCTCCAGCTCGACAAGCGCGCCGATCTGACCGCCGTGCGGGCCGCCGCTCGAGCGATCGTCCCCCATCTGCGACCGGGGAACCTGGTCGTGCTCGAATCGACCTCGCCGCCGCGGACGACGGTCGACGTTGTGGCGCCGATCCTGGCCGAATCCGGCCTGCAGCCGGGCGAGGCTATCTGGCTGGCCTACTCGCCCGAGCGGGTGCTGCCCGGTCAAATCCTGCGCGAGTTGATCGAGAACGCGCGGGTCGTCGGGGGGATTAACCGCGCCTCGGCCGAGGCCGGGCGCGAACTGTACTCGGCCTTCGTCCGGGGCGAGATCGTGCTGACCGACGCCACGACGGCCGAGATGGTCAAGTTGATGGAGAACACCTACCGCGACGTCAACATCGCTGTGGCCAACGAGTTCGCCGCGCTGGCGGAGCGTTTCGGCGTCGATGTCTGGGAGGCGATCGAGCTGGCCAACCGCCACCCGCGCGTCGCCGTGCTGCGGCCCGGCCCGGGCGTCGGCGGCCACTGCATCTCCGTCGACCCGTGGTTCCTGGTCGAATCGGCCCCGGAACGGACGGATCTGATTCGACAGGCCCGCCTGGTGAACGATCGCCAACCCGGCCGTGTCGTGGCGCGACTCGAGGCGGCCCTGGGAGGGCTGCGCGGCAAGACCGTCGCCGCCCTCGGGCTGGCGTACAAGGCCGATGTCGACGACCTGCGCGAGAGTCCGGCACTGGAGGTGGCCCGCCGCTTGGCGGCGGCCGGGGCGAAGGTGCGCACCTTCGAACCGAATGCCCCCAGCGCGACGGCCGCCGGCGCGCAGGCCGCGCCGTCGCTCGAGTCGGCGCTGGACGGCGCCGATGCCATGGTCCTGCTGGTGGATCACCAAGGCTGGGCCGGCCTCGATCCCGTCTGGGCAGCGGGTGTGATGCGCGGCCGGGTCGTGTTCGACACGCGCGGCGTACTGCCGCGCCCCGCCTGGGAACAGGCCGGCTTCCTACTGCACGTCCTCGGTGCGGGTTCTCCCCTCCCCCTGCATGAGGGAGGGGAGGGTGGGGGTGGGTCGGCGAATCAGAGGAGCCCTTCGATATCAGAGCGGCCTACGCTCAGGGAGGGAACGCCGCCTGAGGGGGGAGACGAACCGTCGGCGCGTCCCCATCGCCCCGCGGCCGGTACGCCCGATGCCTGAGAGATCCCCGCGCGTCCTGTCCGTCTTCGGGACGCGACCGGAAGCCGTCAAGATGGCCCCGGTCGTACAGCGGCTGCGACACACGCCCGGGGTCGAGTCCGGCGTGTGCGTCACGGCGCAGCACCGCCAGATGCTCGATCAGGTGCTGGAGCTGTTCGATATCGTCCCCGATTTCGACTTGAACGTCATGGAAACCGACCAGGCGCTGGCCCCGTTGACGACGGCCATCTTCCGCAGCCTGGACCCCGTCCTGGAGCAGTTCCAACCCGACTGGGTGCTGGTGCAAGGCGACACGACGACCGTGCTGGCGGCGGCCCTCTTGGCCGCCTATCGCAAGATCCGCGTCGGCCACGTCGAGGCCGGATTGCGCACCGGCGACAAGGGACAGCCGTTCCCGGAAGAGATCAACCGGCGCGTGGTCAGCGTGGTGGCCGACCTGCATTTCGCGCCCACGGCGCGGGCGCGCGACAACCTGCTGCGGGAAGGCGTGCCGCCGGATCGCATCGTCGTCACCGGGAATCCGGTCATCGACGCGTTGCAGGCGATCGCCGCCCGGCCCTACGATCCAACGACCGGCCCGCTGGCCGTCCTACCCTCCGATCGACGGATCATCCTGGTGACCGCCCACCGCCGCGAGAACTTCGGGGCGCCGTTGGAGGGGATCTTCACCGCCCTGCGCCGCCTGGCGGAACGCTATCGTGACGACGTGACCTTCGTGTACCCGGTGCATCTCAACCCCAACGTGCGCCAGCCGGCGCAGCAGATGCTCGGCGATGTACCGAACGTCACCCTGCTCGACCCGCTGGATTACCTCCCGATGGTCCACCTGCTTCGCCAATGCACATTGGTCCTGACCGATTCAGGCGGGCTCCAGGAGGAGGGGCCGGCGCTGGGAAAGCCGGTGCTGGTCCTGCGCCAGGTGACGGAGCGGCCGGAAGCGATCGAAGCCGGGACGGCGCGCCTGGTGGGAACCGAGCCCGCTCGGATCGAAGCCGAAGTGCAACGGCTGCTGGAGGATCCGGCGGCCTACGCCGCGATGGCGCACGCCGTCAACCCTTTCGGCGACGGCCATGCGGCGGAGAAGATCGTCGAGGCGCTGTTGGGAAGTGGTCGGTGGTAAAGGGTCCGTGGTCAGCCACGACAACCCGCTCCTTTCTGACCACTGACGGCTGGCCACTGACCACCGGTTTGCCGTGAAGACCCTCTGCCTGGTAAGCCGCGTCACCGGCATCGCCGGCCCGGCCAGCTTCCAGCGCCGCCTGGCGGCCGGCTTGAAAGCGCGCGGAGTTGCCGTGACGTACGGACTGTCCGGGGAGGCGTACGACGCCGTCCTCGTGACCGGCGGGAGCCGCGACCTGGCCGGTCTGCGCCGGGCGAAGCGCCGAGGGGTACCGATCGTCCAGCGGCTGGATGGGATGAACTGGATCCATCGCCGCCGGCGAACCGGGTTGCGCCACTACCTTCGGGCGGAGGCCAACAATCTCGTGCTCCGCTGGGTGCGGACGAATCTGGCGGAGATTGTCGTCTATCAGAGCGACTTCGTGCAACGCTGGTGGGAGGCGAGCCGCGGCGTCGCGCCGGGCCGAGGCGTCGTGATTCGGAACGGAGTCCCGCTGGATGAGTTCACACCCCGGGGCGACCGCGAACCTGTCCGCGCGGGGACGCGCCTGCTGGTTCTCGAAGGAGCGATCGGGGGCGGTTACGAGATCGGGTTGACCTGGGCGTCGAAACTGGCGTCTGGGCTGGCCGCCCGGGGTGGAGCCCGGCCGCCGGTGGAATTGACGATCGCCGGGAAGAAAGGGGAGCTCCCCGCGAGCTTCAAGGTCGCGGGAAGATCCGCCGACATCGAAATCCGCTGGGCGGGGGAAGCGCCCCCCGAAACGGTCCCGACCCTGTTGCGCTCGGCCGACCTGTTGTTCTCCGCCGACCCCAACCCGGCCTGCCCCAACAGCGTCATCGAGGCGTTGGCCTGCGGACTGCCGGTGGCGGCCTTCGACACCGGCGCCATCGGCGAGATCGTCGACCGCCAGTCCGGCGCCGTGGTGCCCTACGGCGCCGACCCGTGGAGGCTGGAACCTCCGGACCTCGAGGCGTTGACGCTGGCGGCCGGCCATGTGCTGGACGGAGGCGAGCGTTTTCGGCGAGGGGCGCGCCGGCGGGCCGAAGCCTCGTTCGGGCTCGACCGGATGATCGATGCCTACCTGGCCGCCCTCGGATGGTCCGCATGACTCGCGGCGTGCTGCGTTCCGGATTGACCTCCCTGGCGGCAGCGACGGCGCGCTGGCTACCCGTGCGAGGGCGCCTTCTCCTGTATCGACTGGGTCCCGCGACGGATTGGCTGCGGCGTGCCCTCAATCGGGCTGTCCCGGCCGGGATCCAACCCGTACGCCTTGCCGCCGGAGATCTAGCCGGGAGCTGGCTCTTGCTGGACCTGCAGGTCGACAAGGATCTGTGGCTCGGCAACTACGAGCCCGCTATGGCCCGGGCCATCCGTCAATTCGCACAGCCGGGCGGAACCGCCTACGACCTGGGCGCCAACATCGGCTACACCGCGCTGCTCCTGGCCGACGCGCTCGGCCCTTCCGGGCGGGTTTTCGCCTTCGAGCCGTTGCCGGAGAACCTCCAGCGGCTGCGGCACGCCGTCAGACTCAACGGTCTGGATGCGCAGGTTACCGTCGTTCCGGCGGCCGTCGGAGCCCGTCCCGGCCTGGCCGCCTTCCGAGTGCATGCTTCCGGTGGGATGGGCCGGCTCGACAACGGCGCCGGCCGTGAAAGAGGGTTCGTCGCCGCCGTTTCGGTCGATGTCATGACTCTCGACGACTTCGTTTTCATAGACGGGCAAGCGCCGCCGTCGCTGATCAAGATGGACCTGGAGGGCGGCGAGGTCGCGGCCCTGGCCGGGATGTCGCGTCTTCTCGGCCAGGTGCGCCCGACTCTGCTGATCGAATTGCACGGGGTTCAGGCCTCGGCCGAGGTCGAGCGCGAGCTGGGAGCGGCAGGATACCGCCTGCACCGGATGGAACGCGATTACCCCGAATTCCACCGGCGTGAGTCAGGGCCATGGCCCAAACACATCGTCGCCCTGGCCGCCGAGGTGGCGGGTTGACGAGTCTCCGGCAGTTTCCGGGGAGGGCGGCGGTCCAACAGCGGGTCCTGCCGCACTATCGGGCCGCCTTCTTTGACAACCTGGCCGTCCGCTGCGATGAGGGACTCGACCTCTTCGCCGGGATGCCGCGGGCCGCGGAGTCGATCCAGACGGCGGAGGCGTTGGCCAGCGTGCGCTGGAGCCGCGGTCAGAACGTTCACCTGCTGGGAGGCCGCGCCTATTTCTGCGTCCAGCGCGGCCTGGAGGCCTGGTTGGCCCACGCCGATCCGGACGTGCTGGTGCTCGAAGCCAACTCTCGTTATCTGTCCAGCCCACGCGCCATCGCCTGGATGGAGCGGCGCGGGCGGCCCGTTCTGGGTTGGGGACTGGGGGCGCCGGGCAGGGGGCCCCTGGCGGGGTGGTTTCGCCGCCGGTTCTTGAGGCGTCTGTCCGGGGTCATCGCCTACAGCACACGCGGCGCGGCGGAGTACGCTGCGGCCGGCGTGCCGGTCGAGCGGATTTGGGTCGCCCCGAACGCCGTGGAACGGCCGCCGGCGAAACCGCCGGCGCGCTCGACGCCGGTTCGTCGACCCCCGCGAATTCTGTTCGTCGGCCGGTTGCAGCGGCGCAAGCGGGTCGACTCGCTGCTGACGGCCTGCGCTTCGGTGAGGCCCGCCCCGGAAGTGTGGATCGTCGGGGACGGCCCGGACCGCCGGCGGCTGGTCTCGATCGCCGCGCGTCGATTCCCAACGGCGATCTTTGCCGGCGCCGTCCACGGGGACGAGCTGCACTCGCTTCTGGATGCTGCCGACCTCTTCGTGCTCCCTGGCACGGGAGGCCTGGCGCTGCAGCAGGCGCTGGCGCGGGCGCTTCCGGTGATCGCGGCCGAGGGGGACGGGTCGCAGGAGGACATGGTCACGCCCGAAAATGGCTGGCTGGTCCCACCGGGTCGGACGGCGCCGCTTGCCGACGCGCTGCAATCGGCGCTGGGAAATCCTCGCCGTCTGGCCGCGATGGGACAGGCCTCCCTCCGGTTGGCGCAGACGCGCTTCTCGCCGGCGGTCATGCTCGACGTCTTCGTCCAGGCGTTGCGGGCGGCCGGGGAGGGCTGAGCGTGCGTCTCGTCTTCGTCGCCGACGGACGTAGTCCGATCGCCCGCAGCTGGATCGAGTACTTCGTCCGGGTGGAACGCGACGTTCGACTCGTGTCCACGCGGCCGTGCGCCGGGATTCCGGGGCTGGCGTCTCTGGAGATCGTGTCGCTGTGGCCGGGTGGAGGCGCTGGAGCGGCTCGACGTCAACGCAACCTGGCCGTCGTGACCGCGCTGCGGCACTGGTTGGGCCCATGGATGGTCAGGCGGCGAGCGGCGACCTTGCGCGGCATCCTGCGCCAATGGAGTCCCGATCTGGTCCACGCGCTGCGCCTGCCGTACGAGGGCATGCTGGCGGCGGCCGCCGATCCGGCGGCGCCGCTGGCGATCTCGACTTGGGGCAACGATCTCACGCTGCATGCGCCGGCTTCGCCGATGATGCGCTGGTCCACCCGCCACAGCCTGCGCCGCGCCGCCGGGCTCCATGCCGACTGCCGGCGGGATGAGCACCTGGCGGCGACATGGGGATTCCGAGCCGTCCGACCGACGCTGGTCGTTCCAGGCAACGGCGGCGTGCGTCGCCAAGCCTTCTTTCCGGGCCGCGGCGCCAACGATCCGGATTTTGGCATCGACCCGCGGGCGCTGGTGGTGGTGCAGCCGCGGGGATTGCGGGCTTACGTGCGCAGCGACACCTTCTTCCGCGCCATCCCGCTGATCCGGCAGCATCGGCCGGAGGTCGTCTTTGCCTGTCCGGCCATGGAGGGGGCGGCCGAGGCGGAACGTTGGCGGTCGAAGCTCGATCTGGGGTCGAGCCTGCGGCTTCTGCCGGCGCTGGACGCCGCCTCCATGGGCGCCCTCTTTCGGCGGGCGAGCGTGTCGGTCTCGCCCAGCACCCATGACGGTACGCCGAATACGCTGCTCGAGGCGATGGCCTGCGGCTGTCTCCCGGTGGCCGGCGACCTCGACTCGATCCGCGAGTGGGTCAGCGACGGGGAGAACGGCCTGCTGATCGACCCCGCCGATGTGGCGGCGCTGGCGGCGGCGGTCCTGCGCGGCCTGTCGCAGGAGGGATTCCGGGCGCGGGCCGCCGCAATCAACGTGCGCCGGATCGCCGAGCGCGCCGAATACGACGCCTGCATGGCGCAGGCGTCTTCCTTCTATGAACGCGTGCTGCGGGGCGGGCCCGAGGTCGATGCACTATAATGCCGCCGGCCGGGAGGTCCGGCCGGACGTCGGGGCAGGATGATCGGACGAGTCGCATGAAGCAGGCCGTTCAAGATCTGCAAGGCGGGGGGACGCGCATCGTCGAAGTGCCCATTCCGACCGCCGGGCGCGGTCAGGTCGTCATTCGGACGGCCTTCTCCCTCCTCTCCAGCGGAACCGAACGAATGGTGGCGGAATTCGCCGGCAAGACCTTGGCCGGCAAGGCGCGCGCCCGTCCGGACCTGGTGCGACAGACTCTGGACAAAGCCCGCCGCGAGGGCGTATTGGCGGCGGCGGAGGCGGTCCGCACGCGCCTGGCCGAGCCGATGGCCCTCGGCTATGCCTCGGCCGGCACGGTGGTCGAGGTCGGCCCGGGGATCGACGACCTCCAGCCGGGGGATCGAGTGGCCTGCGCCGGCGGCGGCTACGCCATCCACGGCCAGTACGCCGCCGTGCCGCGGCTCCTGGTGGCGCGGCTTCCGGACCGCGTCGGCTTCGAGGCCGGCGCCTTCGCCACGTTGGCCGCCATCGCCTTGCATGGATTGCGCCTGGCCGAAGTCCAGGTCGGCGAGGTCGTAGCGGTGATCGGCCTGGGGCTGATCGGCCAGTTGGCCGTCGGGCTGGCCCACGCGGCCGGGGCCGAAGTCTATGGGATCGATCTGCGCGCGGAGCGTGTCCGGCTGGCGGAACGCATGGGGGCGCGCGGCTTCTTGCGGCAGGGCGCCGAGGCGGCGGTGGCGGCGGCCGGCGGCGGGAAGGGAGTCGATGCCGTCCTGATTTGCGCCGACACGCCCGCCAGCGACCCGGTGTCGCTGGCCGCCGAGATCGCCCGTGATCGGGCGAAGGTCATCGCCGTCGGCGCCGTCGGGATGGACCTGCCGCGCAAGGCCTACTATGAGAAGGAACTGACCTTCATTGTCTCGCGCTCGTACGGACCCGGGCGCTACGACCCGGACTACGAGGAAGGCGGCCTCGACTATCCGCTCGGCTACGTCCGCTGGACCGAGGGCCGCAACCTGCAAGCGGTCGTGGACCAGATGGGGCAGGGGCGGCTCGACGTCGAATCGCTGATCACCCATCGGCTGCCCCTCGAGCGCGCCGCCGAGGCCTACCATCTGATCGCCCACGATTCGACCGCCCTGGGCGTGTTGTTGGATCACGGGGCGCACGCGGCCGAAGTCATCGGGCCGGGAAGGACGATCGCGCTGAGGTCGCGCCCGGCCGATGCGGCGCCGGTCCGGATCGGCGTCCTCGGCGCCGGCCGCTTCGCCCAGCGCGTCGTGCTTCCGCTCTTGAAGAAGAGGAAGGGCGTGGCGTGCGTGGGGATCGCCTCCGCCCGCGGATTGAGCGCCGCTGAGGCCGGGAAGCGATTCGGCTTCGTCTACGCCACCAGCGATCCCGATCAAGTGTTGAACGACCCGCAGGTCAACACCGTCGCCGTTCTGACGCGCCATCACTTGCACGCTTCGCAGACGGAGGCGGCGCTGCAGGCCGGCAAGAATGTCTGGTGCGAGAAGCCCCTGGCCTTGCGCCGGGATGACCTGACCCGGATCGCCGAAGTCCTGGCGGCGTCCCCGGGCTGTCTGACCGTCGGCTTCAACCGGCGCTGCGCGCCCCTGGCGCTGAGACTGCGCCGCTTCCTCGGCGAGGCGCCGGGGGCGTTGACCATGGCCTACCGCGTCAACGCCGGGCCGCTTCCGCCGAACCACTGGCTGCTCGATCCCGAGCAGGGCGGCGGTCGAATCCTCGGTGAGGTCTGCCACTTCATCGATTTCCTGACGTTCCTGTCTGGCGCGTTGCCCCGCAGGATTCAGGCCCGGAGTTCCGGGGGCGAAGACGTGGTCGTGACGATCGAGTTCGCCGGAGGCTCGTTGGGGACGATCGTCTATGCTGTTCACGGCAGCCGCGCTTTCGGCAAGGAACGGGTCGAAGTGTTTGGGGGTGGCAAGACCGCCGTCCTCGACGACTTCCGCCGGCTGGAGTTGATTGCGCAAGATATACGACAGACGGCGATGCAGCGTTGGCGCGTCGACAAAGGCCATGCCGGACTGTGGGCGGCCTTTCTCCACGCCGTCGAGTCGGGGGGCGAGCCCCCGGTTCCGTACTCAGAGGTGTTCGCAGTCGCACAGGCCACCCTGGCGGCAGCCGATTCGCTGCGGAGCGGCGCGGCGCTCGAGCTGGACATCGCCGCCTACGATGACCGCCTCAAGGGAGGCCGCGGGGTTGCGCGGCCGCCCTTCGCCGGATGACGGACCTCCAAACCAGGCTGCTCGCTCTCCGCGAGCTCGGTCCCTCGACCCTGCTCTCCTACGCAGCTTACCGCGTCGGACTCGCCAGTGGGTGGACCCGGCGGCGAACTCCTGCGCGAGATTGGCAGCGGCGGCCGTTCGCGAACTGGGCCGGCGGCGACGTTCCCACCCGGCCCGGCGAGTATGCCGCCTACCGGGCGCAGACGATCGGCCCGCGCTTCTTCTTCGATGCCGCCGCCCCCGGCCTGCCATGGACTTCGAAGGAGCCGGCCCCGGAAGATCTCAGGCGCGAGGCAGACGACATCCTGGGGGGACGTTTCCGGCTTTTCGGCGGAGCTGCGGTGGCGCTCGGTTTCCCGCCGGACTGGTGCGCCTTTCCGCCCCCGCTCGACGGCCGACCCCGACTGGAATCCGACCTGCACTGGAGCGAAGTCCGCCTGGATGACGACGGCGCCGATGTGCGCCTGGTGTGGGAACTGTCGCGCTTCGGCTGGGTCTTCCCCCTGGCGCGCGCTTATCGCTGGACCGGCGAGCCCAAGTACGCCGAGGCGTGCTGGGGACTTATCGACGACTGGCGTCGTGCCCATCCTTCGAACTGCGGAGTCCAATGGGCTTCGGCGCAAGAGGTCGGCCTGCGCATTCTGGCGCTGGCGTTCGCCGAGCGAGCGTTCCTTCCCGAGTGGAGCCGCGAGGCGGAACGGCTTCAGGCGATGGCCCAACTGGTGGGCGTACATGCCGCTCGCATCCCGCCCACGCTCGAGTACGCCCAGGCGCAGGGCAACAATCACTTGTTGAGCGAAGCCGCCGGGTTGTACACCGCCGGGCTGCTGTTTCCGGAGTTGCGCGGCAGCCGCCGCTGGCGGAGCCTCGGGCGTCGCCTGCTGGAAGTCGGCCTGGCCCGCCAGGTCTTCGAGGACGGCGGCTACGTCCAGCACTCGACGAACTATCAGCGCCTGGCGCTGTCGCTCGCCGTCTGGTCGGCCCGGTTGGCCGAGCTCAGCGGAGAACCTTTGGGCCAGGGCAGTCTCGAGGCGATCCGCCGGCTGGCCCGATCGCTGGCGGTGCAGGCGGACCAGGAGAGCGGGCAGACGGCGAGCTTCGGCCCAGATGACGGCACGGACGTGTTCCGCCTGACCAGCGCCGAGTCTAGAGATGTTCGGCCGATCACCGCGGCGGCCTCCCGCCTGGTCCTGGGTGAGACATGGTACCGGCCCGGCCCGTGGGACGAGACTTCCGCCTGGCTGGGCCTGGGGCAAGGAGCGCGAACGGATGGGCCGCGCACGGACAGCCTGCCGGAAACGGGCCTGCATTTCCTGCAAGGGCGCGACACGCGCGGCTCCCTGCGCTGCGTCCGGTTCCACGAGCGCCCCGGTCACTCCGATCAGCTCCATGTCGATCTGTGGAAGGGCGGGGAGCCCTTCGCTTTCGATCCGGGCTCCTACCTTTACAACGGACCGCCGCCGTGGCAGGACGGCCTGGCGGGGGCCGCCGTGCACAACGCGCCGATGGTGGACGGCCAGGAGCCGATGCGACGGGCCGGGCGGTTCCTGTGGGCCGGCCGCGCCCAGGGGCGACTCGTCGGCCGATGGGAGGCCGACCACCTCCAGGCCGTGCGCGGCCAACACAACGGCTACCGGCGACTCGGCGTGACGCTGACCCGGACGCTGGCGCTGGTCGAGGGCAGAGCCTGGCTGGTGGTGGACACGGCGATCGGGGCGGGGCGGCATCGGCTCACCGTCGGATGGAACCTGCCCGACGTCGCCTGGAGATGGTCCGCCGGAGGACTTGGCCTCTCGACCGATCGTGGAGAGCTTAGCCTGGCCTGGGACGAAGGCGCGACGCGGGCCGGATTAGCGCGCGCCGGGGGGTGGATCGCCGGAGACGCGCTGGAGGGCCCGCTCGACCGTTGGGGCTGGACCTCGCCGAGATACTCGGCGCTCACGCCGTGCTTGCGCCTCGTGCTCGAAGTCGCCGGGAACTGCCCTCTTGTCCTGCGGACGCGCCTGGCGCCGGGCGTCGACTGGCCGGAAGCGATGGTGCGCGTGTGGGATGATCCCGCCCTGCTTGAACGCGGCCTGGCTTTGCGGCGTCGGGAGGACGAACCGCGATGAGCGCGGCGGTCTTCCCGCGTGGCGTGCCCGTCGCCAAGCGATTGTTCGACCTGCTGCTCACGATCCCGGGACTGGTGTTGATCTGGCCGCTGCTTGGCGTCCTGGCGCTGGCGATTCGATGGCGCTTGGGATCGCCCGTCCTCTTCCAGCAGCTCCGCCCCGGCGTACGAGGGAAGGGATTCAGGCTCTACAAGTTCCGCACGATGAGCGAGGTGCGCGGGCCGGACGGCAGTTTGCTGCCGGACGATGTCCGCCTGACCGGCCTCGGCCGCTGGCTGCGGTCGTTCAGCCTCGACGAGCTTCCGGAGCTGATCAACGTCGTGCGCGGCGAGATGAGTCTGGTGGGGCCGCGGCCTCTGCTGATGGCCTATCTCGAGCGCTATACGCCGGAACAGGCCAGGCGGCACGAAGTCCTTCCCGGCCTGACCGGGTGGGCCCAGGTCAACGGGCGGAACGCCATCACCTGGGAGCAGCGATTCGCCCTGGACGTGTGGTACGTCGACCACTGGTCTCTCGTCCTGGACGCCAAGATCCTGGCCATCACCCTTCTCAAGGCGGTTCGCCGGGAAGGGATCAACCCGCCCGGCCAGGCAACCTCGCCTGAGTTCATGGGGTCAACCGAGAAGGGCCGCTAGGCAGGTTTGTGCGGGGAGTTCCTCGGAACTTTCCAGCCCTTCTTGCGGAAGGCGGGGGGCCACATATGGGCGCTACGGTCGAAATGGGAGGCCGACGCCCGTATATAGCGGATTGTCCTTGGTGATGTCCTGGCTGTGGGGTCTGCGGCTCGTGCGAAAGGCTTGCTCACCACGCTCTTCCCATGTACTATCCTGCTCTGGAAGGCCGAAACTCAGAACGGACGTGCTAAAGGAGGAAGGGCGTGAAGCCGGAGCTAAGTTTCTACGACGTCAAGACGAAGGCCAAGTTCCCCAGCAGTGAGTGGCGTATCGAAGTCAAGGAGTCGAAGGGCAAGATGCGCTACTTCGCCGTCTCGAAAGTGCCGGGCCAGCCGCACGAGGCGTGGCTGATCGTCAAAGAGGAGTTCGCCAAGGCGAACATGATGTAAGCGCCGTTCTCCGCAGAAACGAGACGGGGCGCAGCCACCCAAGGCGGGGCGGCTGCGCCCCTTTCGTCGCCGGCGCAGCAGCCCGGATGGTAGAATGCGGTCCCACGCCGGCCCGGGGGCCGTCCCGACGCGTGCACATCCTTCTTCTCCACCAGCTCTTCATCCGCCCCGACGATTCCGGCGGCACACGACACTTCGAATTCTGCCAGGCCTTAGTCGCTTCCGGCCACCGTGTGACGATCGTGGCCGGCCGGCGCAGCTACTTGACGGGCGAGATCGTCTCGCGGCAGCGCCGGGAAGCCGTCGCCTCCGGTCTGGAGATCATTCGGTGCGGAACGCTTGGAGGCGGACAACGGAGCTTCTTCTGGCGGGCGATCGGATTCGTCTGGTTCACCGTCACCTCCCTGGCGGCCGGCCTGCGCCTGGGGGACGTCGACCTGGTGTGGGGGACCTCCCCGCCGCTGCTCCAGGTGGCTTCGGCCTGGGCCATCGCCCGGCTCCGGCGCATTCCGCTGGTCTTCGAAGTGCGCGATCTGTGGCCGGCCTTCGCCGTCGCCGCCGGTGTGCTGCGGTCGTCGACCCTGATCCGGCTGTCCGAGGGGCTGGAGCGATTTCTCTACCGAAGGGCCGACCATCTGATCGCGAACTCGCCGGGGTTCGTGCCCCATTTGCGTCGGCGAGGCGTGGCGGAGTCGAAGATCACGTTGGTGCCGAACGGAGTCGATCCGGCGATGTTCGACCCGGCGGCCGACGGTCGGCCCTTCCGCACGGCGCACGGACTGCAACAGCGGTTCGTCGTTCTTTACGCTGGAGCGCACGGCTTGGCGAATGACCTCGGTGTCGTCTTGGAGGCAGCCAGCCAGCTGCGGCGTGAGGCGACGATCGTCTTTGTCCTGGTGGGCGACGGCAAGGAGAAGCCGGGCCTGATGCGTCAGGCGGAGGCGATGGGCCTGAGCAACGTGCGTTTCCTGCCGCCAGTCGCCAAAGGCGACATTCCGCAGGTCCTGGCCGCCGCCGATTGCGGGCTGGCCATCCTGCAACCGCTGCCCCTGTTTGCCACGACGTACCCCAACAAAGTCTTCGACTACATGGCCGCCGGGCGGCCGGTGCTGCTGGCGATCGATGGAGTCATCCGCCAGGTCGTCGAGGAGGAGAAGGCCGGTCTGGCGGTCCCGCCGGGCGATCCGGCGGCGTTGGCGGCGGCCGTGCGTCGCCTGGCCGGCGACCGGGTCTCGGCCCGGCGCATGGGCGAGCTGGGACGATCCGCCGTCGAGCGCCGCTTCGATCGGCGCCGTCAGGCCGAGCTCCTGGAGGCCACCTTCCGCCGCGTGGCGGAGAATCGCCGAGGCGGCGCGTGACGCCGGCGACGGGGCGTCAACGCTTCGTCCGTTCCGTGTACGCCGATCAGAACGACTCGCCGGCAGTGCGGACCGCGTTGGGCCGGCTGCTCCAGGACCTGGGGCAGGGGAGGGGGGTGAACGTCGGCGGTGGACCCCGGCGCCTCGACGATCGGCTGATCCATGTGGACCTGGTCCGCCACCCGGCCTGCGATTGCGCCGCCGACGCCCGCCGGCTCCCGTTCGCCTCGGGTGTGTTCGATCTGGCGGTGTCCCAGGAGACGGTCGAACATGTCGACGATCCCTTCCTGGCGGTGCGCGAGATCGTCCGCGTGGTGCGCCCGGGGGGGAAGATCTATCTCCAGGTGCCGTTCGTGATCGGCTACCACCCCGGCCCGGAAGACTACTGGCGCTTCACCCGTGCCGGCGTCGCCGCGCTGCTGCGTCAGGCGGGGATTCCGGAAGCCAGGATCGCGATCGCGGTCGGCCCGGGATCGGGGTTCTATCGCATTGGCGTGGAGTTCCTGGCCGGACTCGTCGGCCGAGTTGTACCGGCGTTGTACCGGCCGGCGAAAGGCGTCGCCGCTCTGTTATGCTACCCGGTCAAGTGGCTCGACGGCTGGCTCGCCGGCGGGGCCCAGCGTGATCGCATCGCCGGAGGTTATCTGGCGGTCGCCACCAAACCTGATGGCTCCGATTAACTTGCTCCTGGTCAACGTCGGACGGCGCGTCGAGCTCGTGCGCCTGTTTCGCCAGGCCTACGCCGAGGCCGGACTGAGCGGACGCATCTTGGCGACCGACGTCGATCCCCTGGCGCCGGCCCTGCAAGAGGCGGACGCCCGATTTCTCGTCCCGCGCGTCGACGACCCGGCCTTCGTCCCAACGCTGACCCGGATCTGTCGCAGCGAGTCGGTCTCGCTGGTCTTTCCCCTCATCGATCCGGTCATCCCGGTCCTGGCCGGCCGGCGGGCCGACTTCGAAGCGGTCGGGGCGCGTCTGGCGGTCGTTTCGCCCGAGGCGGCCGAACGGACCCATGACAAGTGGAAGTTCAACCAGTGGCTGCGGTCGATCGGCGTCGCGGCGCCGGCGACGTGGCTTGCCGAAGAGCTGCCGGCCGATCCCGCCTTCCCCCTGTTCTTGAAGCCGCGCTACGGCAGCGCCGGCAAGCAGTCGTACCGCGTCGAGAACGCCGAGGAATTGTCCTTCTTCCTGGCGCGCGTCGAACACCCGATCGTTCAGGCGTTCGTCGACGGCCCGGAGCTGACGAACGACGTTTTCTGCGGCCTGGACGGCGAGGTGTGGGCGGTCGTGTCTCGCCGTCGAATCGAAGTGCGTTGGGGCGAAGTCCACAAGGGCGTGACCGTGCGCGATCCGGCCTTGCTGGAGACCTGCGCCGCCATAGCGCGCGGTTTGGCGGCGATCGGCCCGATCACGATCCAGTGTCTGCTGCAGGAAGGCCGGCCGCTCTTCACCGAGATCAACGCGCGCTTTGCGGGAGGGATGCCGCTGGCCGTCGCCGCCGGCGTGCCGGCCCCGCTGTGGTATCTCCAGCAGGCGGCCGGCCAGGCGGTGGCCGCGCCGCCGCTCGGCACGTATCGCCAAAACGTCTATCTGACCCGTTACGACGAGTCTTTCTTCCTGGAAGGCGACGGCTATGAGCCGCTGGCAAGCGGTGGTGTTTGACCTGGACGACACGCTCTACCCCGAGCGCGATTACGTGCGCGGCGGCTTCCAGGCCGTGGGCCGCTGGGCGTCGGCGACCCTGGGAGAGGACCCACCGTCCGTCGTCGAGGAGTTGTGGTCGATGTTCGAGGCCGGCGTGCGGCGCGACACGTTCGATCGCTGGCTGCGAGGCCGCGGTCGCGCAGCGGAAGCGGATCGGGCGGAGATGATCGATGTCTACCGCCGCCATCCGCCGCACCTGGTTCCGTATCCCGACGTCCTGCCGGCGCTCGACCGGCTCCGGGGGCAGGCGCGCCTCGGGTTGATCACCGAAGGCGCGCGCGCCGTCCAGGAGGCCAAGCTCGACGCCCTCGGGTTGCGATCGTACTTCGACCGGGTCGTCGTCCTGGGGGAAGAGGAGCGAATGGACTGGAAGCCGAGCCGCCTCCCGTTCGACCGCTGGCTGCAGGACAGCGGGATTCGCCCCGAGACGTCGGTCTACCTCGGCGACAATCCGTCCAAGGATTTCCTCGGCGCCCGGCGCGCCGGCTGGGCCTGCATCCGGGTGCGGCGGAGCGATGGACTCCATCGCGATGAAGAACCCAGGGAGGACGAGGCCCGTCCCAATGCGGAAATCTCCGATCTCCAATCGCTGACGTCGATCCTCGACACGCTCGAGGCCCAGCCCCGATGACCATCCCGATGTCCTCCCCGGATCTGACCGAGCGCGAGATCCGGGCCGTCGTCGATGTGCTGCGCACGCCGCGGCTGAGCATGGGACCGCAGCAGGAAGCCTTCGAAGCCGCCGTGGCAGGCCGCGTCGGCGCCCGTCATGCCATCGCCGTCGCTTCGGGGACGGCCGGGCTGCACCTGGCGGTGCGCGCCGCCGGCATTGCCGACGGCGACCTGGCGATCACCTCGCCGTTCTCATTCGTGGCCTCCGCCAACGTCCTGCTTTACGAGCGGGCTGTGCCGATCTTCGTCGATGTCGACCCGCTGACGGGCAATCTGGATCCGGCGCAAACCGAAGAGGCGGTTCACGATCTCCTCAAAGGCGGCGACCGGCGGCGCAAGCGCCAGCCGCGCCGGGGCGGAGGCTCGGGCACGCTCAAGGCCCTGCTTCCGGTGGATGCCTTCGGCCAGCCGGCCGACTACGAGGCGCTGACCCAGGAAACCAGGAAGCACGAGTTGGCGCTCATCGAGGATTCGTGCGAGTCGTTCGGCGCCACGCGACAGGGAAAGCCGGCCGGCATGTTCGGCGACGCAGGCGTCTTCGCCTTCTACCCGAACAAGCAGATCACGACCGGCGAGGGCGGAATGATCGTGACGGACCGCGACGACTGGGCGGACGCCATGCGGTCGCTGCGCAATCAAGGGCGGGCGCCGGGGGACACCTGGCTCCAGCACACTCACCTTGGCTACAACTACCGCATGGACGAGATGAGCGCGGCGCTGGGCGCGGCGCAAATGGAGCGGCTCGATGAACTGCTCGACCGGCGGGCGCGGGTGGCCGGCTGGTACGAGGAGCGCCTATCCGAGCAGGCGGGGGTATCGACTTTGGCCATCAGCCCGGCGACGACGCGCATGAGCTGGTTCGTCTACGTCGTGCGTTTCGCCGCCGGCATCGATCGGCAGGCCGTCGCCCGGCGCCTCGAAGGCCTCGGCATCCCGAGCCGCCCCTACTTCACGCCGATCCACCTGCAGCCCTATTTCGTGGAACGCTTCGGTTATCAACCGGGGGACTTTCCGGTCGCCGAGGATCTCGGCCGGCGCACCCTGGCGCTGCCCTTTTCCAGCGTCCTGACCGAGGCTCAGGTCGAGACCGTCTGCGGGGCGTTGGGCGAGGCGATGGCCGGCTGAGGCGCACCTTATCTGAGTCAAACATGTAGGGGCGAAGCACTGCTTCGCCCCTACGCGTTTCTTGCGGGAGAGTGGAGGCTCAGGGAAGCTCGTTCCAGTTGATGAAGACCAGGTT
>Ga0209109_10000119_pt1 | contig 34423 bp, 27 predicted proteins | sample Rifsed10ft2_FD_184004 | JGI IMG/M metagenome (GOLD analysis project Ga0209109, IMG submission 184004) | Soil microbial communities from Rifle, Colorado, USA - sediment 10ft 2 (version 2) | ecosystem: Environmental > Terrestrial > Deep subsurface > Rock core/Sediment | place: Rifle, Colorado... | reverse complement strand
GGTGTGCAGCCGGCGCTGGCCTCGGTGCGCTTCGGCTGGAGTGTCTACTGGGCTCAATACATCGTGCCTCGCGATAGCGCGTTCCAGACGCTAGCGGACCTGGAAGGGGCAAAGTGGGGATACGGCGATACGGCTTCGACTTCGGGTTATCTCGTCCCACTCGCGGAGATGACTGAACTGGGAATCACGCCGGGAGAGCGGGTGGAAACCGGGGGTCACACCGACACCGTACGGGCGGTCTACAACGGCGAAGTCGACTTCGGGACCACTTTCTTCAGCCCGCCACTGCTTCCGGAAGGCACCTGGGCCGTAGGAGATCCTCCGGACATCTCAGATGACCTGCTGGCCGAGTGCGCAGTAACCCCGGAGGACCGGCTGTTCTGCGGCGGCATCCGAGTGCTGGATGCCCGGGCTGGCCTCCGGCAAGAGGCCCCCGACGTGGTTCAGAAGGTACGGATCCTGGGAATCTCGTCCGGGATTCCCAACGACACCATGTCGTTCTCTCCGGACTTCCCTGAGGCCCTGAGGCAGTCCATCATCGATGCGGTGATGGCCTACCTCGAATCACCGGCCTGCCAGGAGCTGCAAGAGACGATCTGCTCGCCCGACTTCTATGAGTGGACCGGGGCGGCTCCGATCACCGATGAGAACTTCGACGGCATCCGCCTCATGATGGAACTGCAGGGGATTACCCTGGAGAACGTCGGCGGTTAGCCCGTCCCTTTGTTAGACAAACTAGCCCCGGGCGACCAAGGGCCCGGGGCTAGTTTCGGGACCCATCGAACGAATCCCCGGCAGCGGCCTGCCCACCCAAGCGGTGCAGTTGAGGCATGATTCCTACAAGCGAAGATGCTTGAAATCAGCAACTTAACCAAGATCTACCCAGGCAACGTCTTGGCATTGGACCGCGTCAGCTTCACGGTTCAGCCCGGTGAATTCCTGGCCGTGATCGGGCTCAGTGGCTCAGGAAAGTCCACCCTGCTTCGCTGCATCAACCGGTTGGTCGAACCGACCTCCGGGCAAGTGACCTGGAACGGAGTCGATATCACGCAGGCCAGCGCCGAGGAGCTTCTCCGAATTCGGCGGAAGATTGGGATGGTCTTCCAACACTTCAATCTCGTGAGTCGCTCGAAGGTCATCACCAATGTGCTCGCCGGTCGACTTGGCTATGTCAACCCGGCGCTCAGCCTTGTGAATCGATTCCCGAGGACCGACGTGGAGATGGCGCTCAAACAGCTCAAGCGGGTCGGGATTGCCGACCAAGCTCACAAGCGCGCCGATGAGCTAAGCGGCGGCCAGCAGCAGCGGGTGGGCGTTGCCAGGGCCATGATGCAGGAACCGGAGATGGTCTTGGCGGACGAGCCGGTCGCCAGTTTAGATCCCGTTTTGGCTCATTCGATCATGCAACACCTGGAGAGCATCAATCGTGAAGACGGGGTGATGGTCATCTGCAGTTTGCACTTCCTGGACCTGGTCCATCGCTATGCTCACCGCGCGATCGCGCTGAACGAAGGCAAGCTGATGTTTGACGGGGCTCCCAAAGACATCAATGATGCCAAATTCAAAGAAATCTATGGCCAGGAAGCCGAACGGGTCGGTTAGCCGATGAAGAGATGGCCTGCACTGCGATCGGTTGCGACTGGCCTGGCGGTGGTCTTGGTCGTACTGATCTACGCCTATGCCTTTTCGGTTACGGATGTGAATTTCGAGACCACGCGGTCGGAAACCCGCCTCACCAATCTGACCCGAATCCTGCGGGCGCTGGTCCACCCTGACATCTTCGAACATGAACGGGAAGAGCAAATCGTCGAGACCCCCATCTATCTTCCTTGCCCCCAGCAGCCGATACCGCAATCCCAGCCGGTGCCCGGCGAACCTTATCTGATCGTTTCCCCTGCATGCGCAGATGCGCGCCAAATCATCGAGGTGGAGGGCGTTGGGCTGTGGCCGGAAGCCAAGGGACCGGTGAATTTCATTCCGCCTAGCGGCGCGAGTTTGACCATTGGACTCTTTGAGACGGATTCCAACGGGAATTTCAAGATCGAGGCGCAACTGCCGAATCGGCAGCCGCTCGCGGACCCACAGACTTTGCGGGCGATCGCCAGACGAAACGTTGGCGGCCCACATCTGTCACCGGTAGCGGACGTGACGATCGACAAGATCTTGGAGACGGTTTTCCTGGCCCTGCTGGCGACCACTATTGGCACGATCCTGGCGGTCCCTATCAGCTTTATTGCGGCCAAGAACTTGATGGACAAGGTCAGGAGTCCGCTGACGAGCGTTTCACTCTCGTTGGTTGGTTGGCCGCTCGGAATCTGGCTGGGAGCGAGCGCGGCAGGTTCGATCGGAAGGCTGCTGAATGCAGCGTCCGCCAGCCTGGCTGTCAGTTTGGCCGGAGCGCTGCTCAGCCCGCTTGCGATGTGGGGCGCGGTGGCCTGGGCGCTGCCCAAGGAGGGAACCCGGGCGACCAAGTGGGGAGGACGGGTGGCGAGGGGCCTGGTCTTCGCACTCATCATCGGGATCTTCATCCTGTTCCTCCATTTTCTGGCCAATCTCGGCCTTAGCTTGGGGAAGTGGCTGATCGAGCCGCTGGGGAAGCTGGGATTCCTGGGCAATTTCGTGGTCCAGCTCGGGGACAGCCTGCGAATGGTTACGCCCGTAATGGCTGGCTTGATTGGGGGGGCAGCAGTGGGCGGACTTGCGGGAAGGTTGGGGCAGCAGGCCGCTGATCGCTTGGCTGCCGCTCCGATCAAAGGGGTGAACCTTGTAACCGCAGCCGTGGCGGGCGCCGTCGTCTTTTCCCTGATCGGCAGGGTGCTCGACTGGTTCTACGAGGTCCAGGACCCGGTCAGGACCTTATGGCTTCCCGCGGCGGCAGGCGCGGCTGTTGGGGTGGTTCTGGCGCTCAGGGCGCAGCCCAAGGCCACCGTCCCGATCGGAACTACGGTCTACTACATCACCCGAACCATCCTGAATGCCATCCGGTCGGTGGAACCGCTAATCATGGTGATCGTGTTCGTGGTCTGGGTGGGGATCGGGCCTTTTGCCGGTGCGCTTGCGCTGGGACTGCATACCGTCGCTGCATTGGCAAAGCTGTTCTCGGAGCAAGTGGAAAGCATCCTTCCGGGTCCACTGGAAGCGATCCAGGCCACCGGCGCCAATCGGCTGCAGACCATTGCCTTCGCCGTGGTTCCACAGGTCATCCCCCCGTACATCTCCTTCCTCATGTACCGGTGGGACATCAACGTGCGGATGTCGACGATCATTGGTTTCGCCGGAGGCGGGGGAATCGGCTTCTTGTTGCAGCAAAACATCGGCATACTCAACTACCGGGCGGCGAGCACCCAGATGCTGGCGATTGCGATCGTGGTCGCGACCATGGACTATCTCAGCTCGACGCTGCGTCAACGGTTTGTATGACGCCAGCTGGGGTGCACCGAGCCGTCCGATAGTTCGCGTGGCCGGGCCCGCCACCCGTTGGGGGACTGGCGCAACTCCTCCTGGTGATATAATCCCCCGATCTTTCCTATGAACGATCCAGTGTTGTTGTTGAACGCTAACTTTGAACCGCTCAACGTGTGCACGACCCGCCGAGCCGTGGGGCTGCTGCTGTACGGCAAGGCGGAAATGCTGCTCAACGGGAGAGGTCATATTCGGACGGTCCGGGCCCTCTACCCCAGGCCTTCCGTCATTCGGCTTGGCTACATGGTCAAGCGCCCTTATCCTCGAGTGCGGCTGAGCAAACGGGAGGTCTTCCGCCGGGACGACCACACGTGCCAGTACTGCGGCGCCCGTGCCACCCGGCTGACCCTGGATCACGTGGTGCCGCGCCATCGCGGCGGCGAGCATGGTTGGACCAACCTGGTGACGGCTTGCTCCGCCTGCAATCTGAAGAAGGGCGGCCGGATCCTGAAAGAAGCTCGAATGAGGCTGCTGCGGCTGCCGGTCGAGCCGCAGGCCTCGGCCGCCTACCTGTTCGGCTCTCACCTGCCAAAGAACGGGGATTGGCGACAATTCCTTGAGGGTTGGTGAGCTCAAGAACCGAAAAACCGAAGCCCCACCCCGGTCGGACCAAAATGACCGGGGTTTCTTGTTTCTGGGAGCTGCTTAGCCGATTTCCGACTCGATGAGCCCTAAGGCGCCATCCCGGCGGCGATAGAGCACGTTGACCTGATTGCTGGCTTCATTTAGAAAGATGAAGAAATCCTCGTGCTCCAGCAAGCGCATCTGTTCGATGGCCTCTGGCTCGCTCATCGGCCGCAGCTGATGCCGTTTGCGCCGGACGATCCGCCAGCCCGCTTCTCCCGACTCCTGTTCATCCTTGGCAAGCAGCTCTCCGATCGAGCGGCCATCCCCGCGGGATCTCCAGCGCCGCCCCTTGTACCGCTCGATCTGGCGCTCGATCTTCTCCAGCACCGAGTCCACCGCCGCGTAGATGTCTTCCGACCGATGTTCGGCCCGCAGCAGGACACTCTTGCCGCGCACGGTCAGCTGGGCTACTTGCCGATCCGCGGCGCTGCGGGCGGTCTCGACAAAACGCAGGTCGACGATCGCCTCTTCCAGCACATCTAGATACCGATCCAGCCGAGAGACGCGTTTTTCGACATATTCCTGTAACCGCTCGGTGAGTTCGATGTCCCGGACATTGATCACGACTTCCACGGAAGTGCCTCCTTGAGCCGTTGATCGATCGACTGACGAGTGCTGCCCGATTCAGGCGCGACCAACCGTGAGTCCGAAAACTCGGCCGGCACCGTTGGTTAGCGCAGCTCGAGCACAAGCCGCCAGGGTTGCCCCGGTCGTGTACAGGTCATCGACCAGCAGGACTGCCTCGCCTGCAAACGCCCCTCGCTCCGCCGCGAATGCGTCCCGGACATTCTGGGCACGCTCGCTGGGATCGAGGCCCACTTGGCTGCGGGTCTCCCGGGCCCGCCGGAGCAGACCGGCGGCCAGCGGCAGTTCCAGCCGTACTGCCAGCCCGCGGGCCAGCAGCTCGGCCTGATTGAAGCCGCGCTGCTGGAACCGGTTCCGGCTGAGCGGAACTGGCACAACCACTGAGGCGCGCCACTCCGATCGGCGATAGAGGCCCGACAGCCAATCTGACATCACCGAAGCAAGTTTCTGGTCGGGACGGTATTTCAGGTGCAGCAGGGCTTGGGCAAGCCGGCCGGTATAGCGGGCATAAGAACGGACGGGGAGGACCGGTTTTTTTCTGCGGCAGGCCGGACAGGCGGTCCAGGCCCCCAGGGCGAGGCCGCAGGCGCTGCAAAACGGTTCGACAGACCTTTCGAGGCTGGCGTCGCAATCGCTGCACCAAATCGAACCCGGTTTGCCGCAGCCGACGCACTGAATCGGAAACAGCAGCTCGAGTCCGTCTGCGAGCCAACTTTGGATTGCGTGGATTGTCGCACGATTACCGCGCCTGGGGCCTACCGGGGGTCTCTGCTCAGGCAGGACTCCGTCCACCTATCCGCCCGACCCGAGGATTCCTCCCAGCGGCGAAGCGAGCAACAGCATGGCGGCGGGACCGAGCAGAATGATCAAGATTGAGGGGAAGATCAGCAGTGCAATCGGGAAGACCATCTTGATCGGGGCCTTGTGGGCCTCTTCCTCGGCCATCTGGCGCCGGCGGACTCGCATCTGATCGGATTGAATCCTCAATACCTTGGCCATGCTGACCCCCAGCTGCTCCGATTGGATGACCGCCGCAACGAAGCTGGTCATCTCAGGGACTCCCAGCCGTTCCGACATGTCCCGCAAGGCATCCCGGCGTAGTTTCCCAAGTCGGATTTCCTGAATAACCCTGCCCAGTTCAAGCGACAGGTCGTTTTCCCACTTCTCATGCACCTTCGCCATGGCGGCGTCGAAGCCAAGACCAGCTTCGACCGAAATCGTGAGCAGGTCGAGCGCATCGGGCATGGCCCGAAAGACAGACTTCTGGCGGGTCCGGATTCGCCCGGTCAACCAAAGGTTTGGAAAGGCGAAACCGATCAGCATGAAGAGGAAGGTAATCAAAAGGCCTTGAAGGAAGTTTCGTCCGGTCCGGGCGAAGACCAAGAACAGGCCGGTGCCGAACAAGAAGGCGAACACGAACCGCAGCATCAGGAAGAAGGCCGGGTTCATCTGCATTGGATTGCCGGCCATCTCTAAGCGCTTCTTCGCCGACTCCAGAGTAGCCTGGGGGGTAAACCGCTGCGCAATCTGACCGATCCGATTGAAGAACGGGACAATGATCCGTTGAGCGAAGTCCTGTGAGAGCTCGAGCTCCTCAAGAGTCATCGCTTCTTCGCTAACCATCAGCTCGGACAGCCGCTCCTGAATCGGATCTTGGGACTGCGGCATCCGCACTCCAATGATCACGACCACGACGGCGACTAAGACCACAACAAAAGCGATTATCGCTGCTAAAGGCATGAGACTCACCGCCTCCTAGATATCAATGTCTACGATCTTCTGAGTCGCGTAAAACCCGCTGCCGATCATCACCAAGGCAAGGCACACCATCGGGATCCCGCAATTGCGAGTTTCCGGGTTGAAGAACTGCATGAAATAGGGCCGATTGACCAGGTAGAGCAGTCCCATCAGCGCGATCGGTAAGGCGGAGATGACCCAGGCGGTTGCCCGTCCCTGCGCCGTAAGGGTCTGGATTTCGCCTTTGATTCGCACCCGTTCCCGAATGGTAAACGAGATGACGTCCAAGATTTCGGCCAGATTGCCACCGACTTCCCTTTGGACGTTGATCGCAGTGATCACCAGGTCCAGGTCGTCGCTGTGAATCCGCCGCAGCATGTGGTCCAGCGCCTCCTCGGTGGTGATGCCCAGCTGCATCTCCTGGACCACTCGGCGGAACTCGTCTGCGATTGGGGTCGGCATTTCATGGCTCACCGCCTCCATCGCCTGGAGGGTCGAAAAGCCGGCCCGCAGACCATTGACCATCAGATTGAGCATGTCGCCGAGCTGGTCATCGAACTTCCTGAGCCGGCGCCGCTTGGCCTGGTTGACATATATTCGGGGGATAAACAGTCCGCCAGCCCCTGCCCCAATCGCTCCCAGAAATCCGAGGCCCAGGATCAGGGTGAGCGCGGCTGCCCCGACCGAGCTAATGACGGTCGCCGCGATGAATTCCGCCGGTCGCAGTTTGATGTCGGCTTGGGCAAGACTGGTGCCGATCGAAGCAAAGAGATCGGTCCCCTCCCCCATCCGATTGAAGAAATCAGAGAGGGCGCTCGGCTGGTCGCCGCGCGAAGCGGTTTCTTCCCCAGCCGTGGTCATCAAGCCACCGGTCTCGGCATAGCGCCCGAGCCGCTCTTCGACGACCGATCCGCCCCCCACAAAAGACATCACTAAACCAACCATTAGGAGCAAGAGGCCGAGACCGCCGCCGATGATCAGAATCGATGTGGGATTCATTGGTCTACCGGTAGAGGTTGCGCTCCCCGACGCCGAAGATCGAGGCCGGCAGGTGAATTCCGGATTGTTCAATCTTCTCCATGAACCTCGGCCGCAACCCAGTCGGCCGCAACCGCCCAATCACCTTGCCATTCTCGAGACCGGTCTGCTCGAAGACGAAGATATCGGTCATGGTGATCACATCGCCTTCCATACCCTGGATTTCCGAGATGTGGGTGACCTTGCGGGTCCCATCCCGCATACGTTCCAGGTGACAGACGAGCTCGAGCGCCGAAGCGATTTGCTCCCGGATGGCGCGGGTCGGCAGGTCCATGCCGGCCATCATGGTCATTGTCTCGATACGGGACAGGGTGTCCCGCGGGCTGTTGGAGTGGGCGGTCGTCATCGAGCCTTCGTGCCCGGTGTTCATGGCCTGCAACATGTCGAGCGCCGCCTCATCCCGGATCTCTCCAACGATGATCCGATCGGGCCGCATTCGGAGCGAGTTCACCACCAGATTCTGGATAGTGACCTCGCCTCGGCCTTCAATGTTCGGGGGGCGAGATTCAAGCGTCACCACGTGTTCCTGCCGAAGCTGTAGTTCGGCCGCGTTCTCGATCGTGACGATCCGCTCGTCGCTCGGGATGTATTGGGACAGCACATTGAGCAAAGTAGTCTTACCGGAACCGGTACCACCGGAAATGATCATGTTCACTCGGGCGATGACCGAGGCCTTGAGGAACTCGATCGACTCGGCGGTGATCGTCCCGGATTCGATCAGCTGCTCGACTGAGATCGGATTGCGAGCGAACTTTCGGATGGTAAGCACCGGTCCGACCAGCGAGATCGGCGGGATGACCGCGTTGACCCGGGAACCATCATTCAACCGGGCATCTACATAGGGGCTCGATTCGTCGATTCGGCGGCCGAGCGGCGCGACGATGCGATCGATGATCCGCATCAGGTGATCGTCGCTTTCGAAGGAGGCCGGTTCCCGGTGAATCTTCCCCGCCCGCTCGATAAAAATGTTCTTGGCTCCGTTGACCATCACCTCGGTGATGGTGTCATCCGAGAGCAGCGGCTCAATTGGCCCGAGCCCGAGGATTTCGGCCACGATCTGTTCGAAGAGCCGTCTCCGCTCCGGGCGGGAGAGCACGATGTTCATCTCAACCAGAATGCCTTCGAAGAGCTCTTCGATCTGGCGGCGGACCTCCGCGGTCTGGGTAACATCCATCGAGGGGTCGAGTTCCGCCAGCAGCCGGTTCTGGACTTCGTTCTTGATTTCTACGGTCCGCCCGCCGGAGGCGGCGCCCGACGGAGCCGCCCGCCTGGCGGTCAGGCCGCTCAGCCGAGAGGTCCCGCCCTGGCCTGGAGAGGGGGCGAACGGCTTCTGCTCGGCCGGAGCGCTGGTATCCGTTTGCCCTTGTTCTATCCGCTTGAGTAGCGACACCGATTAGACCTCCGTGGCTCCGACCCTAACGGCCGAACAAACGCGGCCGCTCCTTTTGCTCGTCCTCTGCTGGTACTTCCTCCGCCTTGACCAGGCGCTCCTTGATTGTACCCATTAGTTGCAGCATCGCCCGGGCTTGAGGGCTGCTGCGGTCGCTCAGCAAGAGCGGAACGCCTTTGTTGATCGAGGCGGTAACTACCCGTTCATCCAGTGGAATCGCAGCCTCAACTTCCCGTTTCAGGTTCTCGGCGACCGCCTCGGTCGAGATCCCACTCTTGCGGTCCATCTTGTTCAGCACGAAACAGACATTCTGAGTCGGAAACTCCAGGATGTGAAGCAGATCGAGCAAGTGCCGGGCATCTTTGATGGCCGGAATCTCCGGGGTCGCAATGGCGATCAACAGATCGGTCGTGTCCAGGATTGCCAGAGTGGTGTCATCCATCGCGGAGGCCGTGTCCACCACGACGTAGGCGAACTGCCGCTTCAAGAACTGAATGATGCTGCGGATTTGCTCGGAACTTACTTCGTCCGCCATCTCCGGCCGGGGAGGAGCCGCCAGGATGTGCAGGCCACTCTCGTGGACCAGCAGTACGTCATTGACGATCTCCGGATCTATCTCCGCCGAGCGCGCCGTCAGATCGCTGATCGAGGTCTTCGTTTGCAGGTTAAGGAAGACCGAGACATCTCCAAACTGCAGATGCCCGTCAACCAACACCGTAGGGGTATCTGGACTGTCGAGTCCCAGGGCGAGGTTGGTGGCCAGAGTGGTGCACCCGACTCCTCCCTTCGGGCTGTAGAAGGTGAGGACCTTTCCGACTGGTCGGTGGGAAGGCACGTAGCCCTGAGCGCCCGGCTCGGCCGGCATCAGCTGGCGCGGTTTCTCATAGTCCTTTCGCCGCTGATGGGCCATGACCGACAGATTGCGGATGGTCGCAATCAGCTCCTCGCTGGAGGGCGGCTTGACCATAAAGTAGCGGGCACCGGCCAACATTGCCCGCTGCATGTAATCTGGCTCGCTCTGGACCGAGAGGATGATGACCTGGGTGAAGGGGACTTCGCGCAGGATGGCTTCGGTGGCGGTGATCCCGTCCATATCCGCCATGTTAATGTCCATGATGGCTATGTCGGGCTTCGAGTCGACCGCAATCTCGATCGCCTCCTGCCCCGAACGCGCCGCGCCCACGACGACGATGTCGCTCTCGAACTGAAGCAGTTTGCGGATGTTCTCACGCGTCTCGGCGAAATCGTCGACGATGAGAACGCGGATGCTTTGCTCTCCGCCTTCACTCATGTGCGGTTCTCCGGATCACGCGATTGGTCGGTCCGATTCGAACCCTTACTACTGCTGCGGCACCGGCGTGGGCTCCAGCTGCGGTGGGAACAGGAACGGTGGTGCCTCCAAGCGAGGTACCGTGCCGAATGGCAGCTTGGATGGGACTGTGATCTCGTAGTTGTCAATCAAGAACTGGAGCGTCACGCTCTCCGTGACGAGCTCTGCGGTCGGGTCGTTCGGGCTGCGCAGGGTCAACACCAAGTCCACTCCGGCCCGGACCGCCCAGTTGAGGGCCAAGGCATCCTGGGGTTGCACGATCAGGGTGATGATGTCCGGCGGCACGACGGCCGGCGCTTCGACCACCTCCGTCGTTTGTCCGGCTGGAGCTCCGACCCCGGCTACCGGCGTAGCCGCCACCGGCACCGCCTCCTCTTGAGGCAGCGGGAAGGTTCCGACTCCCAGAACCACCGCGTTGCTGATCAGCCGCTGCGAGACCAGCCGCGGGCGCTGGGCTCCGATCGGAACGACAAAGAACGACTCGTCGGTAGCCGCATCAATTACGGTCTTTCCCTGTACCGGCGGCCGCTCCTCCGCAATCGAGCACAGGATGTCGCCCGCGTCGTTGGTATCGACTGCCCGGCAGACGAATCCACTGAGCAGGTCGCCTTGGGCGTTGAACAGGAAGGCAGTTTCGTTGGGAAGGTCGGTCTGGAAATCCTCATCGATGTCGACCAGCAGCAAGCTGACCAGCACGTCGACCTGGTCGCCGGTGCGCAAGGCGAATGCCACTCCTGAGAAACGGTCCATCGGGATCGAAATGGCGGTCATCCCGGGTGGGATGGCGATCGAGGCATCCGAGCCAACCCCCAGCAGGTCGCCCGCCTTGTCGGTGACCATGTTTTCGGTGATGGGCACCCCGCGGGCGATGTCCATCCTGGCCCGCTTGCCAACCACCTGGCCGAGGTCATCTAGCATCGTCTCAACCTTGTAATCGGCCGGATACGGGGAAATGATCGCTGCGTCCGGAGCAATGATCGAGCCCCGGGAGATGTTTTGGGCCGCGATGACGATATTGGCTTCGCCCACCGGCGTGGGAGTCGGCGCCTCTTCAGCGGTCCCCCCGCCTCCACTCAAGAGCAGAAATGCCCCGACCGCCCCGATTAGCAGGATGAGGGCTAGCAAGATGAACGTGCGACCACGGCGCATTAGGCCTCCTTAGATGAGCGGTGACACGCCCGCCCGGCTAGCGCGTCGGTATGATACAGCTAGGGGTTCAAATGTCAAGTGAACCGTCCGGCGGCCGATTCAAGGGCCCCATTTGTTCCTTTTTTCACGAAAGAAGCCCTATCGGAGATAGGGCTCCCTCGTTTCTGGCAGGTGGTCGAGTTTCTACTCGAACCCTGTCCACTGGACGCTTAGATGTTGCTGACGATGTTGCTGAATACGTTACCAATGGCGGGTCCGAGCAGCGCCAAAATGACGATCACGACGACGGCGACCAATACAAGGATCAACGCGTACTCGACCAGACCCTGACCTCTCTCTTTCGGTGCGTACAACAATTGGTTCACCTCCCTTCTGTTTCGATTTCGCCTGGATTCCGTTCCAGGCAGTCCCCATTATAGAAAGCGGCCCGTAGGCCGACAATAGGACCAATTTCCGATGTTCTGCTCCACACGGGGCGGGGCCTGCCTACGCAGAACGCGCAGTCCCCTTCCGAGCCAAGTCCCCTTACGCCTCTACCGAAGGGACCCAGAATGCGACCCGGGTACCCTGCCCGGGTTGACTCTCGATTTGGAACTGACCTCCGACCTGCTCCAGTCGGTCCTTGATCGTCAGCAACCCGTGCGGCGCACCTTCATTCGCCAGGACGGCCTCGACGTCGAACCCCCTCCCGTTATCCTCTACCGAGGCCTTGACCTGGGCATCGTCCAGATCCAATAACACTTTGACCTGGGTGGCTTGGGCATGATCGCGGACATTCTGCAACAGCGCCTGGACCGACCGGAACATCAGCACTTCCCGATGAGCCTCTAACCGGCGCTCGGTCCCGGTCACGACCACGTTGAGCTCCAATCCGGTCTTCTCCTTGTAGGCTTCGGCGTAGCGTCTGACCGTCGGGACCAGACCAAGGTCGTCCAGCATCATTGGCCGCAGATCGAAAATGTAGTCGCGGATTTGAGAGAAGGTGGAGTTGGCGGCCGCCTTCAGGTTGTTAAGCTCTTCCCGGGCCTTGTCCTGGTCGGAATCGAACAGCCGCATTGCGATTTCGGCTTGCAGGATGAAATTGGACAGAGATTGGGCTGGACCATCGTGGATCTGCCGGGAGATCTTGCGCCGTTCTTCCTCCTGAGCCTCGATGATCTGCTCGATGACCGTTCCTCTCCCAGAATCTGCATCCACCATCTCGTCCTGCGAACGCCCTTCCAGCAGATTCAGCGTACTGGTGATGAATTCGATGTAGCGCTGTAAGTTGGTCTGATCGCTCTGCAACTTTTCCAACTGACCGCGCATGGTGAACAATCGCTGCTGTGTATCTTGGGCGGCCTCGTACGCAGTTCGAATGTCCTCCCGGGGAATCGTGTCGAAGCTGGACTGAATCTGCTTGAGGGTGGAGGCAATCGAGGCGTTGCGCTGAGCCAGCTTTTCGACTTCGCCCTGGCTCTGCTCGACCAGCATGCCGATTTCCTGGCGCTCGCGTCGAACCTGCTCCAGCTCCTGGCGGGCGATCTCGACGAACGCCTCAACCGGGCTGAGCTCCGCCTGTGCTTCGGTCATTCGGTTACTTGCGGGTGTCCTGGAGTCGGACCCAGCCGTGGCGCAACGCGTAGACTGCGGCCTGGGTTCGATCCTCGACATCGAGTTTGTGGAGGATGGCCGTCATGTGATTCTTGACGGTCTGATGGCTGATGCCGAGCTGGACAGCGATCTCTTTGTTGCTCAATCCTCGAGTTACGTACTGCAGGATTTCCATCTCACGCGGCGAGAGCGGGGTAAAGGCTTCCACGTCACCATCCAGATGCGGGCGCCGGACCGTTTCAACACCTCGCGACAGCCATTGTTCGAGACCGGCCTGATCGTAGACCTGATCGCCGACGACGAAGTAGCCGCGGGCCACGTTGCGAATTACGTCCACCAGTTTGCCGGGTTCGACATCCTTCGAGCAGTAGGCTGCGGCTCCGGCCTTGAAGGCGTGCAGCACCTGCTCCACGTCGTCATAGGCAGTCAGCAACACGATTGCGGTGTTGATCCGTTCAGCGACCACCTGTCGGGTCACTTGGATTCCGTTCATGCTGGGGAGGTTCACATCGACCAGCGCCACCATCGGCTGCTTTTCCCGCACCAGCTGAAGGGCCTCATCTCCGCTGGTGGTCTCTCCGATGATTCTGATGTCTTCCTCTGAGATAAGCACGTTCCGCACCCCCTCCCGGAAGAGCGGGTGGTCGTCCACGATAAGTACACTGACCTCTTTCATGGCCTTCCCTGCCACAGCTTGGCGAGTATAGCACAGCCACCGCACGGAGCAAACGAGGACGACTCCCAGCGGTACACGGCCATGTTCTCCGACCCGGCCGCGGGGCTGAATCGGCCTCCGGTTACGTACACCGGGACCTTGCCCGCGGTCAGCTGCGGATACCATCCGGGGAAGGTCATCAGGTAGTCCGCCCCGCGTTCCGAGACGTAGCGGGCAAGGGCCGGCTCGTCTCGCAGGATCGGCACCACACTTGAATCGATGAGCCCGGCCAAATCAATCAGGGGCCGCTGACCAAAGTAGCCGAGGGCTCCGATATCGTGCGCGGCGACCAGCGCACCCGGCGGGGTGTGGTCTGCTACCCAACGGGCGGAGTCCACCATCTCCGATTCGATGATCGCCACATCCCGGCCGTAGGCCTGCGCGCCGGCAAGCCAGAAGTAGCCGCCGATGATCGGCACCAGCCCGATCCAGGTTCGAGCGAGGACCCGCCTTCCGAATCGGTCCGAAAGCGGCCGCAGGGCGCCCAACATGCCGGCACAGCCCAGCGCCATCCAGATCGGAAGCACCGGCATCGCATAACGACCGTGCTGATAGGTTGCCGGCAGGCGGGCCGCATACAGGCCGAGATAGGCCGCCGACCACACCAGCGGGAGCAGCCGGTCAAATCGGCGGGCGCGCAGCTGGACGATCCCATAGAGCAATAGTCCGGGCGCCAGAATTGCCATCACTCCGACCAGCGGACCACCCGGATCCAGTCCCTCGGCCCCCAGCCATCCGCCCGGGAGCCCGGCCTGAGCGGCCAGGCGGATCGCCAGAGGGATCTCCCGCAGAACGGCATACTCGGCCTGCTTGGCGAAGACTGTGTTCGGCCAGATCTCCCCAGAGAGCGACCGCTGCCACAACAGGTATGGAACGAGTATGGCCGACAATCCGGCAGCGAACCGGACCAACCCCGGAATAACCCTGCGCCGCTCTCCGAACACCATGCCCCCGAGGGGCACCACGACCAAGCTTAGCGCATCCGGCCGCAGCCAAGCCCCCACCCCAATTAGCAGGCCGAGCCGGGCGGGCCCCAGCCACTTGGCCTCGGCTGCCAGGCAGATCAGCAGGGCCAGGCCCGCCAAAGGCAAGACTTCCATGCCCGATAGGCCGGCCCACACCAGATGCCACTCGAGGGTGACCAGCACGCCCAGGGCCCAAACCCACCCGGACCGCTCCGGCACGAGAACTTGCACCCATCGGCTCACCAGCCAGGCCACCAGCCCAAGCATGACCATTCCAATCCCAAAGGCATAGACCAGAGGATTAAGCTGCAACCAGTAGCCCACGGCCAGGATGGCTGTCCACAACGGAGCCGTTGATCCGGCGCTCGGCTGGCCCGGAATGAATGCCCACTGCCCGAGCTCGGCCAGGTTGCGGGCGTAGGTCTGGTGAATCCAGGCGTCGTCGAGCGGGAGCCCGATTCGGTACGTCCGCTGGGCGGTCGACAGATACACAGCCGCGGAGGCAAGCAGGGTGACCGCGGCCAGAGTGCCCGCCGGCGGGCTTGCGATCCAGCGAAGCGCTCGCTTCACGTGTGGATCACCGAGAACAAATAGATCGGCATTCCTCGGGGATCCATGAGCGTGACGGCCAGCCGCAGCCAGGGCAGCGATTCTGGACTCGAATACAGCCCGTCGAGCCCGGAGGGATGATTGGACTCCAGGACTATCCACTTGACCTGATACCTCAGGGCAACCTGGCGCAGAGTCTCGGGAGGGCCGTTCGGAATCACAACTGCTTCGCGGCCGGTGGCCAGGCTGAAACCAGGCGGGTTGTTCACTGCCACTCGCCCGGCCGGCCCGGGGATCTGCCGCCCAACCTCCGAATAGGTCTGCAACCCCGATCCCCAACCCTGGCCCTCCCTGGCCGGGAGGGCCACCCGAATGGCGTACAGCCCGATCGTCACCCCGGCGGCCAGAACCAGGGCAGCCGAACTCAGCACCCGGCGCGCCTGGCCGGGCTCCCACTTCCGCTTGCTTCCCGCCCAATCGATCGCCGCCCGCAGCCCGACCGGGGCGAGCGCCCACAGGACCGGCATCGCGGCAGTGCTGGAATGGAAGAAGGCTCCCCGTGGGCCGATGAAGGGAAAGCCAATGGTCATTACCGCGTACAACAACCCGAGGTAGTAGATCGGAAAGCGAACCAGCGGTCTCGATCGGAGCCGGATGGCTCCGATTAGCATGAATGGACCCAAGAACACCAGCCCGTTTTCGGCCACCAGCCTGGCCGAGTTCCACAGCAGGGCCGAGCCGCGGGCTGCCAGCAGGTGTGCAATGCCAGCCTGGCGCCAGCGATCGAAACTCAGCACTTCCGCCGGATAGCTGAAGAGGTCGTCGTAGTTCAACATCCACAGCAGGCGCACACCGCCCGGATTGGTGAGACTCCCTACGACCGACAGGTTCCTGGCCCACCAGGGCGCAAGAACCAGAATGAACCCGACCAGCAGCCCTCCGAGCCCCCGGGCCCGGTCCTTTTTGGATGGGAAAAGGGCGAGCAGCGCGGTCGCCAACAGGAGCAGACTGTCCGCCCTGGCCAGGCTGCCCAGGCCGCACAGGATCCCGACCCCCAGCCAGGCTCGAACGCTCGGCTTCTCGACTGCCGAGGCGATGAGCAGAAACGTGATGGCGCCCAGCGCCGCGTAGAGGGCGAACCCGTCGGTGGTCACAAAGAAAGGAAGGAAGAAGCCGGAGAAGGCGGCCAGCACGCCGGCCTGAGTTGCCAGCCCGCGATCCCGGGTGAGCTCGAATCCGATTCTGGCGGTCAGCAGCGGCAGGGCAGCTGCAATCAATACGAATGGCGCTTGTGCCGCACGGAACGTCTCGCCGAAGAGATTCATCGAGCCTGCCGCGACCAACGAGGCGAGCGGCAGCCAGTACAGGTGGGAGGGATGGGGGAGCTGACTTGGATCGTCCAAGTAGTTCCACAGCACGGGTTCGGTAAATCCCTCGCCGCGTGCCAATTGCCTGGCGGTGAGCAGGTAGTAGTCGGCGTCCATGTAGCCCGGCCCGCGGACCCAGACCGCCGCCGCGAGGCTGGTTGTCAGGCCAACCCCTAGAAGGAAAAGTATCCGCACCGGTCCAACTCAGCCTTCGGCGCCCGCCCGCCGATTCCGGAAATGATGCAGCTCGGACTCACCGAACGACAGGATGTCATCTTCGGAGAAGTTGGCCCTCAACCAGGCCAGCGCCGGGTGCTCGTCCTCCCCGAGGGCCGCGTATTCTTCAATTTCGCGGGGAAAGATCAAGAACCACACCCCTTGCCCGTCCCCGATTGCGGATTGGGCGTCCACCTGGGCGATTAGCCCCAGCTCGCGTTGGGTGGCCGGTGCTAGCGTGTCGGAACCGCTGCCAGGCGGATCGGCCAGATACTCCTGCGCGAGGGCTGGCGAATAGTAATTTGTGGGTAGCGCGGTGAGCTTATTGCTGTGAAGCAGGACTTCGTCCCCGTCCTTGCGGTCCGCGACGAAGCTGAGGATCTCCTGGTAAGGAGCGTAAGGGAACCCTCGATACGTCCAGTAGCTGGTCAGCCCGATCCCGAAACTCAACCCGACCAGGACCCGGGCTGTCCAGCGCAGTCTCACTGGAATTGAATCCCCGCCGATCAGCCACGCGATGAACAACAGGAACGCCACTCCGGCGGGCAGCATCGCCCGGTCGAGGTACACCGGCCGCCAGAGCGAGATCAGGTACATGAGAAACAGCGGGGCGAACGCCAGGTAGGCCGATGCCGCGGCAACATTCGCGCCCGCCGAGCCGCGCCGGCCCACCTTGGATATCGCCCACCCTCCCAGCCCGATCAGCAGGACCAGCGAGAAAAGGACAACCGCCACTCCCCAACTCGGCAGCGGAGACCCGCCAAGGTAGATCACCATCGTCCGCAAGATTTCTGCCAATCCGGGCTGTGTGATCCAATAGGATTGCTGGATCCGGCCTAATTGGGACGGCAATCGAATCAGCCAGGGCCCGTAGAGCAGCAGGGCGATCACTCCACTCAACAGTGCGCTCCGGGCGGCCTTCCAGTCTCTCAAGTAGACCGGGATCAACGCCAACGGAAGCAGCAGCAGGCCGGCCAACGCGTGGGTGTACTCAGCAGCCGCTGCCAGAATGGCAAATCCAATCCATCTGAACCAGCCTCCCTGCTTCACTGCCGATCTGAAGAGCACTGCCGCGGCAGTCAGTTCGAGGGCCAAGAGGCCGTACATCCGTATCTCTTGTGCATAGTGAGCTTGGAACGGCGACAGCGCCACGAGCCCGCCAAACCACGCCGCCAGCCTCGGCCCAAGAATGGGCTGTGCCCCGAAATAGGCTACGGCCACCAGCCCGAGCCCAATCAGGACGGATAGGGAGCGCATTGCCAGGGGGGAGGTGCCGAAGATCCTTCCCCACTCCCAAAGCAGCAGGTAATACCCCAAGGGGTGGACGTCGGCTGCAATCCCGCCCTGCTCCGACAAAGTCGCCCGCTCTATTGCGGCTGGGCCCTTGCTAGAGAGCAGAATGGCAAACGCTTCGTCGTACCAGACCGGCTTGTCAGCCAGACCCGGAAGCCGGACCATCACAGCGACGGCCAGGATTAGGAGCCAGGCCCGCCGCTCCAGCCAGAAAGCCGCCAGCCAGCGCTGACCCTCAATTTGGGCGCTGGTCCGGGCCTCAGGCATCATGGAAGCCGATACAGGGTGTAGGCAGCATCGAATGACTCGGCAATCCCCAGATCCTCGGTCAAGAAGTGCTCGAGTTCGTCCCAGTCCGCATCGGTCAATGGGTCGAACCCAGCCGCTCGAACTGCCTCCGCGCCCAACCGATAGTACAGCACGTGGGTCACTCCTTGCCGGCTCCAGGCGGAGAGGATCTCGGCGGCATCCCCGCCAAGCCGACGTTCATGCCACCAGCGGTCCAGCAGGGCATCCGGTTCGCAGGTCAGACCGGACCGACAATAGTAGCTGCGGGGTTCCCATAAGAATCGGACGCGGCTGCCCTCAGGCAGCCCGTCGATTGCCCGCATGGCAAGAGCGTACTGTCCCAGCCGGCCGGTCAGAAATTCCGATTCGGATTCGGACCCGGTTGCGACTCCAAGCGGCGAGGCACCGAAGAATCCAAGCGCGGCCTGCAACGCGGTCAATGCCAGCGTGAAGCTGAGCAGGCCTCCGATGACGAATCGGGCGGAGCGGCCCCGACGTCCGAACGACCCCAGCCCATCGAAGCCCGCCGCCGCCAGGATTGCCAGGCCGGGCAGTATCGCAAAAAGCAACCGGGTCTGCACCAGCAGTTGCGAAAACGCCAGCTGCGCCAACCAGCCGAGATAGCTGATCCCACACACGACCCACAAACCAGCCTTGGTCTTGTTACGCCCGGAGACAGCCTCTCTCAACCGCAGGAAGGCGAGCGGAATGAGCGCGAGCAGGATCGGCCCGATCGTCGCCCCATAGCTCGGATGCCCTTCGAAGTAGCCGCCTTCCAGGCCCCAGATTGTCGCATCCCACGGAGCGATGATGAGCGGGCCGACGCCAAGCCCGGTCCCCGGCCGGCTGTACCAGACCGCCCGGTAGCTATCCCAGAATCTGCCGGGCAAGAAGAATGGATAGATTGGATTAGCGGTCAGCAGCCAATTCTTCACCAGAAACGGGACCATGAAGACGAAAACCGCGGCCGCAAAGATGACGGTCTCCCTGGTCGAGCGGCGTCGCAGGTACGCCACTAAAACCAGGCCGGCCACCATCCACACCGCGGTGTATTTCGTGTTGAGCGCCAGCCCGGCGAATAGTCCGGCCAGCAGGAGCTGCCCGATCCGATCGGATCCGATCGGCGCTGCCGGCCCGGCGGGGCTTGCCGAATCCCGGCCTGCCCCGCCCCCCGCCATCAGCAACACGAAACTCGCCAGGCCGGCATAGCCAACGATCCATTCGACATAGGCCCAGCCGAGCAGCAGCTGGGCCGTGGGTACTCCGATCAAGATTCCCGCAGCCAGCCAGCTGCGCCCAGGCGCAACTCGCCGCACCACCGCCGGGAGCAGTGCCAGGGTAAGGACGCCGAACGAGAGGTGGATCAACTGGGGCACCCGATCGCCTGCCAACAGCATTCCCCACAGGTAGAGCATCGATCCGGCCTGCGGGAAGCCGAGATATGGGAGGTCCAGATCGTGGTTAAGTCGGCCGGCCGCGATATAGTGCCGCGGGCCCGCCAGGTGATAGACCAAAGAGTCCCAGGCAGTCGGTGGCGCGAGCGCTGAGGCCGCGGCGAACAGCAGCATCAGGAGCACGAACCCGGCCAACCACCGGTCGGCCCGGCGGGCCGGCAGCGAAATCCGTCGCCCGCGGAGCAGGCCCACCCACCGAGGGACGGCGAAGGGAAGCGAGATTGCCGTGATCGCATAGACGGTCAGCCGGTTGTAGGCACCGAGCGCTCCCATGGCCAAGACCAAGTAACTCAAACCCGCCAGACCGGCGCCGAGCTGCAAGGCGATCTGGGAGCGCGGATCCAGTCCGCGGAGTGCTCCTATCCAGGGCCGGCCGAGCAGCGTGGCCACGCTGAGGGTGGCAAGCACTCCACCAATCGAGCTTGCCGCCCTGGCGAGCACCTCGAGTCGGAGTCCAGCGACGGCACCCGCGATCGAACCCGGCGCCTTTGCGAGGGCGGCAAACTGCTGCGGGCTCCCCGGCTTATGGATCGCAAAGTACGCGCTGATCACGATGACGACCCAAGTCACCGCGGCGACAGGCAGCAGATAACGACTACGTCCCCGCGGGGAGCTTTCATTATCCATCACTGGACGTGACGCCTTCACGTTTTCAGCCTGCGCAGCACCCACCACCTGGACCACCAGAGCCCGGCGAGCGAAAGCAGTGGGACTGGCAGATAAAGGGCCGGGTGCTCCTGGTTGCCCTCGACCGTGATCAAGAACAGCGTCCACAGTCCGACAAAAAGCCCAAGCAAGGCGATCAGAATTGGGGGGTTGCCCTGTGTTCCCCACCGCTCATTCCAGACAGCAAACACCAAGATGAAGGCCGGAAGCATCACGACATAGTTGGTCGTTGCGGTGCGCAGCGCAATCAAATTGGTCATAGCGATCGTCACCGCTGCGCTCCACTGGAACCAACGGTCCTCCTTACCCAAAGCCTGCTGCCACACAAATGCCAGATAGATGAGCCCGACCCCGGTCAGGACTAAGGTGATCGGACCTGCTCCGCTCGGAATCAATCCGGCCAAGATCGAGACCGGCGGCCCTACGGCCGTGTAGCTGGTGTAGTCAATGATTTGTCTGGCCCACTCAGTCGGCCAGCTTGGGATCAGGGCCAGCGAGCCGACCAGCAGCAGCAGCATTGTCCCAATACCCCAGGCCAGGATTTGCAGCCGCCGAGTAGACACCGCCCACAGGAAGGCGAATGGAATGAGCAGCACCGCCATTTGAGGCTTGGATAGGGTCAAGGCCAACAAGACTCCGGCAACCCCGTCCTGCCGGCGCTGGATGGCCAGCAGGGCACCGACGATGAGCAATGCCTCGAGCACCGCGAATTGTCCCAGGATCACGGCTCGAAAGCCGTGATACCAGAGCACCGAGAACAGGATCAGGATTCTTTGTATCCAGGCAGAAGGTTTCCAGCCACAGAGTTGGATGCTGAGGATGGCCAGCACCGGCAGCCCCACCTCGAGCAGCGTCATCCAAAGCGCCCGGGCAAGCGGGTACGGAATCAGCCCGAACGGCCCGAAAAAAAGCATGGAGAACAGTGGATATGCGAAATGTGCGACGTCCTCCCCTGCCTCCCGCTCGGCCGGTCGGCCATAGATCAGGGTTTGGGCCTCCTGACTGACCTGCGGAGAATAGGGGTCGAGACCATGGACCAGCCATTGGTTTGCACCTACCCAGCGCGCCAGAAAGTCATTGCCTCCTGGAGCTTGAACCGCCAGCCGATAATTGGCGATGCTCAAGAGGGTAAGCGCCCCGGCCACAAGCACAAGCTGGCCGAGGCTCCCTAACCAACTCAGGCCCGTTCGCCTCAACTCTCGCTATGCCTTTCTGATGGAGGCCTGTCCACTCGAGCGGTCGCGCGTCTCACCGGTCCGGATTCTGATGCACCTGGATCTCCCCCTCCTCCCAGACGACTGGCCATCCCTCAATCTGGCGGAGCATCTCCCTCACTCCGCCCAGGTGGACAGCACCCCATTCACGCCAGATCGGATCGACCACGGCCAGTCCGGCCCGTTCGTAGTCGGCCTCGAACTCAAATCGATCTCGAGGTACGTCCGCCGGGTAGTCGGCCGAGGTCTCGCCCCGATACGCCAGCGACTGCTGGAAATCGGTTGCCCGCCCCCCCAGGGCCCAGGCCAGCGCCGGGGAGGCAACCACCAGATCTTCGCTCCCGACGGACTCGTTGACGAAGGCAGCTGCCCGCCGGCCCGGTTCGACCGGCAGGTAAGCCCAATCATTCTCGGGCTTGAATTCGGTTCGAACGGCCGTGACCAGCTCCAAGGCTGAAATCATGAATGGACTGATGACGACCAGAAACAGAACTCCCGCCGATCCGAATGCGATCAGCCGGCTGTTGACCCAGGCCCCGGCTCCTGGGCCTGCGCACCAGCGAATCTTGTGCAGCTGAATCTGGATGGCCTCCCTGGCGATACCCAGCAGCCAGGGGATTCCGGTCCACAGCAGGCTGGCGGTCCCCAACCCGATGAAGGGAAAGAGGGGGCTGATCGAGTAAAGCCGCAGTCCGGCCAGTCCCGCGCTCCGGCCGAGCACAATCAGCGGGAACAGGAACGCGGTCAGCTGCAGCAGCCGCCAATTCCGCGGACGGGCCAGCAGCAGCCCGATCAGCGCGGGCGCCCACCACGGATCGGATAGGATCAGGGTCCCGAAGTTGTAGACGACCAGCGGGAGTTGGGCCCACCATGGAATCGCGCCCAGCCGGGTCGCAATGAATCTAAGGTCGAACATGGATGCGTCGGGGACCCGTATCAGCATCCAAGCCGCGTAGCCCAGGACGGGCGCCAGGAATAGCGGGATACCCCATGCCAGATCGCGCTTGCGGTGAACGAGCATGACCAGGATCAAGGGAGCCGCCAGGCTGATCATCATCAAATCGATCAGCGAGCCGGCGCCGATCGCTAGGCTCGCGGCCACCAGGCCCGCCCGACTTTGTTGGTCAAGGTAGAACCAGAGGCCCCCGAGCGCGACCACTACCAGCGGCGCGAGCAGGTTGTAACTGAAGCCAATCCGGCTGTAGAACACCGCCGGGGGATAGATTGCCAGCAGCCCTCCGCTCAGCAGTCCGTAGCCCTGCGATCCAGTGATCCGGTTGGCGAGTAGGAACAGCAGCCCGGTGGTCAAGACCCCGGAAGTCGCGGCCATGAGCCGCAAGGTCTGGAGCGGGCTGGCTCCGGGCGGAGTGAAGCCCGAGGCGAGCAGCGGCCCCAGCGGCATTCGGGCGGCAAGCAGGGTGGATTGGTTGATCGCCAGAACTTGAACCCTGCCCTCCATCAGATGCCGGGTGATGTCCGCCAGAGTACCTTCATCGCTGTACCAGCCGGGGTTGGTCTGCAAGTTGCTGAAACGCAGATAGCCGGCGACCGCCATCACGAACCCAAGGGCGATCAGCTTCCAGCCCACGGCCGGTCCGGGCCGTCTTTCGATTCGAGCACCACCCCCACCCATCATCCGACCCCCCCCCAGATGGCAAACTGACCGGAGAGCAGGAGCAATCCGGCCGCCGAGAGGTAGACGATCAGCCGGTGGATCCAGGGCCGGCGCCCCCATCCGGCCAGAACCAGATAGGCCGGGAAGAGGACCAATACGTAGCGCGCCATCCCGAGCAGCGGCGCGATCTCGGCGACTCGGCTCAGATGAAGCAGCAGATATCCGAGATAGAACAGGGCCAGCGGCCTGGAAAGCTGCCGCCAGACCGGAACTGCCAGCCCGATGAAGAGCAGCAGCAGCGCCAAATCGAACAGGTCGGCGAAGTTGGCCTCTCCCCCGGCCAGCCGCTGGATCGCGATCGTCAGATTGACTCCAGGAAACGCAAAGCCTCCCTGGGCCCGGGCGGCCTGGACCTCAATTGGCGCCAGCGGGGACAGCCCCATTCCAAGCCACACGTAGAGCGGGAACGCGAGCGCTCCGAGCAACGCCCCACCGGCCGCCACGATCGGCCGCCAGGACCGATCTTTGCGGACCGCCAGCAATGCCGACGCCCCCACCGGTACGATCAGCAGCGCCCCGGTCAGCCTGGAGAGTGCGGCCAGCCCGGCTGCCAGCCCCGAGACCAACCAGCGAGAGCGGCGGGCGGCAAGCAACGCTACCGAGGAAAAGAGCAGTAGCAAGGACTCGGTGTAGCCGGCGAACCAGAAGAAGCCCGTCGGAAATATTGACAGATAGAGGACTGCCCGCCTGGCCCTGGACGGGTCTGCGGCTTCTGCCCTCGCCAATGAGTAAAAGGCTGCCATGCCCGCCAGCGCAGCCACATTCGAGACGATCAGGGCAGATAGCAAGCTGTCGGAGTAAATGAGTCTCGAAGTCAATCGGATCAGACCAGGGTACAAGGGGGGTACAAAAAGGGCGCTGTCAAAAGCCCCGTAGCCTCGCTCCGCGATGGCCTGATAGTGAAGAGTGTCCCAGCGCTGCCACGGCTCGAGCCAGGGATTCGTCTCGACCGCGACCCCCAAATACGGTCGGGCGACCGGATCCGGCGGGATGGCCTGTGAAAAAATTTGGCGAACCAGGAACATCCACAGGCTCAAGCCGACCCGCACCGTGAGGAAGATCGGCAGCACCTCCCGCAGGCCGCTGCGCTGCCAGGCCCGGCGCACTCGTTCTGTCCACGCGGCAGGCTTCGATCGGGCTTCTTCCATCCTTCTCTGACCGCGTCAACTCTCGGAAAGCACGACCGCCTGCGGATCCTCATATAGGATTCGCCAGCCGGCCAGCATTAATTCGCGGGTGATTGGCGCCTCGGGTTCAAGCAGTGCAGTCTTCAGGCCCCACCGTTCGATCGTCTCTTCCCAACCGGGGTCGGCTCTCCACAACTCCAAATACTCCTGCAAGATCTCATCGTCGAAAAGGTCCGTCCGACCGTCCACGAAACTCAGGTAGTTCGGATAGAGGGCCCAAATCACGTAGCTCCCCCAGTTGTAGCTGTTCAGCAGCGGCCCCGGCGGTCGAGTTTCCAGCAGGTAGTCGGCGGCCGCGACCGGAGTCTGCTCGTGGATCGCGGACTCATTGGCACTCCTCGACAGGGGGGTGATCGATTTGAGCACGGCGGCAGCCGCCAAGAGCAGAAGCAGGATCAAGTTCACAGCCTTGGCGGTCCGAGCCGGTAGTTGCTTCGCTGGAGCCTGGCTCGGGAACCAGGACTGGAGGGTCAGCGCCATATGCCGGGTGAGGATCGGCAGCACCACCAAAGCAAACAACGCGATGTTACGGGCGGCCAAGAAACTCAAGTAGGCGAAAGCCGCAATGCTCAGCAGCTCACGCCAATTTGGCGATTCGGGCGAGAGGGCCAGGAAGGCTACGGTCAGCAGCAACATCCAAAGGAAAGGCTGCAGCTCAAGCGAATGGAAGTTCGGCGATTGCCACTCCTGGATGTAGTCCTGCAGCACGCCGATCGAAACCGTCTTGAACGGGTAGGCCAGCATGAGCGGGCCGTTTGGGTTGAGGCTCACCGCCGCGACCGACACTCCTGCCCCCGCCGCGATCCGGGCCAGGCCGAGTGCCGGGCCCGCGCTCGGCGGGATGCCGAATCGGGAGGGGGTGATCCGGTCGAGACCGGCCGAGATCAGTTCGACCGCCAGCAGCAGCAGCCCGACCGCGAACCCTCCATGCAAGTTCACCCAAAGGGCCATCAGCGCTGGCCAGACCCACAGGGCGCGGGGACCGTGCAGCCGCCCCCGCTGCAGGGCCCAGATCCAGGCACCGGTCAGCGCAAAGGACAGGATCTGGGGCCGGGCCGACCAGTACACCCCGGCGCAGGCAGCGGCCAGGATGAACGTGAAGCCTTTCAGGAGCACTGGGGCCTCGACCGATTTCCACACGAAGGCGAACCCGATCAACACGCTCAGTGCAGTGAAGAGGTTGAGCCCGGGGAAGCCGAGCCGCTCGAACGTCCCAATCATCGCGATCTGGGCCAGCCACCCCGGATACAGCCAGGGCTGACCGAGCCGAGTCAAGGAAAACAGATCCTGGCGGAGCAGTTGTCCGTTCTCCACGATCCAGCTCCCCGCCCGCAGATGCCACCAGGTGTCGCTGGTTACCGAAATCCGCAACGCCATCGTGAAGATGGCGAGCAGGCTAACCGTGGAGACCAATCGTTTGAAATTCATCCTGGCGGTGGGCCATCTGCCGGCAGCTCGAGCCGGGCCGGCGAGACGCGGTCACTCAGATGGTAGAAGATCCGAAGCGCACCTAGCGTGGTTTCCCTCCAGCTGACGCCGTTCTCTATCAGCCCTGCCCGGATCGCACGGTCTAGCTCCGGCTGCAGGCTAGTAATGTAGGCCACCCGCTGGCTGCTTTCAACCATACCGTTGTACGGCGGATAGCGGTCGTCCCGAGGCGTATACCTCAAATCCCGGTGATACGGAAGCTGGGGCACGAAAATGAGCTGCTCGCCCGAAAGGAAGGCCAGCGGGTAGGCCACCCAGTAGTTGGTATAGCCTCGCTGCTCACCTAGAGTTTCGAGCGCAGGGATCAGCGCCCGGACGTCTTCGGCATTGATCACCGTATCCGGACCAAACTGAGTGCTGATCCCTGGCGGGTTTCGCAGTGCGGAATCCACGGTTCCCCAGAGATTAAATCCCACGACGCCTGCTAGCCCGGCAACTGCCAGGCTAACCGACGTCTGACGGCCCAGCCACACGACCAGCTCCGCCCCGCAAATCGCCAGGGGGACGGCCAACGGAAGGAAGTATCTGCCGGAGGGATCGGCGCCGAACGGTGTCAGCCAGAACCCGAGCACCACGCAAACCGCGACGCCGGCCAGCAGCCATCGGGTCGAATTGAGGGGCCGGTCGCGCCACAGCACTCCGGCCGCCAGCCCCAGAGCCGCTAACCAGAAAACCACAGCCACCGGAAGCAGTGGCCAGGCCAGCCAACGTATTTCCCAGGGCGGCCTCAATCCAAACATGACGGTGGAACCGAACAACAGGAAGTTCAGCGCGTGCGCTCCGAGGTATGGGAGCAGGGCGGCGGGACTCGAGCCAACGATCGCCGAGCCCATCAATTCACTCACGAATGCAGCGGCCCCACGGGTTCCCACGCTCCAGATCCACGGCCAGGCGCCGGCCAGTCCGCAACCAATCATCAGGGCCGCCCTGCCCAGCGCCTGCCTGCCGGGCAGCCGGCCGAGAGTCCGGATGAGCAAGATTCCGGACGGTACGCTGTAGACCAGCGTCAGTCCAAATCCCCAGAACCCAAGCCCGGCCAGGCCGGCCCAAACTGCAAAGAGCCAGATCCGCTGCGGCGGGCGGCTGGCTTTCAACCCAAGGAGCAGCAGCAGGTTACCGATCAACAAGGCCTCCCCATACCCCCCCAACGAGACGGTGGTGTAGAGGGTGACGTTGACGGTCGGAACGGCCATGAGGGTCCCCGCGACGATTGGCAATGCAGGATTTGCCGAGACGCTCCGTGCCAACCACACCGTAGTCAGGATCGTCCCGCCATACAAAAGGATCTGCACCGCACGGATGGCGCCGACGCTCTCACCGATCAGCCTGAAGGCCAGTGCGACCAGAGAGGCATCCAGACTCCCCATGTAGGCCTGGCCATAGAAAAACGCCGGCCAGCGTCCCTGGAGGATGTGACGGGCCATGAGCCCGACGACTGCCTCGTCGGCATGGAAGGGAAAGCTGCCCATTGCGAGCAGGGCGAGCTTGAGCACAATCCCAAGGGCAGCCAGCCCTGCGGCCCAGCGCCAGACCGGTTGAAAGGTTATTCGCCTAAGGCGGCTCGAAAGTGCCAACTGTATAATCCGGCCGTGCTCCTCACCAAGTTGAGGCGGGCAGAGATTCTGATCGCGATCCTGGCGATCGGAGTTCGGATACTTCCAGGTCCACGCCCGATCGACGACGCCTTCATCACCTTCCGCTACTCACAAAACCTGCTGGCCGGCCAGGGATTTGTCTACAACCCGGGTGAACGGGTGCTGGGAACGACCACCCCAGTCTACGGGCTGCTGCTCGCGGCGCTGGCTGCATTCACCGGCGGAAGCGGAGCCGATTTCCCACTGCTGGCGCTGCTGGTCAACGCCGTGGCTGACGGTGCGACCTGCTGGATGCTGCCAAAACTTGGAGAGCGACTTGGTTTCCGCGGCGCAGGGATCGCGACCGGTTTGGTGTGGGCGATCGCTCCGTGGTCGGTTACCTTTGCCATCGGCGGGCTCGAGACGAGCGTGCTGGTTGGGTTGGCAACCGCGACATTCTACTTACATCTCACCCACCGGCCAGTCGGTGCGGCCGCAGCCGGCGCCTTCGCCTTGCTGACCCGGCCTGATGCGCTGCTCTTTGTTCTGCCTCTGATAGTCGGGCGTGCGGTGCAGATCCGGAAGTCTGTGTCTGCCGCTCGCTCGGGAGAGGTGTTTGCATTTGGAGCTCCGCTGGCCGCCTGGTTGGTCGGGAGCCTGGTTTACTTCGGTTCTCCCCTCCCCCACTCCATATTCGCCAAGACGGTCGCTTATCAGATCCCGCCCGATGCCGGGCTAGTCCGCCTGTTGCAGCATTTCGCCACACCCTTCATCGAGCATGAGACGCTGGGGCTAGGTTGGATCCGGGTTGGGATTGTCCTCTACCCAGCGTTGTTCCTTCTTGGAGCCCAGAGCGCGATGCGAGTGAACCGTCAGAGTTGGCCGATCCTAGCCTACCCCGGTCTGTATTTCTTGGCGTTCGCGATCGCCAACCCGCTATTGTTCCGTTGGTATCTGACCCCACCGCTCCCGCTGTATGTCCTGGGGATCTTTGCAGGAGTTTCACGAGTCTCAAATGACCTTAAGAGCCGAGTCCTTCTTGTCGGATTTGGAGCGCTGGCCCTGCTTCTCACCGCCAACGCATGGACCTTGACCCCCGATCACGGGCCCAGCCGACCCGCCCCGAAGATGGCCTTCATTGAGCTCGAGCTGCTCTATCAGGAGGCTGCGGAACGCCTCCGGACTCAACTCTCAAACGACGAGGTGTTGGCGGCTTCCGACATCGGCGCCCTGGGATACTACACCGGTGCCCGGATCCTGGATTTGCTCGGATTGGTCTCCCCGGAGGTGAGTCGATACTATCCGGCATCGCCTTCGGAATATGTGATCAACTATGCGATCCCCCCAGAAGTCGTGCTGGATCTCAAGCCAGACACGCTCGTCATTCTCGAGGTCTACGGCCGGAACGGCCTGCTCATCGATCCTGATTTCCAGCGGTCCTATGAACTCGTGGACCAGCTGCCGACCGATATCTATGGAAGCCGGGGATTGCTGATCTTCGTCCGCAGCAAGTCGGGATGACCCGCCGTCGCTGGCGGTCATGGGCTCCGGCGGTCGGGCTGCTGCTGCTGACCGGATACCAGCTGTGGGGGTTGCCGATCGTTCCGTTTCATCCGGACGAAACTTCACTGCTCTTCCAAAGCCGCGATTTCGAAGCCATCTTTCGTTCCCCCGCCTCGCTGGCCTGGACTGCGGGACGCGAGCCCGACCCCGAGCTGACGTATCGGCTGCTCAACGCCCCGCTGCCAAAGTACGTCCTGGGGATGGGTCGCTGGTTCGCCGGAGTCGATGCGGCCGAAGTTTCCGTCGATTGGGATTGGAGCGAGGACTGGGAAACGAACCTCGGCGCGGGCGCCCTCCCCTCATCGAGAGCTCTCCTCGCTGGCCGGGCTGCGAGCACTGCCCTGCTGCCGTTCGCAGCCCTTTTCATTTACTTGAGCGGGAAGAAACTCGGCGGACCGGGAGTCGGTCTGCTGGCGGCGGCTTTACAGGGCCTCAATGCGCTGGTGCTGGTTCATGGACGGAGGGCCATGGCCGAGGGGACTCTAATCGCCGCGATCTGCTTCGGGCTGTGGACCCTGTTGGAGAGCGACAAGCGACCGTGGTTGGCCGGGATTGGGATGGCGGTTGCGGTAGGGGCCAAACATTCGGCGTTGTCGCTGGTCCCTGTTGGAGTACTGGCCGTGCTCTGGCCAGCAGAGCCTGCGCCGGGAACCCGCCGGCGGCTCACCGCAATCGGGTTGTTCCTATTGGTGTTCCTGGCCATCACTCTGCTGCTGAATCCGGTCGCCTGGACCGATCCGTTCTTGGCGTTGAAGGAAATCCTCGAGGTCCGGACGTCGCTCGTCCAGGACCAGGTCCAGGCCCAAGCGATCGCCGATCAGCTCGCAATCTCGGTCCCGCTCCAGGGGATCGACCGGCTGGCGGTGCTCCTCGCCCATTTGTTCCTGGCTCCGCCGCAATTCGAGGAAGTCGGCAACTACCGGGCCGAGTTAGCTGCGAGCGTGGCGGGCTACCTCGCGGTTCCCGGGCACTCCCTGCTGCGGGGGCTTGCCTTGGGCGGGCTCACCCTTGGTCTTACGCTTGCCGGCCTGACCTTCGGGCTCAGGGGTCTACGAACCGGCTCGGGTGCGAGCACTCGACCGGTCGGGCTGCTGCTGCTCAGCACGGCAGCCCTGGCAGTCAGCCTGTACGTTGGGATTCCTCTCCCCTACCAGCGCTACTACATGCCGTTGGTTCCGCTCGTTTGCCTGTGGTCGGGATTCGCACTCGTGAGTTTGGCGCGGGAAATGAAAAAGCTGCCCTTGGTCAGGGCAGCTTTGGGTTAGACCGGACACTCAGTTACTCTCTCAAGTAGTCGACGAGTTTTCTCCGATGGGAGGGATGGCGCAGCCGGCTCAGGGCCTGGGCTTCGATCTGGCGCACCCGCTCGCGGGTCACCCCCATCTTGCGGCCGACCTCCTCCAGGGTATAGCTCTGCCCGTCGTGGAGGCCGTAGCGCAGCTGCAGGATCCGCACCTCGCGCGGGGGAAGCGTATGCAGCACATCGCGCAGCTGTTCCCGAAGCAGACTCTTGGTCACCGCCTCGGCCGGCGCCGGCGACTCTTCATCCTCGATGAAATCGGCCAGCACCGAATCTTCCTCTTCGTCGGTGGGGGTCTCCAGCGAAATCGGCCGCCGGGCGACCTGAATCATGTTCTCTACCTTCTTTGGAGTAACGCTGAGCGCGTCCGCCAACTCTTCGGTCGTCGGATCACGGCCGAGAAACTGGGTCAGCTGATGGGAGGTGCGCAGCAGCCGGTTGATCTGGTCGCCCATGTGGACCGGCACGCGAATCGTCCGCCCCTGATCTGCAATCGCCCGGGTGACAGCCTGGCGGATCCACCAGGTTGCGTAGGTGGAGAATTTGTGGCCGCGCCGATAGTCGAATTTCTTGGCAGCCCGGATCAAGCCAATGTTGCCCTCTTGAATGAGATCGAGGAACGGTACTCCGCGCCCCATGTATTTCTTGGCCACGCTGATGACGAGCCGAGAGTTGGCAGTGATCAGGTGTTCTCTGGCTGCCCAGCCGTCCTCGATGAACAGGCGAAGGCTGGACCGTCGCGATTCAGGGATCCCGCCCCGGGCCATTGATTCGCGGGCCCGGCGACCACGCTCGATCCGCTTGGCAAGCGACACTTCCTGTTCGGCGGTGAGCAACGGAACCCGGCCGACTTCCTTGAGGTAAAGCCCGACGCTGTCGTCGGCATCGATCGCGGTCAGATCGTTCTTATCGCGAGCCTGGGAGGCCTCGATCTCTGCCAGATCTTCGTCGGCCGGATCCTCCCCATCGGAAACGTCGTCGAGGTAGGCGATGCCCGCCGCGAGCAGGCTGGAATAGACCTCTTCGAGTTGGTCCAGATCTCGTTCAGCCTCGGGGAAAACGGCCAGAATGTCGTCGATCGTGACGTAACCCCGCTCCTTCCCCTGTTCGACGAGGTGCTCCAAAGCCGGATTGTCTTCCTCCGGAGCAGCCCCATCCTCGGGGCCGGCAAACTCGTCAGCCGCGGGATCAGTTCTTCGCCACTTCTTCTTCGGCTTGCCCAATTGGCTTCCTTTCTCCTCAGCTTCCAGCGCTCTTCAGCTTAATGAATTTCGGGGTCGGAATCAACACCCAAAGGGGAAACTGCTCCGTTCAGGGCGTCGGCGTGCCTTCTGCACCCCCACTTGGGGACGGGGTCTCCGTCGTCCCGGCTTCCGGGCTGGGTCCAGGCGTCGTCGGGGTTCCCGTTGTAGGCGCCAGGCTCGGGCTGGGAGTCGACTCTGGAGTCGGAGTCGGCAGGAGGTCAGCCGCCAGATTCAAGACCTCTTCCAGGCCGACCAGGCTCAGAATCTGCACTCCCGGCCGATCCGGGGTCGAGGCGTATCGGGAATCACCAGTCGGGGAGGTGCGTCCGACGCTGAACTCGTGCCGCTCGCCATCCCTCAAGACGATCTCGACTCGATAGTGGGGTTGGTCGAGCTCGAAGGCGGTCAGATCTAGCGCGGCCAACACTTCAGCCCGGGGGGTTGGCGCCGAAATCCATGAGACGGCCCGCTCGACTCGACCGGGATCGGCAGGTAGAGCTTCAGGTAACACGATCTGCCACAGGTCCTCCGGATCTCTTTCCAGTTGCAAGACCGTGCCAGCCTGCAGGTCTTCGACGGTCAGAGTGGCAATCTCGCTGCTCTCGACCTGCCAGAGCGGTTCAAGGGAGGCCGCGGGAGTCGGCTCGGGCTCGGCCTGCTGGCGCAGGCGGACAAAGATGGCCGCGATCAGCACCACCCCGAAGACCCCCAACGTGATCCAGGTGTTCCTGCGGATCATGGCTCAGGCCAGCTTGCGCCGGTTCCACCACACCAACCCGCCGGCCAGGATGATCCCGCCTGGAATCAGGACCGTGGTCCCAACGACCAGCAGGATGACCGTCGATCGAGTCGCCGGCAGCACCTGGCGGACGGTGCGCTGACGGGGAGTGATATCGATCAAGTCCTCCTGGTGGGCAGCCCAATCGACGCTGTTCACCATCAGGTCGCCATTCCCGCCGGCAAAGAAACCACCGTTGGACGCGAAATCGACGTCGCCAACTACGACCAGCCGGCTGCCCTGCTGGCTGTCCTCGAGGGCGGCCGCCAAAGCCAGCGGGCCGGCAGTTTCGAGTTGCTCGTCGTATTGGATGGTGCTCCCGTCGGCGATCGCCGCGAAATCCGTCTCACCCCAGGAACGCTCGCTGGTCATGACCAGCTGGGTAACAGTCTGGCTAGGAGCAGGCGTCTCGGGGACCTCGAGGCTGCGCGCGGAAGGATACTGGGTGAGAAAGCCCGACACCCGCTCGGTGATCGGGTGGGATCCGTAGCTGGACGAGAGACCGACAAGATAAAGCGATGAACCGAGGTCAACCACGAAATCATTGCGCGCCGAGACGCCCCAGCTGTCCCTCAGGTAGGCGTTGAGCGAATCATCCGCCGGATCGAGCTGGGTTACCGCCGAGGGCTCGAGCAGAGTGACCAACGAGCCGCCGGAAGCCAGGTACTCGTCGATCAGCTGCAACTCCGGCTCGGTCAATTGGGTCCGGGGGCCGGCGGCCACCACCACGCTCGCGTCACCCGGGACCTGCCCCTCGACCAACAGATTGAGGGCCTCAACGCCGTAGTTCTTGGACACCAGAGAACTCTGCAATTGGGATAGCCCGGTTTCGCCGGTCTCCGCCAAATCAAGTTCGCCGTGTCCAGTCAGAAAATACACAACCCGGTCCTCGGGATTGGTGAGCCGGACGATGGCCGAGGCGATCTCCCGTTCGCTGGGGAATTCGATGACGTGCGACTCCTCGCCGAGGCTGACCGCCATTGAGGCATCCCGGGTGATGCCGAACTGATCGGCCGCCAGCGGATTGGAACGCGGGTCGATGAACTCATAGCTGACCAGCCCATCGCTCTTGGAGGCAAACGTGTCCAGCAGCGGCCGGATCTGGTCGCGGGCACTCGCCCGGTCTGGGGTGTAGAAGCCGGTGAGCTTCACCGGCTCAGAGAGTTCCGAGAGCAAGAGCTCAGTCTCGGGTGAGAGCGAAAACTCCTTGTCCTCGGTCAGGTCGATCCGCTGCGGATAGCTCACTGCCAGGGCATTGAGCACGACCAGGATCCCAAGAAACCCCACTCCAAACAAGGCCGCGTTGCCGCCATAGCGGGCCTGGCGTCCGCTGAACGCCCGGCGAACCCGGGCCGGATCGAGCAGCACTCCGGCCGCCGCAGCCGCAACCACCAGCACGACCCCGCCTCGCAGCCATCCATCGATGACCGGATCGAGCAGATATTTCACGCCGCTGGCCAGCAGCGCTGCCAGCGCCAGCAAGTAGCAGCCCAACGCCAGGCGGGCCCGCTCGATCTTCAGCGCCATCGCCTGCTCTCAACCACCTGGCTGGCCAAAAAGAGCGCCAGCGCGGTCACGCTGGCGTAATAGATCAAGTCGGAGAGATCGAGGATTCCCTGATAGAGGTTGTTGTAGAAGTGCTCCAGCAGTCCGAGGTAGGCAACAGCCTGACTGAGTGGGCTCAGGCCGGCGCCGACATTGCCCAGGATCCACAGCACCAGGCTCACCGCGAAACCAAAGACCGCCGCGGCCGCCGGGCTTGAGAACAGGCTGGAGGCGAAAACTCCGATCGCAAGCAGCGAGCCCACCAGAGCCACCATCCCAATGTAGGCGGACACCAGCACACCCTGATCGATGCCGGGCTCGGTGAACTGATTGATCAAGATCGGGAACACCCAGCTGCCGGCGACGATCAGCAGCAAGAAGAGGAACGAGCCCAACCACTTGCCGACCACCAGCTCCCAATCCCGCACCGG
>Ga0209109_10000116_pt1 | contig 34598 bp, 48 predicted proteins | sample Rifsed10ft2_FD_184004 | JGI IMG/M metagenome (GOLD analysis project Ga0209109, IMG submission 184004) | Soil microbial communities from Rifle, Colorado, USA - sediment 10ft 2 (version 2) | ecosystem: Environmental > Terrestrial > Deep subsurface > Rock core/Sediment | place: Rifle, Colorado... | reverse complement strand
ATGGCGATCCAGAACTCCTGTCGCGCGTTGTCCGGCTCCTTGGCCAGGTTTGACACGCCGCCGAAGACGAAGAGCGTGATGCTGGAAACCGGGATGCCGTAGCGCCGCGCCAGCAAGGAGTGCGACATCTCATGCAGGAGGATGGAGAGGAAGAAGATGAGGGAGATGGCACTGGCCACCACCCAGCGCCGCGAGCCCGTCCAGTCCGGGTAGAACTCCTCCAGGATGCCGGTCGCGAACGTCCAGGTGACGAGGAAGAAGATGAAGAGCCAGCTCCAGTGGACGCTGATCTCGATGCCGAAGAGGCGACCGATCCGGAACGTCCCGACCAACCCTCGCTCCTCCTTAGCCGAGCGCTAAGCGGCTATTCGAGCGTAGGGCGCGGCGGAAGGGGCGTCAATCAGAGTGCTGAGTGCAGAGTGCAGAGTGCATAGCGGACGTTCTGTACTCTGTACTCTGCGCTGGGTTACCGGCAGGCCGCCTCCAGCAACTCGCGGAGCTCGCGGATCTCGGCGTCGCGCCAGGTGGCCCAGACGGGGCCGCGCTGGAACGCCGCGTAGTCGTCCATGTACTTCTGGCGTTCCTCCGGCGAGAGGTCGGGGTCGCGCATCTTGCCCGTTATCCCCTGGAGCATCGGCATCTCGTCGCGCGTCTTCTGCGACCGCTCGATCCAGTGGCCGAGGTACTTCATGTCCTTGGTGTAGAAGACGAGCGTGGGGATGGACTGGAACTCGCCCTTGTTGAGGAACTCGCTCATGATGTCCAGGTTCTGGTCGCGGAAGAAGATGCGCAGTTCGAGGCCCGTTGCCTCGCAGAGCTTGGCGGCGGCGGGCAGGCCGCGGAAAACGTCCGGGCACCACGGCTCGCCGAGGGCGAGGCACCTGGCCGGGCCGCCCGCCTTCGCCATGAGGGCCTTGATCGCCGCGACGTCCTCCGCGTTGGGCCGCGTGCCTTCGTAGTTCTCGACGAACTTGTCCTGGTTGCGGTCGATGCGCTTCAGCCACTCCTCGTAGCTGATGCCCTGCGCGAACCGCTCCGCCGTGACGACGCTCTCTTTCTGGGCGGTCATGACTCCTCCTCGCTCGCGTGCAAATGCGCTGTCGTGCCTGGCGCAGGATAACATACGGTGCCAAGCGTGCTCCGCATCCTGCGCCCTCGGCCTGCCTCGGGCTTGTTTGATTCGCTTCGAGGAAGCAGATTCCCTGAGGGGACACCCCTCAGACTCCCCGTCAGGGGGCTGCGCCCCCTGTACCCCCAGTTCTCCGGCCACGGTGCGAAGCCACCCATGCCCGGCTGCGTGTAGCGCTGCCTAGGCGCCGGCCTCTTGCTTCGCTTCCTGCCAGAGGCCCATCAGCTCGTCGCGCGAGAGGGCCTTGAGGTCGACGTTCCGGGCGCGGGCGCGGGATTCGACGGCGGCGAAGCGACGGCGGAACTTGTGGCCCGCCTGGCGCAGCGCCTCCTCGGCGTCGATGCCGAGGTAGCGGGCGTAGTTAGCCAGGTTGAGGAGCAGGTCGCCGAGCTCGTCGGCCGCCTCCTCCGGCGAAGAGGCCTGCGACAGCTCCTCCAGCTCCTCCGTGAGCTTGGCGAGGACGTCGCGGCGCTCCGGCCAAGCGAAGCCGGCCGCCTCGGCGCGGCGCAGCAGCTCGCGGGCGTAGTCGAGGGCGGGCATCGCCGGTGGCACGCCGGCCAGCGCCGACTCCTCGGCGGCGCGCTCGCCCCGCTTCAGCTCCTCCCACTGCTCGACGACTTGCTGGGCGGTCTCCAGCCGCCGCTCGCCGAAGACGTGCGGGTGGCGACGCATCAGCTTGGCCGCCAGCCCGGCGAGCACCTCCGTCATCGTGAACTCGCCCGCCTCGTCCGCCAGCTGCGTGTGGAGGAGCACCTGGAAGAGGAGGTCGCCCAGCTCCTCGGGCAGCCGGGTTACGTCGCCGGCGTCGAGGACGGCGAGCACCTCGTAGGCCTCCTGGATGAGGTGGGGACGCAGGCTCTGGTGCGTCTGCTCCCGATCCCAGGGGCAGCCGTCGGGCGCCCGCAGCCGCGCGATGATGGCGCGCAGCTCTTCGTACCTGGCCTTCTCTTCCTCGCTGAGCATGGTGGGCCTCGCGCGCGGGCTAAGATCTGCTGGCAGCTGGGCCGTTGACAGCCTCGCCGGTCGAGCCTACGATACCACCAACCCAAGACCGAGACGTGGCGGGGCGCCTCAGGCCGGGGAGGCTAGTGGTGGGCGCCTTTCGCTTCCTGGCAGCCTTTCTCTTCGTCCTGGCGGTGCCGGTCGCCATCGTGACGACGAACGTCCGCTTCCTGGCGGACGAGCAGCGCGTCTATCGCTACGCCGTCGACGAGTTCGGCGCCGTCCAGACGACGGGCGTCAGCCGCGACGAGCTGCTGCGCGCCGCCGCCGAGATCCGCGCCTACTTCGCGAGCGGCCAGGACGTCCTCTCCATCCGTGTGAATCAGGGCGACCGCGAGATATCTCTCTTCAACGCCCGCGAAACGGCTCACATGAAGGACGTCAAGGACCGCTTCCTGGCGCTGAACCGCGTGCAGGAGTTCAGCTTGCTCTACGCCCTGGGCTACGTCGCGGCGGTGGTGCTGTGGGCGCGGGAGGTCTCGCTGCGCGGCCTGGCGCTGCGCGTGGCCGCCGGCTGCCTACTGATGCTCGTCGCCATCGGCGCCGCGTCCGCTTTCGCCATGTCCGGCTTCGACAGCGCCTGGACCGAGTTCCACCGCGTGCTGTTCAGCAACGACTTCTGGCGGCTGAACCCGGCTACCGACCACCTGATCCAGATGTTCCCGCCCGACTTCTGGGAGAGCATCGTATTCTTCGCCGGCCTGCTGACGGCGGCCGAGGCTGCGCTCCTCCTCGTCGGCGCTGGTATCTACCTCGGCGTCACGAGCCGTCAGGCGACGCCGCGGCGCCTTCAGCCCTACTACGTCTGACCGGCGAAAACGAAATGACGGTCGCCCGCCCGTCCCTCGTCATTGCTTCTGGCGCTGGTTAGCAGCAGCTGCAGCTGCCGCCGCAGCAGGCGTCCGCCGAGGGCTGCTCCAGCGTCGCCGTGGCCGTCCCGGCGCCGAGGGCGCGGCGCAGCGGCGCGAAGAGCGAGAGGACGCGGTTGTTCGTCGTGTGGCCGGCCGGGCAGACGGCGGCGTCGTCCATCTTGCTCACCGGTCGCAGCACCTCGAACTGGCTGCCGCAGGGGGGACAGTAGTACTCGTACAGGGGCATGGCGTCACCTCCCGAACCTTCGGCGATGTTAGCGAAGGCAGTGCGCGGCCGTCAAACGCCGGCCGGTCTTCCGTAGTGGGGTCATTCTGGACGGCGCGACACGCCCACCCGTTCGTGGTGAGCCTGTCGAACCACGGTTGGTGGTCGAACGAATCGTCCTTCGACAAGCTCAGGACGAACGGCACCAGAATGACCCACCGCGCGGCCGTCGAGTTAGCATGGAGGGCGCTGGCCTGGCGTGAAAGGGAGGGTGGAGTGAGCTTCAAGATCGTGCTCCTGGTGCCGGACGCGGCGGCTGACCTACCGGCGCGCATCGCGGCGGCGGCGCCGGGCGCCGTCGTCCGGTCGTTTCGCGACGCGAGCGAGGCGGTCGCGGAGATCGAGGACGCGGACGCGGTCTACGGCACGCTGCCGCGCGACCTCTTCGGGCGGGCGAAGCGGCTGCGCTGGATCGCGGCGCCGCTGGCGGGGCTGGGCGGCGGCTGGTTCTACGACGAGCTGGTGCGCAGCGACGTGGTCGTCACCAACGCGCGTGGCATCTACAACGAGTACCTGGCGACGCACGCCATGGCCTTCGTCCTGGCGCTGGCCTGCCGCTTCGACGAGTACCTGCCGCGCCAGCTGCAGCGGACGTGGCGGCGCGGCCGCGGCGCCATCGACCTGACGCGGTCGACGGCGCTCGTCGTCGGCGTCGGCGGCTCCGGCGGCGAGCTGGCGCGCCTCTGCGCCGCCTTCGGCATGCGCGTCCTGGGCTGCGACCCGCGCGTGACTGAGAAGCCGCCGGGCATGGCGGAGCTGTTCGCGCCGGATGGCCTGGACGAGCGCCTGGGGGAGGCTGACTTCGTCATCCTGACGACGCCGGAGACGCCGCAGACGCGCGGCATGTTCAACGCGGCGCGCTTCGCGCGGATGAAGCGCGGCTCCTACTTCGTCAGCATCAGCCGCGGCGTTTGCGCCGTGACGGAGGACATCGTCGAAGCGCTGCGCTCCGGCCGGCTGGCCGGCGTCGGCCTGGACGTCGTCGACCCGGAGCCGCTGCCGGCCGACCACCCGCTGTGGACGCTGCCGGGCGTGCTCCTGACGCCCCACGTCGCCATCGCCGGCAGCGAGGCCGTCTGGCGGGAGCGTCGCGACGCGCTGCTGGTGGAGAACTGCCGCCGCTTCGCCCGCGGCGAGCCGCTGCTCAACGTCGTCGACAAGGAGAGCTGGTTCTGAGCCGGGCTGCCTTCTGGTATGCTCGCGTCTGGCTCATCGTGAGAAGGAGGAGGTCCCAGATGCACGTTGCCCGCAGCAAAGGCGCCAAGCTTCAGCCCGGCGGCCCGCCCGTGTTCACCGGCGAGGTGAACAGCACCGGCCTTAGCGACCAGTCGACGGCGACGCAGCTGTTCCTCCGCTACGTGAAGTTCAGCCCGGGCGGTCGCACCGTTTGGCACACGCACCCCTTCGAGCAGGGGCTGGTGATCGTCGAAGGCAGGGGCATCGTCGCCAACGAGGCGCAGGAGAACGTCGTCGAGCCGGGCGACATCGTCATCGTCTCGCCCAACGAGAAGCACTGGCACGGCGCCGGCGAGAAGACGGGCATGGCGCACATCGCCATCAACCAGGCCGGTGGGACCACCGCCCTGGAGCCGGTGACCGAGATCAGGACGAAGGGCGTCTAACGGCCGTCGCTCCTACTCGGGGCCTGAGTCCTCCGGCGATGGGCCGCCGAGGTCGGCCAGGCGGCGGCGTATCTCCTCTTCGATGGCGCGCATCTGGTCGGGCGTGATGCCCAGCTTCTGCAGCGTCTCCTGGACGAGGCGCTGCACCTCCTCCATGTCGTGGCGGATGAGGGCGTCCGCCAGCTCCAGCTGCGTCTCGACGGCGATGAACGCCTCGCGCCGCTCGCTCTCCTGCGGCATCGAGAGGATGGTGGAGGCGAGGCGGGCGAAGAGGTTCGTCGTGCGGGCGATGCGGATGCGGTCCTGGGGGTGGTCTGGGAACTCGCCCGTGACCGCGACCTCCAGCCCCGTTCGCTTGTCCGTGGCGACGTACTGCTCCGGCACTTTTTCTATCCTGCGCGATATGCAGCAGGCGGCTGAAGCACCTGCGATGACCGTCCGTCGAGGCGTCGCGAAAGCGGCATCTCGCGCTCCACGGTCGATCTTACGCTCCGTCCCCTGTCTTTGCGAGCGAAGCGAAGCAATCTTGGGCGTGCCGTCAAGGATTGCCACGGCTCGCCTGCGGCGAGCCTCGCAATGACAGCCGCATTAGAGCCCTAGCTGCCGTCTCAGCTCCGCCGGGTTCGTCGTCGGGGCCTGGCAGACGTAGCGCTCGCAGACGTAGGCGGTGGGCTTGCCGTCGATGGCGGGGCGATCGCGCAGGAGGGGCGTGAGGTCAGCCGCCGCTCGCCCTGAGCCTGTCGAAGGGTCGCCTTCGGGGGCGCCGACGAGGAGGAGGTTGGGCAGGTAGGAGGCGCGGATGGCGTCGAGTAGCTCGCGTGCTTCGACAAGCTCAGCGCGAACGGTTTCAGAAGCGGGGCTTCGTGCTTCGAGAGCCCCTTCGGCCTTGCTCAGGGCAGGCTCAGCACGAGCGGGCTCGCCCTCACCCCTTCGACTGCGCTCAGGGCGAGCCTGGCCCTCTCCCTGAGGGAGAGGGAAGGCTATTGGCCAGACGATGGCCAGCTCCTGGTTGGGCGAAAGGTCGAAGTCGAGGGCCGCGAGCAGGCGGCCGAAGGCCGTCGCCGCCTGCTCGATGATCGGCGCCAGGGCGTGAAGGCAGGCCGAGGCGCGCCGCTCGTAGTCGCTGTTGTCCGTCAGCACGGCGAGACGCAGCAGCACGTGGGCTGCAACCGACGTGCCGGACGGCGTGGCGTTGTCGAACAGCTCGCGCGGGCGCGTGATCAGCGACTCGTGGTCGCGGCCCGTGTCGAAGAAGCCCTGGACGCCCTCGTCCCAGAAGAGGTCGATCATCTCGTCCGCCAGGGCGATGGCCTCGCGCAGGTAGCGCGCCTCGAAGGTGGCCTGATAGACGGCGAGCAGGCCGTCGATGAGGCAGGCGTAGTCCTCGAGGTAGCCGTTGAGGCGCGCGACGCCGTCTTTCCAGCTGCGCAGCAGGCGGCCGTTCGGCCGGATGGCGCTGAGGAGGAAGTCGGCGTTGCGCACGGCCGCATCTCGATAGGTCTGGGAGTCGAACGCGAAGGCGGCCTCGGCGAAGGCGCGCAGCATGAGGCCGTTCCAGGCGGTGAGCACCTTCTCGTCCCGGCCGGGATGGACGCGCTGCTCGCGCGCCGCGTAGAGCTTTCGCCTCGCCTCAGCGAGGAACGTCTCAAAGCCCTCGGCGGGCGAGGCGCCTGCCCTCACCCGGAGGGAGAGGGGATCAACGTTGTTTTCGCTGAGGAACCGCTCCGGCGGGACGGCGACGTGGAGGATGTTGCGCCCCTCGAAGTTGCCCGCCTCGCTGACGCCGTAGTAGCGGCCGATGATCTCCGCGTCGGCGCCGAGGACGGCCTCGATCTCCGGGGGCGTCCAGAGGAAGAAGCGGCCCTCCTCGCCCTCGGAGTCGGCGTCCTGGGTCGAGTAGAAGCCGCCCCGCGGGTGGGTCATCTCGCGCAGGACGTAGTCCAGCGTCTCGGTGACGACGCGCCTGTAGAGCGGGTTGCCGGTGACCTTCCAGGCGTCGAGGTAGACGCGGGCGAGGAGGGCGTTGTCGTAGAGCATCTTCTCGAAGTGGGGGACGAGCCAGACGGCGTCCGTGGCGTAGCGGTGGAAGCCGCCGCCGACCTGGTCGTAGATGCCGCCGTGGGCCATCGCCTGCAGCGAGCGCTCGACGGCCTCGAGGGCGCTGTCCCGCCCTTCGACTCGGCTCAGGGCAGGCTTGTGACGGTGGTAGTAGCGCAGGAGGAAGTCGAGCGCCATGGCGGCGGGGAACTTCGGCGCCCGGCCAAAGCCGCCGAAGTCGCGGTCGTGGTTGGCGAGCATCGCCTCGCACGCCTGGTCGAGCACCGACTCGGTGAGCAGCTGGTCGCCCGGCCGGACGTGCGTGGTGGTCGAGAGGCTCTGCAGGAGCTGCTGGCCGGCGGCCTCGACCTGACCGCGCTTGTCGCGGTAGGCCTCGGCGACGGCGCGGAGGACGCGGGGGAAGGCGGGCGTGCCGCCGCGGTCCTCGGGCGGGAAGTAGGTGCCGCCGAAGAACGGCAGGCCTTCCGGCGTGAGGAAGACGGTCATCGGCCAGCCGCCGCGGCCGGTCAGCGCCTGCACGGCCTGCATGTAAATGGCGTCGACGTCCGGGCGCTCCTCGCGGTCGACCTTGACGCTGACGAAGGCCTCGTTCATCAGGGCGGCGATGCGCGGGTCCTCGAACGACTCGTGCGCCATGACGTGGCACCAGTGGCAGGCGGAGTAGCCGACGGAGAGGAGGACGGGCCTGTCGAGGCGCTTGGCCTCGGCGAAGGCGTCTTCGCCCCAGGCGTACCAGTCGACGGGGTTGTCGGCGTGCTGCAAGAGGTAGGGGCTGGTCTCCTGGGCGAGGCGGTTGGGCATGGGATCAGTGTAGCCTGAGGCGTTTGTACCGCGGGTTGAACCGGCGGCATGGCGCACGAAGACGCTGAGGGATGCCTCCCGCAGGTGGCCTGGCCCCGACGGCTGGTTGACACATTCCTTGAATCTGGTAAGATTTCCTGTTGGTACGTCCGCGACCAACGGTCATTGGTCGGAAGACCTGAAAGTGACCACGGTCGGCCGCTCCTTCCCCGCCGGGAAGGACTCCTTTTTCGGGAGAGGCCGGCTGGCTCAGAAATGAAGGCTTTCGGCCATTACGCATGGCCGGCGGACGGACGAAGCTGTAGGGGAGTGGCTTCAGCTGCTCCCGCTGAAGGAACGATAGGGTGCCGACGATCAACCAGCTCGTGCGCAAGCCGCGCCAGGCGGGCCGTAACAAGACGAAGTCGCCCGCGCTGCGCTGGCGCTATAACGCCCTGCGCAACACGACGACCTGGACCAAGGGATCGCCGCAGAAGCGCGGCGTCTGCATCCAGGTGAAGACGGTCACGCCCCGCAAGCCGAACTCGGCGCTGCGCAAGGTGGCGCGCGTGCGCCTGACGAACCAGATGGAGGTCACGGCCTACATCCCGGGCGAGGGCCACAGCCTGCAGGAGCACTCCGTCGTCCTCATCCGCGGCGGCCGCGTCAAGGACCTAGGTGGCGTGCGCTACCACATCGTCCGCGGCGCGCTGGACTCCTCCGGCGTCGCCAACCGCAAGCGCGGTCGCAGCAAGTACGGCGCCAGGAAGGCGGGGGGCTAGCGATGGCGCGACGCGGCAAGGCCGAGCGGCGCGAGATCGAGCCGGACGGCAAGTACCACAGCAAGAACCTGCAGATGTTCATCAACAAGGTGATGAAGGGCGGCAACAAGAGCATCGCCGAGAGCATCGTCTACGGCGCCCTCGAGCGTATGGAGGAGCAGGCGCACCGGCCGGCGGTGGACATCTTCGACCAGGCGCTGCGCAACGCGACGCCGGCCATCGAGGTGAAGCCGCGCCGCGTCGGCGGCGCCACCTACCAGGTGCCGGTCGACATCCGCGCCGAGCGGCGCGCCTCCCTGGCGATGCGCTGGCTCGTCCGCTCCGCCCGCGCCCGTCGCGGCCGCTCCATGGCCGAGAAGCTGGCCGGCGAGCTGCTGGACGCCGCGGGCGGCCAGGGCGCCACCGTCAAGCGCCGCGAAGATACCCACAGAATGGCCGAGGCGAACCGCGCTTTCGTCCACTACCGCTGGTAACCCCGATGCCCCGCCGGACCTCGATCGAGAACCTCCGCAACATCGGCATCATCGCCCACATCGACGCCGGCAAGACGACCGTAACCGAGCGCGTCCTCTACTACACCGGCCGCACTTACAAGATCGGCGAGGTGCACGAGGGCACCGCCGTCATGGACTGGATGGCCCAGGAGCGCGAGCGCGGCATCACGATCACCGCCGCCGCTACCACCTGCGACTGGAAGAGCCACCAGATCAACATCATCGACACGCCGGGCCACGTCGACTTCACGGTCGAGGTGGAGCGCAGCCTGCGCGTCCTCGACGGCGGCGTCGTCGTCTTCGACGCCGTCGCCGGCGTCGAGCCCCAGTCGGAGACGGTCTGGCGCCAGGCCGACCGCTACAGCGTGCCCCGCATCTGCTTCGTCAACAAGATGGACCGCACCGGCGCCGACTTCTGGCGCACCGTCGACATGATCGCCGAGCGTCTGGAGGCGCGGCCGATACCGATCCAGATACCGTGGGGCGTCGAGGCCGGCTTCCAGGGCGTCATCGACCTCATCGAGCAGAAGGCCGTCTACTTCAGCGGCGAGCGCGATGATTCGCCGGAGGAACGTCCCATCCCGGAGAGCATGCAGGACGCCTTCGCCCGCGCCCGCGACCGCCTGCTGGAGAAGATAGCCGAGATCGACGAGCAGCTGATGATCTCCTACATCGAGGGGCACGCGGTCAGCGTGACGGAGCTGAAGAAGGCGCTGCGCCGCGCCACCCTGCAAGGCGCCATCACGCCGGTGCTCTGCGGCTCCGCCCTGCGCAACAAGGGCGTGCGTCTTCTCCTGGACGCCGTCGTCGACTTCCTGCCGTCGCCCATCGACGTGCCGCCGGTCAGCGGTATGAGCACCAAGACGGGCGAGCCGGCAGAGCGGCGCGCGGAGGATGGTCAGCCCCTGGCGGCGCTTGTCTTCAAGATCGTCAGCGACCCCTACATCGGCCGCCTCGCCTACCTGCGCGTCTACTCGGGCACGGCGGCCAGCGGCAAGACGGTGCTAAACACGACGCGCGACAAGTCGGAGCGCTTCGGCCGCCTGGTGCGCATGCACGCCAACAAGCAGGAAGAGGTCGAATCCGTCGGCGCCGGCGATATCGTCGCCGCCGTCGGCCTCAAGAACACTCTGACGGGCGACACGCTGTCCGACCCGTCGAAGCCACTTGTCCTGGAGGCGATCCGCTTCCCGGAGCCCGTCATCTCCGTCGCCATCGAGCCGAAGTCGAAGGCCGACTCGGACAAGATGGGCGAGGCGCTGGGCAAGCTGGCGGAGGAGGACCCGACCTTCCAGTCGCACTTCGAGGAGGAGACGGGCCAGACGCTCATCTCCGGCATGGGCGAGCTGCACCTGGAAGTCATCGTCGACCGGATGCTGCGCGAGTTCGGCGTCAACGCCAACGTCGGCCGGCCACAGGTCGCCTACCGCGAGGCGCTTACGCGCCCCGTCAAGACGGAGGGCCGCTTCGTGCGCCAGACGGGCGGCCGCGGCCAGTACGGCGTCGTCTTCCTGGAGGTGGAGCCCTTGCCGCGCGGCGGCGGCCTCGTCTTCGAGAACAAGATCGTCGGCGGCGCCGTCCCGAAGGAGTACATCGGGCCGACGGAGCGCGGCGTCAAGGACGCGCTGGAGACGGGGCCCGTCGGCGGCTACCCCGTGGTCGACGTCAAGATCAGCCTCGTCGACGGCTCCTACCACCCGGTCGACTCGTCGGAGCTGGCGTTCCGCATGGCCGGCATCGAGGGCATGCGCAAGGCGATGGAGCACGCCGAGCCCGTCCTGCTGGAGCCGATCATGAAGATCGAGGTGCGAACGCCGGAGCAGTTCTTCGGCGAGGTGCTGGGAGACATAACGGCGCGCCGGGGTCACGTCCTCGACGTCGAGGCGTTCGGCTCGCTGCAGATCATCCGGGCGCAGCTGCCGCTAGCGGAGACGTTCGGGTACACTACGGACTTGCGCTCCCTGACGCAGGGCCGCGCCAGCCACACGATGGAGTTCGACCACTACCAGGAGGTCCCGCCGCAGGTGGCGGAGAAGCTTGGCGCGCGCCCCAAGGTGCGGCACTAGCGGACGGGCATTAGGGCATAGGAGCAATCTGGCAATCGGACAAGGCTTAGGAGGGAGTTAGGAAGCCAGACACACAGGCAGGGTCCAGGGGCGCAGCCCCTGGCGGGGAGTATGAGGGGTGTCCCCCTCACAAGCCCACTTCTCTTTGAGAATGGCGAAGCAGCGTGCCAACGATGCGGAGCCAGACTGGGTGTCTGACCAGGACGAATCGATATGCCGCGACAGAAGATAAGGATCCGCCTGAAGGCGTACGACCACCGCATCCTCGACCAGTCTGCCGAGCAGATCGTCGAGGCGGCGGAGCGCACCGGCGTGTCCGTCGCCGGGCCGATTCCGCTGCCCACCGAGATCAAGAAGTTCACCGTGAACAAGTCGCCCTTCGTCGACAAGGACTCGCGCGAGCAGTTCGAGATTCGCACCCACAAGCGCCTCATCGACATCATCGAGCCGTCCTCCCGCACCGTGGACACGCTCATGCGCCTGCAGTTGCCCGCCGGCGTCGACATCGAGATCAAGCTGTAGAGATGGAAGCGATACTGGGACGCAAGCTGGGGATGACGCAGGTCTTCGCCGCGAACGGCGAGGCGCGCGGCGTCACCGTGGTCGAGGCCGGGCCCTGCGTCGTCGTCCAGATCAAGACGAAAGACCGCGACGGCTACGACGCTGTCCAGCTCGGCTTCGGCGCCCGCAAGCACGTCAACGACGCCCTGCGCGGCCACATGAAGCGCCTGGGCGACTTCCGCTACCTGCGCGAGGTGCGCGTCGAAGACGCCAGCGCCTACGAGCTCGGCCAGAAGCTCGGCGCCGAGCTCTTCGAGGAGGGTGACCTCGTCGACGTCGTCGGCACGTCGAAAGGCCGCGGCTTCGCCGGCGGCGTCAAGCGTCACCACTTCCACGGCGGGCCCAAGACGCACGGCCAGTCCGACAAGGGGCGCAGCCCCGGCTCCATCGGCTCCGGCACGACGCCGGGCCGCGTCCGCAAGGGGCTGCGCATGGCCGGCCACATGGGCGACGAGCGCGTCACGGTGAAGAACCTCCGCGTCTTCGAAAGCGACGCGGCGCGCGGCGTCCTCTTCCTCGAAGGCGCCGTGCCGGGCGGCAGCGGCGGCCTCCTCAGGATCGCGAAGAAGGGGAAGAAGGCGTAGGCCGGCAATGAAGCTCACCGTCTACGACACGCAGGCGCAGGAGGTCGACAGCATCGAGGCGGACGACCTCGTCTTCGGCCTGCCGCCGCACGCCGCGGCGCTGCGGCAGGCCCTGCTCGCGCAGCTGGCCAACCGGCGCGCCGGCAGCGCCAACACGAAGACGCGCGGCGAGGTCACGGGCTCGACCCGCAAGATGTGGCGCCAGAAGGGCACCGGCCACGCCCGCCAGGGCGCGAAGCGGGCGCCGCACTGGCGCGGCGGCGGCGTCGCCTTTGGGCCGAAGCCGCGCTCCTACAAGCAGGCTCTGCCGAAGATGGTGCGCCGCCTGGCCATCCGCTCCGCGCTCTCGACCAAGGTCGGCGACGGCGAGCTGAAGGTCGTGCGTGGCCTCGATCTCGACGCGCCGAAGACGAAAGCGGTGGTGGAGCTGCTCGGTCGCTTCGAGATGGAGCGCTCGGCGCTCGTCGTCACCGGCGCGCCGGAGCGAAATCTCCTGCTCGGCGCCCGCAACCTGCCCGGGACGAAGACGCTGCCCGCCGACTACCTCAACGTCGCCGATCTGCTCAGCTACCGCGGCGTGCTCATGACCGTCGAGGCCGTGCGCCGCGCCGAGGCGCTCTGGGGCGGCGAGCGGGCGAAGAAGCGCCTGGCGCCCATACCGGAGGTCGCAGTCGAGGCGGCGCCGGCGCCAGCGCGGAGGACGCGCCGTGGATAAGCGGCTGAACCCCTACGCCATCATCCTGCGGCCGCTGGTCACGGAGAAGAGCACGGCGCTCTCTCTGGCCAACAAGTACATCTTCGAGGTCGATATGCGGGCCAACAAGCCGCAGATCAAGTCGGCCGTGGAGAAGGCGTTCAGCGTGACGGTGACGGGCGTCAACGTGCTGGTGATGAAGGGCAAGAAGCGCGGCAACCGCCGGTTGGGCAGGCGCGAGACCTACGGTAACGACTGGAAGAAGGCCGTAGTGACGCTGGCGCCGGCAGACAAGATCGAGCTGTTCGAGGGCGTGTAGTGAGCTGGCAAACGGGCAGACTGGCAAACGGGCAAAGGCAGGGCGCCTCGCTTTGCCTGTTTGCCTATTCGCCCATTTGCCCGAGGTGGGGAGGGGAGGCGAGGCCGTGCCGATAAAGCAGTTCAAGGCAACCTCGGCCGGCCGGCGCGGCGGCAGCGGCTACACCTTCGCCGAGATCACGCGCTCGAAGCCGGAGCGCTCGCTCACCGCGTCGAAGAAGAAGACGGCGGGGCGCAACAACCGCGGCGTCGTCACGTCGCGTCACCGCGGCGGCGGCTCGCCGCAGAAGCTGCGTATCATCGACTTCAAGCGCGACAAGGCGGGTGTGCCCGGCCGCGTCGCCGCTATCGAGTACGACCCCAACCGCACGGCGCGCCTCGCCCTCGTCCACTACCGCGACGGCGAGAAGCGCTACATCCTGGCGCCCGCCGGCCTCGAGGTCGGCGCGGTGGTCGTGGCGGGCCCTGAGGCCGAGATCCGCGTCGGCAACGCGCTGCCGCTGCGCAACATGCCCGCCGGCACCGTCGTGCACAACGTCGAGCTCATCGTCGGTCGCGGCGGCCAGATCGTGCGCAGCGCCGGCTCCTCCGCCCAGCTCATGGCGAAGGAGGAGCGCTACTGCCTGCTGCGCCTGCCCTCCGGCGAGATGCGCCGCGTGCCCGCGGACTGCGTGGCGACGGTGGGCCAGGTGAGCAACGCCGAGCACGGGCTGGTCAAGCTGGGCAAGGCGGGGCGCACCCGCTGGCGGGGGCGCCGGCCGCACGTCCGCGGCTCCGCCATGACGCCGCGCGACCATCCGCACGGCGGCGGCGAAGGCAAGGCGCCCATCGGCCACCCAGGGCCGAAGACGCCCTGGGGCAAGCCGACTCTGGGCTACCGCACGCGCGGCAAGAAGCCCAGCGACAGGCTCATCGTCCGCCGGCGGCACGAGTCATGATGGAGGAACAAGGAACAAGGAACATGGAACAGGGGGTAAGCGCCGCTAGAGCCTTTGCCCGTTTGCCCGTTTGCCCGTCCGGGGGCGGGGTACTCGGGGGAGGGGCCTAGTGTCGCGCTCGACGAAGAAGGGGCCCTACGTGGACGAAAAGCTGCTGAAGAAGGTGCAGACGGTGCAGCGCGCCGGCGCGCGCACCGTAATCCGCACCTGGTCGCGCGCCTCCACGATCATGCCGGAGATGGTGGGCCTGAACATCGCCGTGCACGACGGCCGCCGCCACGTGCCCATCTTCATCACCGAGAACATGGTCGGCCACCGCCTGGGTGAGTTCGCCCTGACGCGCACCTTCCGCAGCCACGGCGGCCGCTCCGAGAGAACGACGCAGGTGCGGAGGCGATAGGTGGAGGTTCATTCCCGGGGCAAGAACGTCCGCGTCTCGCCGCGCAAGGTGAGGCTGCTCCTGCAGCCGCTCAAGGGCCGCAGCATCGACGAGGCGACGGCGATCCTGCGCAACCTGCCCATGCCCGTCGCCCGCCGCGTCGAGAAGATCCTCAAATCGGCGGCGGCCAACGCGGAGAACAACTACCAGCTGGCGCCGGACGAGCTGCGGGTCAAGGCCGCCTTCGCCGACGAGGGCACGCGCCTGAAGCGCTTTCGCCCCGGGCCGCGTGGCCGCATCAAGCCCTGGGTGCGGCGCTTCAGCCACATAACGATCATCGTGGAGGATAGGGGCTAGAGATGGGTCACAAAGTCCACCCCATTGGCTTCCGCCTGGGGATCCTCTATCCCTGGCAGAGCAAGTGGTACGCCGGCCGCAAGACCTACACCTCGCTGCTGCACGAGGACCTCAGCATCCGCAAGCGGATCCTCGGCAAGCTCTCGGACGCCGCCATCTCCCGCGTCGAGCTGGAGCGCAACGCCAACCAGGTGCTGGTCACGATCCACACAGCGAAGCCGGGCATCGTTATCGGCCGCGGCGGCCAGAAGGTGGACGAGCTGCGCAACGAGCTGGAGAAGATGAGCGGCCGGCGCGTACGTGTCAACATCATCGAGATCCGCCAGCCGGAGCTGGACGCCTACCTGGTCGCGCGCAGCGTCGCCGACCAGCTGGAGCGGCGCGTCGCCTTCCGGCGGGCGATGAAGCAGGCCGTGACGCGCACCATGCAGCGCGGCGCCCGCGGCGTGAAGGTCCAGGTCGCCGGCCGGCTGGGCGGCTCCGAGATGTCGCGGCGCGAGACGGAGAAGGAAGGCCGCGTGCCGCTGCACACCCTGCGCGCCGACGTCGACTTCGGCCAGGCGGAGGCGCGCACGACCTTCGGCCGCATCGGCGTCAAGGCCTGGATCTACCGCGGCGACGTGCTGCCGGAGCTGCCGCAGCGGCGCGAGACAGCGCCCGAGGCCGAGGCGCCGCCGGCGCCGGCTGCCCCAGCCCCACCTGCGCCGCAGCCCGCCCCGGCAAGCGAGGGAGAGGCCTAGTCGCCGTGCTGCAGCCCAAGCGCGTCAAGTTCCGCAAGCACCACCGCGGCCACCGCCGCGGCATGGCCAACGCCGGCAACGAGGTCTCGTTCGGCGAGATGGGCCTGCAGGCGACCTCCGCCGCCTGGGTGGACGCTCGCCAGATCGAGGCGGCGCGGCGCGCTATCACCCACCACCTGCGCCGCGGCGGCAAGGTCTGGATCCGCATCTTCCCGGACAAGCCCGCGACCAAGAAGCCGGCCGAGGTGCGCATGGGCAGCGGCAAGGGGCCCGTCGACCGCTGGGTAGCCGTCGTCCGGCCGGGCCGCATGCTCTTCGAGATCGCCGGCGTGCGCGACGAGGTGGCGCGCGAGGCGATGCGCCTCGCCTCCCACAAGCTGCCCTGCTCCACCCAAATCGTCGAGAGGCTGCGCGAGGTCGTCTGATGGCGAAGAAGAGCAACCATCCCTTTGCCGAGCTGGGATCGCTGGACGACGTGCGCCTCACCCACGAGCTGGACGAGGCTTACCGGCAGATGTTCACGCTGCGGCTGCAGGTGGCGACGCGCCAGCTGCAGAACGTCAAAGAGGTGGGCAAGACGAGGCGTCGCATCGCCCGGATCAAGACGCTGCAGCGGCAGCGGGAGCTGGCCGCGGCCGGAGGGAGCCGGTGAACGAGACAAGCAGGCGCAAGAGCATGGTCGGCGTCGTCGTCAGCACCAAGATGGACAAGACCGCCGTGGTGGCGGTCGAGCGGCGAAAGCCGCACCCCCTCTACCGCAAGATCGTCCGCTCGACGGCGCGCTACAAGGCGCACGACCCCCAAAACGCCGCCAACCTGGGCGACGTCGTGCGCATCGTCGAGACGCGGCCGCTCTCCAAGGAGAAGCGCTGGCGCATCGCCGAGACGCTGACCCGCGGCAACGTCGCCGAGGTGGCGCCGCGCGAGATCGGCGTGCCGGAGGAGCTTCTCGCCGCGCCGGAGGCGCCCGCCGCCGAGCCGGAGGCAGCAGCGCCGCCAGCCGCCGAGGCGCCCGCCGCCGAGCCGGAGGCCGTGAGCGAGCCAGCCGCCGAGGCGCCCGCCGCCGAGCCGGAGGCCGTGAGCGAGCCCGCCGCGTCTGACGAGGAAGGCGCGACCCAGGAGGACGGCGAGTGATCCAGAAGTACAGCCGCCTCAAGGTTGCGGACAACTCCGGCGCGCGCGTGATCATGTGCATCCAGGTCATCGGCGGCACGGGGCGGCGCTACGCCGGCGTCGGCGACGTCATCGTCGCCTCTGTGAAGCAGGCGCAGCCGGCGGCGGCCGTGAAGAAGGGCGAGGTCGTGCGCGCCGTCGTCGTGCGGACGGCGAAGGCCTACGGCCGGCCGGACGGCTCTTACATCCGCTTCGACGACAACGCCGCCGTCATCCTCTCCGACAAGCAGAACCCGCGCGGCACGCGCATCTTCGGGCCGGTGGCGCGCGAGCTGCGCGAGCGCAACTTCATGAAGATCATCTCGCTGGCGCCGGAGGTCATCTAGCCGTGAACAAGGTGAGGCGCAACGATACGGTGCTGGTGATCAGCGGCAAGGACCGCGGCAAGACGGGCGTCGTGCGCCAGGTGCTGCCGAAGAACACCCGCGTCGTCGTCGAGGGGATCAACCTGATCAAGAAGCACCAGCGGCCGACGCAGCAGGCCGGCGTGCCGGCGCCGGGCGGCATCGTCACGCGAGAGGCGCCCCTGCACGTCTCCAACGTCATGCTCGTCTGCAAGGAGTGCGGCAAGGCGGCACGCACGGGCGTCCGAGTGCGCCCGGACGGCGCCAAGGTGCGCGTCTGCAAGCGCTGTGGAGCCGACGTTGACTAACGCCGTCGCGAGCCGCGTCGAGGAGTTGTACCGCGAGCAGGCGGTGCCCGCCCTGACGCGCGAGTTCAGCTACAAGAACCCGATGGAGGTGCCGCGCCTGCAGAAGATCGTCCTCAACATCGGCCTGGGCGAGGCGCGGGAGAACGCCCGCGCCCTCGACTCCGCCTCGGCCGACCTGGCGACGATCACGGGCCAGAAGGCGGTGATCACGCGCGCCAAGAAGTCGATCGCGAACTTCCGCCTGCGCGAGGGCATGCCGATCGGCGCCATGGTGACGCTGCGCGGCCGTCGCATGTACGAGTTCTACGACCGGCTGGTGAACGCGGCGCTGCCGCGCATCCGCGACTTCCGCGGCTGCTCCGCCAAGGCCTTCGACGGCCGCGGCAACTACAGCCTGGGCGTGCGCGAGCAGCTGATCTTCCCCGAGATCGACTACGACAAGATCGACCGCATCCGCGGCATGCAGATTAACATAATCACAACGGCCGGCAGCGACGAGGAGGGCAAACGCCTGCTCGAGCTGCTGGGCATGCCGTTCACGAGGAGCTAGCGTGTCTGACCTGAGAGCGAAGGAGTTTGAAGGCGCCGGGAGCGGGAGTGCAGAGGGCGCAGCCCCTCTGCCGGGGAGTGTTAGGGGTGTCCCCTCAAGAACCACTTCTCGAGGCGGAGCAGCGCGAGAGCGCTGCGCAGCCTTGCAGGGAGGAGCTAGTCCCAGCTCGCGCTAGGGGGAGAGATGGCAAAGGTATCGATGATCGTCAAGGCCAGCCGGCCGCCGAAGTTCGCGGTGCGCAAGCGCAACCGCTGCAAGCTGTGCGGCCGGCCGCGTGGCTACATGCGCACCTTCGCGCTATGTCGCATCTGCTTCCGCCACCTGGCGCTGGAGGGGCAGATCCCCGGCGTAACGAAGTCGAGTTGGTAGAGGAGGCGTCGTCGTGGCCGTCACAGACCCCATCGCCGACATGCTGACCCGGATCCGCAACGCGGTCTCCGCCCGGCACGAGCGCGTCGTCATGCCCTCCTCCAAGATCAAGGTAGCCATCGCCAAGGTGCTGAAGGAAGAGGGCTTCATCCGCGACTACCTGGTGGAGGCGGAGAGCGCGCACCCGATGCTCAAGCTCGACCTGAGCTACACGGGCCGCAAGGAGCCCGTCCTCTCCGGCATCCGCCGCGTGAGCAAGCCGGGGCTGCGCGTCTACGTGCAGAAGCGGGAGATACCGCGCGTCCTGGGCGGCCTCGGCGTTGCCATCCTCTCGACGCCGGAGGGCGTCATGACCGGCCAGCACGCCCGCCAGAAGAGCATCGGCGGCGAAGTCCTCTGCTACGTCTGGTGAGCCGTGTCGAGAATCGGTAGGCAGCCCATAACCCTCCCCGCCTCCGTCAAGGTGGAGATCGAGGGCAGCCGCGTCAGCGTCAGCGGCCCCAAGGGGTCGCTCTCGCGCGAGGTGGTGCCGGAGATGACCCTGCACGTGGAGGAGGGACGCCTTCTGGTCACGCGGCCGAGCGACGACCAGCGCCACCGGGCGATGCACGGCCTGACGCGCGCCCTCCTGGCGAACATGGTCACCGGCGTCGCGGACGGCTTTCGCAAGACGCTGGAGCTCGTCGGCGTCGGCTATCGCGCCCAGATTCAGGGCCCGACGCTCGTGCTGGCTCTCGGCTTCTCGCACCCGGTGGAGGTGAAGCCGCCGCCGGGCATCAGCTTCAGCGTCGAGGGGCCGCGCATCCACGTCGAGGGCATCGACAAGGAGCTGGTGGGCCAGGTCGCGGCCGACATCCGCAAGCTGCGGCCGCCGGAGCCCTACCTGGGCAAGGGCATCCGCTATCAGGGCGAGTACGTCCGTCGCAAGGCGGGCAAGTCAGGCAAGGGTCGCTAGCGCGACGGCAGTGGGCTGCCGCCGGACTAAAGACGTCTAGGAGTGCGTAAGATTCCATTCAACAGACAGGCCACGAGACTATGAAGAAGACAGCGACGCCGCGCGCCGCCCGCGTCCGCCGCCACGCCCGCGTGCGCAAGCGCGTGAGCGGTACGATGGAGAAGCCGCGCCTCTGCGTTTTTCGCAGCCTGACGCACATCTACGCGCAGGTTATCGACGACGTGGGGCGCCAGACTCTCGCCGCCGCGTCGGACACCGAGGCGGCGGTGCGCGACAAGGCGGCCGGCAAGAAGAAGTCGGACGTTGCCACGCTGGTCGGCGCCCTCGTCGCCGAGCGGGCGAAGGCGAGGGGCGTCTCGCAGGTCGTCTTCGACCGGGGCGGCTACCCCTTCCACGGCCGCATCAAGGCGCTCGCGGAAGCGGCGCGCACCGGCGGGCTGAGCTTCTGACGTGCGAATGGGCAACCTGGCAGCGGGCAAACTATGACACAGAACGAGTTAAGACTTAGGCGGCAGTGCAGAGGGCGCAGCACCTCCGCCGGGGGGTTTGGGGGGTGTCCCCCCATTCCCTATAACCCCAGTGAGGGCGGAGCAGACCAAAGGGATGCGAAGCCCGCAGGGCGAGGACGTAGTTCATGGTAACGACAGCAGCGCAGCGCGTCGACGCGACGGGGCTGGAGCTCCAGGAGAAGGTCGTCTTCATCAACCGCGTGGCGAAGGTCGTCAAGGGCGGCCGGCGCTTCAGCTTCACGGCCGTCGTCGTCGTCGGCGACCGCCAGGGCCACGTCGGCGCCGGCATGGGCAGGGCGAAGGAGGTGCCGGAGGCGATCCGCAAGGGCGCCAACATCGCGCGCAAGAACCTGGTGCGCGTGCCCATGCACGGCTCGACGATCCCGCACGTGGTGCACGCGAAGTTCAAGGCGGCGGAGGTGCTGATGAAGCCGGCGGCGCCCGGCACCGGCCTCATCGCCGGCGGCGGCGTTCGGGCCGTCATGGAGATGGCGGGCGTCAAGGATATCCTCACCAAGTCGCTCGGCAGCGCCAACATCATGAACGTCGTCCAGGCGACGATCGACGGCCTGCTGGGGCTCAAGGACCCGCGCCAGGAGCGGGCGCGACGACTGGCGGCAGCCGGCAAGGCGGAGAGCTAGATGGCGCGTCTCAGGGTCACGCTGAAGAAGAGCCCGGTGCAGGCGCTGCCGGGGGTGTGGGGGTGTCCCCCAAGTCTTTCGTCCTCGTTTCAGTGTGAGGAGCGGGGCTGATGGCGCGTCTCAGGGTCACGCTGAAGAAGAGCCCCATCAGCCAAAAGCAGGACCAGCAGCTGACGGTGCGCTCCCTGGGCCTGCGCCGCCTGCGCCAGACCGTCCTCGTGGAGGACAACCGCACGGTGCGAGGGATGATCCACAAGGTGCGCCATCTCGTCACGGTGGAAGAGGAGGGCGAGGGCTAGTGCGCCAGAACGAGCTGCCGCCTGTCCCCGGCTCCGTGCACAAGAAGAAGCGCGTCGGCCGCGGCAACGCCAGCGGCCACGGCACCTACGCCGGCCGCGGCATGAAGGGGCAGAAGTCACGCTCCGGGCGGGACCTGCGCCCCGGCTTCGAGGGCGGCCAGAACCCGCTCATCCGCGCCCTCTCGCGCAAGCGCGGCTTCACCAACCGCTTCCGCGTCGAGTACGAGGCGATCAACGTCGGCCAGCTGGCGGCCTTCGGCGCCGGGGCCACGCTCACGCCGGCGAGCCTGCGCGCCGCCGGCGTCATCAAGTCGGCGCGGCTGCCGGTGAAAATCCTCGGCGACGGCGAGATTGGCGTCGCCCTCACCGTCGAGGCGGATCGCTTCTCGGCCAGCGCGCGCGCGAAGATCGAGGCCGCGGGTGGCACCGTAGTCGAGCTGCGCCCTCGACCGGAGAAGGAGGCGGCGCTGCCGGAGGCGGCCGTCGAGCCGGAGCCGCCCGTCGCCGAGGTGCAGACGCCGGTCGAGGCGCCGCAGCCGCGGGCGCGCCGGGCTCGGGCGAAGGCGGAAGCGCCGGCTGGAGCAGAGCCAGCGCCGCCAGCGGCGGCAGGCGAGGAGGAGGGCTAGGCATGGCGCTGGCGGCGAGAGCAACGCAGCCGCAGCGGCCGCGTCTCCTTCAGGCGATGCTCGACGCGTGGGCGCAGCCGGACGTGCGGGCGAAGCTCGCCTTCGTCTTCGCCATGCTGGTCGTCTTCCGCTTCGTTGCCCACGTGCCCATACCCGGCGTCAACCCGGACCTCCTGCGCCAGGCCTTCGAGGGCGACACGAGCACGGGCGCGTTCCTGAACACGCTGAACATCTTCAGCGGCGGCGCCCTGCGCCGGCTCAGCGTCGCGGCGCTGGGCGTCTACCCCTACATCACGGCTCAGATCATCATGCAGATCGTCACGCCGCTCTTCCCTAACCTGCAGGCCCTGTCGCGCGAGGGTGAGGCGGGCCGCAACAAGATCCAGCTCTACACGCACTGGATGGCGGTGCCGATGTCGATCGTCCAGGGCTACAGCCAGCTGCTCATCCTGCAGCAGGCGGGCGCGGTGACGAACATCGGCCTGACGGGGCCGAACGCGCTGCCGACGCTCGCCGCCGTTATCTCCATGGCGGCCGGGACGATGTTCCTGGTCTGGCTCGGCGAGCTGATCACGGAGAAGGGCATCGGCAACGGCATCTCGCTCATCATCTTCGGCGGCATCGTCGCCGGCATCCCGTCCCTGCTGCCGCAAATCTTCGACTCGAGCGTCTCCTACTTCGGCATCCTGCTGCTCGCGATAATCGTCCTCATCGCCGTGGCTTCCATCGTCTTCTTCCAGGAGGCGCAGCGCCGCGTGCCGGTGCAGTACTCGCGGACGCAGTTCCGCGGCGGCCGCCAGTACCGCCAGCAGGGCTCGACGCACGTGCCGCTGCGCGTGCTCTCCGCTGGCATGATCCCGATCATCTTCGCCTACTCGATCATGCTGTTCCCCTCCTTCATCGGCGAGACGCTGGTGACGTCCAGCAGCAACCTCTGGCACAACGTTGGCAGCGCGCTGCAGAGCGTCTTCGGGCAGCAGAACGTGCCCTATTACCTCGTCGTCTTCTTCTTCGTCATGGGGTTCACGTACTTCTACACCATCGTCACGTACACGCAGCAGAACCTGGCGGAGAACCTGCAGAAGCAGGGCGGCTTCATACCGGGCATCCGTCCCGGCCGCCCGACGCACGACTACTTGACGCGCGTGCTCTTCCGGATCACGGCCGCCGGCGCCATCTTCCTGGGCTTCATCGCCGTCATGCCCTACTTCGCGACGACACTTACGGGCGTGCAAGCGCTGACGATCAGCGGCACCGGCCTGCTCATCGTCAGCGGCGTCGTCCTGGACACGATGAAGCAGCTGGAGGCGCAGCTGCTGATGCGCAACTACTCCGGGTTCATCAGGTGAGGGAAGACACTGGATTCTGGGGGGACACCCCCCAGTCCCCCCGTCAGGGGGCGCTGCCCCCTGTACCCCCTGCTCGGCGGAGGGACGCTTCTTGCACCTGATCCTCCTGGGCGCGCCGGGCACAGGCAAGGGCACGCAGGCCAACATCCTCGCCGAGCGCAAGGGCTGGCTGCACGTCTCCACCGGCGACATGCTGCGCGAAGCCGGCGCCGCCGGTACGGTGCTGGGCCGCACGGCGAAGAAGTACATGGACGAGGGCGCCCTGGTCCCGGACGAGCTGGTCATCCGCATGCTCGTCGAGCGCATCGGCGGCCCGGACGCCGCCGCCGGCTTCGTGCTGGACGGCTTCCCGCGCAACCTGGCGCAGGCTGTCGCCCTGGACGAGGCCCTGGCGAAGGCTAGCAAGGCCATCGACCTCGCCCTCAACATCACGGCGCCGGACGACGAGCTCGTGCGCCGCCTCGGCGGACGCTGGCTCTGTCGCGGCTGCGGCGCCATCTATCAGGAGGCGTCCAGCCCGCCGCGCGTCGCCGGCAAGTGCGACCGGTGCGGCGGCGAGCTTTACCAGCGCGACGACGACAAGCCGGAGACGGTGCGCGCCCGCCTGGAGCGCCAGAAGCCGCCAGCGGCGCTCCTGGCCCACTATCGCGACGGGGGCAAGCTCATCGACGTCAATGGCCTGCAGCCGGTCGAAAAGGTGACCGAGGCGCTGCTGCGCGCCGTGCACGGTACGGAGAACGGCCCGAAGTGATCACGATCAAGTCGGACGAGGAGATCGGGATCATGCGCGACGCCGGCCGCATCGCCGCCGAGGTGCTGCAGATGCTGGTCGAGGCGACGAAGGCCGGTGTCGTCGAGAAGGACCTGGACAAGATCGTGCGCCGGGAGTACGCCAAGCGCGGCGTCGTCCCCACCTTTCTCGGCTACCACGGCTACCCGGCGACGGTCTGCATCTCGATCAACGAGGAGCTGGTGCACGGCATCCCGGACGACCGCGTGATCCGCGAGGGCGACATCGTCAGCATCGACCTGGGGGCGACCTTCAAGGGCTTCGTCGGCGATACGGCCGTCACGTTCGGCGTCGGCGAGGTCTCGCCCACGGCGCAGCGCCTTATCGACGTGACGCGCGAGGCGCTCTGGCAGGGCATCCGCGCCGCTCGCACCGGGGCGCGCCTGGGCGTCGTCTCCAGCGCGATCGGCGAGTACATCGAGGGCCAGGGCTTCGGCGTCGTGCGCGAGTACGTCGGCCACGGCGTCGGCCGCCAGATGCACGAGCCGCCGCAGGTGCCGAACTACGGACCGCCGGAGAGGGGGCCCGTCCTGCGCAAAGGCATGGTCATCGCGCTGGAGCCGATGGTGACGGTGGGCGACTGGCATACCCAGCGGCACGCCGACGGCTGGACGGTGAGCACGCTGGACGGCAGCCTCTGCGCCCACTTCGAGCACACGATCGCCATCACGGACGGAGAGGCGGAGGTGCTGACGTTGCCCTGATCAGGGGGGCCTTGCTCAAGCCTTATGGCTTGCAGCTACAATAGAGGGAAACGTCTATCAACGTCCGGAAGGGAGCTGGCTGTCGCCGCGGGCGACTGTATGCCGAAAAAGGAGACAATCGAGGTTGAAGGGGTGGTGAAAGACCCGCTGCCCAACGCCATGTTCAAGGTGGAGTTGGCGAACGGGCATAAGGTCCTCGCGCATCTCTCCGGCAAGATGCGCATCAACTACATCCGCATCACGCCGGGAGACCGCGTCTTGGTGGAGCTCTCTCCCTACGACTTGACCCGGGGCCGGATCACCTACAGGCTCCGCTGAGCCGCGACAAGGGAACGAGATGAAGGTACAAGCGTCTGTCAAGCCGCGCTGTGAGAAGTGCAAGGTCATCCGCCGTCGCGGCGTTGTGCGCGTCATCTGCGAGAACAAGCGCCACAAGCAGAGGCAAGGCTAGGAGCAGTCATGGCACGAATCGCCGGCGTTGACATACCCAACGAAAAGCGCGTCGATGTCTCGCTGCGCTACATCTTTGGCATCGGGACCACGAGCGCGCAGCGGATCTGCGCCACGACGGGCATCGAGCCGGGCACGAAGACGCGCGACCTGACGGACGCTGAGGTCACACGAATCCGCGAGCTCATCGACCGCGAGTTCACGGTGGAAGGTGACCTGCGCCGCGAGGTGCGCCAGAACATCCAGCGGCTGATCGAGATCAACTGCTATCGCGGCGTGCGCCATCGCCGCGGCCTGCCGGTACGCGGCCAGCGGACGAAGACGAACGCGCGCACCAAGCGCGGCGCCCGCCGCACCGTCGCCGGCAAGCGCAAGACAGCGGCAAAGAAGTGACGTCAGTCATTCTGAGGAGCCCTTCGACTTTGCTCAGGACAGGCTGCGCGACGAAGAATCTCGCGGGGAGCAAGGCGCTGCGTCCGGTATGTCGGCTTGCCCCCGCTCCGCTCGTGTGGATGGCCCCGGAAGGTAGAAAGGACGAGTAGAGGATGGTCCAGAGGCGAGGTCAGCGGACGCGCAAGCGGGAGCGGAAGTCGGTCCCGCGCGGTTGCGCCTACATCAAGTCGACCTTCAACAACACGATGATCACGCTGACCGACCCGAACGGGAACGTGCTGAGCTGGGGCAGCGCCGGCACGGCGAACTTCAAGGGTTCGCGCAAGAGCACGCCCTTCGCGGCGCAGATGGCGGCGGAGGGCGCCGCCCGGCGCGCCATGGAGCACGGCCTGCGCCAGGTCGAGGTGTTCGTCAAGGGCCCGGGCAGCGGCCGCGAGGCGGCGATCCGCGCCTTGCAGGCCAGCGGGCTGAACGTCCTCAGCATCCGCGACGTTACGCCCATCCCGCACAACGGCTGCCGCGCGCCGAAGCGGCGTCGAGTCTAGGAGCAGATACCGAGGAATGGCTCGCTACACAGGTCCCGTCTGTCGACTGTGCCGTCGCTACGGCGAGAAGCTCTACCTAAAGGGCGATCGCTGCTTCGGCCCCAGGTGTGCCTTCACCAAGCGGCCGACGCCGCCCGGCGGCGGCTCCCAGCGCCGCCGCAAGGTCTCCGACCGCGGCCTGCAGCTGCGCGAGAAGCAGCGGGCGCGCGTCTTCTACGGCCTGCTGGAGCGCCAGTTCCGCGGCTACTACGACGAGGCGCTGCGCAAGACCGGCGTCACCGGCGAGGCGCTGGTGCGGGCGCTGGAGTCGCGGCTGGACAACGTCGTCTACCGCCTCGGCTTCGCCGACTCGCGCAAGCAGGCGCGCCAGATCGTCCGCCACGGCCACATCAGCCTCAACGAGCGCAAGACGGACGTTCCGTCGGCGCAGGTGAAGGTGGGCGACCAGGTAGGCTTCTCGCCCCGCGGCGCCAAGACGGAGTACGCGAAGACCGTCCAGGAGACGATCAAGTCGAAGCAGGCCCCCGTCTGGCTCTCCCTGGACATCGCGGCGCTGCGCGGCCGGATGATCGCGGAGCCGACCCTGGAGCACGCCCAAGCGTTCTTCGACCCCAACGTGATCGTGGAGTACTACTCGCGCTAGGCTGGAGGTCTCGTCTCTGGGAGAACGAGACGTAAACGAGCAGGCTTCCCCCGCCGGTCCGTTCGGGCGTGACCGGGCTCTGCTCAGGAGGTGCTATCTGGTGACGACGCTGGCTTACAACGATGAACAGCGGCCGCAGCTGACCCTCGAAGAGGAGACGGACGAAACCTTCGGCCGGATCGTCGCCGAGCCGCTGGAGGCGGGCTTTGGTATCACCATCGGCAACGCCCTGCGACGGACGCTGCTCAGCGCCCTGCCCGGCACGGCGATCACCGCCGTCCGCATCGAGGGAGTCGAGCACGAGTTCACGACCCTCCCGCACATGAAGGAGGACGTCGTCGAGTTCCTTCTCAACGTCAAGGACATACGCATTCGCTCCCTGACGGACCGGCCCGGCAAGATGTTCCTCGACGCCTCCGGTGAAGGGGAGGTCACCGCCGGCCAGATCCAGCAGACGGCCGACTACGAGATCGTCAACCCGGAGCTTCACCTGGCGACGCTCGATTCGCCGGAAGCGCGCTTGTCCATCGAGTTCAACGTCGAGCAGGGCCGCGGCTACGTGCCCGCCGGCACGAGCGATGGCCTGGCCATCGGCGTTATACCGGTGGACGCCATCTTCACGCCCGTGCGTCGCGTCAACTACCGCATCGAGCACACGCGCGTCGGCCAGGTGACCAACTACGACCGCCTCATCCTCGAGGTGTGGACGGACGGCAGCATCAGCCCCACTGACGCCGTGAGCAACGCCGCCGAGGTCCTGGCCGAGCAGTTCGCCGTCTTCTCCCGCCTCGGCCGGCCCGAGCCGACGATGGTCGGCCGCGGCCTCGGCTCCGGCGCGGCACTGGCGCCGGACCGCTACAACACGCCGATCGAGGAGCTGAACCTCTCGGTGCGTGCCTACAACTGCCTCAAGCGCAGCGGTCTGATGACCGTCGGCGCCGTCCTGGAGAAGAGCGAGGAGGAGCTGCTCGCCCTGCGCAACTTCGGCCGCAAGTCCTACGACGAGCTGAAGGAGAAGCTGGTAAGCATGGGCTTCCTGCCGCCGGACGGGGGCGAGGAGGGCGGCCCGCTGGGCGAGGGCCTGCCTTCGCGGCCGGGCGATGGCGGCAAGCCTTCGCGAACCGTCGCCGCCGCCGCTCCCGAGGACGAAGAGCTGGGCCCCGTCGCCAAGGCGCTCCTGGAAGCGCTGAAGGAGTCCGGCAAGGACGAGCTGCTGCGGCGGCCGGCTGAGGACGAAGAGGAGAGCAAGTGAGGCACCGCGTCCTGAGCCGCAAGTTCGACCGGCCGACGGACCAGCGCCTGGCGCTCTTCCGCGGCCTGGTCACCGACCTGCTGCGCTACGAGCAGCTGCGCACGACTGAGGCGAAGGCGAAGGCGATCCGCGGCCTGGCGGAGAAGATGATCACGCTCGGCAAGAGCGGCACGCTGCCGGCGCGGCGGCGCGTCCTGGGCTACGTCTACGACAAGGACGTGGCGCGCAAGGTGTTCGACGAGCTGGGGCCGCGCTATGCCGACCGGCCCGGCGGCTACACGCGCCTCGTCCGCCTGGGCCCGCGCAACGGCGATGGCGCCCCGATCGTCCAGATCGAGCTGATCCAGTAAGAGCTCATGACCGGTGACGCGAATCAGGCGCTTGACGCCCGGCGCTTCGCCCTGCTCCTCGAGTATGACGGCGGCCGCTACGCCGGCTCGCAGCTGCAGGCGAACGCCCTGACGGTGCAGGCCGTCCTCGAAGACGCCATCGAGAAGGCGACGGAAGAGCGCTCGCGCGCCGCGTTCGCCGGCCGGACAGACGCCGGCGTCCACGCCCGCGGCCAGGTCGCCTCGTTCGTGAGCAGGACGCGTCTGGACGCGGAGACGCTCTGCCGCGCCCTCAACGCCTGGCTGCCGGCGGACGTCGTCGTCCGCGCCGTCGTCGAGGCGCCTGTCGACTTCGACGTGCGCCGGCACGCCTGGCGCAGGCACTACCGCTACGTCATCGACAACGCGGCCGTGCGACCCGCGCTCGAGCGCGAGCGCGTCTGGCACGTCGCCACGCCACTTGACGCCGAGGCGATGGCGCGGGCGGCGCGCAGCGTCCTCGGCCGGCGCGACTTCGCCGCCTTCGCCGGGCCGCTGGAGCGCGCCGGCGCCGGCACGGTGCGAGAGCTCCTCTGCTTCGATGTCCGGCGCGAGGGCAACGCCATCGTCTGCGACCTCGTGGCTGACGCCTTCCTGCCGCATCAAGTACGGCGCATAGTCGGCGCGCTGGTGGAGGTCGGCGCCGGCCGGCGCAGCGTCGAGGAGTACGCGGCGTTGCTTGCGGGCCCGCCCGCCTCGGCCGGCCCGGCGGCGCCGGCGCAGGGCCTCTACCTGATGCGCGTGGAGTACACCTGGGACTTGTTCGCTCAGGAAGCCCCTTCGGGTGCCGGGCGGCGAGAAGCGGGGCCTGCAGAGGGGTGCAACCCCTCTACCGGGGGTCTGGGGGTGTCCCCTATCTCTCCGTCTACTGATGCGGAGCAGCGCGCGAGCGATGCGAAGCCGAAGGGGGTGGAGCCGTAGCTGTGAGTCTGGTAGGATTAAACCTTGTGAAAACCTACACGCTGAGCGCGAAGCAGATCGACAAGCGCTGGCGCGTCTTCGACGCAGAGGGCCAGCCCCTCGGCCGTTTGGCGACCCAGATCGCCGTCGCCCTGCGCGGCAAGGACAAGCCCACCTTCACGCCCCACCTCGACATGGGCGACTTCGTCATCGTCACCAACGCGGCGAAGGTGAAGCTCACCGGCCAGAAGGTGACGCAGAAGCTGTACCGGCACCACACGGGCTACTTGGGCGGCCTCAAAGAGGTGCGCCTGGACGAGCAGCTGGCCCGCCACCCGGACCGCGTCATCCGCGCCGCCGTCTGGGGCATGCTGCCCAAGGGGCGCCTCGGCAGGGCGCAGATCCGCCACCTCAAAGTCTACGCCGGCGCCGACCACCCGCACGAGGCGCAGGTGCGCGCCGGCGAGGGCAAGCGGCACCATCAGGAGGCGACAGCGAGTTGACACAGCAGCAGTACTTCGCCGGCACAGGCCGTCGCAAGACATCCGTCGCCCGCGTGCGGCTCTACCCGGGAGCGCAGGAGGTGGTGGTCAACGGCCGCTCGCTGCAGGACGCGCTGCCGCGCATCCTCCTGCAGGAGACGGCGCTGCGGCCGCTCAACGTCCTCGGCCAGCAGGGCAAGTTTGGCGTCCAGGTCAAGGTGGAAGGCGGCGGCGTCAGCGGCTGGGCCGGCGCCATCTCCCACGGCATCGCCCGCGCCCTCGTCGCCTTCGACGAGAGCCTGAAGCCGCAGCTGCGCCGCTACGGCCTCCTGACGCGCGACGCGCGCATGAAGGAGCGCAAGAAGTACGGCCTTAAGCGCGCGCGCAAGGCCGCCCAGTACACGAAGCGCTAAGGGAGTCGACAGTTCTCAGTAATCAGTGTTCAGAGGGCGGCCGCGAGGGCCGCCCCTTACGTTTCGCCAGATAGCTTCTCTTTGAAGTAGTCGACCCAAGGGACGAGGCTGGGGTCCTGGCCGTAAAGCAGGCCGAGGTAGAGCGTCAGATAGCCGCCGAACGACAGGACGTTCAGCACCTGCGCCAGCTTCGTCGATCCGGCGGCCGCGTGCTCAAGGTAATCGATGCCGTTCTGCCTGATGACGTCCTCGGTCAGCTCGATCCTCTGCTGATTTCGTCGCGTGTAGAGGTCCGACGTGATGAATAGCGCCTTGAGCTTGCGATCGCCCGGGTTCTTCAGCCCCTCCATCAGGTGGTGGTTGAGCTCCGGGATGTCTTCGAAGGCGGCGAAGCTCTTCGACGTCTCGTTGAACTGGTTGCGCATGATGTGGGCGTTACCAACCAGGTGCTCTGCGGCGAAGACGACGGGGATGAAGCCCTGCAGCGCCGGCGCCGCGAGCTGCGCCGCACTCTTCAGCACGTCATGCGCTCGACGCACCTCGGCGATCGCTTCGCTGAGCTCCGCCTTCGCGATCTGAATCACTCCCAGGCGGCCCAGCAGCGCCAGGGTGGCCGTGATGATGTAGCCGGTTCCCAGGCGAGGCTGCGTCGAGGGGTTGTTCTTCGGATCGAAGAGGAGAATGGGATACCGACCGCGGACCATCTCTGCGAGCGCGCCGCCGGTCGAGATAGCGGCGATCTGGGCGCCGCGCGCCTCCGCCTCGCGGGCGCAGGCGAGGACCTCCTCGGTCGAGCCGGAGTAGGACGTGAGCAGGACGAGCGAGCTCTCGTCGACGAAGCCCGGCAGGCGGTAGTCGGAGACGGGCACGAGGGGAATCTTCAACTCGTCCCAGTACAGCGCGGTCAGGACGTGGGCGCCGTAGGCCGAGCCGCCCATCCCGCAGATGACCAGGTTCGCGATCGGCCGCCTGGCGACCGGGATGTCCATATCGAAGTGCTCGTCGACTATCTGCTGGCACTGCGCGGCGAACATCGCCGTGGACCCGTAGACGTCGCTCGGGTCGAGCTTCCTGATCGCGTCGAGGTCGTTGAGGTCGATCATCTACACTCCGGCCAGCTCGCGGCCGGCGTCGAGCAGCGGCTTCACGAGGGCGGCGTCCGTGGTCTCGGTGTAGATGCGCAGAAGCGGCTCCGTGCCCGACGGGCGGATGAGGAGCCAGCCGCCTTCGACCTCGAAGCGGTAGCCATCGACAGTGTCGCGGCGCAGGACGCGCCGGCCGGCGAGGGCGTCCGGCCGCGCCTCCGCGACGCGGGCGACGGCGCCGTCGCGGTCGCTTTCCGGGACGTGGATGTCCAGGCGGTCGTAGAAGTGCTCGCCGACCTTGGCGTAGAGCTCCCCGACGAGCTCGGAGGGCTTCTTGCCGCTGCGGGCGAGGAGGTCGAGGAAGAGCAGACCGGCGAAGCAGCCATCGCGCTCCGGCAGGTGCTGCGCGAAGGCGTAGCCGCCGCTCTCCTCGCCGGCGGCGCTGGCGCCGGTCTCCAGCATCTTCGGCCCCAGGTACTTGAAGCCCACCGGCGTCTCGTGCACCGCCACGCCGTAGAGCGCTCCCAGGCGGTCGATCATGCGCGTGCTGGTCACGGAGCGGACGATGGGCGCGCGCAGGCCGCGATACTCCAGCAGGTAGTAGCAAAGCAGCGCGAAGGTCTGCAGCTGGTCGACGAAGCGGCCCTGCTCGTCCATGACGCCGAGGCGGTCGGCGTCGCCGTCCGTGGCCAGGCCGACGTCGGCGCCCAGGTTGACGACGGCCTCGCTCAGGCCCTGGAGGTTGCGGGCGATGGGCTCCGGCGCCGCCATGCCGGGGAAGGCGGGGTTCCGCTCGCCGCGCAGCTCGGTCAGGCGCGTCTTACCGCCGGCGAGCAGGCGCTGGAGGACGCCGGCGCCGGCGGCGTGCATGGCGTCGAAGACGACGTTGAGGCCGGCGTCGCGGATCGCCTGCAGGTCGACGAGGCGCGCGACCTGGCGGTCGTAGGCCGGGCGCGGGTCGAAGCGCTGGATGCGGCCGCTCGCCAGCCCGTCTTCCAGCGCGATACGCGTCGGCTCGCCCTGGCGCTGGCCGGCGGCGATAGCGCTCTCCAGCGCCTCGACGACCGCCGGCGGCGCGCTGCCGCCGTACTCCGGCTTGTACTTGAAGCCGTTGTAGATCGCCGGGTTGTGCGAAGCCGTGATGATCACGGCGCCGCCGGCGCCCTTGTCCAGCACGGCGTGGCAGGCGACGGGCGTCGCCGCCGCCGCGTCGAAGAGGTGGACCTTGATCGCATGCGCGGCGACGACCTCGGCGGCCGCGGCGGCGAAGTGCTCCGAGGCGAAGCGCGTGTCGAAGCCGATGACGAGGCCGCGCCCGGCGAGGCCCGCCTCCTCTAGGTAGCGGGCGACGCCTTCGGCGCAGGCGCGGACGTTCGCGTAGGTGTAGTCCTCGGCGATGACGGCGCGCCAGCCGTCCGTGCCGAAGCGGATGGGCGTGCTGCTCATGCTTTGCCTGTTGTCATTCTGAGCCCTTCGGCTTGCTCAGGGTAGACTCCGCGAAGAACCTAGCCCTTCAAGACAGCGAGGCGACTAGCCGCCGGCTCGCCCTTAGCCCGCGACTTCGTCCGGTTCCAGGCGGGCGCCGGGCACCAGGCGCACGCCCTGCTTGACCTTCGCGCCGTTGGCGAGGACGGCGCCGTCGACGACGGCGTCGTCGCCGACCCAGCAGCCGTCGCCCAGGATGCTGTCGCGCACGACGGCGCCGGCGCCGACCTTGACGTTCGACCAGAGCACGGAGCCCGCTACCAGGGCGCGCTCGCGCACGACGCAGTCGTCGCCGAGGACGCTGGGCCCCTGGACGCAGGCGAGGCCGCCGACGCGGCAGCCGCGCCCCAGGATGACGCGGCCGGAGATCGTCGCGTCCTGCCAGACCTGACACGCCTCGCCGACCAGCGGCTGCGTGGCGATGCCGGCCGGCAGCAGCCCGGCGATGCGGCCCTCCAGCAGGTCGCGGTGCAGCTGCAGGTAGCGCTCTGACGTGCCGACGTCCATCCAGTAGGCGTCGGACGGGAACCCCTGGACGCGCAGGCCTTCGGCGATGACGGAGGGGAAGACGAGCTGTTCCAGGGAGCGGTCCATGCGCTCGTCCGGGATGTGGTCCAGGACGCCCGGTTCGAAGAGCCAGGTACCGGCGTTCGCCCAGTTGCTGGGCGCCTCGCCGGGCGGCGGCTTCTCGACGAAGCGGGTGACGCGGTCGCCCTCGCCCAGCTCGACGACGCCGTAGCCGGTCGGGTCCTGGACGGAGGCGAGGGCGATGCTGAGGAAGGCGGCACGCTCGCGGTGGCGGTTCGCCATGCCCGCGAGGTCGAGGTCGGTGACGACGTCGCCGTTGCAGACGAAGAACGCCCCGACGTGTCGGGGCGCCGCCTGCTTGACCGCGAGGCCGGAGCCGAGGGGCTCCGTCTCGTAGCTGTAGGTGAGGGATACTCCCAGGGCGCTGCCGTCGCCCAGCGCCGCCTCGATCCCGGGGTCGGAAGTCGCGAGGACGACGTTGTCGACGCCGTGGCGGCGCAGGTTGGCGATGATGTGGCAGACGAGGGGCCGGTTGAGCACCGGGACCAGCGGCTTCGGGACGGCGTAGGTCAGGGGCCGGAGCCTGGTGCCGCCGCCGCCGACGAGGATGACCGCGTTCACTCGACCAACCCTGAAGGCCAGGCTTGAGCCTGGCCTTCGCGAGGAATCCTCACCTTCGTTGGAGCCCGCGGCTCAAAGGTCGACGACCTCGCGCGCCGGCTCTGTCGCCCGCCAGCGGGCGATGGTGCGGCGCAGGAAGGGCAGCGGCCAGGCCGCGTCCCGGCGCGTCGCCATCGCCTCGACGAGGCGGCCCGTCTCCGCGAAGCCCAGCGTCTCGTAGATGTGGCGGGCGGTGCGGTTCGCGGGGTCGACGTTGAGGACGACGAGGCGGCAGCGCTCCAGGACGTAGGCGGCGACAGCGGCCGTCACGGCCGTGCCCAAGCTGCGGCCGCGGAAGTCCGGGTGGGTGAACACGTTGCCGATGACGGCGACGCCCTCCGCGGGCGAGTAGATGTGGGTGCCGGCGGCGGCGACCAGGCGGCCGCGGTTGTGGGCGCCGAAGTAGACGCCATCCAGCACCTGGCGGCCGGAGTAGCGCAGCCCTTCCTCCTCTATGGCGTAGAGGCGGTTCAGCTCGGCGGCGTCCGCCTCGATGAGGCGGCGCGCGGCGGGCAGGCCGGACGGCGGGCCGAAGGCCTCGCGCCGCAGCTGCATGCGCAGCATAGTCTGCGGCCGCCAGAGGTTGTGGCTCGCCAGCAGGGCGTCGACGTGCTGCGACTCGCAGGTGAGGAAGGTCTGGCGCGGGCCGGGGTGGAGCCGCAGCAGCGCGGCGACGAGGTCTGCTTCGCCGGCGATGAGCGTCGAAGGGCCAAGGCCGCCGCGGGCGTGCATCACGAGTCCGTGGCGGTCGCCGGCGGTGGCCTCGTAGAACTCGGCCAGGGGGAAGAGCCGGCGGTCGAGATAGGCGAGGGCGTAGGCAACGTACGGCCCCGCCGGCTCCAGGCGGCGACGCGCCTCGTCGGCGTCTGCCAGGCGCCGGAGGACGGCGGTGCGCCTCAGGCTCGCCTGGCGGGCGTTAGCGCCGCCGGCAGCGCGGGCCGTCATGGGCTCCCCTTCTCTAACCCTGGCGGGAGGGCGCTTTACTTAATAGCACAATCCTAGGCAGGCAGCTTCGGGGCGTCAAGGCGAAGGCTAGGGGTTAGGGGTCAGGGGTCAGGGGTCAGGGGTCAGGGGCGAAGCGACGCAATCCGGCCCCCGGCCCCGGCCCCCCGGCCTCTGGCCCCGTTCCTTGTTCC
>Ga0209109_10000112_pt1 | contig 34928 bp, 30 predicted proteins | sample Rifsed10ft2_FD_184004 | JGI IMG/M metagenome (GOLD analysis project Ga0209109, IMG submission 184004) | Soil microbial communities from Rifle, Colorado, USA - sediment 10ft 2 (version 2) | ecosystem: Environmental > Terrestrial > Deep subsurface > Rock core/Sediment | place: Rifle, Colorado... | reverse complement strand
ATGGCCGGCCGGCCGCCGCTGCTGCTGCTCGATGAGCCGACGTTAGGGATGGATCGCCACCGTCTGAGGTGGCTCGGACGCGTCCTGACCGAACTCCGTCGGGCCGGTTGCGCCGTCCTGGTGGCGACCCACGATCCCGGCTTTGTCGCCGAACACGCCACGCGGGCAGTGATGCTGGAAAACGGACGCATCGCCGCCGAAGGTCTGCCCGAAGACGTGCTTCGATCCGACCCGGCCTTTGGCGAGGCCCTCGACCGCTGGCGGGCGGAGGCCGGTATCATCGGGGTCCAACCGAACCGTCAAGGAGACAGGGATGCCGACCGTTGAGCAGGCGCGTGCGTGGTATCCCCGCCAGGACCCGGTGCACGGTTTCGATCACGTCCTGCGCGTGCTGCACATGGCGGAACGCATCGGCTCAGAGTTGGGCGCCGACCTCGAGATCGTGAGGGCAGCGGCGCTGCTTCACGACGCCGCCGGAGCAGCGCCCGGTCCCGGCGGCGGACGCCCAACGCACGAGCAGGCCTCGGCCGCGATCGCCGTCGACGTGCTGAGGCGGGAAGGCTGGTCGGAAGACCGCATCCGGCAGGTGGCGCACTGCGTCCGGGCGCACCGCTTTCGCAGCGTCGAGGCGCCCGTCACGATCGAGGCCCAGGTCTTGTACGATGCCGACAAACTCGACGTCCTGGGAGCCTTCGGCGTTGCGCGCACGATCGGTTATGCCTTCCAGGCCGGCGAGCCGGTCTTCGCCGAGCCGTCCGCGGAATTCCAACGCAGCGGGGAAAAGCAGAACGGCGAGCCGCACAGCGCCTACCACGAGTTCCTCTTCAAGCTGCGCCACGTGGCCGACCGGCTTCATACCGAGCCGGGCCGTCGCATCGGCCGTACCCGGTCGGCGTTGATGCAGCGGTTCTTCGAGCAATTGGAGGCCGAGGCTGCGGGAAATGATGGCTGACGGAGACCTTTCGCGACGCACAGCCGTGGGCGGAGCCCTCTTAATGCGTCATTGCGAGCGTCCCCGAGCGGAGCGAGGGGAGGCGTGGCCATCGCATCATGGATGAGATTGCCACGTCGCCCTCGCAAATCGCTCGGGCTCCTCGCAATGACCTTGGGGCCAGAGGGCTTGACCTCCCATGAGCCGGGCCCGCCATGATGCACGGTCGAGGCAACGCGGCTGGGGTTAACCGCCTGGCACGGACCTTGCTGCGGGGCGATTGACTCGGCTGGCCGGCCAAGTATGATGGCCGGCGGACCTCATGATGGAGACCAAGCGGCCCATCCTCCTGACCAACGACGACGGGATCGGATCGCCCGGACTGTGGGCGGCCGCCGAGGCTCTGTCGGCCTTGGGTTTCGTGACCGTCGTCGCTCCGCGCGAGCAGCAGTCGGGCAGCGGGCGCAGCATGCCCGTCGCCTCCGATGGCGCCATCGGAGAGGAGACGGTCCGCATCGGCGACAAGACCTGGACGGTCTACTCGGTCGGGGGCTCGCCGGCGCAGGCGGTACAGCACGCCATCTTCGAGATCATGCCGCGGCCGCCGGCGCTGGTGGTGGCGGGGATCAACTACGGCGAAAACGTCACGACCAGCGTTACGATCTCCGGCACCGTCGGCGCCGCCCTGGAAGCGGCCGCCGCCGGCATCCCGGCCATCGCCGTCTCCCAGGAAACCGAGAGCCGCTATCACCTAACGCACGCGCAAGATGTCGACTTCCGGACGGCGGCATTCTTCACCGCTCTCTTCGCCGGGCGGCTGCTCTCCGCCGAGCCGCCGGCCGACGTCGATGTGCTCAAGATCGATGTGCCGATCGGCGCCACGCCGGAGACCGAGTGGCGTCTCACGCGGCTATCGCGGGCGCGCTACTACATTCCGGTGGCGCCGGCGCGCCGCGCTCTGGCCGAGCCCGGCGTCCTGACCTACCGGGTGGCCGACGATCAGCTGGTCCTCGAGCCGGGATCGGACGCCCACGTTCTGCGCGTCGAGCGCAAGGTCTCGGTCACGCCGCTCAGCCTCGACATGACCTCGCGCGTCGACTTCGCCGCGCTCGAAGCGCGGCTGAGATCTGGGTGATCCTCGCCTCCGCCGTCGGCGGTCGGCAAGCGGATCGAGCTCATTTCTAAGTCATTGCGAGGCGCCCTGAGCGAAGCCGAAGGACGCCTGGCAATCTTCTTGTGTTGGGGAGATTGCCACCCTGCGCTTGGCTCAGGGGAGTCGCCGTTCCTCGGTCCTGAGCGAAGTCGAAGGGCTCGGGACGGCTCGCATTGACGAAAGAGCCAGGGATTGCGACTCTCGTTCCCCTGGGGGCGGGAACGTCCCTGGCGGAGCTCGGGGCCGCCTTCAGGTGCGCCCTTCGCGCAGCGCGTCGAGAAGCTGAAAGTGCAGGAGGCCGTTGCTGGCGGCGATCGAAGACGGAGCGCGCAGCGGATCCCCCTCGCCGTCGGCCCGGCTGATGGCGCCGCCCGCTTCCCGGACCAGGACGACGCCCGCTGCCAGATCCCACGGCGACAGGCGCAGCTCCCAGTAGGCATCGAACCTGCCGGCGGCGACGTAGGCCAGATCGAGCGCCGCCGCGCCGAATCTTCGCACCGCCAGCGCACGTCGTGCCAGATGGGCGAACAGGGCGAGATTGTTGTCCGGGTTGTGGCGCAGGTCGTAGGGGAATCCGGTCACCAGCAGGCTCTCCTCCAGCGCGGCGGCCGCCGAGACGCGCAGCGGCCGGTCGTTGAGGAAGGCTCCCCTACCGCGAACGGCGCGGAACAACTCGTCCCGCATCGGATCATAGACCACGCCGAACTCGAGCACGCCGTCCTGTTCGCCTGCAATGGAGACGGCGAAGTGCGGCAGGCCGTGGGCGAAGTTGGTCGTTCCATCGAGCGGGTCGATATGCCAGCGCCAGCGGGTGCCCGGCCGCCGGCTGCCCTCCTCGGCCAACAGGCCGTCGTCGGGAAAGGCGGCCGTCACCCGCTCGACGATGAAGCGCTCCGAGGCGCGGTCGAACTCGGTCACCAGCTCCAGGGGACTCTTGTGTTCGACGGTGGCCCGACCGAGGCCGCCGCGCAGGATCTCGCCGGCGCGGCGCGCCAGGTCGAGGGCCAGATCGCAGCGCACGATCACATCCGTCGAGGCCGCATCTTCCGTCATCGGATCTACCTCAGATGGGAAAGGCGGTGGCCAAGACCACCGTCAGCGTGTAGATGGCCAGGTGGATCAGGTACGGATAGACGAACGAGCGGGTCCGCCACGCCACCCAGCCGAAGAGCGAGCCCCCCACGATGGTCGTGATCGTCTCGATCTCAGGTTTCCCCAGGTGGGCCAGGGCGAAGGGGACGGCCTGAGCGATGATCGCCGTCGGCCCCATCACCGCCACCAGCGAAAAAAGCAGGAAGCCGCGGAAGAGGAACTCCCAGCCGATGAGGGACACGGCGATCGGAGACACGAGCTCCAGCCATTGCCCCGCCTCTCCGGCGTAGTAGGCCTGCATCGCCGGCGAGCGGGAGGCGAACGCCACCAGCGGAAGAACGCCGCCGCCGACGACCAGGGTCAGCTTGAGCCCCTGGCGCCAGTCGCCAAGCGTCAGGCCGTAGGCCCGTGGCGACTCGCCGAAGCCGAAGTGGATGATCAGGAGCGGGATCAACAGATAGTAAAGGCTGCTGTCGGCGGCGGCGCCGCGCAGTGCCTGCAGCGAATCGGTTGCCGGAACCAGGTCGTGGTAGCGCTCGAGCGTGAGGAGCAACGTGGCGGCCACGAAGGCGACGGTGGCGCGCAAGTCGAACTCGAGCCCGGCGAGGCGGAAGGTGCGGGGCCGGGGGCTGGGACGTGTCACCATTCGGGGCTCCTTGGCAACGGGTCGAATTCAGTAGTCGAGGCGCAGGAGATTGCCGCCGGGCGACAATACCGAGATCAGCTTCGGCGCCTGGCGGGCGAATTCCCACGACCACAAGGCGATGAGGATCAGCCCGGCGGCGACGACGAGCGTATAGGCACGCCGCGAGCCCGGGAATCGAGACGGCAGCAGGCTCGCCGGTCGGAGCCAGACGGTCGCGGCGTACGGGGCGAGGAACGGCACCAAGGGAAGGTGAAAGCGCGGCTCGGCCATCACGGGGACGTACGCCAACAGTGTGGCCGCGACCAGTAAGAGTGTCAGGTCGCGACCGGGGCGATCCGGCGCCGACGCCAGGCCGAAGGGCGCGCCGGCGGCGACCGCCACCCATGGGAGAACCAGCAGCAAGTAGACGATGAGGAGAAGCGGCACGGGGATCGGGCCGAAGAGGTTGCTCGAATAGAAGAAGATCAGCTCACGCGTCTCGAATCCAGCAAGGTACGCCAGGCGCCTCGGCAGCAGCGCCAGGGCGCGCCCCGGGTCTTGCTGGATGAAGCCGATCGCCTGCTCGGTCGTCCAACGGTCGCGTTCCCCATCGTCCATGAAACGCGTCGGGATCAAAGCTACCTGGGCGACGAAACCACCATCGCCCTGAGGGTGGTAGCCGACGAAGAGGTTGAAACCCATGGCGTTCTCGATGAACATGGGCCGGCCGATCACCAGGCTGTTGCGCGCCGCCCACGGGACGATCAGGGCAGCGCCCGCCAGGCCGAACAGCAGGGAGCGGCGCCAACCGGCGCGCTGCGTTAGCCACAAACCGCCGAGCAGGAGAAACACAGAGAGGATGCTGCGCGTCAATGCCGCGGCGCCGAGAACGGCGCCGGCGGTGATCGTCGTCGCCGGCCGCCGGTCATCGCCGGCCGTTAGGAGGAGGATGGCGCCGCCCAGCGTCAGCAGGAAGAACAGGTTCTCGGATCCCAGCCCGATCGGATACATCCACAGAATGGGATAAAGCGCAACGACGATTCCCGCCCACAGCCCCGCCCGCGGGGCGATGCGGAGCCGGCGCGCCAGCAGGATGGTCAGCGGCGCCAACAAGGCGCCGAGCACGGACTGCACCAGACGGGTCGCGGCGAGGCGGTCGGCCTCCCCGACGAGGCGGTAGATCACCGCCAGCATCACCGGATAGCCGGGAGGGCGGTAGACGGTCAGGAAGCCTTGCTCCGGGACGGACTCGGGCGGGAGGTCGATCTCGTAGTTGAGGCGGATGTAAGACTGCAGCTGGCGGACGTAGTCGCGCTGATACCAGCGATAGCCGTCCCCGCGCGCCAGCGACAAGCCGAGCATGTCGTACTGGTACATGTCGTCGAGCCCGATGGGCAGGCCGAGGAAGACCAGCGCCAGCGCCAGCCGCGGAATCCAGGCCAGCAGGAACACGCCGGCCAAGCGGCCGGCTGCCGGGCGGGGGGGGAGCGGCGGCCGTTCAGCAGGCGTCGGCGGCGAGATAGGCATCGATTGCGGACAGCAGTCGATCGAGATCGGCCGGCTGGATTTCCCCCATGTGTCCGATGCGGAAAGTCGTCTCGCGCAGCGCGCCGTAGCCGCCGGCGATGGCCATGTCGTGCGCCGCCAAGTGGGCGTTGAGCGCGCCGACGTCGAGCTTGCGCGTGTTGAGGATGGCGGTTACGGTGCGCGAGCGGAAGCCCTCCGGCGCCAACAACCCGAAGTGGTCGAGGGCCCACTGCTGAGTCCGTTCGGCCATCCGGGCGTGCCGTGCGAAGCGGGCCGGCAGGCCCTCGGCCAGGATGCGGTCCAGCTGGGCGTCGAGCGCGTACAGCAGCGAGATGGCCGGCGTGGCCGGTGTGTTGTGCTGACTCAGGTACCGATCGAGCAGGACGAAGTCGAAGTACCAGCCGCGGTGGGGGATCTCGGCCGCCCGCTCCAGGGTGCGGTCGCTGACGGCGGCGAAGGCCAGGCCCGGCGGGAGCGCCAGGCATTTCTGCGAAGAGGTCAGCAGGACGTCCAGTCCCCATGCGTCGGGCCGCAGGTCGACGCCGCCGACGGACGAGACGGCGTCGACGAGCAGCAGGGTGTCCGGCGAGACCTGGCGGACGGCGGCGGCGATCGCCGCCACGGGATTCTCGACGCCGGTGGAGCTCTCGTTGTGGACGACGGCGACGGCATCGTAGCTGCCCTCGCGGACGGCTTCGGCGATCTGCTGCGGCTCATGCGGCCGGCCCCAGGGCACGTCCAACCGATCGGCCGAGAGGCCGTTGGCCAACGCGATCTCATACCATCGTTCGGCGAAGGCGCCGCCGACACACACCAACGCCCGGGTGCGGACGGTATTGCGCAGCGCCGCCTCCTGGAGCCCGCTGCCGGAGGAGGCCGTGATGAACACGCGCCGCCCGGTTTGGAACACACGCTGCAGCCTGGGCTGGATTCGGGCGAACAGATCGCTGCAGGCCGGGCTGCGGTGGCCGATCATCCGGTGAGTCTGCGCCGCCAGGATCTCGGGAGCGACATCGGTCGGACCGGGGATGAAAAGGTGCGCCATGGATACCTCGCCGCGATGCCGGGCATTCTAGCCCAGGGCGCGTGCGCCGGCATGCCCTGCCGGAGAGTCAAGCACCAATCAGAGACCCCGCCGGCGTCCGCCCCTTCATCCGATCTGCCCCGACAAGAATCGAGACCAATCTAAAGATAGTTAAAGTCAATATTGACTTTCCGGGATCCCGTCTTAGGATATGGCCAGCATGTGGGGTTGAGGCTTCAAATGAGCACGATGCTGACCTTGTGTCCGGTCTGTGGAGAGAAGCTGACGGTGGCGCGGCTCCACTGCCGTTCCTGTTCGACCTCCATCGAAGGTCAGTTCGACCCCGGCCCGCTGGGCCGGCTGACGGTCGAGCAATTGACATTCGTCGAGACGTTCGTCCGCTGCGAAGGCAAACTCAACCGGATGGAGCGTGAGGTCGGGCTGTCCTATCCGACGTTGCGCTCCCGGCTGGCGGATGTGATTCGCCAGATGGGATACACCGTGGGGCCGGATTTGCCCACGGTGTCGGACGAGGAACGTCACCAGGTCCTGGATCTGCTGGCCGGCGGCGAGATCGACTCGGCCGAGGCGATGCGTCGCCTGGAGGGGGAGGGCCTGTAGCTCGCCCTTCGGAGGAGCGACATGGAAACTGCCCGGGTCGAATTGAAGGGCTCTGCGCTGGTGCGCATTGTCGCCATCGGTGGTGACCTGCGCCTCACCGGCGCCGATTCTCAGCGTCTGGAGGCGCAGGCCGGCCGGCGCGGCGGCCTGCGGGTATCGGCCAAAGGCGATGGGGTCGAGTTGACGTGCGACGGGGGTTGTCTGGTGTTCCTGCCGGCCGGCTGCCGCGTCGAGATTGGGCGCATCGCCGGCGACGGCCGGGTGACCGATCTCACCGGCAACTTGAAGGTCGAGGCGGTCGAGGGCGACTTGCGCTTGAAGAGACTGGGCACGGTCTCGCTCGGGCAGGTCCGGGGCGATCTTCAGGTTCAGCGGATCCGCGGCGCGTTATCCGCCGAGTCCGTCGGCGGCAGTGCGCGGCTGGAGAAGGTCGAGGGTGATCTGCACTTGGCCTCGGTGGGCGGCGACCTGCGCGTGGCGGCGCTCGAAGGCAGTCTGCGGGCGCACGTCGGCGGCGACGCCAGCATCAGCTTCACCCCGCGCAGCGGCACAAGATCGGCCCTGGAGGCTGACGGCGATGTGAAACTGCGCGTTCCCTTGGGGGTATCGCTGCGGGCCCAACTCAAAGCCGTCGGTGATCTGCGGGTGGAGGCCTCCGGTTCGCGCCTCCCCGGCGACGGGCCGATGACCCTGACCATGCAGGACGGCGCGGCGGACCTGACGGCCGCCGCCGGCGGCGATCTGGCCTTCACCGAAACGGCTCATGCCGATCCTTCCGATCTGGCCGGGGCGATCACGGCTCAGGTCGAGGCGGCGCTGTACAAAGCGGAAGCGGAGCTGGAGAGCGATCTCGGCCAGGAAGGCGCTCTGGCTTCCGCCGTCACCGATCAGGTGCGGCGAGCCCTCGATCGGGCCCTGCGCCGCGATCGGGAAGAAGCCGTCCCGCCGATGGGAACCTCCGGCGATCCAGACAGCGAGCGGAAGATGATCCTGTCGATGTTGGCCGACCACCGCATCACCGTCGATCAGGCCGAAGCCTTGTTTCGCGCCCTGGAGGGCACAGGGTAGGCGCCGTGACCGATTCGCAGCTAGGTCGGCCGCCCCGAGGAAGGGCGAGAAAGACGGCTGCCGGATGACGGCCGCCGCCGCCACAGGCCGCGTGCCCCGCAGCGGGATGCGGCCCGTCGACCCGCGCCGCGACTTGGCCGGGCTGGCGGATGTGATTGAAATCGCTTTCGCCGACAGCCTGGATCCCGCCGGCCGGCGCATGGCGGACGAGATGCGGCGCTACGGCCGGTGGGGATGGCTCGGCTGGCTGGTCGGCCATCTCTTTCTCCCGCCGGCGGCCTATCCACAAGGCTACGTCTGGATCGATCAGGGACAGGTCGTTGGCAACGCCAGCTTGATGCCCGTGCAAGGTACGCTGGGCCGCTGGGTGATGGCCAATGTGGCCGTCCGTCCCGAATTTCGACGGAGAGGAATCGCCCGCAGCCTGGTCGGCGCCTGCCTCGACCTGGCTCGCCGAGAACGGGTCGGCGAAGTCCTGCTGCAGGTCAAGACCGGCAACCTCGCCGCGCGTGAGCTCTACCGGCGATTTGGTTTCATCGACTACGGAACGCGCATTACGTGGCGCTTGCCCGGGCCGGTCCGATGGCCGGAGGGAGGAGGCTCCCCGTCGGCCAGGCTCCGCCGCCCCAACGAATGGCAGGCCCACTTCGCGCTGGCCCAGCGTCTGGCCCCGATCGGCTTGGTCTGGCCGCACCCGCTGCGGGCATCGTCTTTTCGGTCCGGGTCGTGGGCGGCCGCCGAACCATGGGCGCATTGGGTCTGGCCGAGCGACGGACCTGTGCAGGCGGCCCTCTCGGGACGGATCGATTCGACCGGCAGCAGCCAGCTCTTCCTCCTGTGCGACCCCTCGATACGCGGAACGGCCGAAGTTCCCCTCTTGGAACTGGCCTTGCGCGGGCACCATCACGCGGCCGTGGTCGTCGAGACCGAGGCCGGCGCCGGAGACGAGGCCCTGCTCCGCCTGGGCTTTCGGGAGGACCACCGGCTGCTGTGGATGCGGATCGGGCTGACCCCGGCCGGACGTGAGGCTGGGCCGTGAGCCTGCTCGGACTGCATCGCGCCCGCGCGACCTTCGAGGCCTTCCCGCGGCCGTTCTTCCTCGGGCTGGCGGCCGCCGTCACCTACATCAATCTGGATGGCGTCGAACGCCGGAAGCAACGAGCCTTGGCGCAGGCAGGCGTGGAAGCAGGATGACGCGGGCCGCCGTCGGCCGGTGACCGGCCTTTTCGGGCGAAGATCGCCTTCACGTGGAGGGAAGCGTGGCGACATCGGAAGAACGCATCAAGATCTTGAAGATGGTCGAGGAGGGGAAGCTGACGGCCGAAGAGGCGGCCGGACTGCTCAGCACATTGGGGAAGTCCGATCGCAAGCGGACGGCGACGACCGACATCGAGTCGCGCTGGCTGCGAGTGCGGGTGACCGACTTGACGACCGGGAAGCCCAAGGTGAACGTCAACATCCCGATGCGCCTGGTCAATGTCGGGTTGCGGGTGGGGGCGCGGTTCATCCCCGACATGGAGGGGGTCGAGTTGACCGACCTCTCGCAGGCCCTGGAAGAGGGGATGACCGGCAAGATCATCGATGTGGTCGATGAGGAGGACAACGAGCGGGTCGAGATCTTCGCTGAGTAACGCCGCCGGGCCATGCGGCGGCCTCCGGGTGAGGCGACGAGCCTCGACTCGGGGTGACGTCCGGAGGGTGCCGGTCCGCCGGATTTCCCGTCCCCGGCGCTCCCGCTTCTCTGTCGGCCGGATGTGGGGTAATCTCATCCCGGACCGTCGTTCCCGCGGGAGGTTCCCAACGTGGATATCGAAGGGAAGAACGCCCTGGTCTTGGGCGGCTACGGCCTGGTCGGCATGGCCGTCTGCCGCGGCCTGCTCGAACATCAGCCGGCCCGGTTGGTGGTGGCCTCGCTGCGTCGTGAGGAGGCCGAAGCCGGGGTGGCCGAACTGCGCGCCGAGTACCCGGCGCTGGCCGAGCGGATTCGTCCGGCGTGGGGCGACATCCTGCTGCGGGCGGAGTGGCAGGGCGGTGAGCCGGCCGTGCATCCGCGCCAGGTCGTCTTGGGCGATCCCGCCAAGCGCCGCCGCCTGGTCGGCGACATCCTGGACGAACTCAACGACGAAATCCTGACGTCGTCGCTGTTGTATCAACTCATCACCGGGCGCGCCCGGGGGCTGGACGGACCGGCGCAGATCATTGTCGACTGCGTCAACACCGCCACGGCCGTCGCCTATCAAAACGTCTTCCAGACGGCCCGCCGCCTCGAAGATCGAATCGCGCGCGACGAGCCGACGGACTGGCCGGAAGAGGTGGAGCGCCTGCTGGCGGCGCTGTACATCCCGCAGCTGGTCCGCCACATGCAAATCCTGTACGAGGCGATGCTGCGCGCCGGCACCCAGGCCTACCTCAAGGTGGGGACCAGCGGCACCGGAGGCATGGGCTTCAACATTCCCTACACCCACGGCGAAGAGAAGCCTTCGCGCGTGCTGCTCTCCAAGTCGGCGGTGGCCGGGGCGCAGACGCTCCTGACCTTCCTGATCGGCCGGACTCCCGGCGGACCGACGATCGTGAAGGAGGTCAAACCGACGGCGGTCATCGCCTGGAAAGACATCGGCTACGGACCGATTCGCCGCGGCGGCCGAGAGCTGGCGCTGTTCGATTGCCCGATCTCCCAGGCCGTTTCGCTGGACGATCCGCGGTCGCGCTCGCCGGAGGGCGAGTTCGGATCGAAGACGGGGGAGATTTTGCGCTCGGTCTACATCGACACTGGCGAGAACGGGATGTTCGCCGCCGCCGAGTTCGCGGCCATCACCACCCTGGGACAGATGGAATACGTCACGCCGGAAGAGATCGCCGCCAATATCGTGGCCGAGATCCGCGGCGGCGCCACCGGGCACGATGTGATCCAGGCGCTGGACGGGGCCGTGATGGGGCCGTCTTACCGCGCCGGCATTCTGCGCCAGGCGGCGCTCGCCCGCCTGCGTCAGCTGCAGGCGAAGCACGGCGACAACTCGATCGCCTTCGAGATCCTCGGGCCGCCGCGGCTCTCCAAGCTGCTGTACGAGGCGCATCTGCTGCAGCAGGAATGCGGGACGCTGGCCGGGGTGCTGGAGAGGAAAGCCGCCGACCTGGCGGCCGCGCTAGAGCAGCGACTGGGACAGCAGGCCGCGCTGCGCCAGCGGATCCTGTCCATCGGTATTCCGATCCTCCTGCCCGACGGTCGGCGGCTGCTGCGCGGCCCAACCCTCAAGTCCCAGGATGCCGAACACGGCTGGGTCGATCTCACACCCGAAAACATACGGCGTTGGCAGGAGAGGATCGCCGGGCTGCGAGCGTTCCTGAAAGTCGCCGCCGAGGCGCCGGCCGGTTCGGGAGTCGACCGGGTTTATCCGTCGGCCGCTTCGTGGTCGGCCGAGGACGTCTTCGACATCGGCGAGGTGGTCGGCTGGCTGTTCATTCACGAAGAGAAGGGGAGGCGGGGCAAGGCCTAGACAGGCCGGGCAGCAGACTTGGACCTGGCCCCAGGATTGCTCCCGCCTGGACTCGAGTGCTGCCAGCAGTGGGGCTGCGGCATCCGACTTATGTCACGTTTTCATCCGAATCTCCCCGTGCTATACTGCGCCTGATCGTAGGTTAGTAGGCCCGACCAAGGCGAATGACCATTCCTGCCAACGTGCCACGCTCCCGCCAGAAGGGCACCGGGACTCTCATCCCGCCGAGTCCCGCGCGCGAGCGCACGCGCTCGACGCTCCAGCTCCTCTACGATATCAGCCGCGAGCTGGCGGCACAGCTCGATCTGCGTCGCCTGCTGCAGCACATCCTGCAGTTGACGTTGGAATCGGTCGGCGCCACCAGCGGGAGCATCCTGGTCCTCAACGAGACGGGCGCCGTACAGGAAGGCGCCCTGGCGTTCGGCGGGAAGGTCCACGACCACACGGCCGAACAGTTGACCGACACCTACGAACGGGGTCTGGCCGGTTGGGTGGTGGAACGCCGTCAGGCGGCGCTGGTGCGCAACACCGGCGACGACCCGCGCTGGTTGCGCCGGACTGTGCCCGGCGGCGATGGCGATTCGCGCTCGGCCATCTGTGTGCCCCTGCAAGCGCGCGAACGTGTCGTCGGAGTCCTGACGGTCGTCCACCCGCAGGTCGACCATTTCGCCGAGGACGACCTGGCCCTGCTCCAAGCCATCGCCGATCAGGCCGGCATCGCCGTCGAAAACGCCCGCCTGTTCCTGGCCGAACAGGACCGGCGCCGCTTCGCCGCCACGCTGCAAGAGATCGCCCGCGCCATCACCGCCACGCTCGATCCGGCGCTGGTTTTCCCGGCCGTGCTCGAACAACTCGAACGCGTCGTCGCCTTCGACAGCGCCAGCATCCTGCTGGTCGAGGGGGACGATCTGCAACTGGCGGCGGCGCGCGGCTTCGCCGACAACATCGGCGTCCTGGGGAGGCGGCTGCCGCTGGACGAGAAGCTGTTGGTCGGCCGCGTGCTCGCCACGCGCCAGCCGCTCGTGATGCGCGATGTCCAGGCCGAGCCCGGCTGGATTCTGCCCGACACGCTGCCGGAAGCGGCGCAGATCCACGGGTGGATCGGGGCGCCCTTGATCGTGCGCGATCGCGCCGTCGGCGTGCTCAACGTCGACAGCCGGGCGGTCGGCGCCTATCGGGAACAAGACGCCGAAGATGTGATGGCGTTCGCCGATCAGGCGGCGGCCGCCGTCGCCAACGCGCAGCTCTTCGCCGAAACGCAGGCCGCCCGGCGGCGCTATGCCACCCTATTCGAAGACAGCGTCGACCCGGTGTTGATCACGACCCCCGAAGGGGAGGTGACCGACGCCAACGTCGCGGCGCAGGAGTACCTGGGCGCCTCGCTGGACGACCTGCGCCGACGCGATATCCGCAGCCTGCATACGCCGAAGCCCGAAACGCCGTCGGGGGTTTCGCTGCAGACGGGCGAAACGCTGGCCTACGAGGCCACGGCCGTTCACCGCGACGGCCGCTCGCTGGCCTTCGAGGTGCACGCCAAACGCATCGATACGGTTCCCCATCCGACGCTGCAGTGGATTTTCCGCGACGTGTCGGAGCGGGCGGCGCTGGACGACCTGCGGCGCGACCTGACGTCGATGATCTTCCACGACCTGCGCTCGCCCCTGGGAAACATCATTTCCAGCCTGGAGATGCTGCAGGTCTCGCTGGCCGATTCGGACGAGACGACGCGTTCCGTGCTGTCGATCGCGCAGCGATCGAGCCGCAGGTTGTCGCGGCTGATCGAGTCGCTGCTCGATCTGGGGCAGCTCGAGACGGGGCAGGCGGTGCTGCACAAGACCCAGGCCTCGATGAGCGCGCTGATCGCCGAAGCCACGGAAGAGATCCACCCGGTGGCCGAGGCCCGCGGTCACACGATCCAATTCTCGCTGCCCAAGGGCGAGTTGCTGCTGGTCGAAATGGACGTCGAGATGATCCGCCGAGTGATCGTCAACCTGCTCGAGAACGCCATCAAGTACACCCGTTCGCCGGGCCGCATCACCGTCTTCGGCCGGCGCGAGGCGGAAGCGATCGTGGTCGGGGTGCGTGACAGCGGGCCGGGCATCGCCCCGCAGGACCAGAGAGCCATCTTCGAGAAGTTCGCCCGCCTGGGCCAGGAGGGGCAGCCGAAAGGACTGGGTCTCGGCCTGGCCTTCTGCCGCCTGGCCGTGGAAGCCCACGGCGGATCGATCTGGATCGAAAGCGATCTGGGCCAGGGTTCGACCTTCGCCTTTTCCTTGGCAAGTCCGCCGGAGTCCTAGGCGCGCCGCCGTCCCCATCCCATGCGCGAAATCGTCAAAGGCGTCTTTCTCCAGGAAGGCTACCCGGGAGTCCGGCTGGGCGCCGTCGTCGTCGACGGCGAAGCGCTGTTGATCGACAGTCCCCTGCGGATCGAGGACGGACGTGAGTGGTTGGCGGAGATCGGGAGTCGGGGCCGGCCGCGCTTCCTGGTTCTGCTCGACGATCACCCCGACCGGGTCTATGGGGCGCGCAGTTTCGATCTGTCGTTGATCGCCCAGACCCAGGCGCGCGAGGCCATCGCCGCCTGGCCGGATCCGGTGCGGTCGACGACGCACCTGCAAGGCGCCGAAGCCGACCGGCTGAAACGGGTCAGCGGCCTGGGCCGCGCCATTCCCCACGTCGGCTTCGAGAGCGAACTCGAACTGCAACTGGGTTCGCATTCGGTAGAAATCCTCCACCGGCCGGGACCGCGGCCCGGATCGGCGTGGGTCGTCCTCCCGTGGGCCCGGGTCGTTTTCGTGGGGGATACCGTCTGGGCGCAGGAACCACCCTACCTGGGGGAAGCGCAACTGGAGGCCTGGCTCGAGGCGCTGGCGGAGCTGCGCAGTTCGGCGTTTGCGCGCTACAAGATTGTTTCGGCCCGCGATGGCCTGGTGCGGCGGGAGGCGATCGTCGCCATGGCTTCCTTCCTCCGTAAAGTGGCCCATCGCATGGAGCGGCTGCAAGCTCGGGAGGAGGACGAGGAGACTGCCGGCCGGCTGGCGCCACAACTGGTGAAAGGCTTCCGCATCCCGGTGGCCCGCCGGGAACAGGCGCTGTTGCGGTTGCGCAGCGGCCTGGTGCATCTGTACAGCGAGCAGTACGCGGAGGCATGACCGCCGCACCGGGCTCGACCGATCCCTCGGAGAACGGCGAAGCGACCCCGTCGGCGGTCGAAAGCCCAACCCGACTGGAAGACCCGGCGGGCGCCATCGAACGACTGCGCGACTGGGCGAAGGACAGGCTCGGTCTGAGCCTGACCTCCCGACAGGTCGACGCCTTCGCCTGGTACCTCGACGAACTCCTGCGACGGAATGCGCAACAGAACCTGACGGCCGTCGTCGATCCGCGGGGGATCGCCGTCAAGCATTTCCTCGACTCGCTGACCCTCGTGCCCTTGCTCGGCCCGGCAGCAACCGGCCGCATGGTTGATGTCGGAACCGGCGCCGGGTTTCCGGGCCTGCCGGTGCGTATTGTGTGCTCCGGGCTGAGGCTGGTGCTGGTCGAGGCCACCGGGAAGAAGGCCGAGTTCTGCCGCTCGGTCGTCGAGGGACTCGGGCTGAAGGGCGTCGAGGTGCTGCACGCCCGAGCCGAGGAAGTCGGCCGGGACCCGCACCATCGCCAGAGGTACGATGTCGCCACCGCCCGCGCCGTGGCGTCGTTGCCGGTGCTGCTCGAGTACTTGCTTCCGTTGATTCGTGTGGGCGGACGCGTCTTGGCCTTGAAGGGTGAGAACGCTCCAGTAGAAGCCCATCAATCGCAACGGGCCCTCGAGCTGCTCGGCGGACGCTTGCGACAGCTCCATCTCGTCGAGCTGCCCGGCGTGGCGGAGCTCCGCTACATCGTCGAAGTGGAGAAGACCGCCGCCACACCGGAGGTCTATCCCCGCCGGCCGGGCATCCCCACCAAGCGGCCCCTGGCGCACTGAGGCAGTTCGCGTTTGGACGCCGGCGCCCTGCCGGCCGGCGCTCTCAGCTTCCCGGGGAAATCGGCTGCAGCCGTCCGGCGCGCAATTCGATGACGTGGGCCGCCTGTAGAAACGGGCGCGGGAACAGGCCCACGTCCGCCGCGGTGAGCACCGCCTGCGGGTAGCTGGCGATGCGGTGCAGGACCTCCTTGCGCCGCATTTCGTCCAGCTCGGCCAGGGTCTCGTCCAGCAAGAGGATCGGCCACTCTCCGGTTCGTCGGTGCAGCCATTCGCCCTGGGCCAGCCTGGCCGAGATCATCGTGGTGCGGTTCTGACCGCGTGAGCCGTAGGGCCGCAGATCGACCCCGTCGGCAAGAAACCGAAAGTCGTCGCGGTGCGGCCCGACCAGGGTCTGGCCACGCTCGAGCTCGTCGGGCCGCGTCCGCTCGAGCGCCCGCCGCATCTCCTCGGCGACCGTTGCGGCGGATACGGCCGACCACTCGAGCGTGCCTTCCAGAGGGAGCCCCAGCTGACCCTGGCGGTCCCCCTCGAGTCCAGATGGTTGATAGTGGAGGCGCAGTTGCTCTTTGCCCCCGGTCAGTGATTCATGGATGGGGGCCGCCAGCCGCTCGATCTCGGCCAGGGCGGCCGCCCGGCCGCGCGTCAGGTGGACGGCCAGATCGACCAACTGGGTGTCCCACGGTTCGAGCTGCCGCAGGTCACCCGGCCGATCGCGCCATTGGCGCAGCAGGGCGTTGCGCTGGGACAGCACGCGGCCGTACTCCACCTGGGCGCGGGCGTAGGCGGGGTCGGCCTGCGCGATCGTGCGATCGAGGAAACGGCGGCGCTCGGCCGGCGGGCCCTCGACGACCACCAGGTCATCCGGTTGAAAAAGGACGGCATTCCACAGCCCGGCCAACTCGGCGGCGCGTCGCCGGACGCCGTTGACCAGGATTTCCTTCTGCAGCCGGGTCTCGCCTTCGAGGCCGGCCGGGTCCGATACCAGGCGGACCTCCAGGCGCTGCGGATGGCCGGCCCGACGGACCTCGGCCACGATGCGGGCGAAGGCGCCCGGCTCATGGAGCGCCAAGAAATTGACCAGCTCGCGGTCACCGGAAGCCCGCGACGATTCGGCGGCCACCAGGTACTCGACCGCCTCCAGCAGGCTGGTTTTGCCCTGGGCGTTCGGTCCCACCACCAGCGTCGGGCCGGAGGGAAATTCCATTTCGAGACGAATGAAGTTGCGGAAATTCGTCAGAGAGAGGTGGACGAGCAGCATGCCCGCGGCATTGTAGCATGCCAGGGGTATCGAGCGAGCCGCAATGACGCTGGCACAGGAACGCATCGAGGCCGGGCGACAGTTGCTCGCCGGCCGCTTCCGACGTATAAACGGCGATCCGGGGATCAACTCGTGGCCGCGCCTGCGCCGCCGCGTGAGCGTGGAGAAACCGGCCGGCGGCTTCGGCTGGATGAAAGGTCGCCACAAGGAGGAACGATGAATCAGAGTGCGGTGGGCATTCCGACGGAGATGCTCGGTCTGGAAATCCGGCCGCTGCTGCGCCGCGTGTATTTGTGGATGACCGTCGGGGTGTTGTTGACGGCCATCATGGCGCTGTTGACCGTGACCACGCCCGTCCTGCGCAATCTGCTGCTGAACCCGCTCGTGATTTGGGGAGCGCTGATCGGGGAGTTCGTGCTCGTGATCGTCCTCTCGGCGGCCATCCGCCGATTGTCGCCGATGGTCGCGGCGCTGATGTTCTTCGCCTACGCCGGGCTGCTGGGATTTTCCCTCTCGGCGATCTTCTTCGTCTACGACCTGGGGAGCATCGCTCTGGCCTTCCTCTCCGCCTCGGCCCTGTTCGGCATGATGACGTTCGTTGGTTTCGCCACGCGGGCCGACCTGACCAAGCTGGGGACCTATCTGATCGTCGGCCTGTTCGGGCTGATCCTGGCCACGCTGCTCAATCTTTTCGTGCGCAGCTCGACGCTGGACCTCTTGGTCAGCATCGCCGGGGTCGTCGTGTTCACCGGGCTGACGGCCTACGACACCCAGAAGATCGCCCGCATGGCCAAAGATCCGGCGTTGCAAGAAGAGGGGGCGATGCTTGGCCGCTTGAGCATCCTCGGCGCGCTGACGCTGTACCTCGATTTCGTCAACCTGTTCCTGTTCCTGCTGCGCCTCCTCGGGCGGCGCCGCTAGAGTGCGCCCGCCGTTGACGACAGACGGCGGGCAAACGATCCTTCGGCGTTCTCACGATTCCGAATACCGTCCCGGCGTCGGATGGCGCTTGGCGTCGCGGGGCCGCCGCCGAGCGCGCCACCCGGCCCTCGCCCCAACGACGCGCGGGAAGGCCGCCATCCATCGGCCGAGACGAGGGGGAACGTGGGGACTTGCTAGTCCAAATCGGGCATGAGGGCGCTGAGCAGCCAGGAGACGACGCTGACGATAATGCCGCCGAGCAGCGCCGGGACAAACCCGTCGACGGTGAAGGGGATGTCGAGGTAGGTCGCCGCGATCCAGGCGGACAGCCACAGGGTGAAGGCGTTGATGACGAACAGGAACAGGCCGAGGGTCACCAGGATGAACGGGAATGAGAGCAGCCGAAGCAGCGGTCGAACCAGGGCATTGACCAGCCCCAGGATGACCGCCGTCGCCGCCACGTAGAGGGCGGCGTCGCCCTCCACGGTGATCCCCGGGACCAACAGCACGGCCGCCCCCAGGCCGAGCGACGTGATCAGCCAACGCAGGATCAAACGCATGCTTTTCCCTCCGGCGCTCTCAACCCAGCGGCGCCGGTTCTTCCGACGCCTCCGGACGCCATACCCTTTCCGCCCGGTCGATGAACAGCACCCCGTCCAGATGATCGATCTCGTGTTGGAAGATGCGCGCCGTCCAGCCCCGCGCCTTCAGTTGGAACGGCTTGCCGCGGCGGTTGAGGCCCTTCACCGTCACCGCGGCGTGGCGCTCGACGTTGCCGATGTAGCCGGGGACGGACAGGCACCCTTCGGCGGAGGTGATCGTTTCCGCGGAGTGTCGCGCGATCTCCGGATTGACCACGACGTACAGCTTGGCGGGGAGCTTTTCTTCGTCGTCGCCGCCCTCCGGCGGATACTCGACGACGATGACGCGCTGGCGGACGCCCAGCTGGGTGGCCGCCAGTCCGACCCCTGGAGCGGCGCGCATCGTTTCGACCATGTCGTCGATCAGCGTCTGCAGATCGTCGGTGAACCGGTCGACGGCGTGGGCGCGCTGACGCAGCCGCGAGTCTTCGGTGGTGAGGACCGGTCGTAGGCTCATCGGTCGGGAGCGGGCGGCGCCCCGCCTCGGCTCCGGCGGGTCCCGTCCGGGGGCGCCGGCGATGCCGTGGGGGTCGTCTGCTGGTGGTACGCCGACAGCCATTCGACCATCTCGTCCCGGCGGCGCTGGCGGTCCGTCTGGGTCCGGCGGTCGACGAGCGATTCCTGGGCGCGCACGATGTCCTGCTGAGCCGCCGAAGGGTTGAGCACGCCTTCGAACGTGAACGACGAGGCGCCGACGTTGGCGACGACGTTGCCGAAATTGAGCAGCATGCCGATCGGGCCGCGCCGGTCGACCTCGGTCCCCAGGATGTTCTCCAGCGGCGCCAGTTTCCGGCTCTCGCGCCCGAGCGGTTTCTTATGAACCGCGACGATGTGGGTCGGCGTGATCTGATACAGATCGTTGGCCCAGTCGGCGAATTCGTACAGCCACCACAAGACGGACGCCGCCCCGGCCAGTCCGGCCAAGGGATAGAAGAGGCCGGAGGCGGAGAAGGCGGATCCCGTGAGCGATGCCCCGCTGATGGCGAAAGTCGCCAGCAGGAGCAGCGTCGGCAGAATCAGCCGGCCCATCAGCACGGCCAGGTGTTTGCGGTACGTGATAACTCCGGCCTGTTCGAAGCGGGCTTCGAAACTCCAGCGATCGAGGCCAGGGACGGCCTGCAGGCGAGTCTCGTCCTTGTCCGGCGGGCGGTAGGTCGGCGGTTCCACCGCCGGCGGACCGGAGGCCAGGCGCTGCTCGAGCGCGGCGTGGATCGTCTGCCGATCGGCCTCCAACGTCGAGCGATGCAGCCGGCGGCCGAGGACCTCGATCGTCGCGGCGAAGGCCTCCGGGTGCGGCGTGTCGGCCAAGGTAATGGCGCCGGTGTAGGTGCGAACCTCGACGTCGCCATAGCCCAATTGCCGACCGAGCAGACCCGAGTTGACCGCCACCGACAGGATCATGCGCAGCGGACTCTCCTGGCGGTTGTCGTAGATGCCGATGACTTTCTCGAGCCACACGATGCGGCGGTCGGTGGTGATGTAGTAGTCATTGCGCCAGTCGAGGGCGCGCCAGACGCCGAAGGCGATGCCGAATGCGGCGAGGGCGGCGCCGACGGACGCCGTCAGGGCGGTGCCGTTGAGGGCGCCGACGGACAGCATCCCCAGCCCGGCCGATAGCGCCAGCACGGGCAAGAGCAGCGCCTGCGCCAGGAGCGCCGTGTGTTTGCGGGCCACTCCGTAGATCGTCTCATCCGCAGCGAGCCAGGCGAAGTCTGCCGCCGCCGCCAGGCGTCGCGAAGCGGTGAGGAAGGCCAACCCATCTCCGACTTCCGGGCGCTCGGCCAGGAACTTCGCCAGCTCGACGGCCGGCCAGCGCAGCAGGACGGCCGTTCCGGCGGCGCGCGCCGCCCACGCCGGCGGCCGGCGGCCTTGCCGGTGCTCCCCGACGACGTCCCCCGGGACGGCGCGGGTCACGCGGCGGAGCTCATCGGGGCGGGAGGCATCGAAGATCTCGACGGCTCCCTCGGCGACGACGAACAAGTCGGGTGAAGGGGAATGCGGCGTGAACACCCATTCGCCGGATGCGAATTCGACACGGCGCAGCGGGATGCGTTCGAGCTCGGCGACGTCAATCCCGGCTAGACAAGGGACCTGAAGGAGGAGGTCGGTGCCGCTGGACATCGGTTTTGAGATTGTAGCATGGCCGCATCAGCCGTCAGTCGTCAGCCATTAGCCGTGAGTCGTCACCCATCAGCCATCAGCCATCAGCCATCCACCTCCAACCGCCGATCTCCAATCCCAATCTCTAACCTGCGCCTCCATATGTCCGTCCTCCGATCGTCCTCCCCTGCCGGCCACAGACCACCGTCCACCGTCCACTGCTATAATCCGCGCTCCGGAGGAATCTTGGCCAAGCGCAGAGCACCGACGGTGCGTCAGGGATCCAGCGGTAGCCGGCCGCGCACGCGCGCCGCCAACCCGAGTGCCAGCGAGCGCGGCCGTCGCGCCCGGTCGCTGCCACGAGTTTCCGCCGCCTCGATAGGACAGTCGATCTCGGGCTTCGTCTCGAATCATCGCCTCGAGCTCGGGGCGCTGGTCGTGGGTCTGGTGGCTGCCTTAAGTCTGGCGGCGCTCCTGGCCCCGCCCGGCACGAGTCTGGCGGCGGCCTGGGCCGGAGCGCTGCGGGCGCTTTTTGGCTGGGCGGCCCATCTGGTCCTGCTCTTGATCGCGGCGGCGGCCGGGTACTTCATGGCGCTGCGGTTGGGAGCGCCAGTGCCGGCGCCCGCGGGGCGGCGGATCGCCGGCGGGCTCATGTTGCTGGCGGTGTTGATGGCCGGACTGAACGCCATCGGGGGCGCCACCGACTTCGGCAGCGGTCTGACGGTGGCCGAGGCGGGAGCCGGCGGTGGGTACGTCGGCACGCTGATTCTGGGCAGTCTGGTGGAGGCGCTCGGCGTCGCCGGCAGCGTCGTGGTTTTGGCCGGGTTGGCCTTGGCCGGCGCGGCGCTGCTCCTTGGGCTCTCGATCTCCGAGCAGTTCGCCGCCGGGTGGCAGCGAGCCGGCCAGGCGAGCGGTGACTTGCGCGCCCGACATCGCCCATCGCGTCGAGCTCGCGCGGCCGGCGGTCGAACCCGTGAGTCGGTCCCCGCGCCGGCGGCCTGGCCGCGGCCGGAGAGGGCCGCGCCATCCCCGGCGCCGCCCGCCCCCGGGTTCACGGAAGGCCCTTCCCTCCCGCCGGCGGCAGGCGGACGCGATGACGGGCCGCCGGCGGTGGAAGCCGGCTGGTCGCTGCCGACGGTGGCCACGATCCTCGATCAGGGCGCCGAAGCCCGCGCCGACGAGCTCTTCGACCGGCAGCGCGGCCGCATGATCGAGGAAACGCTGCTGGCTTTCGGGGCGCCGGTGCGGGTGGTCGAAATCAACCGCGGCCCGACGATCACCCAATTCGGCGTCGAACCCGACTACACCGAAGGGCGCGGCGGCCGCCGCATGAAGGTCAAGGTCAGCAAGATCAGCGCCCTGGCCGATGACCTGGCGCTGGCGCTCTCGGCGCCGTCGATTCGCATCCAGGCGCCCGTGCCGGGCAAGGGCTTCGTCGGCATCGAGGTGCCCAACACCGAGATTCAGGTGGTGGCGCTGCGGGACGTGATGGAGGCGGAGTCGTTCCGCAAGATCGACTCGCGGCTGCGCCTCGCCCTGGGGCAGGACGTTTCGGGGCACGCCGTGGCCGCCAACCTGACGGGCATGCCGCACCTGCTGATCGCCGGGACCACCGGGTCCGGCAAGTCGGTGTGCGTCAACGCCATCATCGCGTGCCTGCTGTTGCAGAACACGCCGGACGAGCTGCGCTTCGTCATGGTCGATCCCAAGCGAGTCGAGTTGGCCTCCTACAATCAGGTGCCGCACCTGCTGGCGCCGGTGGTGGTCGAGCTCGAGCGGGTGGTCGGCGCGCTGCAGTGGGTGTCGCGCGAGATGAACGACCGCTACACCAAGTTCTCGCAAACCGGCGTGCGCAACATCGACGAGTACAACCGGCGCATGCTGTCGGCCGGGCAGCGGCGTCTGCCGTACCTGGTGCTGGTCATCGACGAGCTGGCCGACCTGATGATGCTGGCGCCGGATGAGACGGAGAAAGTCATCACGCGCCTGGCGCAGCTGGCGCGAGCCACCGGTATTCACTTGATCATCGCCACCCAGCGCCCGTCGGTCGACGTCGTGACCGGGCTGATCAAGGCCAACTTCCCGGCGCGCATCGCCTTCGCCGTCGCCTCATCGGTCGACAGCCGGGTGGTGCTGGACCAGCCCGGCGCCGAGCGGCTGCTGGGGCGGGGCGACATGCTGTTCCAGGCGCCCGACAGCCCGGCTCCGGTGCGGATGCAGGGCGCCTTCGTCTCCGAAATGGAGCTGACGCGCCTGCTCGAACATTGGAAGGGCCAGGCGGTGGATCGCGGCGTGGTCACGCCGCCGCTGGCGCCGACGGCCATCCCCGGCGGTCTGCCGATGAAACAGGGCGCGCTGTGGGATGAGATGGGGTCGGAGGAGGATGGGACCGATCCCCTGTTCGACGAGGCGGTGGAGATCGTCCGCCGCATGCGGCGCGCTTCGATCTCGCTCATGCAGCGGCGGCTGCGGATCGGCTACACCCGCTCGGCGCGCCTGATGGATCAGCTCGAGGAGAAGGGGATCGTCGGGCCGGCCCAGACCGGATCGCAGGCGCGCGAGGTCCTGGATTACGGCGAACTGGAGGCGGAGGGCCCTCGGTCCGGCTGAACGAAAATGCAGCGACGGCTGAAGGGCACGAAGTAGGGGCGGGTTTCAAACCCGCCCCTACGATCCTCCAGACTGCGGAGGCGCACGAAATGCTCTGGAATCGGAAGGGCGAAGTCGCCCTGACGGTTGGCCTCGTTCTGGCGGGCCTGGCGGCCTGTACGGCGGCGCCTCCGCCCGAGACGACCGCTGCGGCGACGGTCGCACCCACCGCGGCTTTGACGGTGACGCCGCCGGCCACGCCTTGGGTCCTGGTCGATGCCGCGGTTCCGGATGCGGTGCTGGAGGCGGCGACGGGGTGGGCGAGCGGAGAACGCCAGGGCGTGGAGGCGCGGGACCTGGGCGCCGTCTCGGGAGAGCCGCCGGCCGGCCTGTGGGCCGTCCTCGGCCTGGAAGAGAATCTGTCGACTCTCACCGAAGGGTGGCGAAGGGGCACGGCGTTCCTCGTTCTCGATCCTTCGTCGCTGGCAGCCGGCGAGAGGACGAGCACGCTGGGGCCGGGCGTGGCCTACGACGAGGCGGGGTTTCTGGCCGGCATTGTCGCCGGTCTGGCTACCCGATCGGAGTTGATCGGAGTCGTTCCGGGTGCGGGCGAGGCGGGGGGCTGGCGAACGGGGTTCGAGCAAGGGGTGCGCTATTCCTGTCCGAAATGTCAGCTTGAAGACGTATCCGATCCAGGCCGACCGTCGTTTGCGATGGACGTGATCGGGATCCCGCCGCAGGCTGAGATCACGCCGACGGCGCCCGCCGCCGCGGCTCCCTGGCTGGTCGTCTTCGAAGAAGCCCCGGCCGGTTGGTCCGAATGGGTGGCGGCGCGAGTGCGGACGGCGCCGGAGGCGCTGGTCGGACCCGCCTTGACTCGACTCGCCGCCGGGACAGCAGGGGAGGCGTGGGTCTTTGCCACGGCCGATGGCGGGTTGGCCATCGAGATCGAGCGACGGGCGATCAGCCCGGGGCGGGAGCGCTTGCTGCGCGAGGCCGAAGCCCGTCTCGCCGCGGGTATCTTGGTGGTCGGCGGTGACTGACCCGTCGTTTGCACCTCGTCCTGAACCGTGCTATCATCGCGAGCGCGGCTGGGGGATGTGGCCGCTCAGACCCGGCCACTCCGGACCGGTTTGGAAAGGGGTGAGGCGCTCGAACCACACTTCCATTGAACCTGCATCACGACTGGAATATCCTAAGATCCCATCTTCAACCCCAACTTGAGGAGTAGGAGAAAATGAAGAAGAGTTACGCCGCCTTTTCGCTGCTGTTGGTGGCCGCCTTTGTCATGGCTGCCTGCACGCCCGCCCCCGGTGGCGGTTTCAAGGCCTGCCAGGTGACCGACACCGGCGGCATCGACGACAAGTCCTTCAATGCCACAGCCTGGAAGGGCATCGAGGACGCCGTCGACCAGCTCGGCATCGAGGGCAAGTTCCTCGAGTCGCAGCAGCAGACCGACTACGAGGCGAACATCAATGCCTTCCTCGAAGAAGGCTGCGACCTGATCATCACTGTCGGCTTCCTGCTGGGCGATGCCACAGCGGCCGCGGCCACCAGCAACCCGGACGCGAAGTTCAGCATCGTCGACGTTGACTACCTCGACATCCCGAACGTCCACGGGCAGGCCTTCAACACCGATGAAGCGGCCTTCCTGGCCGGCTACGCCGCCGCCGCCAGCACCCAGACCGGCAAGGTCGGGACATTCGGCGGCATCCAGATCCCGCCGGTGACCGTCTTCATGGACGGCTTCTCCCTGGGCGTGGACTACTACAACCAGCAGCACGGGACGGCCGTCGAAGTTCTCGGCTGGGATCCGGAGACTCAGACTGGCCTGTTCACCGGCAACTTCGAGAGCACGGATGACGGTCGCGCCATGGGCGAGAGCCTGATGGATGAAGGCGCCGACATCATCATGCCGGTGGCCGGACCCGTCGGACTGGGCACGGCCGCGGCCGTTCAGGAGCGCGGGAACGCCTGGATCGTGGGCGTCGACAATGACTGGGCTGTGGTCAATTCCGACTACGCCGCGGTCATCCTGACCTCCGTCCTGAAGAACATGGACGTGACGACCCTGGCGGCGATTCAATCCGTTGTCGACGGCACCTTCGCTGGCGGTACGGCGAATCTGACTCGCGGAACGCTGGCCAACGGCGGCGTCGGACTTGCGACGTTGGCGTCGGTGGTCCCGGCCGGGCTGCAGGCTGAGCTCGACCAGGTCCGGGCCGACATCATCGCCGGCACTATCACGACGCACCCGTAAGCGCGGGCGTCGGATCCGTCTCTGTGTCGACATCGGGGGCTGGCCTGGTCCAGCCCCCGATTGTTCTTTCTCCCTGAAATCGTTGGCAGCACCGCCTCGTCCCGTCTTGGGCCGGGTGAGCCGGCATGGTACAATCCCGGCCCTTCCCCCGAAAGACCGCCAGCAGCAGGAGTCGACATGACGCCGATTCTCGAGCTCCGCGGCATCACCAAGCAATTCCCGGGAATTCTGGCGAATGACCACATCGATTTGACTCTGGAGCAGGGCGAGATCCTGGCCCTGCTGGGCGAAAACGGCGCCGGCAAGACGACGCTGATGAATATCCTCTATGGCCTGTACCAGCCGGACGAGGGCGAGATCTTCGTCAAGGGGTCGAAGCTGGAGGTCCATCAGCCGAGCGACGCCATCGGCGCCGGCATCGGGATGGTCCACCAGCACTTCATGCTGGTGCCGGTTTTCACCGTGGCCGAGAACGTCGTCCTGGGGCAGGAAATGATGCGCCCGGCCGGGTTCCTGAATCGGGCGGCGGCCTCCGATCGGGTGCGGGAGCTGTCGCAGGCTCACGGCCTGCAGGTCGAGCCGGAGGCTTTCGTCAAAGACCTGGCGGTCGGCGTGCAACAGCGAGTCGAGATTCTCAAATTGCTCTACCGCCAGGCCGACATCCTGATCCTCGACGAGCCGACGGCGGTGCTCACCCCGCAGGAGAGCGACGAGCTGTTCAAGGTCATGCGCTCCCTGGTGGCGGCGGGAAAATCGATCATCTTCATCACGCACAAGCTGCGCGAAGTGCTCGTCGTCGCCGACCGCATCACCGTGCTGCGCCGCGGCGCCGTCGTCGGGACTACGACGCCGGCCAAAGCCAATCGATCCAAACTGGCGGAGATGATGGTCGGACGCCAGGTCCGCCTGGAAGTCGATAAGGCCCCCCCTCAGCCGGGAGAGGTCGTCCTGGAGGTGCGGGACTTGGTGGCGATCAATGATCGGCGCCAGGTGGCGTTGGACGGGGTCAGCCTGGAGGTGCGGCAAGGAGAGGTCCTGGGCGTTGCTGGGGTTCAGGGCAACGGCCAGACGGAGTTGGTGGAAGTCGTCACCGGGCTGCGCCACCCCCAGTCGGGGTCGGTGTTCCTGGTCGGCCAGGATGTGACCGGGGCCTCGCCGCGTCGGATCACCGAGCTCGGGGCGGCGCATGTGCCGGAGGACCGACAACGCGAGGGTCTGGTGCTGCCGTACTCGGTGGCCGACAACCTGGCGCTGCAGACCTACTACCGGCCGCCGTTCGCCCACGGCGTTGTGCTCCAGGAGGGCGAAATCCGGAAATCGGCCGAGGCCCGCATCGGCGAGTTCGACATCCGCACGCCGAGCGCCGCGACGCCGGCCGGCTCGCTCTCCGGTGGAAACCAGCAGAAGGTGATCGTGGCGCGCGAGTTTTCGCGCCCGATCCGTCTGCTGGTGGCGTCGCAACCGACGCGCGGCCTGGATGTCGGCTCGATCGAGTACATCCATGGGCGGATTCTGGAGAAGCGCGACGCGGGCACGGCCGTCCTGCTGGTCTCGCCCGAATTGGATGAGGTTCTCGAGCTCTCCGATCGCATCGCCGTCATGTACCGGGGCCGCATCGTGGCCACGGTGCCGGCCGACCGCGTAACGAAGGAACAGATCGGCCTGTTGATGGCGGGCGTGGTCCCGGAAGGAATGGAAGCGCAGGGCGTCGTCCACACCGTCGAAGCCACGCTTTGATGAGGGTCTGACGTGACCAAGTCGAAAGGCAAGCCGAAGCCCAAAGCTGGAACGGGAAAGCCGAGGGCGGTCCCGGGGCCGGATGCCGCCCACGTCCTGATCCAGGAGTTGACGGCGTCGCCGGCGGAGCCGTCCGGGCCCAAGCGGTCGTGGTGGCGGCGGGCCGGGCGGGTGGTGCTGGTGCCGGCGCTGGCCGTTCTGTCCGGCCTGATCCTGGGCGGTGTCCTGATCGCCGTGACCTCCCAGGACGTCTGGCAGGCCTTCCGGGTATCTGTGCTGCAGGGGATCGGCACGGCATTCGTCGTCGTGTTTCGGGCTTACGCCGCCCTGTTTGCCGGCGCCTTCGGGAATCCGGTCCAGATGGTCGTGGCGTTGCAGAGCGGCGATCCGCTGGCGGTCCGGCGCGCCTTCAATCCGATTCTGGAAAGCATGGTGGCGGCGACGCCGTACATCTTCGCCGGACTATCGGTGGCGCTGGCATTCCGCGGCGGCCTGTTCAACATCGGCGCCGAAGGGCAGATCTTCGTCGGGGCGATCACCGCCACGTATGTCGGCTACGCTCTGGTCGGCCTGCCGGCGATCCTCCACCTGCCGTTGGCGCTGGCGGCCGGCGCGCTGGGCGGCGCCCTATGGGGGTACATCCCCGGCTGGCTGAAAGCGCGCACCGGGGCCCACGAAGTCATCAACACGATCATGATGAACTACATCGCCTTCCGGCTGAGCGACTGGCTGCTGACCGGGCCGATGATGCGGCCCGACTCGTTCAACCCGGTGAGCCCGACGATCCAGGTTTCGGCGATGCTGCCGCGGTTCTTCGCCGACCCGATCCGCTTCCACCTGGGCTTCTTCTTCGCCTTGCTGGTCGCCTACCTGGTGTACTGGTTCCTCTTCCGGACGACGTGGGGCTTCAACCTGCGCACGGCCGGTTCGAATCCGAACGCCGCCCGCTACGCCGGGATCAACACCGGACGCTGGATCATCCTGACGATGTCGCTGGCCGGCGCGCTGGCCGGGCTGGCAGGGACCAACGAAGTGCTGGGCGTCAATCACAACCTGGCGATGGCCTTCTCCTCCGGCTACGGCTTTGACAGCATCGCCCTGGCGCTGCTGGGGCGATCGCATCCGCTGGGGGTGGTCCTGGCCTCGCTGTTCTTCGGCACCCTGCGCAGCGGCGCCCGCCGGATGCAGGTCGTATCCGGTATCCCGATCGACATCATCTCCGTCATCCAGGCGATGATCCTGGCGTTCATGGCGGCGCCGGCGATCATTCGCACGATCTACCGACTGCGCCAGCCTGCCGAAGCGGAGGAAGAAGTGCTGGTGCGGGGCTGGGGAGGCTGATCTATGACCGCTGCGGCTGCCTCACGCTCGATCGCCGTGCCCCGCACCCGTCAGTTCGTGATGGGCGCGCTGTTCGTCGTGCTCGGCTTGGTGCTGTGGTTCGGTTTCGGCGCCGGCACCGAGGCCGGTCAGACGACGACCTTCGGTCTGACCCCCGGTGGGGTGGCGACGCCGCTGCCGGACTGGGTCGTCTCGACGCGGCCTTCGCTGCTCGTGCTGGCGCTGGTGTGCATCTTCCTGGGCGCGGTGGAGCTCGTGCGCGGCTTCGGCCGCCTGACGAATCTGGCGTTGGGGTTCGTGGCCAGTTTCTTCGTCTTCGGCTTTCTCGTCTGGGCGGCGGCGGGTACATCGACCAACCTGGGCGGGCTGCTCAACTCGTCGCTCGACAAGGCCGTGCCGATCACGCTGGCGGCGCTCTCGGGGGTGTTGTGCGAACGCGCCGGCGTGGTCAACATCGCCATCGAAGGCATGATGCTGATGGGCGCCATGATGGGGGCCTTGATCGGCAGCATCGCCCAGAACTCGATGGCCGGGCTGGTGGGGGCGCTGGTGGCCGGGGGGGCGCTGGGTCTGCTCCACGGCTGGCTGTCGATCAAGTACAAGACCAACCAGATCGTCTCCGGCACCGTAATCAACATCTTCGCGCTGGGGATGACCTCCTACATCTCGGCGCTGTTCCTGCAGCGTCAACAGGAGTTGAACAACCCCCCGATCTTCTCGACCTTCCCCATTCCCTTGCTGTCGAAGATCCCCGTCATCGGGCCGATCGCCTTCCTCAACAACCCGTTCGTCTACGCCATGTTCGGGCTGCTGATCGTGATCCACGTAGCGCTGTTCTTCACCCGCTGGGGGCTGCGCCACCGCGCCGTCGGCGAACATCCCAAGGCGGCCGATACGCTCGGCATCAACGTCTTCCGCACGCGCTACGTGGCGGTGGTGTTGAGCGGCATGATGGGCGGCTTCGCCGGCGCCTACTACACGTTGGGCTCGGTCGGCCGCTTCGACGAGGTCATGACCGCCGGGCGCGGCTTCATCGGCCTGGCGGCGATGATCTTCGGCAACTGGACGCCGTTCGGCGCCTTCGGGGCGAGCCTGCTGTTCGGATTCGCCGACGCGCTGTCGTCCAAGCTGGCGATCCTGGGTATCGCCATCCCGTCGCAATTCCTGTTGATGACCCCGTACATCGCCACGATGGTGGTGCTGGCGGGAGTCGTCGGCCGCAGCCAAATGCCGGCCGCCGACGGCTTGCCGTACGAGAAGGAGTAGCGTGCCGCGGCCTCCTGTCCACCCCCTCCCCGCAGATCCCGAGAGAAGGCGATGTTCCGCCATGCGGGGAGGCGGCTGCGGGTCGGGATGAGGCACGGCCCGTGGCCAAACCGGCGCCGCGCTTGCGTCCGAGACCTCGGTGACCCATGAGTGATTCGTGTGCCCTTATGCGAGTTGCCGCACTAGCGCAACGCCTGCACCAGCACACCGACGACGGCCCCGCCGGCGATCATCCAAGTCGAATTGACCTTGTAGCGAAGTAGCAGGAACAACGCCGCCGCCGCGGTCACGATCGTGGCGGGGTCGATTAGCGCCGCGCGCCCCAGCTCCAGGGTGACCGCCGCCATCAGCCCCAACGAGGCCGCCACCACGCCGTCGAGAAACGACCTCGTCCATGGCGAGGCCTGCAGGCGCGGAAGGAGCGGGCCGGCGAGGGCGACGAAAACGAACGACGGCAAGAACATGCCGATCGTCGCCAGGAGGGCGCCGGGCGTCCCCGCCAGCAGGTAGCCGATGAAGGTCGCCGAGGTGAAAAGCGGGCCGGGCGTCACCTGGCCGATGGCAATGGCGTCGACCAATTGCTGCTGGGTGATCCACCCCAGGCGATTGACGAAGTCGGCGCTGAGGAAGGCGAAGAGGACGTAGCCGCTGCCGTACAGCACGGCCCCGATCTTAAGGAAGGTGAAGAACATCAGCGGCAGGCTGAAGGGGACGGCGGCCGCGCTCCACGGCGCCAGGGCGGGCAGCCAAAGGAGGAGCGAAGCCGGCGGGGCCGCCGACAGGCGGCGCAGGTTGGCCGCGAGCATCAGCACGGCGCCGCCGAGCAGCAGGATCAGGATTTCGTTGACCTGGGTGAAATACGCCCCCAGAGCCGCCAGGCTGACGACCAGGATCAACGCGTTGCGGATCGCTTTCTGTCCCAGCTTGAAGAGGGCCTGCACCAGGATGGCGATGACGACCGGCTTGACTCCGTACAGCAGCCATCCCGCCTGGGGAGTCGTTCCGACGCGAACGTAGACGATCGAAAGCACCAGGACGATCAGCGTCGCCGGCAGGATGAAGCCGAACCCGGCGGCGAAGAAACCCGGCCATCCGGCGCGGCGGCGCCCCAGGTGGATGGCCATCTCCGTCGAATTGGGGCCGGGGAGCAGGTTGGTGGCCGCCACCAAGTCGAGGAACTCGGCGTCGCTCAGCCAGCGTCGCCGGGTCACCACCTCATCATGCATGATGGCCGTGTGGGCCGCCGGACCGCCGAAGGACGTCAGGCCGAGTCTGAGGAAGAGTCGGCCGACGTCGAGCCAGTGGCGGTCGTTCGGCATCTTAGCCGGCCGCCTTCGGCGGAAGGCCAGATGGTTCGGCAGAGCCGGCTCTTCTGCCCCATCTACGCAACGGCCCTTCATTACTCATGATCGCTGTCCGCGGAGAGGGGAGTAGGGGTGAGGTGGAGGGGCAGGTTCCTGTCCCTCCGCAACGCAACATGCTGAAGAGACACAGTTGCTGCCCTGCGCGACGATAGGCCGCGCAGGGTCACAGCGCCGCCAGCTGCCGCAGCTCCGGCAGCATGAAGGGCAGGGCCACACCCGCACCGATCATCAGGCAAGCGCCGGCGGCGGCGACGCCGGCGGAGGGGATCAGGCTCCAGGCCAGCAGGGAGGCACCACAGGCCGCCGCCGTTCCCAGCAGCGTGCGGGCCGCCGGGCCGCGCAGGCGGGCCACCGAGGGATACGTGCGGCGCAGCAACAGGAGCAGGATCACCGCCTCGAGCGTGAAGGCGATCGAGTTGGCCAGGGCGATGCCGTTGGCGCCCAGCGGGCGGAACAGCAGGGCAGCGCACACGGCGAAGGCCGTCAACCCGACGACGGTGACGCGCAGCGGTGTGCGCGCATCTTCCTGAGCGTAGAAGGCGCGCGCCGCCACCTCCAGCAGACTGTGCCCGAGCAGGCCGAGCAGGTAGGCGCGGGCGGCTCCGACGACGAGGGCCGTCCCCTGCGGGTCGAATCGAAAGACGGCCTGGACGAAGGGCTCGACGAAGAGCAGCATGAGCGCCGTCACGGGGACGGTCAGCACGGTCAGGACCCGCACGGCGCGTGCCACCAGCGACTCGAAGGCGGCGGCGGCGCCGCCGGCGAAAAGCTCCGCAATCGACGGCAGCAGCGCCGTGGCCACGGCCGTGGCGATGAGAGTCTCGGGGAGCTGCAGGATCAGCCAGCCGTACGTCAGCGCCGTCACCGACCCGACCGCCAGGCGCGAGGCCAGGTTGTCCTGGATGATGAAGATCAACTGGAAGGCCCCGATGGTGAGGATGCGGGGCCCCAGCAATCGCGCCACGCGCAGCACACCGGCGTCCCGCCAACGGAGAACCGGCGTCCACTGGAAGCGGTAGCGCAGCAGGCCGGGGATCTGCACCGCGAGATGCAGCCCGGCCCCCAGGATGACGCCGTACACCAGACCGTGAACGCCCAGCCCGGCGGCCGGCAGCGTGATCGGGCCCAGGGTCACCGGCTGGGCGGGAGCCAGGACGAGGGCGCCGAAAATCTGCCCAACGTCATAGGCGACCGGCGCCAGCGCCGGCAGAAAGAACGATTTGTTGGCCTGCAGGCCGGCCACGACCAATCCGCTCATCGAGAACAGGAGCGTGGCCACCAGGTTGAGCCGCATGAGCTGAACGACGAGGGTCTGCACCTCGGAGGTGAAACCCGGCGCGACACCGACCTCGCTGCGGACCAGGGGATCGGCCACGACGGCCACGACGACCGCCAGACCGGCCGTGATCAGGAAGGCCAGGTTGGCGACGCGACTGAAGAGGAGCCACAAGGCGGGGCGGCCTTCGTTTCCCAGGACGGCCGCCAGCACCGGGATGAAGGCGAGGCTGAGGGCGCCGCCGGAGATGAGGGCAAACAGCAGGTCCGGGATGTTGTTGGCGGCGTTGAAGGCGTCCAGGGCCGGGCTGACGCCGAACTGGCGGCCGATGATCGCCACCCGCACCAGACCGAGAGCCTTGTCGACCGCGAAGAGCAGGGAGATCTGAAGGGAAGCGCGGGCCAGCTGCGACAGCCGGCGACGGGGGACGATGGACGAGGCCGGCGCGGCGGCGCTCAGACGTCGACTCCCAATCGACTCAACTGGCCCAGGGCCGGCTGGAAGCCGGGGTGCATGTTGAGGCTGGCGCGCAAGTCCTCGATGGCGCCGGGGACGTCGCCGACGGCTTCGCGCGCCAGGCCGCGCCAGTAGTAGCTCTCTTCCAGAACGGGCTCGCTCATATTGGCCAGGGTGTGCGTGGCCAGGTTGATCACTTCGCTGTAGCGGCCGGAGTAGAAGTATGCCTTGTAGGGACCCGTCTGATACCACATGATTCGATATGGGCGATTCTCCGGATCGCTGAACCGGAGTTCGCCGTCGATGCGGAAGGCCTCGTCGTAGGCGGCGGCGGCGCCGGCGTAGTCCTGAAGCGCCACCAGGCTCGTCCCCCGGTTGAACCAGGCGAACAGCTGATCGCGCCCGCTGAGCTGGAAGATCTCATCCGACGCGCGCTGCGCGGCGGCGGCGTTGGCGGCGCCTTCGTCGGCGGCGCTGCCCAACAAGGCCATCAGCTCCGATTCGCGCTCCGGTGGATAGATGACGATGTAGGCGTAGTTGAAGTTGCGCCAGTACTTCACCAGGTCGTCGTAGGCGAAGGGGAAGTCGTCGCCGATGTAGGAATCCTGGGTGTTGACCCGCTGGCGGGCGTCGTCGTACCCCGTGATGAGCGCGTAGTGCCCCATCCAGCCTTCGAAGCCGAAGCCCTCGAATCCCTTCTCGACGATGACCGGGAACCCGGCGGCGATCAAGCCCTTCAGCAACTCGAGATCGCCGCCGTCCCGCGTCAGGGCGCGGAAATCCGTCCGGTCGTTGACGAATTCGGCCAGCTCATAGGGCATGACGTTCTTGTCGCGCGGGTTGGGCTTGGTGTAAGCGGCGATCGGCCGCTGATCACCCGGCCACTCCCAGAAGGAAAGGCCCATCGCCAGCGTCGCCGGGCCGCAGTTGTTCCACTGCTGATATTCGTGGTCCACGCCTGCCAGCTCTATCGAAACCGGCAGCGGCGGCCGCGTGGCGCTCGGCGAGGGGGTGGCGGTCGGTGGAGCTTCCGGCTGTGGTGTGGAAGTCGGCGCCGGCGTCGGCGCGGCGGCAGTCAACGTCTGGCGAACCATCTCCACCAGGGTCGGGTCGGGCGTAAAGACGGACTCTTCGGGAGGGAAGAGCGCGTACCAGAGTTGGGCGCGGGCTTCAGAGATGCGCCAGCCGAGGCGCTCCTGGACCGGAGGCAAGTTCGACGCCGCCACGGCGCCGAGGCAGCAAGCGACGAGGGCGGCGAGACCGAGAACCCAAGTGAGCGAGCGTGGCCGTTTGCGCATCGAGTCGTATTCCCGCCAGATTCGTTGCGCGGCGGAGGGGCGGGGCCGGGATTATATCCGATAGGGCGGAAGTTCGGTCCATGATGCCCCAAAGCAGGGGACGACCTAGGCGGCGCTTCGACCTCCGCTCAGCGCGGAGTCATTCTCTTTTCGCATCTCGTGTCCTGCCTGAGCGGAGGCCGGCTGCCATGGCAGCCGGCCGCAGTCGAAGTACCCCGCACGTGCGCGGGGTGTCTACCGATGGGATTCAGGCCGGCTCCCAGACGACCAACGCGCGGCGGCGGAACCGCTCGAGGGCCCGGATCAGCGCCGTGCCCATGAGCAGAAGCAGGGCGAAACTGCCGGCGGCGCGCATCGTGTCCCAGGCCAGTGAGGTGACCAGATAGTAGCGCCCGTAGCGCGCCAGGGTCTCGATCGGGCCCAGGGCCGGGCTCCAACTGATGTCGGGGGCGCCGAGCGCGTAGGGCCAGAAGTAGAGATTGGTCAGGGCCCCATACATCCAGCCCCAGCCGGCGCCGAGCAGAGCGATCACCCACAGCGGCGAACGGCGCGGCAGCATGGCCGCCGTCATCCCGGCCCATCCCGCCGCCAGCATCTGGTAGGGCGTCCACGGCCCCAGACCTCCCGGGCTGACCGGGTCGGAGACGAGCAGGGTCAGGGCCCCCATCAGGAAACCGAGCCGGGCGCCGAAGATGAACCCGACGAGGATGATCAAAAGGAAGACCGGCGAGAAACCGCCGGGAAGCGGCAGCAAATTGTCGATCAGACGCAGCGCCGTATTCAATCCGACCAGGGCGCCGAGCATGGCGATGGTGTGCATCGTCAGGCCGTGTTGTGCCTCGCTGAGGATGGCCAACAGGATCATGGCGACGGCGGCGCTGAACAGCAGCAGCGACGTGCGCCCTTCGACGGCGCTCAGGGC
>Ga0209109_10000108_pt1 | contig 35579 bp, 25 predicted proteins | sample Rifsed10ft2_FD_184004 | JGI IMG/M metagenome (GOLD analysis project Ga0209109, IMG submission 184004) | Soil microbial communities from Rifle, Colorado, USA - sediment 10ft 2 (version 2) | ecosystem: Environmental > Terrestrial > Deep subsurface > Rock core/Sediment | place: Rifle, Colorado... | reverse complement strand
TTCTTTTCCATCGAAGACCGAAACCAGGACCACGCGGTACCGGTGGGAGTCCGCGACTTCACCATACGGGACGTAATTGGCGGCTCGGCCCCGGCCTTCATTGATGATGTCATGCTCACGTCGCGTGCCGACTTCAAGATCACGAAAAACAACGATTTGGCCGTTCGCTATTCCTTCAATCGGGCGCAGGACGTGGACAACGGCAGCTTGCGCAAGCCTCAGGGCACGGCGGCCAACCGGCAGCAATCCCTCAACCGATTCCATTCCGTCTTGACCGACTGGACCCGGGTCATCTCGCCAACCATGTTGAATAGCCTGATCTTCCACGTTGACACGTTCATCAACGAGATACCTGCCTTCGGCCAGAACAATCCCGTTACCAACCCGGCTGGTCTGGCGGCTGGCAACGAGATCCGCTTCCCGATTTTGCAGGACGGGGCGAACTTCCGTATCCCCCAACGGACGCGGATGAACCGCTACCAACTGCGCGACACTTTCAGCTGGACGCGCGGGACGCACGCCCTCAAGCTCGGCGCCGAGTGGCAGAATGCCGGCACGGACGTGGTGTTTGACCTGTTCGGAAGCGGAAGCATCTTCCTCACGGAGGACTTTCCGACACAGGACAGGAACCAGGACGGAATGACGGACGACCGCGATATTCCTGTGGGGCCATTTTCTCTGCGCAGTGCGGCACCCACCCGGCCACCCAGTGCCCCCTTCCTTCGCGACACCTATCTGGGTTTCTACGCCCAGGACGACTGGCGCGTGCGTCCGAACCTGACCTTCAACCTCGGCCTGCGCTGGGAATTCGACAACAACGTCCTGGCCGAGGGCGACTTCAGCCGGCCCTGTCCAGAACCGCTCACCACCACGCCGACGGTGCCTTGCAAATGGATTCGGAACGTGCTGGGCCCGCACGACTCACCGGGCTACAAGAATTTCGGTCCGCGCGTTGGCTTTGCTTGGGATCCTTTCAGGAAGGGCAAGACTGTAGTCCGTGGCGGGTACGGCATTTACTACGACCGGGTTGTGCTGGAGGTGCCAGTCCTGGAGGTGTTGCTGGACGGCCGCATCCTGCCTTTAGAATTAACGGCAGGCTCAACCCTTGATGCCAATGGCAATTTCCTACCAGACCTGGTCACCGATGAAGTAGTTAACCTCGTACAACCGTTTGCCGGGGATTCCACCGTTTTCGGGATAGGAATCAACGTCATCGACAACCAAGCAAGACAACCAATGGTGCAGCAGTTCACCCTCGGCGTTCAGCATGAGATCAGGCCCAACTGGGTGGTCTCCGCAGATGGCATTCACAACTTCGGGCAGCGATTGCTCATTGGCCGCCTGCTGCGCAGCACCACCAGTACCTCGCCCCTTATCTCGTGCCCGAATGGAATCGATCCCTGCACGGTGACCGATCCCCTGACCGGCCGCAGCGATAACATTACCAACATCGAATCTTCCGCCAAGACTTGGTATGACGGGTTGTTGGTCAGTTTCCAGAAGCGGCCTACGCGGCATGGGAGCTGGAGCTACGGCTTCAACGTCAACTACACCCTGTCGAAAACTTTCAATTTCGCCAATGACGACCAGATCCCCTTCAACGGTGCCGAGGACCAGGTCAATCTCGTTTTGGGGGTGAACAACCTCCGCCTGGAGAAGGGGTACGCGCCGACGGATGAGCGGCACAGGTTTGTCTTCTACGGCATTTTTGAAATGCCGTGGCAAATCAGCGTTTCACCCATCTGGACGATGAGCTCCAGCGTACCGATGGACTCGTTTGTACCGGCACTGAACGCGCGCCTTCCGATATTGCCTCGCAATGCCCTGGGGCGCGACATCAAAACGGGAGCTGAATTGAACGCGGCCATTGGCCAATGGCACAGCTTCTTGGGGATTACCTGCCCCGGCGACCCCCGTTGTTTGCCGAACGTAAACGCGAACCTGGAGTTTGGCGACGCTTTCAATTCGTTTGACATGCGCATAACCAAGACCTTTACATTTGCGGAACGGCACAAGGTGCAGTTCATCAGTGAGGTATTCAACCTCTTCAACATCACCAATATTCGCGGTTTCAACAACACAAACTTCTCCGGGTTCAACAACGACATCACCTCTTCTAGTCTTAACCAACCGCTCCGAACTGCTGGAGGGTTCTTCGGGTCGGGCGGGCCGCGGGCATTCCAGTTCGCCGTTCGCTACAGCTTCTAGAACTAGCCGGAGCCCTCATGTAGGGGCGGTCTTCAGACCGCCCCCGACCAGGGCAATAGGGCAAGCTGAAGCATCCCCTACATGTGCGTCGATGTAGCCCGCGATCACTAACCGGCTGCGGTCATCGTGGCCGGGCGGAAGTAGGCTGGGTAGATTCGCGGAAAGTTTTTCCGGCGTTGGTAGGCGCGGGCCAGCTCCAAATAGATGCCGATATCACGGTCGAGGTCGGACTGGGTGCCATCGAAATAGAAATTCCGAATGGGGATGCCGCCGTTCGCCTGGCTGACCACCGGATAGATGGCTTCGCTGACAATCCCGTTCATACAGGTAAACGGGCTGATGTCCACAATGCCGTCGGCTCCCTTGCGAGCAAGATAGATGGCCTTGCCGGTATTCAGGACCATTTCGCCCATCGCTCCCCACTGAGGCAAGTAGGGCTCGGCGTATTTCATCAGCTCGGCCATCGTTTGCGGCTCTTCGTATCCCTGGAAATCTTCCCGGAAGGGCCGCAGCAGGGCGTGTTCATCCGACCGCTGGACGTGCGAGCGAATCTTATTGGCCAGCATGGCGAAGGAAAGCGACCGCCCAACGAGCTTCAAGCGGCGTGCCTCCTCCGAGTTGGTGTACCAAATCCACTCGGCGATGTCGCTCATCCAGCACTCACCGCCGTAGCCTTCGATGCGGCGCACCATGTCGTCATTGGAGAAGTTATTCAGCCGGCAAAAGATCTCGCCCACGATGCCGATGAGGGGCGTATCACGGTTGTAAGCGGCTGGAATCTCCCGGAAGCGGTCGCGGGCGCTGATCAAGCCGCGGACCAGAGCCTCGAGTTGCACTCCCGGCTCGACGGAAGTATTTTCAAGCACTCCGGAGAGGTCGTCGAGGCACGCTTCGTAAACGCGATCGCTCTCGCCGGGGCGCGACTCGTAGGGGCGTGTCTTGAGCAGCAATTTCAAAAGAATGTCGCCGGTCAGCAGGGCGCGCCAGCCGGTGCGGACAAAGGCCCGCGCCACATCGCCCAGGCCGGCGTAGGCGTTGGCGGAGGTGGGCGAAAGAATTTCGACCTCGGCAAATCCCAGGTCACGGACCAATTTTTTCAGATAGGGAGCGTACTGCCCGAAGCGGCAGGGTCCTTCGGCCGTCGGCATGAAAAAGACAGTTTGCCTGGCATCAAAATCCGGCTGCTCGATCACTTTTAGAAAATCTCCAACCGTTACCTTGGCCGGGTAGCATTCATCGCCGCAGGTGAATTTGGCGCCGAGTTCGCGCGTCCGCTCGTCGGAGGGGGGAGTGAGCCGGGCATCGATGCCCAGGGCGCGCAAGGCGGCGCAGAAGACCTGCGTGCTCCCATAAGCCATCGTGGGCACATAAACTTTCTTACCCGCCAGCGGATGGCTCTTGCTGATGCGGGTGGCTAGGCGGTGGCGGCGGCTGCTTTGGCTTTGCGTTGCACGCATCGCAGAATCCCCTTGCTGTCGAGATAGGCTTCGCAACGAGTCAGGAAGCCGGCGTCGTTGCTGTGCCCGTCAAACTGGAGGATCAAATACGGCTTGGCGCAAGCATCAAAGAGAAACGACTTGATGTAGGAGTCAGGACCGCACTTGAAATTGGTGATGAAGATCACGTGCAAGTTCGGGCTTCGCCGGGCCATTTTTCCTGCCGCCAGGATCCGCTGCCCGGAGCTCCAGTACATGTTGTCGTTGACGTCGCTGATGTCTTCGCCTTCGAGCGGCAGGAATTCCATCGGCAGCACGTTGACGCCGTATTGCGCGCGCAGCTTGCGCGGAATGTCGCAGTTGACGCTGCGGTCGTACACGTTGTAGGCGCGGCCGACGAGCAAGATGGCCGGCTCGCCGGTGTTTTCGAGCACCGCCAATGCTTGACGGCCGGCCCGGAGGACATTTTCGCGAAACTCTCCCTGAGCCGCATACCCGGCTTCTACCCCGCGATCGCTCTGCTTGCGGGAAATGCCGAGTCCGCGGCCAAATTCGGCCAGCTCGCGTTTCACCTTCTCTTTGCCGAGCCGGAAGTGCACCGTGGGCACCAGCATGCGGTGGCGCATGGGGGTGAACTGGGAAACCGCGCGCAGCACAAAGGGGAGTGTCTGGTTCCACGGGCACATGTGGGAATCAACTCGTTCGTCGGAGAGTTCGGCATTGAGCGCGTTGGGCAGGAGGATGTAGTCCACGCCCTTGCCGAGCAGCGATTGGACGTGGCCGTGAGCAACCTTGACGGGGAAGCAGGGTTCGGCTACGGCCAGGTCGGCCCCTTCGGTTGAGATCATGCGGTCGGTCGAGTCGGAGACGACAACATCAAAGCCGATCTCCACGAGGTAGCGGAACCAGAAGGGAAATCTATCGAAGAAGTACATGGAACGTGTGATGCCGACCTTCCGTCCGCGCCCCTGCGGCCCGCCGTAGCCCTCTTCCAGCATGCGGTCGCGGTAGGCCATCAAATCTTCGATCACCGGTTGGCGGTCGGTGCGTGCCCGCTTGCGGAACTTGTCCGAGCACTTGTCGCCCCAGTAGCTCTTTTCGCCCTCAATCGTAAATTCTTTCATGTCGCAATAGTTGGAGCAGGCTTTGCAGACAAACTCGCGGGCGGTATAGCCGACCCGGTTCAAATCGTATCCGCGGAACTTGGCCGCCCGGCCGGTGGAGTGGAAGCGTTCCCGGGCGATGAGGGCCATGCCGATGGCGCCGATCACCCCGTTGTGCGGCGGCACAATGATGCGCTTGCCCAGGATCTGCGAGAAGGCGGCGGCCACGGCGTCGTTGTACGCGGTGCCGCCCTGGAAGAAGATGACATTTCCGATCTTTCGTCCGCGCACGATCCGGTTCAGATAGTTGAGCGCGACGGAGTAGGCGAGTCCGGCGCAAAGGTCGCCGACCCGGGCGCCGCGATGCAAAAACGCTGTCAGGTCGCGCTCCATGAAGACGGTGCAACGCTCGCCCAGCCGCGCCGGATTCCTGGATTGGAGGGCCAGCTCGGCGAATTCGCCCTTGATTTGCACGCCGAGCTTCTCTGCCTGCTCTTCGAGGAAGGAGCCGGTCCCGGCGGCGCAGGCTTCGTTCATCGCAAAGTCCACCACGATCCCGTCCTGGATCGAGATGAATTTCGAATCCTGCCCGCCGATTTCGAAAATGGTATCGGCTTGCTCGCCCACCAGCCGTTCGCTGACGTACATGGCGCCGGTCTTGTGGGCGGTAATCTCATCGTTGACGGTATCCGCGCCCACCAGTTCGCCGATCAGCTCGCGTCCTGACCCGGTGGTGCCGGAACCTTGGATGAGGATGCGGTCGCCCAAAAGCTCTTCGATCTCTTTGAGCCCGGCGGAAACCTGCTCGATGGGCCGGCCCTGGGTGCGCAGGTAGATGTCGTGCATCAACTCGCCCGCTTCGTCAATCACCGCCAGATTGGTGCTCACCGATCCGATGTCAATTCCCAGATAGGCCGGAATGGGGGCGTTCCCTTGAGGCAAGCGGTAGGGCTTCACCCGGTCGCGCAGGAGGACAACGTTTCGGAGGGTAAGCGGTTCCGTGCAGGCGAAATCAATTTTCTTCTCGGCCTCATGCTGCTGGAGCTGGTGGATGGTTTTGAAAGAACGCTTGCGCCAGTCGTCTTTTTCGAGTAGCGCCGCGCCGATCGCTCCCAGCCAGGCATGCAGCTCCGGAACAAAAAGCTCGTCTCCGTTCAGTTTGAAGATATCGCGAAAAGCAGCCAGCACTCCCCCGTTCCATGCGACGCCGCCGATGAACATCACCGGCGGCAGGATGTCCTTGCCCTTGACGATGCTGCTGCGGAAGTTGCGCGCCACCGCTTCGCACAGGCCCTTCAAAATCTCGGGAACCGAGTAGCCTTTCTGCTGGGCGTGGATCATATCCGACTTGGCGAAGACCGAGCAGCGGCCGGCAATGCGCGCCGAGCAACCCGCGCCGCAGACAACCTCCCCGATCTCCTCGACGTTGTAAAGCAAGCGCGAGGCCTGTTGGTCGAGAAAGGATCCTGTGCCGGCAGCGCAATCGCCGCTCGTCGAGTAGTCCAGGATTCCCAGGCGCCCGGCTGCGGCCACCTCATCCAGCAGAATGTATTTCGAGCTTCCCCCGCCCATTTCAAAGACGGTGCGCGCCTGCGGGTAATAAACGGGGGTGGCCTTGGCGATGGCTTTGAATTCGTTTTCAAAATAGATGCCGAGAATCTTGGCGATGAGCTGGCTGCCGGAGCCGGTCACCCGGATGCCTTCGATCTTTTCCTCGGGAATCCGGTCGTAGAGTTCGTGGAGGAGATCGAAGGTGGATTGCATGGGGCTGCCCTGGATGCGACGGTAGGACGAGATCAGGATGGGTAGTCCCGCGATTCTCGGGTCAGCAGCCGGCGGCGCCGGACGAAATGTGGGCGAATTCGACCCAGCCGCCTCCAACAGCCGCCGATCTTCCGGGGCTCCAACCGCGGCCAGCTTCAGGCTGATGGCCCCGATATCTATGCCGAGGTTGACGCTCATCTTCGTCCGTCAGCGCGGGCGCAAAAATGACAACTTGTGCTGCCCGACGCTCTCGGCTGTGCAAATTGCCACAGCAGTGCTGAAAATCCCGGCTCCAGGACTTTGTGCTCGCTTGAAACCGATCTGCCGGTTGCAATCCCTCACTTGCGACGGCCCTATAGGAATCAATAATTTACCATATTTCCCCGGGTTTAAAGAAAGGCCCTTCCTAGACGGCCGCGCCCGCTGGCGCGATGACTCCGGCAAAGGGCTATGGCTTGCACGCAGCAATCAGCCAGCCAACCCGCGCGTTGACGCGCCGATTTGCGCTGGGCTAGAATCAGGAGGCTCGCCCGAATTCGGGCTCGCCGGCCCTGAGGTCCTTCCATACCGCGCCACGGCGGGGGTTCCGAGGTTCCACTAGATGGCGAAATACAGAATCGCAATTCTGCCCGGGGATGGCGTGGGCAGAGACGTCATGCAAGCGGCCAGGATCGTCCTGGACGCTTTTCGCCTTGACGCCGAATACCGGACAGGCGAGATCGGTTGGGAATGCTGGTGCAAGGAAGGCAATGCGTTGCCCGACCGCACCGTCGAATTTCTCCGAGGCACCGATGTCTGCCTCTTTGGCGCCATTACCTCCAAGCCGGCCGAGGAAGCCGAAGCTGAACTCGCTCCTTTACTCAAAGGGAAGGGAATCAAGTATTTTTCGCCCATCGTCCAGCTTCGCCAGATCTTTGACCTCTACACGAATTTGCGGCCCTGCAAAGCCTATCCGGGCAATCCGCTCAACTGGCGCGACACGATTGATTGGGTGGTCTTTCGCGAAAACACCGAAGGGCTCTACTCCGGCATCGAATTCCATCCGGTGCCGCCGGAAATCATGGATGACTTCGTGAAATTCTCGGCCAAGGCGAAGCGCTTCGCCGCCACCGCGCCGGAGGATATGGCGGTGACCGTGCGGCTGATCACCAGGAAGGGCGCGGAGCGCATTGTGCGCGCCGCCTTCAACTACGCTCGCCGGTACAAGCGGAAATCGGTGACGCTGGTCGAAAAGCCGAACGTGCTGCGGGAAACTTCCGGGTTGATGACCCGCGTGGCGCGAAAAGTAGCCGCCGAATTCCCCGAGATTCTTTTCCAGGAAGCGAACATTGACGCCATGTGCATGTGGCTGCTCAAGAACCCGGACAACTACGACGTGATTGTAACGTCGAACATGTTCGGCGATATTCTCTCTGACCTTTGCGCCCAGCTTGTCGGCGGGCTCGGCTTTGCCTCGAGCGGCAACATCGGTGATCGCTACGCGGTGTTCGAGCCCACTCACGGCTCGGCGCCAAAATATGCCGGCCAATATAAGGTCAACCCGATGGCCATGCTCCTCACCGTCAGGCTCATGCTCGATTGGCTCAATGAATCGGCCATGGCCAGGAAGCTCGAAGAGGCGATTGCCGCCGTTTTGCGCGAGGGCAAGGCTCGCACCTACGATATGGGGGGAACGAACACGACGCTCGAGGTGGCGGAGGCGGTAGCGCGGAAATTTTGACCTGAGCATTCGGTAGGGACTCGCCCATGAGATTGGTGGAAGCACTCGGAAAAGAACTGTTCAAGCGCGTTGGCCTGGCCGTCCCGAGGGGCAGGCGGGCGCGAACGCCGGATGAGGCCGCTGCCGCCGCGGAAGCCTTGGGCGGTACGGTCGTCATCAAGGCGCAAATTCTTGCTCCCGGCCGCGGCAAGAAGGGCGGCATTGTTTTTGCCGATTCGCCGGCCAAAGCGCGGGAAGCAGCCGCCTGTCTCTTGGGCAAAGCGTTTGGCCTCGAAACCGTGTGCGAAGTGTTGGTCGAGGAAAAGCTGAGCATCGCCCGCGAGCTTTACGCCGCGGTCATGATCGATCCCCATCGGCAGGATATTCTCTTCCTTGCCTCCACTTGCGGCGGCGGTGACATTGAAGAAGTGTTTCGAAGCTCGCCCGAAGAAGTCGTCCGCTCGAACCACTCGCCGCTGGAGCCGTTTCTTCCCTTTCAGGGGAGAAAGCTCGCCCGCGCCATGGGCCTCGAAGGCGCCGCGGTCACCAAGGTGGGGCAGGCGCTTTTTGCTCTGTACAAGGCTTTTCGACAATATGAGGCGCGGCTGCTTGAGATCAATCCGCTCGTCCTCACGGAAAAGGGTGACGTGGTCGCGGCCGATGCTATCGTCCAGATTGACGAGGATGCTGCCTTCCGCCTGCCCGTTTTGAAAGAGCTGGGCATCGAGATGGAAGAGGAGCGACCGCGGCCGCCGACGCCGCGCGAGCTGGCCGCGCAGCAGATTGACAAGAGAGATTACCGCGGCGTCGTCCACTATCAGGATTTGTATGAGGACGGCACCGTGGGCGTGGTCTCCGTCGGTTCCGGCTTCAGCCTGACGCTGCTCGATATTCTTTCCGAGTACGGCCTCAAGCCAGCCGATTTTTGCGATTGCTCCGGCTCTCCGCCGGCCGCAAAAGTGTATGAAGCGGTGAAGCTCACGCTCGGCATTCCGGACATCAAGGGGTTTCTCTTCCTGAGCGGCGTGGTGACGCAGGACCTCACCGTCACGGCGGAAGGAATCGTCAAGGCATTCGCGGAATTGAAACCGGCGATCCCTTTTGTGGTGCGGCTCGCCGGCAACCGCGACCGAGAAGCGCTCGCTATCCTGAAAGCCGGCGGCGTGGTCGAATCGTTTCCCCGCGAGACGTTCGTGGAAGAGTGCGTGGAGCGCCTGAAGGCTTTGATGGAAGCGCCGGTCCCTGCTCGGGGTTCTTGATGGTTTGAGCTCGGGACCGTATGCCGACCCGCCGTGAACGCCGGGCTTGGCCGGCTGATCGCTCTGCTACCATGGCCATTTTGGTCAACGAAAAAACGAAAGCTATCATTCAAGGCATCACCGGCGAGTCCGGGATCCGCTTTGTCACCCGCATGCAGGAATTCGGCTCGCCGCCCGTCGCCGGCGTCACGCCCGGCAAAGGGGGACAGGACGTCCAGGGCGTGCCCGTTTATGACACCGTCGCGGAGCTTGTCCGAGATCACCGGGTGGATTGGTCCTCGATCAACGTCCCGGCGGCTTTCGTGAAAGACGCTGTCTATGAAGCCATCGACGCCGGCATCAAGAACGTTTTCATTTATGCCGAACGCGTGCCAATTCATGACGAAATGGAGATGATGGCCTATGCTGAGAGACTCGGCGTGACGATTGTCGGCCCGAACACGCCCGGAATCGTCAGCCCGGGAAAGTTCCGCCTGGGCGGCCTTGGCGGCGCGCGCGATTATGTGAGTGAAATTTTTACGCCCGGTCCGGTGGGTTTGGTCTCGCGCAGCGGCGGCATGACCTCGACCATCGCCTACTATCTTTCGCGCTCCGGTCTCGGCCAGACAACCGGCTTTGGCTGCGGCGGCGACGCCATTATCGGCACGCCCTTCAAAAAGGCGCTCAAGCTTTTTGAGAAAGACCCGGAGACGAAAGCCATGGTGATGTTCGGCGAAATCGGGACGAGCTACGAGGAAGAAGCCGCCCAGTTCATCAAGTCCGGCGGATGCACCAAGCCGGTGGTTGCGTTTGTGGCCGGCAAGAACGCGCTCCCGGGCTTTCGCTTTGGTCATGCCGGGGCGCTGGTGATGAAAGGCCGCGGCACGTACGAGGGGAAGATCGCCGCGCTGGCTGCTGCCGGAGTCCGCATCGCATACACACTGCGGGATATTCCCCGAATGGTCAAAGAAGCGCTCGAGATGCCGCAATAGCATTGCCTTTTGGATGCTGCTGAACAGCGCCATTTGGGGGATGATTCCTCTTTTCTAATTTCTATTTTCCATTTTCCTGCTCGAAGGAGCTACCAATGTCCGAACAACACCACTGGAAAACGGGTATGTCGCACGTCGAACCGAACAAAATCCTGATTCGCGGCTATCCGGTGCAGCAGGTGATGGGAAAACTGAGCTTTGCCGGCGCCGTCTATCTTCTCTGGACGGGGAACGTGCCCACGGCCGAGGTGGAAAAGCTTTTGAACGCGATGATGATCGGTTCGATGGACCACGGCGCTTCGCCGCCCTCGGTGCTTGCCGGACGCACGGTGGCTTCGACCGGCGCGCCGCTCAACGCCGCCATCGCCGCCGGCGTGCTTGCCTTCAACAAGTATCACGGCGCGGCGGTGGGCGATTCGATGGCCATGATCCGCGCGGTGGTCGAGCGCCACGAGAAGACGGGGAAATCGCTCGATGAGGTCGCCGGCGAATACCTGGAGGAACTCAAAGCCCGCAACGAGCGCGCCCCCGGCCTCGGCCACCGCTTCCACACGGAAGATCCGCGCACGAAAACACTTTTTGCGCTGGCTCGCCAGTGTCCCATCCAGGAAATTTATATCGAGGCGATGGAAGCGCTCCGGCGGGCGCTCGAAAAGCAAGTGAAGCGGCCTATGCCGATCAACATTGACGGCACCATGGCCGCTTGCCTGTGCGAGATTGGATTTCCGGTTGAGCTGGGCAATCCGCTTTTTATCATCTCGCGCGTCGTTGGCGTCACCATTCAAGCCTGGGAAGAACAGCAGCGGGAAAAGCCTATGCGCCAGATCCACCCCGGGGATTTTGAATACGACGGCCCACCGGAAAGAAACCTGCCGTAGGGTTCGATGTAGCGCCGGTCTCCAGACCGGCACATAGGTTTTGTCCGAGCAGGAAATGCCCGCCTGGAGGCGTGCGCTACGTGTAGCTTGCCAACACGGAACCGCCCTAGAACTTCTCCAGGTCTTTCAACGCATCCAAGCCGTGCTTTTTGAGGTAGGGGATGATCCCGCCTTCTTCGTAGAGCCGGACCATCATGCCGGGAATGCTGCCACTGATCGTTGTTCCTTTGGTTTTATTGCGGATGACCTGGCCTTTGATGTCAAGTTCGAGCTGGTCGTTTTCCTCGATACCGGTTGTATCGGCGATGACCAGCATCAAGCCCAGGTTGATCGAGTTGCGGTAAAAAATCCGGGCAAACGATTTGGCGACAACGGCGGTGATGCCGCGGGCGCGCAGAGCCATGGCGGCGGTTTCGCGCGAGCTGCCGCAGCCGAAGTTCTCTCCCGCCAAGATGAAATCTCCCGCCTTGGCGTTCTTGCAGAAGTCAGGCCGGTACTCGATGAAGGCGACCTTGGCCAGCTCGTTCACATCGGTCGTGATGTTGTAGCGCCCCGGGGTAATCAAGTCCGTGTTGATGTTGTCAGCGAAAAGCCAGTTCATGAAAGCATCTCCTCATTAGTACCCGAAAAGCGAAACTCAGCACCTAAAACTCGAAAACCGAAAATCGAAAATCGGAAAAATCGAAAAACGAAAACCGAAACTCGAAACTCGGCACTCACCACCCGGCACCCGGAACGTTGCTACAGGAATTCCCTGGGATCGGTAATGGTTCCGGTCAATGCCGTGGCGGCTGCTGTTGCCGGGCTGGCCAGATAGATCTTTGCCTTGGGCGAGCCCATGCGGCCTTCAAAGTTGCGGTTCGAGGTGGAAACGCAGACTTCGTTGTCGTAGAGCACCCCGCCGTGGCGCCCCAGACAAGGGCCGCAGCCAGGGGTCGTAATCATCGCGCCCATCTGGTTGAAGAACGTCAGGAGCCCGCGGTCGAGCGCCTGTTGCCAGACTTTCCGCGACGCCGGAGTGATGATGGCGCGAAGGTTCGGCTTGAGCTTTCGCCCGCGCCAAATCTGGGCGGTGATTTCCAGGTCTTCAATGCGGCAGTTGGTGCAGGAGCCGATGAAGACCTGGTTCACCTTCACCTTTTGGGCCTGGATTTCGCTCACCGGATAGACATTGTCAATGTCCGGCGGGCAAGCGATCTGCGGCGTCAGGTTGTTGACGCTGTATTTCTCGACGCGCTCGTATTTGGCATCGGGGTCGCTGCGGAGGAATTCGAACTCATAGTCGCGGTCATTTTCTTTGAGGTAAGCCTTCGTGTGCGCGTCGGGAGCGACGATCGCGGTCTTGGCGCCCATCTCGGCCGACATATTGGTCAGCGTCAGCCGGGAGGGGATGTTGAATCCCTCGACCACTTCTCCGGCGTATTCGAGCACGCGATAGTTGCCGCCGTCGGGGCCCATGTCTTTGGCCACCATCAGCACCACATCTTTGGCGTAGCAGCCGTGCGGCAGTCTGCCGGTGATTTCAATGCGGATGGTGGCCGGGACGCGGAACCAGCTCTTGCCGGTGGCCATGGCAATGGCGGCGTCGGTGGAGCCGACGCCGATGGTCAACGCGCCGATGCCGCCGCCGGTCGGCGAGTGCGAATCGGCGCCGAGCACCAGCTCGCCTGGCCGGGTGAAGCGCTCGGACATGATCTGGTGGCAGACGCCGTCGTAGAGAATCGGGATCCCTTGCTCTTCGGCAAACTTGGTGATCTCGGACTGGAGCTTGGCCATCTGCACGTTCGGGGCGGGAAAGGCGTGGTCAAACGGCAGGACAATCCTGGTCGGGTCCCAGACCTTCTTGGCGATCTGATAGAAAGGCTCGAGCGCCCAGGCGCAAGTCGTATCGTGCGCCATTACCCGGTCGAGATTCGCCAGGCAAAAATCTCCGGCATGAACTTTCTTGCCGCAGTGGCTTGAAAAAATCTTTTCGGCAATCGTTTGTCCCATGGGGAAGCCTCAATGGAAAAGTTCTTGGTGATGCCCCTTCGGCGCCGAACGCGGCGTCAATCAGTTCATTATAGGGAGCGGTGTGAGCCAGGGTCAAGCAAGCCAGGGCCTTGGGGTGAGCACTGGCATTGTAATGTCAGTTGACTGGTGCTAGCTTGAATGCGTTCATGCAGAGGATCTCTTTCGTCCGATCGTTGACGGTGCTGATCGCCCTGATAGCGAGCGCTTCTTGGTTGTTCGCGGAACAGGGCAGAGAAACGCGGGTAATTCCGATGGGCGTTTACACCAGTGAGGGCCGTTTCATTCCTGGAGTTAAGTCCGAGCGAGTGCGCGTCGAGGGCGTCCCCACCGTTGTGCGAGAGGTGGCACTGGATACCGGCCCTCGCCGGGTTGTCCTGCTGCTTGACTTAAGCGCAAGCATGGGGAGCTCAATCGATTCGGATAGATGGCCACACGCAACGCAGATGGCCAAGGAGTTTCTAGGCGCGTTGCGACCGGATGATTGGGTGGCGTTGCACGTTTTTGCTAAAACACACGAAGCTTTAGTGCCGTTCACTCATGATTTCGACTTGGTGGCCAGCAGGATCGATGCCTTGCCAAGGCCAGGCACGAAAGAGGCGGGACGAGCCCACGGTGGCCTCACGCTGTTGGGCGATGCTCTCGCCAAGATCCTCGCAGCGCGGGACCGAGAGAGCCAATTTGGCGATGCGATTGTCCTCGTTTCCGATGGCGAATACGGGGACGAAGGCAAGATAAGACTCAGCAAACTAAAACACAAGCTTGGCGGTATCGGGTTACGTGTTTTCTTGCTTCGTGTCGCAGCTCCGGATCTGGGGAGATACGGACCTGCTGGCTCCGAGATATTTACCACGATACCGGATTTTGTGCGAGAGACGGGTGGTGTGACTCTTGACGGCTGGCAACCGTTCAGGATACCGTCCGGAGGATTTTTCGCTCAGACGGATCCGCGTTTAATTCGCAGCACTGCCCTAACTGCTTACAGCTTGATTCGCAATCTCTATCGGGTCGAGTTGGAGACAGCAGGCCCAATCACCAAGTCTCGCAAGATCACTTTGAAAGTCGTCGATGAGCAAGGTCGCAAGTTGAAAGATGTGGACTTGATTTATCCCCGCTACCTCGAGCCACAGGTATTGCAACCATAGAGTCTCGCATCGAGATCACATACCGCAAGTCCTCCTGAGGTAGAATCGGTCACAGAGGTGCGGCCATGCGCGTGGGAGTGTTTCAATTTGCGCCGGTTTTTGGAAACGTCGAGCACAACATCGAGAAAGTGGCTCGGGCGCTCTCCCCGATGGAATGGGGCCGAGCCCGCGGGCCGAAATGCGACCTGCTGGTCCTACCGGAACTCTTCAACACCGGCTACGTCTTCATCCGACGGTCGGAAGCGAGGCGACTGGCTGAGCCTGTTCCCTCGGGGAAAACGACTCGGGCATTGATCGCCCTGGCCGAGAAGCATCGCCTGCACATCGTTGCCGGAATTGCCGAGCGAGCCGGTTCGCGCGTTTACAACTCTTCCGTGCTGGTTGGCCCGCGCGGGCATATCGGGACTTATCGGAAGTTGCATCTCTTCTACCGCGAAAAATTCTGGTTTGAGCCGGGCAATCGCGCCCCGGAGGTCTATCGTGTGGGCGGCCCGCCGCGGCGGGACGGGGCGCGTGTGGGAATGATGGTTTGTTTCGACTGGATCTTTCCGGAGGTGGCGCGGAGCCTGGCGCTGGCCGGCGCCGACCTCATCGCCCATCCCTCCGATTTGGTCTTGCCCTATTGTTTTGACGCCATGCGCACGCGCTCGCTTGAGAACCACATCTTCATTGCCACCTGCGACCGCACCGGCCGGGAATCTCGCGGCGGATTTTCCTTGACCTTTCGCGGGATGAGTCAAATCACCGGGACGCGAGGCGAAATCCTGGTCCGGCTTTCTTCCCGAGAAGAAAAATTGGCGGTGGTGAAGATTGATCCCGGCGAAGCCCGCAGCAAGCGCCTCACACCCATGAACGATCTGCTCCGCGACCGGAACCCGAAAGGGTATCGCCTCGCTTAGGCCCGCCGCGAACCGCCCGGCTCATCAATCGCGGCCGGCGGAGCTACACCCGTGCCGGGACAAGCTGGCGGCTCCGGCGCAGACCACGGGCCAGAATGTTTTTCGCCTCTCTCGCGCGCTCCAATCCAACTGCGGAAGCGGATGCAAAACTCGATACCGTCGCGACGCTGTCCGTGTTGGCGAACAGGATGCGGCCAAAAGGCGCGGCTGCCTTCGGCTGAATCTGCGTGTGCACCCTGGGCGCTGAAACAAAAAGGGGATGGCCGCGGCGATAGATGCGCACTTCTTCCATGTCACGCGTGATCCCGGGAAAAATCTCCTCGAACTCGTCCACTACTTTGTCGGCAATCGCGAGCGTGCCGGCGTCGTCCAGGATTACGCCCCGTTGTTTCTCCGCCAAGGGAACATAGACGGTAAAGGCGGTGCGGCGGTTGGGATCGCCTTTGCCGCGATAGATGACCCAATCGGCGACGATGAAATCACAGAATGTTTTTCCCGGCACCCAGGTGTCGTAGGCGGCCTGGTAGGGTGTCTTGCGCAAGCACAGATTGATCACCAGGTAGGGGGCGTAGCGAATCTCCGCCATCGCCTTCTTTTGCGCTTCCGGGAGACCGATGACAATGTGCCTGGCAAAAAATTTCGGCAACGCGACGATCACCACTTTGCCGGCTACCGTCATCGGCGAGCGATTGTTTTCGAGGTAAGAGACCTCGACGTGAGTTCGCCTCGGTTCGATGCGATAGACGGTGGCGTTGCGCTGGATGCGGCCTTTCCCGGCCAGCTCGACGCGGGCTTCGGCAATTTCTGTGGCTGCTCCCAGGCCGCCGGGAAAGCTGTAGCGATCTTCTTCAAACGCCGGTTGCGTTGCCTCCACGCCCACGTAGGCGGAGGTATTTTCGGCATCGCCGCCCCAGTTGGAGGGGCCAAAGGCATCCCAGAATTGTTTGACCTCGGGTGCGTAGGGCTTGAGCAGCTCGGCAAAGCTGAAGGCATCAAGCTTGGCCTTGTTCCGTCGCAAATCAATCTTCCGCATCTCGTTCAGAAACAATCGGAAGCTTTGCTGCACCGATGGCGGATAGGGCAGGCGCTCCAGGCCTGCCCCCCAGAAATCGAGGACTACTTTTCCGTTGATGATGGCGGCATCATGATCGGCAATCGGCGCCAGCGGAAGCTCCAGTTCCGAGGAGTACTTCCCCGCCAAGCCCGCAGGTTTTTCCGTGAAGGCGGCTCCGGTCGAAAAGGAAACGCCTTCCCGGGCTTCCCGGGTGCAGTTGCCGCCGGTGCGAGGTTCCTTTTCCAGCAAAAGGAAATTCACGTCACGCAGGGCATAGGCCGCAGCAAGCCCGCTCGGGCCCCCGCCTACGATGACGACCTCATAGGCGCGCGCCACCTTGGCCGGCAGGGGCGCGCGTTCATCTCGCACCTGGTGGCAAATATCGCTCCGTTCACTGGCGAGTTTGGGCCGCTGCTTTGTCTCTGCCCAGGATTCGAACGGACATACAGAAAAAGTCGTGCTGCCCACGATGACTGTCTTGATAAAAGAGCGCCGGGTGATTTCTGTCATCATCCTCCTCCGTCACATTCCCGCGCAGGCGACCCGCTCATCCGCCTCAGGGGCATACCCGGGCTGCCAGCCCCGACCGGTCGGGGCAAGCCTCTGAGCTCGAGAGGATCCGGCCGGACAGCGCCGGCCTGCGCCAGAGGACCTTTACGTCTCCTTCTGCATCAGGCGATATCCAAGCAAAATGGCCACGGCGGACATCAGAAAGATGATCGTGGAAATGGCGTTCACTTCCGGTGTGATGCCTTGGCGCAGCATGGACCAGACCGCCAGCGGCAAGGTGTTCTCGCGGCCGATGAGAAAGAAGGTAACGGCGATCTCGTCCATGGAAAGAGTAAACACCAGCAAAGCGGCGCCCAGCACCGCCGTGCGTATGTTGGGAAATGTGACATGCCAGAAGGTGCGCCAGGGCGGCGCACCCAGGTCCATGGCTGCCTCTTCCTGTGAGCGATCCATCCGCTTCAAGCGAGCGTAAACCTGAGTCACCACAACCGAGATGAGCGCCGTGCCATGGCCCAGGATGACCGTGGTCAGGGAAAGTCGAATCCCGCCAGCGACAAAAAAATTCAAAAGCGAAACCCCGGTGATGATACCCGGGAGAATCAGCGGCAGCAGAACCACTCGCTCAAACAGCTCTTTTCCGGGGAATTTCAGCCGGTCCACCGCCAGGGCGGCTGGTATGCCGATGACAACGGCGATGACCACCGCGCAACCGGCAACCAGGAAGCTGTGCAGCAGCGATTCGATCAACGGCCGGTCCTGGAACAGCAGCCGGTACCAGTCCAGGGTAAGCCCCCGTAAGGGAAGGCTGGTGGAAAAGCGGTTGAACGAAAAGACCACGATGACCGCGATGGGAAGATAGAGGAAGGCAAAGACCGCCGCAGCGCCGGCCGTGATGCCTGCGGCCCAAACCTTCCGACCTACTCTTCCCCGGGTCATTCGTCCCTCAGGGCGCAAGGCGGGAAGCCCTCGACTATACGTATTTCGTCCGGGCTTCCAGCCGGTTGGCGAGCGTGATGATCGCCAGCACCAGCAGCAACATCACCAGCGAAATGGCGGCGCCGAGCGGCCAGTTGTAAGCCGCGCCGAACAAACTCACCACGATATTGGAAATCATGATTCCCGTCGGTCCACCCACCAGCAACGGCGAAAGGAAATCTCCCAGGCTCAGAACGAAGGCAAACGTGCAGCCAGCCACCACCCCGGGCATGGACAGCGGCAGGACGACACGGGTGAACGTTCGCCACGGCCCGGCGCCGAGGTCTTCAGCCGCTTCGAGCAACGCCGGCGGGATTTGCTCCAGCATCGCATAGACGGGCATGAGGACAAACGGCGTATAGATGTGCGTCAGGGTGATGATCACGGCGACCGGGCTGTAGAGAAACATCGCGATGGGCTGGTCGGTCACCCCGATTCCCACCAGGAAGGCATTCAGCACGCCGCCGGTGCCCAGGATGGTCTTCCAGGCGTAAGCTCGCACCAGGTAGCTGATCCAGAGCGGAATAATGGCCAGCATGTACCACAGTTTCTTGTGCCGCTTCACCTGGAAGGCAAGCCAGTAAGCCACCGGAAAGGCAAGGAGCAAAGAGAGCAGCGTAACGGCAGCGGCAATCGCCGCCGAACGGCCGAGCGTCCGCAGATAGACGGCATTGCGAAACAGATGCAGGTAGTTCTGGAGATTCCAATCCGGCGCGATCGTCTGGGCCGGCGTGAGCTTCCAGAAGCTGCAGGCAAACAACAAGCCGTAGGGAAGGATCAAGAAGAGCAGAACCCATGCGAGCGGCGGAAGAAGGAGAGTGGCATAGGGGCGCCACCCGGAGGCGCGGCCTGTTTCCATAGGATTCTCTAAGCCTCGTCCGTCGCCGGGATCAACACCCCGTCTTCCGGAGCCCAGACGACCCAGCAACGACCGGCGGTGGGGCCGCTTCGGTCGGGCCGGCACGATCGGAAACGCCCCGCGTACCATCTGCTGCGGGCCGGGCATCAACAACTTCGATATCGCGGTGCTCAAGGAGACGAAATTGACCGAGCGGACGGGCCTGCAATTCCGGGCCGAGTTCTTCAACGTCGTCAACCACGCCCAGTTCGTTAACCCCGACGGCAGCATCACCAGCGAGTCGGACTTTGGCCGCGTCAAACGCGTCCGCGATCCGCGCCTGATTCAATTCGCCCTCAAGTTCTTCTTCTAGTGGGGGAGTAGGAGTTCCGCGCCAGGCTCAGCGGGCGAGCAACACGCTGGTCATCAGGCGCCCGAGACGATGCCGGTCCCTTGCGGTGGACAAGCCGGCGTCTAACTAGCACAAAAGCCAGCTCCCGTGAGTGGCAATGGCGTTGGGTGGAAATATGCGCTTGGTGGTGCTTGGGGCGGGCATGATGGGCCGCGCGGTCGTGTACGACCTGGCGCGCAGCCCGGATTTGCGGCGCCTCCTCGTGGTGGACAAAGATCTTCGCCGGGCGCGTGAGGTGGCCCGCCGGTACGGCAGCGGGGTTGCTTTGGTAGCCCGCGCCGACGCTGCCCACCCAAAAGCCTTGGCGCGCCTGCTGCGCGGCTTCGATGTGGTTGTCAATTGCACGCACTATGGTTTCAACCTCTCGGTCATGCAGGCGGCGCTCGAAGCGAAAACCCATTATGTGGACCTCGGCGGGCTGTTCTACACAACCAGGAAGCAGCTTCGATGGCACGGCAAATTTCGCCGGGCGGGACTCCTGGCCATTCTGTGCATGGGCAGCGCCCCGGGCCTGACGAATCTGATGGCCCGCTTGGCCGCCGACCCGTTGGACGAGGTGCACGCCATTCGCATCTATAACGGTGCTCGCGAGACCCGGCCGAGCACCGAACTTCTGCCGGTATCTTTTTCCCTGGATACGATGCTTGACGAGCTGACCTTGAAGCCGGTGATTTTTGCCGGGGGCAAATGGCGCGAGCAGCCAGTGCTCTCCGGCGAGGAAGCGGTGGATTTCCCCTCGCCGGTGGGCCGGCAAACCGTGCGTTTCTCCCTCCATTCCGAGGCGCTCACCCTGCCCATGAATTATCGAAAGAAGGGGTTGCGCGATTGCTTTTTCAAAATCAACTACGACGACGAATTTGTCGCGCGAGTTAGCTTTCTGGCTGGCCTCGGCTTGCTCGGCAAAGAGCCGGTTCGGGTGGGAAGCGCCAGGGTGTCTCCGCGAGCCATGCTGCACAGCTTGGTGGCAAAGCAGCCTGGCCGGAGCGGCGGGCCGGAAGAGGCCGGCGACATGGAGGCTTTGCGCGTTGTGGTCGAGGGCATACGAGCCGGGCGCCGGGAGAGGCGCGTAGTGGAAGCCGTCATCCATGCTTCGCCGGAACAACATTTGAGCGCAGTGGCGCGCGACACGGGATTTCCCGCGGCGGTCGCCGCCCGGATGATCGCCCGAAACGAGATTACCGCCCGGGGTGTTTTCGCGCCGGAGTCCCGACAACTGGGGATGCCGGTCGAACGCTTTTTCGAGGAAATGGCCCTGCGGGGCATCAGCATTACGATGAAAGTGCCCGGGCGCGCTGGTCCGGGCGTCCCGCCCGGCAGCTTGACAGTCGGAAAGACGGCTGGGTAGAGTCGGCACGCCGGTCTTGCTTTCGTCCAGCCCGGGGTCGTGGCGGTGAGCCGGTGAGCTTGGTTCAGCCACCAGATGAATTCCTCCCTGTCGGCAGCGGCGGATCGGTCCGCCGAAGGCTTTGGGCCGCTGGCGGAATCCGGGGGCCAATCTTTTTGGAAACTTCTTAGCGAGGTCCGTCATGGTGTGGCTGGAAAAAGAAATTCAGCGCTACCTGGAGCGCACACCAAAGTCGAAACGGGCGCACCAGGCGGCGATGGAGCATCTCCCCCTTGGCGTTGGCAGTAACTTTCGCGCCTATGAGCCTTATCCGCTCTTTGTGGATTCAGCAGTCGGGGCGCAACTCTGGGACCTGGACGGCAACGAGTACCTGGACCACAACCTTTGCTTCGGCGCCCTCATGGCCGGGCACTCCCACCCGGCAGTGGTCAGAGCCGTCAGCGAACGCATTCAACGCGGCACGATGTTCGGCATGTCAACGGAATTGGATGCAGCGCTCGGCCGCGAGATCAAGGCGCGTTTTCCAGTGGACCAGGTGCGTTTCGCCAATTCCGGCACGGAAGCCACGATGCATTCCATTCGTCTGGCTCGGGGCGTGACCGGCCGCGACAAAATCATCAAGATGGAAGGGGGCTATCACGGCGTGCACGACGCCGTGCTGGTGAGTGTGAAGCCCCCCCGCGAAGCAGCCGGCGACGCGCGCCAACCCACACCGGTAGCCTCGGGTCACGGCATCCCCCAGGCCGCCATGCAGAACACGCTGGTGGCGCCGTTCAACGATCTGGCTGCGGTGGAGCGGCTCTTTCGGGAGCATCGCGCCGAGGTGGCGGCCCTGATCCTTGAACCCATCATGATGAACCTCGGCATCTGCATGCCCGATCCGGGCTACCTCCGTGGTCTTCGCGAACTCACCCAACGTTACGAGGCAATGCTGATTTTCGACGAAGTCAAAACCGGAGTGAAACTGGCGCGCGGCGGGGCTTGCGAATTTTTCGGCATCGAGCCGGACATCGTCGTGCTGGCGAAATCCATCGGCGGCGGCTTCTCTCTGGCCGCCTTTGGCGCACGCAAGCATGTGATGGATGCGATTGCTTCGGGCAAGGTATTTCACGCCGGGACATACAACACCAATCCCGTCGCCATGACGGCGGGCTTGGCGACCTTGCGGGACGTCCTCACGCAGGACGCCCATGACCGCGTGGCAAGACTGAACGAACAATTGCTTGATGGCTACCGTCGCATCGCCGGCCGCGTCGGATTGCACGCCACCATCGAAGGCGCGGGAGCCAACGGCGCCATCCTTTTCCTGCCCCACCCCATTCGGAATTATCGCGATTGGCTCGAAATGGACAAGCCGCTGTGGCAGCACTACTGGTTCGGGATGGTCAATCGGGGCGTCCTGCCGCAACCCTACTGGTGGGACGAACAATGGACCATCTGTGTGGCCCACACCCAAGTGGACATCCAGAAGCATCTGGACGCGTTTGCTGACCTGGCGCCGGCTTTGGCGGAGCACGCCAAGCAGAAGCAAAGCGTGGGCGCAACCTAGCCCTCCTGGCTTCAATACCCCCGGAGCGCCCGGGCGGCCTACTTCATGCCTCGCGGCAGGGAGGCCTTCTTACGGCGGAAGGAAATGCCAAGCCGAAACTGCGGCGCGAGCTGGGTCTCTGGGACCTGGTGCTGCTCAACATCGTCGCCATCACCAATCTGAATTTGGTGCCGGTGGTGGCGGCGGGCGGGTTGGGCACGGCTTCACTCTGGGTGGTGGCGCTCCTTTTCTTTTTTGTGCCGCAGGCGATTGCCGTGACTGAATTTTCGGCGCGCTATCCGGAAGAGGGCGGCATCTACCTGTGGTCCAAAAAACAATTTGGCGATTTTCACGGCTTCCTTTCCGGTTGGTGCTACTGGATCAACAACGTCTGCTACATTCCCACCTTGTTATTCTATCTTGTCGGCATCTCTGTCTATGTGGGAGGAGCGCGCACGCTTAGGCTCGGCGACCAACCGTGGTTTGTCTTCGTCTTCGCGGTTGGCTCGCTCTGGCTGATGATTGCGCTCAACCTGCGCGGGCTGGGCACGGGCAAGTGGGTCCACAACCTGGGCGGCGCGGGGGCATGGATCGTCGCGACCACCTTCATCCTGGTTGGCGGCTGGGCGCTCTTGAGTCACGGCTCGGCAGAGGCAATCACTTGGAAGCAGTTCTTTGTTGGCCGGAGTGATTGGAAATCCTTGTCGGCTTTCGGCACGATTTGTTTTGGGCTGGTCGGACTCGAACTGGCCTCGGTCATGGGCGACGAGATTCGCAACCCGAAGCAAGATGTTCCGCGGGCGGTGGTGGTGGCCGGGGTCGCTTCCGGCGCGCTCTACCTGGCGAGCACAGTCATCCTTCTCATGACCATCCCACACCAGGAAGTGGGCGTGATTCAGGGTGTGCTGCAGGCCATCAGCCGCATGGCCGGCGGCGTTCACCAATCCTGGATGACGCCGGTGCTGGCGCTGATCCTGGCATCCTCGATCGCCGGAACGGCTTCGGCCTGGCTGGTCGGTTCGGCCCGGATTCCGTTTGTGGCGGGACTGGATCGCTACCTGCCGGCTGCCTTTGGCAAAATGCATGAGCGCTGGCAAACGCCTTATGTCGCGCTGGCCGTGCAGGGAATCCTTTCGACGGCCATGGTGGCGCTGAGCTTCAGCCGCGCCGGCGTCAAGGAGGCCTATCTGACGCTGTTGAATGTTGCCGTCATCATTCAACTGGTGCCCTTTCTCTACCTGTATGCCGGGCTGGCCAAGATGGCGTGGCGCTTCGCCGCCGGCGGTGCCGGCGGCTTCTACAAAAGCCGCTGGTTGCTTCTCTCAGCCGGAATCAGCGGGTTTCTGAGCACGGCCGCCGCCATGACACTCGCCCTGATTCCATCGCGCGATATTCAAAATGTCTTTCTCTACGAGTTCAAGACCTTGCTGGGTTGCTTTCTGCTGATTGGCAGCGCGGCAGCGATTTTCCGGTGGCGCACGCGTTCAGCTAGAATCACCGTTGCGGCTCGTGGGGGTGGGTCTGCCAACCCGACCGCTCAAGGAAAACCCCTCGACCCCTTCTCGGAGGAATAAGCCATGAAGCGGCACAGAATGTTCATCAACGGCGAATGGGTGGAAAGCAAGAACGGAAAAGTATTTCCGGTGATAGACCCTTCAAGGCAGGAGGTCATCGCCGAGGTGCCCGACGCGGGCGCGGAGGACGTGGAGCGGGCGGTAGCGGCGGCGCGCGCTGCGTTCGATTCGGGCGTCTGGCCGGGAACCACGGCCCAGGAACGCGGCCGCGTGCTTTTTCGCCTGGCTGACTGGATTCGGAAACATTCCGGCCAACTGGCGGAACTCGAAACGCGCAACAGCGGCAAGCCCATCGTCGAAGCGGAATTCGACATGGCCGATGCCGCCACTTGCTTTGAATACTACGGCGGCCTCGCCACCAAGATTCGGGGCGATGTGCTGCCGGTGCCGGACAATGCCTTGAGCCTGGCCCTGCGCGAGCCGGTTGGCGTCGCCGGACAGATCATTCCCTGGAACTATCCCATGCTGATGGGAGCATGGAAGCTCGCTCCGGCACTGGCTGCCGGCTGCACCTGCGTCATCAAGCCGGCCGAACAAACGCCCCTCACCCTGCTTGCCTTGGCCGAGGGCTTTGCCGAAGCGGGCTTGCCGCCCGGCGCGGTCAACATCCTCACCGGTTTTGGCGAAACGGCCGGCGCGCCGCTCGCGCGCCATCCCGGCGTGGACAAGATCGCCTTCACCGGTTCCGTCGAAACCGGCAAGCTCATCATGAAGGCGGCAGCCGACACCGTGAAGCGCGTCTCGCTCGAGCTCGGCGGCAAATCGCCCAATATTTTCTTTGCCGATTCCGATTTTGAAGCGGCGGTGGACGGGGCGCTCTTTGGCGTCTTCATCAATCAAGGTGAAGTCTGCTCGGCGGGCAGCCGCATCCTGGTGGAGAAGACGATCTACAAGGCGTTCTTGGAGGGGATGGTGGAGAAGACCAAACGCGTCAAGCTGGGTCCGCCGCTCGAGCGAGAAACAAAGATGGGCCCGGTCGTGAACCGGGAGCAGTTTGAACGGGTTCGCAGTTACCAGGAAATCGGCAAGAAGGAGGCCAAGGTGGCGATTGGCGGCGGCCCGGCCACGGGCGCCGGACTCGACAGGGGCTTCTACATTGAGCCGACGATTTTCTACGACGTGGACAATCGCGCCCGTATCGCACGCGAAGAGATCTTTGGCCCGGTGGCCGCGGTGATCCCGTTTGAGAATGAAGCGCAGGCGATCCAGATCGCCAACGACACTCACTATGGCCTCGCTGCCGCCGTCTGGACACGCGATATCTTCAAGGCCATGCGCACCGTGAAGGCGCTTCGCGCCGGCATTGTTTGGGTCAACCACATGCAGCCCACCTACGTGGAAGCGCCCTGGGGCGGCTACAAACAGTCCGGCTTTGGTCGTGAGCTTGGTCCCTGGGGAATGGAGGGGTATCTTGAGGTCAAGCAGGTTTACATAAACTTGAATGAACAGCCGATTGGGTGGTATTGAGCCGGGGAGCGGTGACCCGCCACCCGTGCTTCCCACGCCGACCCATCGGGGGCAATCGTGAGCCGTTGAACGGAACCGCAATGGGTTCAATCCTGATCAAAACCGACATTCCCGGTCCCAAGTCGCTCGAGTGGATGGCCCGGCGACAAGCAGCCGTTCCGCGCGGGCCCTATCACGCCACGCCGATTTTCATCGAACGCGCCGAGGGTGCGGTACTGGAGGATGTGGATGGGAATCGCTATCTCGACTTCGCCGGCGGGATTGGGGTGATGAACGTAGGCCACGCCGCGCCGGCAGTGGTGACGGCGGTGAAAGCGCAAGCCGAGCGGTTTCTCCATGCCTGCTTTAGCGTGACGCCGTACTCGGGCTACGTCCGCCTGGCCGAAAAATTGAACCAGCTCACTCCCGGCGATTTCGCCAAGAAAACGCTCTTCGTCAACAGCGGCGCTGAAGGAGTCGAAAACGCAGTCAAGATTGCTCGCGCCGCCACTGGCCGCCCGGCGATCCTTTGTTTCGAAGATGCCTTTCATGGCCGCACCCTTCTCACGCTCTCCCTGACCAGCAAGATTCATCCTTACAAGGACAGCTTTGGTCCCTTCGCCCCGGAGGTCTATCGCGTCCCTTACGCTTACTGCTACCGCTGCTCCTACAGCCTGGCCTATCCGGAGTGCCATTTGTTTTGCGTGCGGCATCTGGAGGACACCTTCCAACGAGTCGTGCAGGCTGAGCGCGTGGCGGCGGTGGTGGTTGAGCCCATTCTCGGCGAGGGTGGCTTTGTGGTGCCGCCGGCGGAGTACTTTGGCGTGCTCGAGGAAATTTGTCGCAAGCACAACATTTTGATCGTCGCTGACGAAGTGCAGACCGGCTTCGGTCGCACCGGAACGCTTTTTGCATCCGAACAATTCGGTTTTGTTCCCGACCTCCTGGTTTCGGCGAAGTCCATGGCCGGCGGGCTGCCCCTCGCGGCCATTACCGGCCGGGCGCAAATCATGGATCGGCCGGCGGTGGGCGGTCTGGGGGGAACCTTTGGAGGTAATCCGGTCGCGTGCGCGGCGGCGCTGGCAGTGATGGAAATATTCGAGAAGGAGAACCTGCTGGAACGTTCGCGGCAAATCGGCAGGCGGTTCCAGGAGCGGGCCAGCCGATGGGCCAAAGATTATGCGCTCATCGGCGATTGCCGCGGGCTTGGTGCCATGCAGGCGCTTGAGCTGGTCTCCGACCGTGCGAGCCGCCAGCCGGCGAAAGAGGAAACGAGCGCCGTCGCCGAGTATTGTTTCAAGCACGGCCTGATCACCATCACCGCCGGCACTTACGGCAATGTGATCCGGACCCTGATGCCGCTGGTTATCACCGATGAGCAGTTGGAGGAGGGGATGGAGATCCTAGAAGCGGCCATCTCTCAAGTTTCTTCAGCAAAGTCCCCGCGCCAGGCAGCAAGGGAATAGCCGCCTCCCTTCAGATGGCATGGGGCCTGCCGGGCAGGATCACCGCGGGCCCTGGAATCAACAGGACTTTGGCGACTGCCTTCCGGTACTCTTCGAGAGCGAAGGGCTTGGTCAGCGCTTGCACGCTAGCCTGAGAAAGAAATTGCGCGGTCTCATGGTTGACGACGTCTCCGGTGATAAATAGCACCGCTTTCTCTTTGCCTGGCCGGTTTTCCTGCAGCCACTCGTACACGTCGCGGCCGGAAATTCCTCCCGGCATCTTCAGGTCAAGGATGATGAGGTCGAAGGAGTCCGCCGCCAGACGCCCCAGCGCTTCTTTGCCGTCTTTAGCGGTCGAGACCGCCATTTCGAGCTCTTCGAGGATGTGTCGCTGAAGGTCAACCACGCTCTCCTCGTCGTCCACGACGAGGGCGCTGCGGGCTCCCGGTTTTGCCGTCGCGGCCGCGGTGGCGACTTGATGGGCGACGGCTGGCACTGCGGTCACGGGCAAGCGGATGGAGAAAGTGGCCCCGCCGCCTTGGTGGTTGCGGGCGGAGATCTCGCCGCCGTGCTCCTTCACAATCCCGTAACAGATGCTCAGCCCCAGGCCCGTCCCGCGACCGATGTCTTTGGTGGTGTAGAAAGGCTCAAAGACACGCCCGGGCTCGCGCATACCCGGGCCGTCGTCAGCAAAGACAATCTCAATCCACTTCTCCGAACAACGAGTGGAGATGACCAGGTGGCCGTCGCGGCGGAATTCGACGATGGCATCGTAAGCGTTGTTGATGATGTTCAAGAAGACCTGGCTGAGCTGATGCGGATCGCCCAGGGTCAGGGGAAGCTTGGTGTCGCCTCGAAACTCCACCCTCACGTTGCTGACGCGGAGATCATACTCGCGCAGCGCAATGGTCCTTTGAACGAGCTCGTTGACATCCACCGGTTGCCGGCTTGGTTTCTCCTGGCGGGCGAACCGAAGCAAATTGTTCACGATGTTTTGGGTGCGCTTCGCGGAATCGAAAACCTTGGTCAGTTTGCTTTTTGCCGAATGATCCACGCCAGGGTTGCTGAGGAGCATCTCAGAAAACCCCAGTACGGCAGTGAGCGGATTGTTCAGTTCGTGGGCGATCCCGGATACTAGTTGGCCGACGGCTGCCATGCGCTCGGACTGCAGGAGATGTTGCTGGGCAGCCTGCAGCTCGGCATAAGCCTTCTCCAGGTTGTGCGCTTTCTGATTGAGTTCATCCTGAAGCTTTCTGGTGAGGGATACGTCCCGGCTCATGCCGTGGCAGCCGAGGAATTGCCCCTGCGCGTCCAGGATGGGGCTGGCATTCCAACTCATATGCCGGACCGTTCCATCTTTGCAAAGGATGCGGTTCTCGTAGCTTCGAATGCTCTTGCCGTTTTCGACCTGCCGGTGGATCTCCACGGCAGCGGGCCTGTCCTCGGGGTGGATGAACTCGGTGAAGTGCCTGCCCAGCATTTCTCGCTTGGAATAACCGAATAGCTGCTGGCAGACATCGTTGACAAACTCCCATTCACCCCGTGCGCTCGTGCGATAGACGAGGTCGTGCGATGCTTCCACCAAGAACTTGTACTTCGATTCCGAGCGCGTCAAGGCGCCGAACAACCGGCGATTCTCTCGCTGCACCAGCCCATGGCGCATGGCGGCTAAGGTGGTGACCACCAAAACAGTAATGAGAGTCAGGTCCGTGCGAAAGGCGCGCAAGGCCGGCGGATGGCTGGAGTAGTGCCGCACGAGCAGATCGGTGGCGGGAATGAGCAAGATGCTAAGCCAGGTGAAAAGCTGACCCAGGCCGGAGTAGGTGACCTTGCCCAGGGAAAGCTTGCGTGGTTCTGCTTCCTTGATCAGCTCGGGATGCTGCAAGAAGTGAAAGGCGGCGAAGCAAAAGAAAAAATAGGGAGGAATCAAGCCCAGCTCGTACACGCTGCCGGTGCGGTAGCGGTGCAGGTCAATCGCCCGGTTGGCGAGGGCAGCGCCGACCAGGTGCCACGCTCCCCCGACGGCCAGCAACGAATAAACACGCCTCCACAGATAAGAGCTTTTCCAGGCCAAGAACGCAAAAGCCAGCACCAGCGTCAGGTTCTCAATGTCGTAAACCTTGTTCCAATTCGAACTGTAAGAAGGGGAGTTCTGCGTGACGATCTCAAAGCTGATCACCGAATAAAGGTAAACAAAAATCACCGCCACAAAGACCAGCGAGAAGTCGATCGCATTGCGATACACGTCCAGGAGGTTGCGTTTGCGCTGCGGGTTCCACAAGGCCGCGCCCAGGAAAAACAAGGAGTGGAGAAAAACCGGGGTCTCCTGCATCGGCCAGGGGTTCGGCAGGGGCCGATGCAAAATGACTTCCCAGACAAACCAGTACAGCATTCCCACAAGATAGAGCCACAGGCCAATCGTCAGGAAGAGCCAGAAGACGCGCGGACTTCCCTCCCGGCGCCAGGCGGCTGCCGCGCAAAAGATTCCTGCCAGGAGCACCGGGACGAGGTGGCTGATGTTGCCAAGCACCGTCACCAGGTTGGGGCGGTGGGAAAGAACCAGAAAGGCTGCGAGATGGAACAGAACAAATAGACCGGCAAAGAGGCCGAACAGTTTTTCCGCTCGGGTCAGATTTGTCCCTGCCAAAGTGGACTCACTTTCCAAATTGCTCTCTCAGGGGCAGCATTCCTATGGGACTAAAAAGCGCCGACAGCGAGCAATAGTACTTGTGTACTTGGCAGCACTAGGGACAGTCGCCCGTCCTGGGCTACTTCCGCGGGGTGGGCTTACATGCGTCGCAGGGGCAGATTTCTCGCAGATAATCGAAGCTGTAGATGCCGGTGTCGTGGCCGTCGTTCCATACGAATTGAATGGCGTACTGCCCGACGTGTTCCACGCTGCGCGGTTTCGGGGTTTCTCGGTAAAGAGGGAGAGCCACGCCGCTGCTGCCGTGGGAAGGCTTTGAGCCACAGGCTGCGCAAGGACAGGCATCGCGAAGATAGGGAAAGGGATAGAGACTCTGGTGGCCGTCCAACCAGGCGATTTCGAGGCCTTTGCCCGTGGAAGCGTGAACCTTGATGCCGGTGGGGGTATTTAGAGCTGTCTTTGTCATTCTTTAGCGTGGCGACGGAGCCGATCCCGAAGCTTCCCGAGGGTGGCAGCGCCCTCGCCGACAATCCATGTTCGCAAGTTTGCCGACCGGAAGCAACCGCGGCGCCGCTCGGCGCCTTCTCGCCCGGGCTCCGCCGAAGGCGGGACTAGATGGGATCGCGGTGCACGATCCTTCCGCCGACGATCGTGAGCAGGACCTTCGTTTCACGGATCTTGAGTGGAGAAATTTCAAACGGGTTCTGGGAGAGGACGATGATGTCGGCAAGTTTGCCGGGTCGGAGGCTGCCTTTGCGTCGGTCTTCGAATTCGGCATAGGCGGCGTCGAGGGTGTAGGCGCGGATGGCCTGCGGCAGTGTCACCCGCTGCGCGCCCACCCAGCCGCCGGCAGGTTGGCCGTCATCGGTTTGGCGTGTCACAGCGTTTTGTAATCCAATCCAGGGGCTGAGTGAAACGACCGGCCAATCGCTGCCGAATGTCAGCCTCGCGCCGTGCCGGCGAATGTCGTTCCAGGCGAACGAATAGGGCAGCCGCTCGTGGCCGACGTTCCTCGCCCAGATCTCAACCAGGTTCGACTCCGGATAACAGTGATAAGGTTGGAAACTGGCGATGACGCCCAACCCGGCAAAGCGCGGGATGTCCACCGGAGAAATACTCTCAATATGCTCGATGCGAAATCGCCGGTCGCGCGGGCCGTTCGCCTTGAGCGCATTTTCATAAGCATCGAGCGCCATGCGAATGCCGCCGTCGCCGATGGCATGGAGCATCACCTGGAAACCACGTCTGTCTAGCTCGGCTACCAGGCGATCGATCTCCTTCTGCGTGAAATTGGGCTTGCCGTTGAGCTTCGGGTCGTCGGCGTACGGCTCCAGCATGGCGGCGGTATGCGATTCGATCACCCCGTCCATGAAGCCCTTGATGACGCCGGCGCGGACCCAGGGGCTGCGATAAAGTTTTCGCGCTTTTTCAAAATCGGCGATCTCTTTCTCGGTTGTGGTGGGCGCCAGATTCATGGCCATGTAGATCCGCAGGGTCAGTTCGCCGCGGCTGCGCAATGCTTCGAAGAGCGCCAGGTCATTCAGGCCGCCATCGGCGTTGACCACGCTGGTCAGGCCGGAGCGGGCGGCGAGCTTCAGGCCTTTGCGCAGGGCCGCGAGTGCTTCGGCATGGGTTGGCTTCGGGAGAAGTTTGGTGACCAGGTCACCGGCAGTTTCTTTCAAGGCCCCGGTCGGCTCACCTGTCGCCGGATCCTTTACGATCATGCCGCCGGGTGGATCGGGAGTGTCCCGGGTGATATGGGCGGCGGCGAGCGCCCGGCTGTTTGCCCAGTTGGTATGGCCATCGTAGGCCTCGAGGATCGCCGGCCGGTCGGAGACCCACTCATCGAGCTGGCGCTTGTCCGGCAAGCCGCCCGGGGCGAAGCTCGTGTAGAGCCAGCCGCGGCCCACGATCCATTTCTTCTGGGGGTGGGCGGCGGCATACTCCCGCACCCGCTGCTTCATCTCTTCGATCGCATAAGCGCCGTCCAGGTTCACCTGCTCAAGAGCCAGACTGCCGCCGCGGAAATGGAGGTGGCTGTCAATCATCCCCGGCATGGCGAACCGGCCGCGCAGGTCGATGGTTTTTGTTCTCGGCCCGCGGAAGTGGTTCAGCTCCGCCTCGCTTCCGACCGCCAGAATCTTCTCACCGCGAATGGCCACGGCATCCGCCCACGGCTGTCCTTCTTCTACGGTATAAATCCTTCCGTGAGTCAAGATCAGGTCAGCGTGAACGGGAGGCTTCGCTGCCTTTTGAACAGACGATTTTTCCCCAGCCGAAACGAAAGTGACCGGCACGAAAAGGAGAATAACCAGGAGCGTGCGCAGCGCAAGGATCATGAGGCCTCCCCGGGCAAGATCATTTCCGAATCGAACCACCAAACATACAATAACCCGGCGGGAGAAGCATAGGCTTTCGCCACGCCGGGATGCCGGCGGCCGATTCGAGCGCCCGCATCGGCCATGCTCGTGCCGTTGCTATTTACGGGAGCCGGGCTGCGACCGATAAAAGTGCAACACCGGAGCCTTGCTTCGGGTTCACCGTCCGGGAGCTTTCGAGGGCTCCCGGCGGGAAAGTGGAGTTACGAGAGTCTTGCCACCCAGCGAGCAATTATGACGTAGCTGCCGTCAGCCGGATGCTTCAGAAGCAGCCCAAAAACGCGCAGGCGAATGGGGTTTGTGCCGGAGAGGTCTTGCAAGCCGGCTAGGCCGCGGAACCAAGTCATGTTATCGGTCCAGACCTTCACCGGGCCGTTGATGATGCACCCTCCCAAGCTGTTGCACACCATCTGGAAGGAACCGACGTTGCCGCCGATGATGCGCGTGCTGCCGATGACCCAGTTACCCGTGAGCGCCTGTGGCAGGAGTGTCACACGCCGCGCGGTGAGTGGTTGCTGGCTCAGTTGGCCGCCGATGACCACGCGCTGGCCGGGCAACATGCTGGAGCGATTGAAGAGGAGCGAGGAAAGCGCCAGCCGCTTGCGGAAGATGTGGAACCACGTGTTACCGTCCACATTGAACGTGCCGACGTCACCAACGGAGATCCCCGGGACGTCCGGCAATTCGAAGCGGACAAGCAAGTTGATCTGATCCGCTGGGCCGCTGGTTGGCACCAGACCGGTAATCAAGCCACCGGCGACAAAGCGATCCTCGGCGATGACCTTGACGAACTCGGCCCGGAGGGTGCCGTCGTCATTGAACGTGCCTTCCACTTCCACGATCATGCCGACCGCCAACTTGGTGATGTCGAGAGCGCCTTCATCATCCCACACGGTGTTGGCGTCGGTCTTGATCGTCAGGCTGCGGCCGCGCGGAGTCTGAATGACAAAAGTGCCGGCAGCAATGTCAATCGAAGTGATGCCACCGCGGACTTCGTCCACGCGGCCGTCCTCATCGCGCGGGCGCACCGCGCGGATGGCGAGCGTTGGGTTGACGGAGCCGGTCAACTGCCCGGCAGCGTCCATCACCAGCGAGTCAGCCACCCGGAAGTCCACTCGCAAACCAACGATGCCGTTCTCGGGAACCGTCAAAACCGGCCGGAGGGGAACAGGAACGAGCGAGGTCGTCAAGGTTCCGTTCAGGGTTTTCACTGCGGGTGGGTCGGTCGAGGTGTCGAGATAACCGATGACCGGGCTCGCAAGCCCGATGGTTGCCGCATCGTAGTTGCCAGCCGGCACGGCACTCAGGTCGAGCAAGTTCTGAATGCCTTCCAGCCGGGCAAACTCGATCTGTGTCGGAGAGGTAAGCACCGAAACCGGCGTTCCGCCGCCTTCCGGTGTCAAGGTCAGACTGGTGACGGTGATCTTGAAGGAAAGGACGCAGGAAAGCGGCGCGTCGGTGGTCAGGATATAAACTTGCCCGCGGGCTTGACCGGGCGGGGGATTCGGCTCGGTATTGCCGCTGCAACTCAAGCCAGCCGCGGTGAGGGCCAGCACCAAGAGAATGCCGAACGTACGCAATTTGGAACTTGTCATGGGCTTTGTGCCTCCCGGAAAACTTGGACCGCGAAAAAATTCTCGCTCTGCCCGGTGCAGGCAGATTCGCAGTCGCCTCTGCCTTCCACCATCGGGCTGCTTCGCATGGTACGGGTAGCGGAAGCTCCGTTTCCGCTGAGGATTCGACCGACACATCTTCAAACCCCAACGGGTGAAAAAGGTTGCGCGGAAGAAAGGGTCGTCCAGCGATTCCTCGGCGGGACGATAACTCCTTTTCCCTCAAATCATTAACGGGTGAGGAAACTGGCCGGATGCGGTGGGTTACCTCAGGGTGTATCCCTCCAAGTCCTCGGGCACCTCGGCTATGCCCCTTCGCAGTCGGGTCTGAGGAGTTTGTGTGAAAACGCTTCCCGGCGAGCGGCATCGTCAGGGCACGTCCCGAAGCTTCGGGATTAGTCGTGCCGAAAAGTCGGCAAAAGAAGGGCGGCTTTAGCCGCTGAGGGTTTGCAGGAATTACCACAGGGGTAAGAACCCCTGAAAGTAGCCCCCTGTTACGGCGTGCTTCCCGCTGTGCACCCCTGTACTTGATCCGTGGCTACGGAGGCCGCATCCCCTATGGCGTCAGGAATGGGGGCGGGATCTCCGGCGCGTATTCGAGAGGGTTTCCTCGGAGTGGGTACCTTAAGACGTTGCCAACTCATTTAAGCGCGTGGCACAGCCGAGCGGACAGTTCTCCACGCCTAGCGGGTCGATGACGTTCACCGGATCGTTGAGGACGTAGGCGTAGCGATTTTGTGACTGAGGGTCATCCGGGGCTGCCCGGCAGCGGATCGACGCTCATCCAGCGGCCCTGAGAGGGGTCATACTGCCGGAACCAGGTGTGGTAGAAACTCGACTCCGTGTCCCATTCCATCCCGGCAAAGCGGTAGTTGGTCGGAATCCCGCAGGGGCTTCCAGGCTGAATCTCTCCAAACGGCTCGTAATCGCACGTGCCACTGGAGTTGCCATTGGCATCCGTGCACAACCGTGTCGAGCCCAGATGATCAGGATGGATGTAGGTCGCCGTCGAAGCAGTGCTGCCTGTTTGTTTCGCTATGCGCTGGTTGCCAAAGAAGATATAGTCCGTCCAGGTTGTCCCTTGCTTTTCGGAAATGACCACGGCTCCGCTGTAGAAATAGTCCGTCGTCGTCCCGCTGACGGTTTTCTTCGTCCTCCGCCCCATGGTGTCCACTGGATAGCTGATCGAAGCCCCCACCGCCGTCATGAAGTTCTCCGGATTGTAAGTGTAGCTCGTGCCAGGCCCGTTGGCGGTCAGATTGCCCGAGCCATTCGCCGAACCATTGTCGTACACGAAGCCGGAGCTCGTCACCCGGTTGTTGGCGGTGTTGAAGCTGAACTAACCGTGGCAGGCGCAAACAGCCCCGATGTTTCACCCGGTCAGCGTCTGCGAAAGCACTCGTTCTAGAGCTTCGAGACCACTTGGGCTTCTGTACGTTGCGGACCAAATTGTTTTGTTGGCCTTCGTCACGAGCCCCGCTGACACATCGTTCTGAGGCCGGATGGTATGTCGCGTTAATGGACTCGGTATTCGGGTTCCTTCTTGTTGTAGGAGATGTAATATACTCGTTCTTGTTCGTCGAAACTCAAGATTACACCAAGGGAACGATACTCCACTTCCACCCAATCGCCGCGGGCGTCTTCCACAAGCCGACCGTATTCGCTCACCTCTCCTAACTCGGGCTCATCGGTAGCATAAAATCGCCTGTAGCAGTAATCGGGACCATACATGGATAGGGCTTTTTCGAGAGGCCACGGTTCGAGTGGCTCCAAAGTCACATATTCCACTACGTACGCGTCGCAACTCACGCCGAAACTGACGCGCCCCTGGAACCAGGGTAGCTTTGAGTACTCGACTACTGCGAATTTTCTTTCCGGAGAATCGCACTCACTCACAGAATCCCCACGCCCAAAAGCCCTTTCCACGTCACCCCGGGTGGATTCGCCAACGATGATAGCCCCGTACTGGGGCTTCCTCCACGGGTCTTCTAGCGAACAGTAAGGCGCATGAAACTCCGTAACCAGCTTGCGAACTAGGGTCGGCTCTCGCAAGCCAAAGTCGCGCTCTTCTACAATTCCTGTCTTGCGGTTGATCACGAAAGTAACATCCGCTTGGTACTCCTCCCGCATCGGATAGACCATGTACCAGACCCTTTGCTGCCGCTTTCTCCGCGGTTCGTCAATCAGGTATGCCCTTCCAAAAACTTTTTCCACGTCCTTCCACGTGGACTTTCCGACCACAATCTGGGCCGCCTTCCCTGTAACCACATCCTTTTCCTGGGGTGCGTGTCCCGCCGAATAGACCAACAACAACGCACACAAAGGAAGAACTAACAGGGGCGTGAAGATTCGAAATGGGAACCCCTTCATCTCCCTACCTCCCAGGGGGCTAGCTGCGTGTACCTCGTCATCGAAACGACTAACACTGTCCGCAAACCCGTT
>Ga0209109_10000107_pt1 | contig 35606 bp, 31 predicted proteins | sample Rifsed10ft2_FD_184004 | JGI IMG/M metagenome (GOLD analysis project Ga0209109, IMG submission 184004) | Soil microbial communities from Rifle, Colorado, USA - sediment 10ft 2 (version 2) | ecosystem: Environmental > Terrestrial > Deep subsurface > Rock core/Sediment | place: Rifle, Colorado... | reverse complement strand
CTGGTCGCGGGGCTCGGCGGAATCGCGGGGCTCGCCGTGGCCGCCGGCGCGGCACAAGTTCTGCCAAGCCTGCCGCTGCCGACGCCGACCGGCGTTGGCTTAGACGTGCGCTTCGACCACCGCGTCGTCGTGTTCGGCATGCTCGCGGCGCTTGCGACGGGACTCCTTTTCGGCCTGATTCCCGCGCTTCGCGCCGGCAAGACGGACGTCGTGACCGCGCTTCGCGACGAGGGCCATGGGCATTCGGCCGGCAGCCGAATCTCGCTGCTGCGCAAATGTCTCGTCGCCGCGCAGGTCGCGCTGTCGGTCGTGCTCGTCGTCGCCGCCGGCCTCATGGCGCGGAGCCTCGCGAACGCGGAGCGCGTGGATCTCGGCGTGGACGCCGAACGGATTGCGATCGTCGGCACGATCCCGCAGCAAGGTGGCGTCGCCGAGGAGGAACTCGGTGCCGTGTCCGCGGCGATCCTCGCGCGCATCGCGGCGCTGCCGGGTGTCGAGCGCGCGGCATTGACGACGCGACTGCCGGTGCAGCCCGGAGGCACGTCGACGACGGTCGTCGAAGGCTACACGCCGGCCGCGGGAACGGGATCCGTGGAGTTGCCGCTCGCGGGAGTGAGCCGGCAATACTTTGCGACGATGGGCATTCCGCTCGTCGCCGGGCGAACCTTCTCCGCCATTGACCATCCCGAATCACCGGACGTGGTCGTCCTGAACGAGACGGCGGCGCGGCTCTACTTCGGCGGAAACGCCGTCGGGCGGAGGATCCGCCCGCAGGCCGACCCCGACGCGTGGCGCGAGATCATCGGCGTCGTCGCAGACGTCAAGGTCAGCGACGTGACCGAGCCGCCGACGCCGATGTTCTACTTCTCGGCCGAGCAAGTTCCCTTGAGCGGGTTCACCGTCGTCGCGCGGACCTCGGGTGACCCGGCCGCGCTCACGCCAGCGCTCCGAGCCGCGCTGCGCGAGGTGCGGCCCTCGCTACCCGTGACGCGGCAGGGCTCGCTCGAGGCGCACGTGGGCGCGGGGCTGGCCGCGGCGCGGACGGGCGTCGCGCTCATGAGTGGTTTCTCTTTGCTCGCGTTGCTGCTCGCGGGCTTGGGCATCTATGCAGCGGTTTCATTTAGCGTGGAGCGGCGCACACAAGAAATCGGAGTGCGCATGGCGCTCGGGGCGACGCATACGCGCTTGACGCGCATGGTCGTCGGCGAATCGGTCACCGTCGTGGCGCTCGGCGTGGCCGCCGGATTGGGCCTCGCGGCACTCGTGGCGCGCGGATTGGGCGGCGTGGGCGTGTTGTTCGGCGTCGAGCCCGTGGATGCGGCGACATTTCTTGGCGCGGCGGCGCTGCTCCTCTTGGCGGCCGCCGCGGCCGCGTTCCTGCCGGCCCACCGCGCGGCGCGGGCGAATCCCATGGAGGCGCTCCGGAGGCAGTGAGCTCCGGCGTCATCGCACGCAAGCTCGAGCTCGGTCTCGCGCCCATCATTCGTCGTGAGCGCTTCCGTCAGGCGCGGCTTGCGCCGGCACGGCCGCCGCGCGCGCAACGTATAATCGGCGCACGGTTTGCGTACCGGTGCCCGCATGCGAATGACACGCGACGAATTCATGCCTTGGCCGCACAAGGCGATCACGCTGCTCGGCATGTCGGGCGTCGGCAAGACCACGCTCGCCGACAAGCTGCCGAAATCGAAGTGGTTTCACTACTCGGGCGACTACCGCATCGGCACGAAGTATCTGGCCGAGCCGATCCTCGACAACATCAAGCGCCAAGCGATGCAGATCGATTTCCTGCGCGACCTTTTGCGCAGCGATTCGATCTACATCGCGAGCAACATCACGTTTCACAATCTCGAGCCGGTGGCGACGTTTCTCGGCAAGATCGGCCGCGCCGATCTCGGCGGGCTCGACGTCGCGGAGTTCAAGAAGAGACAAAGGCTGCACCGCGAAGCCGAGATCGGCGCCATGCGCGACGTCGGCACGTTCATCGAGAAGGCGCAGACCATCTACGGTTATGACCATTTCATCAACGACGCGGGCGGCAGCATCGTCGAGCTCGACGACGAAACCACGCTCGCCACGCTCGCCGAGCACACTTTAATTCTGTACCTATGCCCCGATGCCGCGCTCGAGCGTGCGCTCGTGCAGCGTGCGAACGACGATCCCAAGCCCCTCTACTATCAAGAGCCGTTCCTCGATGCCAAGCTCGAGGAGTATCTCGAGAAGACGGGAGTGAAGAGTCCGACGCAAATCGTTCCCGACGAGTTCGTGCGGTGGATCTTTCCCGCGCTCGTTGCGCATCGGCGGCCGAAGTACGAGGCCCTGGCAAGCAATTATGGCTACACCGTCGATGCGAGACGCACGGAAGCCGTGAAGAACGAGCAGGACTTTCTCGATCTCGTTGCGAGCGTGCTCGACTGACGCCCCGGCGGCGCGGCCGCTTCAGTACGTCGCCGCGATCCCCCACGCCCAGGCGCCGGCCACCGACGCCCACGCGATCAGGCCTGCCGTGAGCTGGACGCGCGCGGCCGACGATATCACCACGCGCGCCGCGACGAGGCCGAGAGCAAGCCCCGTCAGGAAGCCCATGAGGTGCGCGCCGAGGTCGGTGTTCTCGCCGGCCGTGCCCGTGTAGGCGAGAAGCGCCAATCCCGCGATAAGCGGCGCCACGCGACTGCGAAACGAGCTCCCCCGCGGCAAGCCTCTGCGCCACGTGTACGCCGTCAGGAGGCCCAGCGCACCGAACACGGCCGTCGACGCGCCGATCGAGCGGTGATCGGCGCCGGATAGCCAGCCGTTCAAGACATTGCCCACGGCTCCCGTCGTCAAGATCGCCATCCAGCCGACGCCGCCGCCGAGGTAGCGTGCGACGAAGTATGTAAACAACGCACCGAACGTCAGGTTGGCGAGCAAGTGATCGGGCTCCACATGCAGGGTCAACGCGGTCATTGCCCGCCACCACTGGCCCGAGAGCATGCGCTCGGCATCCATGATTCCGACCGCCAACCAATCGATCCCGAAGGCGAGGCGTTGCACGCATGCGGCGATGATGAGCAATACGGCGATGAACGATGCAACACCGAACCAGCCGGACCCCAGTGTCTCGGGCGGCGGAAGCGGGCGAAGCGCGTCTACATTCTCGCGGCGATAGGACTTGAGCTCGCGCGCCGCATGCTCGGCATCCTGCACGCGCACGCGCAGCAACCAGTGCCCGCCGTCGTGCTCCTGGAGAGAGGCGATGCCGCGCGCTTCGAGCACGAGCGCAAGCTCGGCGCAGGCGCGTTGCTCGCGGCTCTCGCCGACGACGACCCAAGACTCGAATTCCGACTGCACTGAGCTAGTGGCCTGCAACGCGCGCGTGGGTCTATAGTGTGCTGGCAGTGAGACGAATCGAGCAATCAGAGCTTCGCAAATGAGCGCATTGCGTTGTTACCGCTGCGGAGAGTCCTTGGCGGAGTTGTCGCTGCCGTTGCGGCGGCTCGATGAGTGCCCCAAGTGCCGCGTGCACCTGCACGTGTGCCGCATGTGCGTGAACTACGCTCCGCGCCTCCCAACCCAGTGCAAAGAGCAAGATGCACCGGAAGTGCGCGACAAAACGAATGCGAACTTCTGCGACTATTTCAAGCCGAGCGCGGCGGCCTTCGACCCGGCGGGCAGCGCTGCCGAGGCTCGCGCCCGGAGCGAGCTCGATGCATTGTTCGGCAAGCCCGCAGGTGCACCTTCCGGCGGCGCGGCGGCGCCCGAGCAACCGGACAAGGTTTTGGAGGACGCGCGTGCGCTCTTCAAGAATTGACCGTTTGACCGTGAGTCGACGGCTGGTGCTCGTCATCGTCTGCCTCGGGCTCGCGGCCTGCGCGAGCCAACGGCAGCGCACGGATTGGAGCGAGCCGTTGTCGAGCGAGCCGTATCAGCAGGATACGGTGCTGCGTGAAGCGGAGGCGTTTTTCGGCCGCGGCGCTCAAGGCCTCGCGGACGTCTTGAACCGCGTGTTTCGCGATCGCGGCCCTCCCACGGGCTACATCAAGGGCGAGGAAGGCGGCGGCGCCGTCGGCGTGGGGCTGCGCTATGGTCACGGCACGCTGTACATGCAGAACGGCGAGTCCGCCGAGATCTATTGGCGCGGGCCCTCCGTCGGCATCGACGTCGGCGGCAGCGCCGCCAAAACGTTCATACTCGTGTACGACCTGCCGACGATCAACGCGCTGTTCGATCGCTATGGCGGCGTGGAGGGAAGTCTATTCTACGTGGGCGGCGTCGGCGTCAATTACAACCGTAAAGACGACACCGTGCTCGCTCCCGTGCGTTTCGGCGTGGGTTGGCGCCAAGGCGTCAACATCGGCTACCTGCATTTGTCGCCCGAGCGTTCGTGGATTCCGTTCTAGCGGCTAGCTCTTGCCTTGGTTCTGTCCCGCTTTGCGCCGGGCTTCGCTCAAGGGGCGGCGCATATCGATCGCAATCGTGTGCTCGGGCTGGGCGACGTCGGTCGATTCCAACTGCAACGCTGCCACATCGGTAGCCGAAAGCGTCGGCAGCTCGGCCGAAGTCGCCGCCGCGTTACGGCCTCGCAGCGCCTGATACTTCTTCTTCCATTGTTCGCTCGTCCGCTTGAGCTCGGCAATCGTTTCTACGTGCTTGTTGATGGAAGCTTCGAGGTTCAGCACGATTTCGCGTTTCTCCTCGAGCCGGCTCTCGAGCGTTGACACGCGGTCCGCGTCGGCGCGCAGGCTCTTGATGAGCGTCTTGCGTGCGTCGAGCTCCGCGCGTACCGCTTCGAGCTCGGCGGCCCCCTCACTACTGTGATCGTCGGCGTTCTCACGCAAGGTCTCGAGCTCGGCATCGAGCTCCGCAAGCTGCTTCTCGGCCTGGCGCCGCTCCTTTTGCAGAGCGCCGATCTCTTGATCTTTGGCTTTGCTTTCGGCTTTTAGCCGCTCGACACTTTCCGCATCGCGGCGCAGCGCTCGAATCAGCTCTTGCTTGCTCTCGACCTCCGACGCGAGTCGCTCGACGTCGAGGTCTTTGGCGCGCACCTCATTCCGCAACTCCGCGGCCGTGGCAGCTTCGGCACGTAGCGTTTCCATGAGCTCCGCTTGACCGCTGACTCGGTCTTCGAGCGTCTTCAAGTCCCGGCCGTAGTTCTCGTAGCTCGCCGTCTGCTCGGCAAGCTTCTTGCGCGTCTCGTCGAGCTCGCGCAACAGCATGGACATCTCGGCGCCCCAATCCGCGAGCAAGCTCGTCAAACGCTCGCGCAACACATCCGTGCTTGTTTCTTGACGTGCCATACTGAAAACTTAGCCAGTTAACACAATGAGCGCTAAGGTGCCGGGTTTGGCAGCCGAATTCGGTGACTTGGGTCACATCCCGGCGAAAGTCGGGGCGCACCGTCCGACGAGAGGCGGATACGGGCGGATCAGCGGAAGCGTTGGTTGGTCGCCGCGAGCGCCGCGGCGCCGGGACAGAGCTTGTCGTACTCGACCGCGTTCAGGGGTACGCTCGTCGTCCCGTTCACTGCATGCAGGTCGGGCTCTCCTTCGTGCACGTATAGGAGTCCCGTGACGAACTCGCCCTCGCGTTGGTGGGCGCGGACGTAGTCGATCGCGGCGCCGCGGTTGTGCATGTTGTAGCTATCGCTGACCTTGCGGAGCAACAAACGACTGCCGTCATGAAGCTCCACGGGCATGACCTCGCCGCGGTTGTATGCGACCGTGATCTCCTCCGTGGGCGGCACGAAATCCGCGTGCACGACCGGATGAAAGTGCTCCCGCGCGTAGGCATAGCTCTTGGTCGAAGCTTCGTGATCGTTGAAGGTCACGCATGGAGAGAGCACATCGAGCAACGCAAAACCGCGATGGCGAATGCCGGCCTTGATGAGCGGCACGAGTTGCTCTTTGTCACCGGAAAAGCTGCGCGCGACGAACGTGCCGCCGAGCGCCATTGCGAGCTGCACGGCGTCGATCGGCGGCTGGCGATTGACCTCGCCGCGCTTGGCACGCGTTCCGATATCGGCAGATGCGGAAAACTGGCCCTTGGTGAGCCCGTAAACACCATTATTCTCGATGATGTACAGCATGTCGAGGTTGCGTCGCACGGCATGCGCAAACTGTCCGAGGCCTATGGAAAGCGAATCGCCGTCGCCGGATACGCCGATCAAGTGGAGCTCGCGGTTGGCGGCCGACGCTCCGGTCGCGATCGACGGCATGCGTCCGTGCACGGCGTTGAATCCGTGCGACGAGCCTAAGAAGTAGGCCGGCGTTTTCGACGAGCAGCCGATGCCGCTCATCTTTGCGACGCGGTGCGGCGGAATCGACAGCTCGAATACCGCCTGAATGATCGCCGTGGTCACCGAGTCATGGCCGCATCCCGCACACAACGTCGACATGCCGCCTTCGTAATCGCGGATCGTCAAACCCAGCGCGTTGCGCCGCAGGCCCTCGTGAACGATCTTCGGCTTGGCGATGGAAGTCATGCGGCCGCCTCTTGCGCCGTCGCGGCGCGCACTGCGTCGATGACGCACCGGCAATCCATCGGCAGCCCGCCGTAGCTTAGGATCGAATGCATTTGGCGTTTCGGATAGTCGAGCTCGAGGGCGAGCAGGCTCTTGAGCTGCGCATCCCGATTCTGCTCGACGACGAAGATTCGCTCGTGTTGCTCGAGGAATCGCTGCACCTTCTTCGTGAACGGGAACGCGCGAATGCGGCAGTAGTTGACCTGGATTCCGTCCCTCGCCAAGCGATCGATTGCCTCGTTGATTGCGGGATCACAACTGCCGACGGAGACGATTCCCCACTTGGCGGGCTTGCGCGCGCGGCGCACGATGGGTTCGGGGACGAGCCGTTTCGCGGTCTCCCATTTCTTCAGCAAGCGATCCACGACTTGCTGGTATTCGACGGCGTCCTCCGTGTAGCTGCCGTATTGGTCATGCCCGGAGCCGCGGACGAAATAAGCGCCCCTCGGGTGGACACCGGGCAGAGTGCGGTACGGGATACCGTCGCCATCCCTGTCGACGTACCGATGGTAGGCCGGCATATCCTCGAGAGTGCTCGCGTCGAGCACTTTGCCGTAGTCCGGCCGGTAAGCGGGGTCCCACTGGAAATCTTTGCACATCCAGTCGTTCATGCCGATGTCGAGATCGGACAACACCAAGACCGGCGTCTGCAAGCGATCGGCCAAGTCGAATGCTGCGACCGACAGCTCGAAACATTCGCCGGGGTCGGCGGGGAACAGCAAAACGTGCCGCGTGTCGCCGTGCGAGGCGTGTGCCGCGGCAAGGATATCCGCCTGCTGAGTGCGCGTCGGCATGCCCGTCGATGGACCGACCCGTTGAATGTCGAACACGACGGCCGGCAATTCCGCGAAATACGCGAAACCGAGAAACTCGTTCATCAACGACAGGCCCGGCCCACTCGTGGGCGTGAACGCGCGTGCCCCGTTCCATGTGGCTCCGAGCACGATTCCGATCGCCGCAAGCTCGTCCTCGGCTTGAACGACGCAATAGTTGCGCTCGCCCGTGTCTGGGTCTTTGCGAAGACGCTCACAGAATGCCTTGAACGCATCCATGACCGATGTCGACGGCGTGATCGGATACCAAGCCCCGATCGTCGCGCCCGCATACACGCAGCCCAGCGCTGCCGCGGTATTGCCGTCGATCATGATGTGTCCCGATGTTCGATTCATGGCTTTGATGCGCGTCTCGAGGGGGCATTCGAAGTTCTCGAGCGCGTAGCTCATGCCGAGATCGATCGCCTGCATATTGGCATCGATGAGCGATGCCTTGCTCGCGAACATCTCTCGCACGAGCTCGTCGATGACTGTGCGGTCGATATCGAGCAACGCCGTGAGCGCGCCGACATAGGCCATGTTCTTCATGAGGATGCGCGTGCGAGCCTTGGCGAAATGCTCGTTGCACATGCGCGCGAGCGGGATGCCGATAATGCGGATGTCGGCGCGCGACAAGAGGCGGTCGCGCGGCCACGTCGAGTCGTAGATCAACGTGCCGCCGGCGCTCACCTCGCGCATGTCTTGCTCGTAGGTGCGTGCATTCATCGCGACCATGACGTCTACCGCGCCGGAACGGGCGAGATATCCGTCCTTGCTGACTCTGACTTCGTACCAAGTCGGCAGGCCCTGAATATTCGACGGGAAAAAATTCTTGCCGGTCACGGGCACGCCCATGCGGAAAATCGCCTTCATGAGCAGCGAGTTCGCGCTCGCGGAGCCCGTACCGTTGACGTTCGCAAGCTTCAGAACGAAGTCGTTTACCCTGCTTTTCGCGCTTTTTGCCACTGCTCGTCGTTTCGCTCCGCCTCGTCGATTGCATACGGGATCCGCACGGTGGACTTCTGCATGTCCCACGCTCCCGTAGGACACCGCTCCGCGCAAAGGCCGCAATGCACGCATATATTCTCGTCCTTGACCATGACGCGCCGCGTTTGTTTCAGCTCCTCCGACACATACAAGGGCTGCGAATCTTCGCGCCGCGGCGTCTTGAGGCGCGCCTCGATGCTCGCTTGATCCCCGTTCGCCGTAATGGTGAGGCAATCGACGGGGCATATGTCTATGCACGCGTCACACTCGATGCACAAAGGTGCGAAGAACACCGTTTGCAAATCGCAATTCAAACAACGCTCGACTTCGGTCACGACTTGCTCCGCTGTGAAACCGAGCTCGACTTCGATGTTGAGCTTCTTGAACCGGCTCTTGAGATCGACATGCGGCATGATGCGCCGCACCGAAGGATCGTAGGCGTTGCTGTAGCTCCACTCGTGTATGCCCATCTTCGCGCTCGTGAGCGTGACGCCGCGCGGCAACCGGTCCGTGATTGGCGTGCCCGTGCAGTGCTTGTGTATCGAGATCGCCGACTGATGCGCGTGTTCGACGGCCCAGATGATGTTCTTCGGCCCGAACGCCGCGTCTCCGCCGAAGAACACGCCCGGCCGCGTCGCAGCGAACGTCACGGGGTCGACGACCGGTACGTTCCACTTGTCGAACTCGATACCGAGATCGCGCTCGATCCAGGGGAAGGCGTTCTCTTGTCCGATGGCGAGCACCACGTCGTCGCATGGGAAAAACACTTCCTCGACGACGCGACTATTCAATATCTCGCCGGCGTCGCCGAGGTCGTACTCGATGCGCTCGAATCGCATGCCGACGAGCTTGCCGTTCTCGACGACAAATTCCCGCGGCGCATGATTGACCACGATCTCGACACGCTCCTCCTCGGCGTCGTCGAGCTCCCATTGGGACGCTTTGAAGTACGCGCGCGGCTTGCGCGCCATGACCTTGACGTCTTTGGCGCCGAGGCGCAATGAGCTGCGGCAGCAATCCATCGCCGTATTGCCGACGCCGATGATGAGAACTCGCTCGCCGATGCTGTCGACATGCCCGAAGGCGACGGACCCGAGCCACTCGATGCCGATGTGAATCCGATCGCTGGCATCGCGTCCGGGAATACGCAGATCCTTGCCCTTGGGCGCGCCGCTGCCGATGAACACTGCATCGAAATCTTGTTCGAGAAGCTCACGCAGGCTGTCGACGGGCGTCGACAATCGTAAGTCCACGCCCATATCGGTGATGTACGCGATCTCCTCGTCGAGAACCTCGGCGGGGAGTCTGAATGCCGGTATGTTGCTCCGCATGAGGCCGCCCGGCTTATCCATTGCTTCGAACATAACGCACTCATAGCCGAGCGGCATGAGATCGTTGGCGACGGCGAGCGAAGCGCAACCTGCGCCGACGAGCGCAACGCGCTTGCCGTTTTTCCGGCGTGGCACGGAGGGTAGCCGCGACCGAACATCGTCGCGGTTGTCCGCCGCCACCCGTTTCAGTCGGCAGATTGCAACCGGCTTTGCCTCGACCCGCCCGCGTCGGCATGCCGGCTCGCAAGGGCGATCGCACACGCGACCCAGTATGGCCGGAAATACGTTGGATTCGCGGTTCAACAGATACGCGTCCGTGAATCTGCCTTGCGCGATCAGACGAATGTACTCGGGCACATCCGTGTGCGCGGGGCAAGCCCACTGGCAATCGACTACGCGATGGTAAAATTCGGTGCCTTCTGTCTGCGTGGGGTCCATGGGTTGCGCGGCGTGGTCGCGCGCTCGATTACGCTCAGTCTACGCGCCAGGCGCTGCTCGATCTTTGAGCTTGGTCTCGGGGGAGATTATCCTTGAGATCATGGCCGGGCGACATAGTGAACCTTTCTGGTCTCGGCGGGAACAACTCAGCGGTGTGATCGCATTCGAAGCTGGCGCGCCATTATAGACTTCGGCCACTCGGCGACAAGCGGCGTACGATCTAAATTTGGATAGAATGATTCGCGATGCCTCGGCTCCGTGAAATGCTCTTTTTTTGGCTGCGGACCCGTTCCGGGCTGCGTGGCCTAGTGCGCACCCTTTGGGTCTTCGGAGCGGTCGCGGTCTGTGCGGCGGGTGCGCATGCCCAGGATCCGGCGGAAGACTCTCCGCCCGTCGAAAGTGAATTGGAAACGGATGCGCCGGCGCCCGAGATCGCCGCCGATCAACGCATCGTCACGCGCTTCGAGGCCGAGATCGAGATGCGGCGCTTGACCGCCGAGCAGCGCTACGCCGAAGCGGAAGAGATCGGCATGCAGCTCATCCCGCTGACCGAGGCCGAGTTCGGTCCGAATAGCTTGGAAGCGGCTCGAGCACACATGACTTTGGCTGCGGTGCAAAACGAGCTCGAAGAGTATCCGGCGGCCGAAGCGAGCTACTTGCACGCGTTGAGCATTTACCGCGACGCCGAGGGATCGTTCGCACGCGTGCTGATAGAGCCCCTATTGGGCCTCGGCGACAACTACCACGACAGCGGCCAGTACTCGAATGCAGTCTCCGCGTATAACGAAGCCCGTACGGTGAGTCGGCGCGTCGAGGGCCTGCTCAATGAGAACCAAATCGTCATGCTCGATCGAATGACGGCATCGTTCGAGCGCCTCGATCAACACGAAGAGGCGCACGAGCGGCAGCTCGAGGCGCTCATGCTCGTGGAGCGCAACCACGAGCCCGCGGACCCGGAAATGCTCGAGGCGGTCTACAAATACGCGGCGTGGCTGCGCAGCGTGAATCGATATCCCGAGGAGCGCGAGCAGTATTTCCGGGCGGAGCGCATCATCCGGGAGCACTTCGGCGAGGACAACCTGTTGCTCGTGCGACCGCTGCGCGAGCGCGCGATCAGCTTCCGCGTACAGGGAAACGCCGCGCCGCAGGGCATCGGCGGTCTGCGCGATGCGCTCGCTCTGATCGAAGCGCAGCCTGAGCCGGACTCTTTGATGCTCGCGGAAGTTCTGCGCGACATCGGCGACTGGGACGTTGCGTTCGGACGCGTCGGCACGGACGGCGCAGACTACCTGCGCTCATGGCGCGCGCTCGGGGACGTGCCCAACGGCAGAGAGCTGCGCCAGGTTTGGTACGAAAGTAACGTGGTCGCGTTCAACGCGCCGTGGAACCGTCGCGGCTTGAGCAATGACCCGGAGGCCCCGCGCGGTCACGTATTGGTGCGCTTCGATGTCGACCAGTACGGCCGCAGTCACAACGTCGCGGTCGTGAGCTCCGATCCCCCGGGCCTCAAGGATGACGCCATTGCTCGCTACATCCGCGAATCGCGTTTTCGTCCGAGAATCCTAGACGGTCAGGTGGTTTATACGTCCAACAAGGCGCTCGACGTCATCTTTCGGTACACTCCCGATGAAGAGGAACAACAACAGGATTGACTTTCGGCCGGCGACGATTTGGAGAATAGGTCTGTGCATCGTCTGCGCGGCGACCATCGACTTGCGCGCGCAGCAACAGCTCGAGCCGGAGAACGCGCCGCTCGATGAGATCGCGGTGTTGCGGTCGGCGCGCGACAATTTGGTAGCGGCGCAAGATTTCGTCGGGGCGCGCGGACCGGCCGAGCGCGTAATCTCCTCGCTCGAGGAAACACCCGAAGGACCGCTGGCCAACGACATCCTGCATCTTGCGCGTATCCAGGCGGAGCTTAAGGAATTCGACGCAGCCGAAACCACTTTTCTGCGCGCGATCGAAATGCTCGAGACGAGCGGCGGCGAGTATTCGACTGCGTTGATAGCGCCGTACCACGCGCTCGGCCGGACGTACATCAACAGTCGCAGATTTCCCGAAGCGGTTGCGGTGCTCGAGCAGGCCCAGCACATCAGCCAACGCAGCGCGGGCCTCTTCAACGTCGAGCAGTCCGACATCATCGACGACATGACCATGGCGCATCTTGGCGTCGGCAACACCATGGAAGCGCGCAGCTTGCAGCTGCAACGGCTCGACAACGCCGTGCGCCGGTTCGGCGTTGACGATCCGCGCGTCATCCCTTTCCACAACCATCTCGGCGATTACTACGACCGATCGCGACTACGTCTGAGTGCGCGAGAGCAATACGCCAAGGTTCTGTCGATCCAGGAGCAGGTATCGGGTGCCGACGATCCGAGCTTGCTCCCGACGGTGCGCAAGATCATGCAGATCGACTTATTGCTCGGCCGCAGCGAGGAAACCAGAGCGCGCCTCGACGAGCTGCTCGCGAATGCCGAGGTCGACGCGACGGAGCGCGCATTATCGCTGGCCGTGCTCGGCGACTGGGCCATCGTGCAAGAAGATCCGGCGCTGGCACGTCAATACTATTTGGACGCCTATCTCGAGTTGGAAAGACAAGATTCTACTCAAGCCGAGGAACTGTTTGCCAAGCCCACGATGATCGATTTCATCCCGCCGTTGAGTCCCGTCGATCGCGGCACACGATCACGCCGCCCCTATGCGTGGGGTTCCATCGTGCTCGAGTTCGACGTTTCTGCCGACGGGCGTGCCTCGCAAGTGCGCACGGTGTCGGCCAATCCGCCGGATCTGCTCGATACGGCCTACAGCCGCAGAATCCGCGAAGCGCATTTCCGGCCCAAGCTAGTAGGCGGTGAGCCCGCGGCGACGTCGGACGTGCAACTGACGCACTATGTCCGCCTCTACGTTCGCAACGATGATGACGAAGACAAAGAGGAAGAAGAGAAAGCGGAGAGCGCGGAACCGGAAGCGGCGCCCGAACGCGAAGAAGAGTAGAGGGGCTCGCTGCCGCGGCAGCGAGCCCGCTCACGACCTGTATGCTTCAGCCGCGCGCCGCACGGCGACGTGAGCGCGTGTCGAGCCGGCGATCTACGCGGTGCCCGCGCCGATCGAGGCGTTGGTCGACACGGTTGCCGCGCCGATCCAAACGTCCGTCGATGCGATCGCCCCGGCGGTCCAGGCGTCGGGCCGCGCGATCGTGGTCGGTGTCCGCGGCTCGATCCGAGGCCCGGTCGAGTCGGCCATCGATGCGATCACCGCGCCGATCGAGTCCGTTCTCGACACGGTCGCCGCGCCGATCGAGGCGTTCCTCGATGCGGTCGCCGCGATCATCCGCGCGTGCCGCTGCGGCGGGTTCATCCGCTGCAACCGCTTGCACGCTCAAGCATAAGGCCAATCCCAATGTCACTATTCCTCGGTTCACGGCGCCCTCCTTGTCGGCGTTGATCGGAAACTCGCTGACAACAACGCACCGACCCGGAGGCCGTTGACCGGCTGAAGCTTATGTCAAGCATGCGAGACGACCGCGTGCCACGATGGTTGGAGCCGCGGGGCCACAGTCTGTATTTTTCTCAAGGCCGAAGCCGCAAGAGTCCCGATGGGCTTTGGTTGGCGCGCGTCTTATGGCAATTTGGTCCCCACGGAACCCCCATGACCGCCAATCGCTTATTGATCATCGATGACGACGTCCGCCTGACGGAGATGCTTAAAGAGTATTTGGCCTCGGAGGGAATCGAGTTGAGCTCCGCATCGTCCGGCGCCATCGGGCTCCGCGACGCGCAGCGCAACGACTACGACTTGATCATTCTCGACGTGATGTTGCCCGGCCTGTCGGGCTTCGAGCTGCTGCGGCAGCTGCGTGATTCCGGCTCGCGCACGCCCGTGCTCATGCTCACGGCGCGCGGCGACGACGTCGACCGCATCGTGGGTCTCGAAATGGGCGCGGACGACTATCTGCCGAAGCCCTTCAATCCCCGCGAGCTCGCCGCGCGCATCAAAGCGATACTTCGCAGGACGGCCGACGAGGTCGTGGACGACGTCACCGACCTCGAGGTCGGTCCGCTGCGCGCGCACCTGCCCCGCCGTGAAGTCTCGTTGCACGGACAACCGCTCAGGCTTACGAATGCCGAGTTCGTCGTGCTCGTGACGCTCATGCGCGCGCCGGGGCAGACCGTGTCGCGCGAGTCATTGACACGCGCCGCACTGGGGCGGCAGTTGCTGCCCGACGATCGCAGTCTCGATACGCACATCAGCAATCTGCGCAAGAAAGTCAGCGACGGCTCGGAACGCGCCCCAGAGATCCGCAGCATCCGCGGCAGCGGTTACGTGCTCGTGCCGCCGGAAAGCGCGCCGTGAACCTGTTCTGGAAAATATTCATCACTTTCGGCGTCGCGATGACGCTGACGCTCGTCGGCGCCGTGTTCGTGAGCTTTAGCCTCGCCGGCCTCGCGTTCGACCAGACCAACATCGAGAATCGGGAAGTCATCATCGAGCGCGCGGCGGCGGAGCTCGCGCAAGGCGGCGAGGACGGGCTGCGGACATGGCTCGCACGCAATCCAAGCCCGACGCCCGGCATCGTGCTCCTGATTCTCGACCCCGAGGGGGAAGACCTCCTCGGCCGCCCGTTGCCGCAGCGATTCGAACAGTTGCTCCGCTCGCGCTCGTTCCGCCCGCATAGTGCGCCCTCGAACTTCCGCCCGCCCCAATTCACCTCCAATCTCGTCGCCCCCGATGGCAGCGAGTATCGACTGTTGTTCGACCGCACTCGAGTGACGGTGCTCGGCGGGGTGACGTGGCCGGCCACACAGGTCGCGGTGCTCACGCTATCGATTCTTGCGGCGGCTGCGACTTCGTTGCTGCTCGCGCGGTATTTGTCGTCGCCGATCGTCCGCCTGCAGCGTGCGAGCCGCTCGCTCGCAGCCGGAGCCCTCGAGACGCGCGTCGGCGGCCCGTTCAACCGGCGCAAGGACGAAGTTGGAATCCTGGCCCGCGATTTCGATGCCATGGCCGAGCGAATCCAGGCGCTCGTTAACGACAAGGACACGCTGCTACGCGACGTTTCGCACGAGCTGCGCTCTCCGCTGGCGCGCCTGCGCGTTGCGCTCGCGCTCGCGCAACGCAAGGCGAACGACGCGTCGCAATCGGATCTCGACCGGATCGAGCAAGAGACCGAAAGGCTCGATGCCCTCGTTGGGCAGATCCTCATGCTCGCGCGATTGCGCTCGCCGCTCGCGGGTCGTCACGAGATGCTCGAGCTCGACGAGCTCGTCGAGGAAGTAGTAAGCGACGCGCGTTTCGAATACCCCGACGTCGAGCTCACGCTCGAGACAACCGAGTTGCCGAAGGTTTACGGCGACCGTGTCGAGCTCACGAGCGCCATCGAGAACGTGATCCGCAACGCATTGCTTCATGCCGGCGCCAGCGGCCCCGTGCGCGTGACGGTCAAGGCAAGGAACCGCGAGATCGAAATATGCGTGAGCGACCGCGGCCCCGGCGTGGCCCCCGAGGATTTGCAGCGCATCTTCGAGCCTTTCTACCGCGTCGATCCGAGCCGCGACCACCAACGCGGCGGCTACGGCTTGGGCCTTGCCATCGCGGCGAGCGTGGTCGTCCGACACAAGGGCACGGCGCGGGCCCGCAACGGCGCCGATGGAGGACTCGAAGTGATCCTGACGCTGCCCATCGGCGCCGCCAAAGCGGCTCAAAGGTTGTAGCCGCGCTCGTCGTGCTGCGAAATGTCGAGGCCCTGGTTCTCGTCCTCGGCGGAAACTCGCAACGGCACAAAAAGGTTGACGACTTTCAAGATCACGAAGGTCCCGACTGCGCACCAGACGACGGTCGCTGCGGCACCGATGAACTGCACGCCGAGTTGACCCGCCATCGTCTGACCGTCCGGTAGCCCCAGCCCGCCCGCCGCCGCGGAGAACACGGCCGTCAGCATGAGGCCCGTGAACCCGCCGACGCCGTGGACCGGAAACACGTCGAGCGAGTCGTCGATGCCGAGCTTGCGCTTCATGAACTGCGTCGCCAGAAAGCACACGACGCCCGCGACGAGACCGATGGCGAGGCCGCCCATGGGACCGACGAAGCCCGACGCCGGCGTGATCGTGCCGAGTCCGGCGACCATGCCGGTCACGATGCCGAGGACGCTCGGCTTGCCGAACTTGATCCACTCCATCGACATCCACGCGAACGAGCCCGCGGCCGCCGAAATGTGGGTCACGAGCATCGCCATCCCGGCCGCCGTACCCGCGGTCAGGGCGCTGCCGGCATTGAAGCCGAACCAGCCGACCCACAGCATCGAGGCGCCCGCCACGGTGATCGTGAGATTGTGCGGCGGCATCGCAGTCGCCGGGAATCCTTGGCGGTTGCGCAGTACCAACGCCGCCACGAGCGCTGCGACGCCGGCATTGACGTGGACGACGGAACCGCCCGCGAAATCGCGGAATCCCATCGCGAAGAGCCAGCCCTCGCTATTCCATACCCAATGCGTCACCGGGAGATAGACCACGACGACCCACGCCACGGAAAACCACAGCATCGCGGAGAACCGTATGCGCTCCGCGAATGCGCCGACTACGAGCGCCGGTGTAATGATCGCGAACGTCAACTGAAACATCGCGAAAACGGTCTCAGGAATCGTGCCGCTCACGCTTTGGAGCTCGACACCCGCAAAAAAGGCCTTTGAGAAATCCCCGACGAGCCCCCCGGCCGCGGTCGGGCCGAAGGCCAGCGAATAGCCGACGACGAGCCACAGCAACGACACCACGCAACAGATTGCGAAGCACTGCATGAGCACCGAGAGCACGTTCTTCGTGCGCACGAGGCCTCCGTAAAACAGCGCGAGCCCGGGTAGTGTCATGAACAACACGAGCGCCGTGGAAGTGAGCATCCACGCGCTGTCGCCGCTGTCGACGGTTTGGCTAAACCCGGCAGCCGGCCACAGACAGGCTACCGCCGGCACTGCGTGCCGTAAGTTTCTTGTTGTTATCATTTTGAGCCCCCAAGTATGGATTAGATCGCCTGATCGCCGGTCTCGCCCGTACGAATGCGGTGGACCTGCTCGAGACTCGTGACGAAGATCTTGCCGTCACCCACCTTGCCGGTCTTCGCCGACTCGACGATGGCTTCGATCGCCCGCTCGACGAGCTCCTCCGTAACGGCGACCTCGAGCTTCACCTTGGGAAGAAAATCCACGACGTACTCGGCTCCACGGTACAACTCCGTGTGGCCCCGCTGGCGGCCGAATCCCTTGACCTCGGTGACCGTCATGCCCTGCACGCCCACTTCGGCCAGCGCATTGCGGACGTCATCGAGGCGGAACGGTTTGATGACTGCTGTGATCAGCTTCATGAGCGCCCCCTAAAGCCTATTGTTATTGAAAAACGGCCTAAGGCGGGCCGTGCGCTTATTCTACAATGCCTAAGCAGAAAATCGTCCCGGCATGACTTCTGCGGTCATATATAGCACGATAGCCATGGACGGTTTGCGACTACGGATTGGAGCGGTGATTTGCCATGCGCCAACGAAAGCACACTATCAGACCCTCCGAGATTACTCCGGAAGATGCGTTTTTTAACCGCCGGGACCTCCTCAAGGGCGCCGTTGCGCTCGGCCTACTGCCGTCTCTAATCGCACGTGCCGCGTCGCTGCCTCCGAACGGCGAGTTCGCGGGCCGGGTCGCGTGGCCGGGATCCCTTGCCGAGCCGCCGAACTCCTACGAGCACATCACGAATTACAACAACTATTACGAATTCGGCACCGGGAAGGGCGACCCTGCAGAGAACGCGCATTCGCTTGTGACGAGCCCTTGGTCCGTGGCCGTCACCGGCGAGGCCGACAAGCTCGGCACGTATACGCTCGAAGACATCCTGGCGCCGCACGCGCTCGAGGATCGGGTCTACCGGTTCCGCTGCGTCGAGGCGTGGTCGATGGTCGTGCCGTGGGTCGGCTTCCCGCTCGGCGACCTGCTCGAGCGCTTCGAGCCGAGCTCGCGCGCCAAGTACGTTCAGTTCTTCACGCTGGCCGACAGGAAGCAGATGCCTGGCCTGCGCTATCCCGTGCTCGAATGGCCTTATCGCGAGGGATTGACGATCGAGGAAGCCATGCATCCGCTGACGCTCTTGACGGTCGGCGTCTACGGCAAAGTCTTGCCGAATCAGAACGGCGCGCCCTTGAGGCTCATCGTGCCGTGGAAGTACGGCTTCAAGAGCATCAAGTCGATCGTCCGCATCCACTTCACATCGCGCCAGCCCGAAACGAGCTGGAACATGGCGGCCCCCGAGGAATACGGGTTCTATTCGAACGTGAACCCGAACGTCGATCATCCGCGTTGGAGCCAGGCGGAGGAAAACCGCCTCGGCCGCGGCTTGTTCGCCGCGAAGGTGCCGACGCTCTTGTTCAACGGCTACGCCGAGGAAGTCGCGAGTCTCTACAGCAGCCTCGACCTGGTCCGCAACTACTGACCGCAGCGCGCCGGCGCCACCCATGGCTCCGCGATACGTGGCGATCGCCAAGGTTTTCGTCTGGTTGCTATGCCTGGTGCCTTTGGCTTGGCTCGTGGCACGCGCATTCGCGGTCGCCGGCACGAGCTTGGGCGCCAATCCTGTCGAAACGGTTCTGCACACACTCGGCAAGACGGGTCTCAATTTGCTGTTGATCACGCTTGCCGTGACGCCCATCCGGCGCCTGACGGGATTCAACGTTCTCATCCGCTTTCGGAGGCTCTTGGGTCTCTTCGCGTTTTTCTATTTGGTGCTGCACTTCACGACGTACGCCGTGCTCGATTTGCGCCTACAGTGGAGCATGCTCTTCGTCGACATCACGGAGCGGCCGTACATCACCGTGGGCATGCTCGCGCTCGCCGGGATGATCCCGCTCGCGTTGACGTCCACTCAAAAGATGCAGAGGCGGCTCGGGCGTAAGTGGGCTACGTTGCACAAGATGATTTACCCGGTCGCCGTGCTTGCGATCGTACACTTCTTGTGGCAAGCGAAATCCGACTTGGATCCTGAGCCGCTCGTCTATGCGGGCGTGCTCACGCTGTTGCTCGGTTACCGGCTCGCATATTGGCTGAGCCGCCGTCGCCGCGCACGCGTCTAACTAGAACCGCCTCCTTCCGTGGGAGCGGCGTCTCGCCGCGATTCAATAAACCCTGAAGCCCCCGTGCCGGCGCCGAATCAATGCGTCGAGCCACCACCATCCGGCGACGAACCCCGCAATCAGCGTCACGACGAGAGCGGCCGCAACCCAGGTCAGCGGCAGGGCGCCGCGGTAGGCATCGAGTTGCTCTTCATAAGCTTCATTCTCTTGCTTCAACCGGGCGAGTGTTTCCTGAATGGCATCGCTCGAGCTCGTGGAGTCGGCCATTTGCTGCGTCAGCCGACTGGCGGTCTCTTCGGCGGTATGCTGCGCGGCCTTCGCGTCCGTAAGATCGGTGCGCAGACGCTCGAGCTCCGCTTCAGTCTCGGCGATCCGCGCTTGCGCCGGCTTCTCCTCGACGAGATACGCGGATTTCACCCATCCTTCCTGACCCGCCGCCGTTCGCACACGGGCGAAGTTCGGGACACGCCCGAGGACTTCGAGCTCCGTGCCGCTGACCAAGTTGTCGAACGGGCGGTCGCTCGTGTCCTCGGCCCGGTGCAGGCCGAGCCGCAGAATGTCGGTGACGTAGGCCGTCTCGGCGGCCGCCACAAGGGGACACAGGCCCAAGATGTACATGAGCACGATCTGTTTCTTCATCGCTCGCCTTTAGAGCCGACTTGACAGAATGTGCCCTATTATAGGTTGGCGCCGCGATCGGAAGTGTGAACTGAGGTCAAGATTGGCCGTGCGCAGCGGCGAGGCGAGCATTCGCGTCGCCGAAGACCTGCGCCAGCGGCGTCGGGTGTCCGTAGTAGTAACCTTGCGCGAGATCGACTTCGAGCTGTTGCAGCTTTTCCGCGATGGCTTGGCTCTCGACGTGCTCCGCGACGGTCAGCAGGCCGAGCGTCTGAGCAGCTTTGGCGAGACCCCGCACGAGGGATTCCGCGTGGATATCGTCGAGCACGCGGCGCACGAGACTCCCGTCGATCTTCAAGTAGCTGACCTTGAGTCGCTTGAGGTGCGCGAGTGAGCTCAATCCCGCTCCGAAGTCGTCGAGCGAGATATGGCAGCCGGCTTCCGTCAGCGCCTTGATGAAGCGCTCGGCGTCACGAATGCTGTTGACGGCGGCCGATTCCTTGAGCTCAAAACAGAACAGCTCCGGCGGCAACCCGGCGGCCCCGATTTGCTCGAGCACGAAGGCCGGAAAGTCGACATTGGCGAGCGTTGGCGCCGATACGTTGAGCATGACGCCGAGTGGCAATTGGCGCAGCTCGTCTTGATAGGTCTGCAACGTCTTGACGACGCTCGAGACTACCCACCTGTCGAGCGCCGGCATTAGACCGTAGCGCTCGGCGGCTGCGACGAACTTTTCGGGAGATATGAGCGCCCCCTCGAGATCGCGCATCCTCACCAGAATCTCATATCCGAGCACGGTGCCGGGCGTGTGGAATAGGTCGACCACAGGCTGCGCCTGCAGCCGAAACTCGTTGCTCTGCAGCGCTTGCTTCAAGCTTGCCGCCGCTATGAGCTCGCTCTCGCGACGCGGCGAAACCGCCCCATCGTAAATGTACGCCTCGACTCGATTTCGCCCGCTATCCTGCGCTCGTTTGCACGCGATCTCGGCGGCCGCCATGAGGTGGTCGAAATCCCGGTGCGTGTGATCCACGCTGACGAGACCTGCGCTGACGGACACAGGCACGGCGTCGGTACCCTTCATATAGCCTAAGTTGGTCATCGCGCTCAGCAAGCTCTCGGCAACGTCACGCGCGGCGGCTTCGTCGCAGGCAGACATGAAGATCGCGAACCGGTCTCCGCCGATTCGACAAGCCAGATCGTCCTCGCTCAAGCGGTTGCGAATCAATTCCGCAAAGCGCTGGATGACTTCGTCGCCGGCATGAAAGCCGAAGGCGTCGTTGATGAGTTGCAGACGATCGATATCCAGGTACAGCATCGCCTGAGCGCCTGGCGACTCCACGTCGAGAAGTCTCCGCACGCGGCGCCCGAAGATCAGAGGATTCATGAGGCCGGTGAGCGCGTCGTGCTGGCTGTTGAGAATGCCGATCGCTTTGCGGCTCACGTACTCGAGTATGCGAACGTCGCGAATCTCGAAGTTCGGAGCATCGCCCGAGCGAAACAGCGCCAGCAACCCGGTGACTCGATTCTGCGGATCGCGAGCCGGGCAGGAAAGTATCTTGTACGGCGCCACACCGCCCTCGCCGCCGACACGATTGACGACCATGGGCCGATTGTTGAGTTGCGCCCAAGCGAGCAGATGCTTCTGAGTCCTGTCGAGGAGCAGCTGTGCTTCGGCCGATTGCGCAGCGACTCGGTTCGCGATGACGCTGAGATTCTTCTCCGGCACGAGGAAAGCGCCGCTCACGCAGTCTAGGCTTTCGACGCAGTGAGCGACCAAACGCTGCAGCGCGCCCGACTCATCCGCGTCCTGCTCGTCGAGAGCCAACAGGAGGTGCAGATCGTCCGATGGCTGCGGTTGGGGTTGGGGGCGCGTGGCGGCTTGTTCCAGGCCGATGCGCTCCGCGAGACACTCGACCACCGGGCGGAGCAGGCTCGGCGCCATGGAGCCCGACTTCATGTCCGACCGTCCGCCTCCCAGTTGCACGACAACGCAACCCAAGGGGCCGCCGGAACCGATCCGCAGCACCGCTGCATACGCGGTCATGCCGTTGGCGGTCTGCCGGACCTCGCCGGCGGCGGGCTCCGATTCGCCGTTCTCGCCTTTCAACGCCTCGACGAGCTCGCGGAAATCGGGTCGCTCGAAGCCGTCCGAGCACCACGCGAGGTCGCCCGAGGGCCCGTAAATCGCAATGCAGCCCGAGCTTGGCACCAACATCTTGATGAGCTGCGCATAGGGCTCGAACCTCGAGAGGTCGGTTCGCTGGTCGCCAGGGTGGGTCAGGATTGCGCTGGTCGGCTCGGTCATCGCGGCGATTAGGCTGCTTCGGCAATGCCGAGCGTGCCGCAACAAGCCGGTATTCGGCGTTGATCGACGTCGCAATCCCAGCAAATAACGCGTTCCGGGAGCTTTTTTGGGACCGGGAGCTCTCAGCCTTTGCGGACCAGAAACCGTGGTGGCGTCCGCTCCAGAGCTTCCACGACTTTGAGCGGCTCCGGGCGCCGCGCCTGGCTCAGGAGCTCGGCGTATAACCGGACGATCGTCTCCGCGTGCCACACGGCCTCGCTGGCCGACATCTTCTGCACGCTCGCTTTGACGGGCGTTTCCTTGCCGATCGGTGCCACGCGGTGCAGAGCAGCATGCAGCTCGGCAAAGGCACCGTTGGCGTTGACGGGCAGCTCGAGGCCCCGCAGATCCTCGAGATGCCCCGAGTAAGCCTGCACAAGCCGCTGTTTGACGGGGCCGTCGCCGATCAACGCGTGTACGGCCGCCTCAAATCGCTCTACGAGGTGCGCCATGGTGGAGCCTTCGTTTCTTATCGTTCTTTAACTAACCGTGCGCGGGATGCCCGCGCAAATCACCGCCCTATTTGTGGACGTATACCAGATTCTGGGAACTACTCGCAAGTCCCTGTGGGGAATCGTGGATTTCTAGGCGGCGCCCCCGCGCGGACGGGAGATGCCGAACTTCTTGAGGCGATCCGTCAGTGTGGTGGCTTTGATACCGAGCAAGTGCGCGGCGCCGTTCGGGCCCGATACACGCCAGTCTGCGATACGCAGAGCATTCAACATGTTCGTTCTTTCGAGATCGCGGAGCCGATCTTCCGTCATCACGACGGACTCGGACGGCTTCACGCCATCCGACGGGCGCTCCCCAGCACCGTCATCGAGAATGTTCGCCATCGCGAGATCGAGCCGCAGCACTTTACCCTGCGACAAAATTACGGCGCGTTCGATCACGTTCTTGAGCTCGCGGACATTTCCCGGCCAGTCATACCGTTTGAGAAGCGCGGCCTGCTGGCGCGACAACGTGAGCGGTCGATTGCCGAAGTCCTTGCAGGTGCGCTCGAGAAAATGACTGGCGAGCTGGACGACGTCGTCACTGCGGTCACGTAGAGGCGGCACGTCGATGGGGAAAACGCTGAGACGGTAGTACAGATCCTCGCGAAACCGGCCTTCTGCGACAGCCTTCTCGAGGTCGCGGTTCGTGGCAGCGATGACGCGCACGTCGACACGGTGCGTCGCCTCGTCCCCGACCCGTTCGTACTCGCTCTCTTGTAGCACGCGCAGCAGCTTGCTCTGCAGCGAAAGTGGGATTTCGCCGACTTCATCGAGAAAGATGGTCCCTCCATCGGCAAGCTGGAAGCGCCCCACGCGGTCGCGATGAGCTCCCGTGAATGCGCCCCTGACGTGACCGAAGAACTCGCTCTCGAAAAGCTCATGCGGGATCGATGCGCAGTTGACCTTGACCAGCGGGCCGTTGCTTCTCGGGCTGCGCGCGTGGATCACGTGCGCGACGAGCTCTTTGCCGACCCCCGACTCGCCTTGTATCAGCACGCTCGCGCCGGTCTGAGCAACCGCTTCGAGCCGCGCGAGCATTTTCTTGAGCGCCGGGCTCTCGCCGATGATGCGTCCGAAGTTCATCGACACTTGCACTTCCTCACGCAAGTAGTCGCGCTCCCTCTCGAGCTCCTCGCGTAAGCGCGCGTTCTCCTCGAAGGCCGCGCGCAAGCGCCGCTCCGCCTCATTGCGCTCCGTGACGTCCTTGCTCGCAACCAACAAAGCAATGAGCTCGCCGTCGGGTCCGCGCTCGGCCGCCGATGACACGAGCACTTCGACGACATCGCCGGCCTTGGTCACAAAACGCCGCGGCTCGTTGTTGAGCTCGCCTTGGCCGAGTAGACCGTCACGGCGACGTTGATCCAGCGTTGCGCGCATATCCTCGGTCATGAAATCGGTAATGTGCCGGCCGATGACCTCCTCGTGCCGGTAGCCGAGCTTGGCCAACCAATGATTGCTGACGTGCACGATGCGCCCTTGCTTGTCCACGGTGTGCAACATTGCGGGCGTGGCGCGATACAGGTCGCGGTAATGCTGCTCTAGCCGCGCCTTGCCTGACACTTCCGCATAGACGGCAACAGTGCGCAGGTAATCGCCTTCGGCCCCGCGCTCCACGATCGCGCTCGCGAGGCAATCGACACGGTCGCCGCTGCTGGTTGCCAAGTCGACCGGCACGTTATCGAGCCGGCCAGTCCGCCGCAGCAGCGGTAGATATTCCTCCTCGATGCGCAGTGCCGATTCCGGACTGGCAATGTCCTGCGGCCGGAGCTCGCGGATTTCCTCGCGCGTATAACCGAAGCGGCCGAGCCATGCCTCGCTCGCATCGAGAAAGTACCCATCCTCGTCCAGCGAAACCGTGAGCGCCGGGCTCTTACGGAACAGCCATTGATATCGATCGGCAAGCGACATCGGCCAATGTTACGGAATTCCGTTGTCCGACTCAACGATAATTCGTAAATTTACGAAATTCCGTGGTCAAGCCTTTTCATAACATATTGTTTTACAAAGGGCTTGAATCTGGCACGGACGATGCATATATGTTGCCTACGAACGAACTTATCCGGTTTATGGTCTATCGGAGTTTCGTAAAGGACGAGAGATGTTGACGAGCAAACTGAACAAGCCCATGACGGCCCTCATCGCGGGGCTCGTCGCGGGTCTCTTGAGCCAGACCGCGGCAGCCACCGAAGAGGTTGTGGTTTACGGCACTGCGGCCGCGGAGCCGGCGCAAAGGCGCGAAGCGGAGTTTCAATCCGAAATCAAGGCATACGCGCAGTCGCTCAACGAAGACCTCAAGGCTACGCTCGACAAGGAGCTCAAGAGCTTGCCGGCGCCCAAGCTCGAGCTTGCACTCAGTGAGATTGAGACGCGCGGCTAAGCGTTAAAGGGGCGCCCCCGTTACCTCCCCCCAACGCGGGCGCCTGCCGAAGCCGGTAGGCGAATCATTGGGGACCGGGTTTCCCGGCATCGAACTTGGGATATTGCTTGCAAAGAATATGGAAGTTCGGCCCTGGTCCCCTTCTTTTTTGTCACAGACTTATTCTTAGGAACTCGATCGTCCTCGCCCAGGCATCCTCGGCCGCTTCGGCGTCGTAGGTCAAGCCGCTCGGATTTGCAAAGGCATGGCCGACATCGGAATAGATGTAGACAGTCGATTGCTTGCCGAGCTCCATCAAGCGCGTGCGAAACAACCGGGCGTCGCGAACAGGAATCGATTCATCGAGCTCCGCGAATAACCCGAGGATCGGCATGTTGAGGCGCTCGAGTTGTGCCGGCTCCGTGACGGCCTGGCCGTAATACATGACCATCGCATCCAACTGTTCGGGGAGCGCCAGCGCCGTGCGCAGCGACCAGGTGCCGCCGAGGCACCATCCCAGGGTTGCGATCGACGGCGCGAACGCGTATTTGTCGAGGTAGTCGTAGGCTTGGCGGAGGTTGCCGAGCGTCGCGTCCGGCGCGTCCATGACCCCGGCCATAAGCCGCTCCGCGTCGTCGGGTGTAGTCGCAATTGCACCGCCGTAGAGGTCGACCGCAAGCGCGACGAAGCCTTCGGCCGCCAGCCGCCGAGTCATGGCCCTGATGTTGTCGTTCAAGCCCCACCACTCGTGAATCACGATGACCCCGGGCAGGGGCTCGAGCGCGTCCGCGGGCATCGCCAGATATCCCACGAGGTTGTGGTCGCCCGCCTCGCCGTAGGCCAGTTCCTGCTCGAGCAGCTCACGCGTAACGGGCTCGGACGTTATCGGTGTAGCCGCCGGCGCATCTTCGCCATGGGCATGCGCCGTCTCTGCGACGTACGCCTCGTCGCTCGTCGTGCCGGTTGCCGCATCTTCGTCCGATTGGCAAGCGGCGAGCCCGAGCACCACCGCGAGCCAGAAGCCCAGAGCCGCTTTGGCGTTCATCATCGAGCCTCGTCGTAATTCCGACTCAAGCGCCGGCAGTGCACCACATTGCGGTTCTTATTGGCAAGAACGGTTTCGAGCGCTCGCAGCCCATTAGTCGCGGCCGGCGAACTTGAGCTCCGCGCCTGTTGGTTCCGTTGTGACAGCGCCGTGATCGAAAACGATTCGGCCGCCGAGCAGCGTCATGACGACCGCCGAATGAAAACGGCTCCCCTCGAAAGGCGACCACGCGCATCGGTAGCGGATTTGATCCTTATCGACGACGGTGCTCGCCTCCAAATCGACGATCGCGAGATCCGCAATGTAACCCTCGCGAATGAAACCGCGGTCCTTGATGCCGAACAACAGCGCCGGGTTGTGCGCGGTCTTGCGGACAATCGTCTCGATACTGAAGATCCCTCGCCGGCGCTGCTCGAGCAGCAGGTTCAGCATGTGTTGCACCAACGGCAGCCCGGATGGAGCATCGAAGTAGGACTGCGCTTTTTCCTTGCTTGTATGCGGCGCGTGGTCCGTCGCGATCACGTCGATGATGTCGGCATTGACGGCCGCGATCAGACCGTCGCGATCCGCCGCGCTTTTGATGGCCGGATTGCATTTGATCCGCGCGCCGAGGTCCGCATACCGGGCAGCGTCGAACCACAGATAGTGTACGCACGCCTCGGCGGTAATTCGCTTGCCCTCGATGGGTCCGGGCGCAAAAAGCTCGAGCTCGCGTGCCGTGCTCAAGTGCAGTACGTGGAGTCGTGTGTCGTGCCGCTTCGCCAGCGCGATCGCCTGCGCGGACGACGTGTAGCAAGCCTCCGCCGATCGAATGTTCGGATGCTCCCACATCGGCACGGCCTCGCCGTATTTCGCCCGCGCGCGCTCCTCTGCGGCGCGAATGAGCGGCGAGCTCTCACAGTGTGTCGCGATCGGCAAGGAAGCATCGGCAAAGATCGCGTCGAGCGTGCTCTCGTCGTCGACAAGCATGTTGCCCGTGGAAGCGCCCATGAACACTTTGACGCCGCAAGCATCGGCTTGCGTCACCCGTCTGACCTCGTCGAGATTGGAGTTCGTTGCGCCCAAATAGAAGCCGTAGTTGGCGAAACTGGTGCGGGCGGCGATGGTTTTTTTTGCCGCGAGCCCGGCACGATCGATGCAAGGCGGCGAATTGTTGGGCATGTCGAGATAGCTCGTGACGCCGCCGCAAATCGCGGCCAACGACTCGCTCGCGATAGTGGCTTTGTGCGTCTGCCCAGGCTCGCGAAAATGTACTTGGTCGTCGATGAGGCCGGGCAACACGTAGCAACCCTGCAGGTCGACGACTTCGGTATTCGCCGGCACTCGTCCCGCGCCGACGCGCTCGATCCGCCCGGCCGCGATCAGCACGTCCTGCTCGCCGATGCGCTCTTCGTTGACGACGCGGCCGTTGGCGAGCAGCAGCCGACTCACTTGGCCGAGCCCTGTGAGAAGCGGTCGGTGGCGAGAATCAGCTCGTGCGTGATGCCGGGCTCGTACGCAGAGTGCCCCGCGTCGGAAACGATGCGCAGGTCCGCTTCAGGCCAAGCGCCGGCGAGGTCCCGGGCGCTCGTCAGCGGACAGACGACATCGTAGCGGCCTTGCACGATGACCGCGGGCACGTGCCGGATCCTCGCGACGCCGCGCAGCAAGTGGTCCTCGCGCTCGAAGAATCCGCGGTTGACGAAGTAATGCGTCTCGATGCGTGCGAGCGCCAAGGCGAACTCGTCGGCGGAGAAATCCGACTCGCGCTGCGGATTCGGCGCCAATGAGCTCGTCGCGCCCTCCCATAGCGACCAGGCTCGTGCGGCTTCGAGCCGCACGTCGACATCGGCATCGATGAGTCGGCGATGATACGCGGCGATCAAGTTATCGCGCTCCGCTTCGGCGATCGGCGCGAGAAACCGCTGCCACTGCTCCGGAAAGATCTCGCTGGCGCCGAACTGGTAGAACCAGCGCAACTCCTTGATGCGCAGCATGAATATGCCGCGCAGCACGAGCTCGGTGACGGCGTCGGGATGGAGCTCCGCATACGTGAGCGCGAGCGTGCTGCCCCAGGAACCGCCGAAAACGAGCCAACACTCGATACCGAGACGCTGTCTCAGCCGCTCGATGTCGGCGACGAGATGCCAAGTCGTATTGTTCGCGAGCGATACCTTCGGAAGGCTCCGGCCGGATCCGCGCTGATCGAATAGCACGATTCGGTACTTGGCGGGATCGAAGAAGCGCCGCGCGTTGACGTCGCCGCCCGCGCCGGGGCCGCCGTGTAGGAACAGAGCCGGCTTGCCCAACGGATTGCCGCATTGCTCGTAATAGACTCGGTGGCCCGCGTCGAGCTCGAGGAATCCGCTATCGAACGGTTCCGTGGGAGGGTACAGTTCGCGTCTGATCATGGCGAAGGAAATTCCGCGAAGAACGCGCGCGAGCACATTAAGGCATCGTAATATCTATGGACTTGAATCGCTATTGAGGGCTATGCAGAATTGAGCGCCGATCCGGCGCCGCTGTCGCGCCCATCGTCACGGAACGGAATGCTCGCATGATCGACTGTCAAGGGTTGACCAAACAGTATGGTCCGCTGCGCGCCGTAGATAATTTGACCTTCAAGGTGCAAGCGGGCGAGGTGCTCGGATTCCTCGGCCCGAACGGCGCCGGCAAGACGACGACGATGCGCATCATCGCGGGCTTCCTCGACGCAACCGCCGGCCGCGTCTCCGTCTGCGGCCACGACGTCGAGTCGGAGCCGACTGCCGCCAAGCGTTGCATCGGCTACTTGCCCGAAGGGGCGCCGACATATCCCGAGATGACGCCGCGGTCTTTTCTCGAGTTCGTGGCAGAAGCCCGAGGCATACCACCGGCCCGGCGGCGGCAGCGCTTGCAGGAGGTTTTCGGGCTGTTGCATCTCGAGCACGTCCTCGATCAGAGCATCGAGACTCTATCGAAGGGCTATCGCCGCCGTGTCGGGTTGGCGCAAGCCATCGTCCACGATCCGGAAGTCTTGATTCTCGACGAGCCGACGGACGGCTTGGACCCGAATCAGAAGCATGAAGTCCGGCAGCTCATCGGCAACATGGCCAAATCCAAGCTCGTGGTGATTTCGACTCACATGCTCGAGGAAGTCGATGCTGTGTGCAACCGCGCGATCATCATTGCGCACGGCAAAATTTGCGTCGACGACACTCCGGCGGCGCTCGAAGCGCGTTCCCGTTTTCACAATGCCGTCTCGATGAAGCCCGCCGACGCGACGAAGCTCGCCTCGATTCGCAACGCCGTTGCAAAGCTTGCCGAGGTGGCAAGCACGGAGATCGATTCGGTTTCCGGACGCCTCACGGCGTTTCCGGCGCAGGGCAAGCTGCCGCTGCGCCCGATCAGCGCCCTTGCGGAGCAGAACGGTTGGGAGCTCGCAGAATTGCACCTGGAATCCGGGCGCCTCGACGAAGTGTTCCGCACGGTCACCGGAGGTGCGAGCGCATGAACCTGGTCTCCGCGGTATTCAAGCGCGAGCTCCGGAGCTACTTCGTAACGCCCGTTGCTTACGTGTTCATCGTCGTTTTCCTGCTGCTCTCGGGTTGGGTCACGTTCTTCCCGGGTGGCTTCTACGAGAGAGGCCAAGCGGACTTGAGCGCCTTCTTCAGTTTCCATCCCTGGCTCTACCTGTTCCTCGTTCCGCCCTTGAGCATGCGTTTATGGGCGGAGGAGCGCCGCCAAGGAAGCATCGAGCTCCTCATGACGCTGCCGCTCGAGCTGTGGCATGCGGTCCTAGGCAAGTTTCTCGCCGCGTGGGCGTTTACGGGTATAGCGTTGGCATTGACGTTCCCGATCTGGCTCACGGTCAACTATTTGGGAGATCCCGACAACGGCGCGATCTTTACGGCCTATGTCGGCAGCCTGCTGCTCGCGGGGGGATTCCTCGCCATCGGCGCTTGCGTTTCCGCGCTGACCAAAAACCAGATCATCGCCTTCATCATCACGATCGTCGCCTGCTTGCTGCTCGTGCTCGCGGGCACGCCCTTCGTTCTCGACTTCTTCTCGGGCTGGGTTCCGTCCGCGATCATCGATGCCATTGCGAGTTTGAGCTTTTATACGCATTTCAACAGCTTGAGCCGCGGCGTCATAGATTTGCGCGACGTCGCATTTTTCGCGCTGCTCATCGGCGCCACGCTGTACGCCAACACGATCATCTTGCGTCTCACGAAGGCGGACTGAATCGATGAGCGCCGAGCAGAAAAAGCGATTCGGCTACCTGACTCTCGTGCTGGTCGCCGTCGCGTTCATCGCTGCCGTGACGGCGAGCAACAGGTTGTTGCGCGGCATCAAGCTGGACTTCACCGAGGACAACCTTTACACGCTTTCACCGGGCGCCAGAGCGTTCCTGGAAAAGATGGCGGAGCCGATCAACGTCTATCTGTTTTTCTCGGACCGCGTGACGGCGGACAACAACAACCTTCAGGGCCTGCGTCTCTACATGACGCGCGTCCGGGAGCTGCTCGAGGAATTCGAAACCGCGGCCGCGGGCTCCCTGAGCCTGCAGATCATCGATCCGTTGCCGTTCTCCGAAGACGAGGATCGCGCCGCCCAGTACGGGCTCACGGACCTCGCCGGCGGGGCGCTCGCCGATAGCATCTACTTCGGCTTGGCGGCCACCAATTCCGTCGGCGAGGAGGCGGTCATCGAAGTCTTCGATCCCGCCAAAGAGAGCACGCTCGAATACGACGTGGCCCGGTTGCTCTTCAGTCTCGCAAGCCCGGACAAGAACGTGATCGGTCTCGTGAGCGGTGTGCCGATGAGCGGCGGGTTCGACCCGCAGACGCAGCAACCGCTGCCGCCGTGGATGATGAGCCAGCAAGCGCGCCAGCTGTTCGAGGTCCGCACGCTCGCGCCGGCTTTCAGCGCAATCGAGGCAGACGTCGACATGCTGTGGATCGTGCACCCGCCCGCCCTTGACGAGGCGACGGTGTATGCGATCGACCAGTATCTGCTGCGCGGAGGCCGCGCTCTGATCTTCGTCGATCCGCTCGCCGAAATCGCGAGCGTCGGGGCCGATCCGAGCGGTTTCGGGGGCTCGCAAAGCTCGAACCTCGAGCGCCTGTTCGACGCGTGGGGTCTCAGTTTCGACGTCAACAAAGTCGTCGCCGACAATCGCTACGGCCTCAGCGTCGACACGGGCTCCGGCGCGCCCCTACGGCACATCGGCCTCGTCGGCCTCGATGCAACCGCGATGAACCCAACGGATCTCGTGACCGCGGGCCTGGAAACCGTGAACGTCGGCACGGCGGGCAGCCTCGCGATCGCGGATGGATCCGCGCTGACGTTGACGCCGCTCCTGACGTCGAGCACGGAAGCTGCGCTCATCGATAGCGCCCGATTTCAATTCCTCACCGACCCCGAGGATCTGCTCGACGCTTTCGCGCCGAGCGGCTTAAGTTACGTGATCGCCGCACGCCTCGGCGGTACTTTGACCACGGCGTTCCCCGACGGGCCGCCCGCGCCCGATGCCGCACCCGATGCCGCACCAGACGCGGCGCCCGAGCCGCCGGACCCGGACAGTTCCGGTGACGCCGGGGCCTCCGACTCCCCCGCGCCGGCCACGACCACGGACAATCCGAACGTGATCGTTGTCGCCGACGTCGATGTGCTCAGCGATCGTTTGTGGGTGCAGGTGAGGCGTAGTCTATTCGGCCAGCAAGTGGCGACAGCGTTTGCGAGCAACGGCGATTTCGTCACCAATGCCTTGGCCAATCTTTCCGGCAGCGCCGATTTGATCGGACTGCAGAGTCGCGCGACTTTCTCCCGCCCGTTCGACCGCGTCGAGGCCTTGCGCCGCGAGGCCGATGCGCGCTTCCGCGCCACCGAGCAGGACCTCCAAGCGGAGCTGGCCGAAACTGAGCGACGGCTCGGTGAATTGCAGTCGGCGCGCGAGGATACGAGCTCGTTGCTCATGAGCCCCGAGCAACAGGCCGAGGTCAGGCGCTTTCAAGAGCAGCAACTGCGCATACGCCGCGACCTGCGCGCCGTACAGCGCGAGCTCGACAGCAGCATCGAGCGGCTCGGCACCGTGCTTACCGTCGTCAACATCCTTGCCGTACCGCTCGTCCTGCTCCTCGTCGGGCTCATCGCCCTTTTTCTCAAGCGCGACAGATCGAGTACACGAGCATGAATCGCCGTTCGCTGCTCGTCGTTGCCGCTATCGCCGTGGTTGCCGTACTTCTCGCAATCGTCGGTCGCAGGCAGTCCACTCCCGAGACGGATGCCGGCGCGCTGTTGCTGCCGGGGCTTACGGAATTGCTGAACGATGTCGAGCGCGTCGTGATCAGCAAGGCGCAAGGGGAAATAGTTGCGACTCTCGCGCGCGGCTCGGCCGGCTGGAGCGTCGCGGAGAAGGACGACTATTCCGCGGACGTCGCGAAGATTCGTCAGGCGCTGGTCGCGCTCGGTGAAGCCCGAATCGTCGAGGAGAAAACCGCCGATCCGGCGTTCTATGACCGGCTCGGCGTCGAATCGGTCGAATTGCCGACGGCGAGCGGCACGGCGGTCGCGATCGATGCGGCAGAGGCCGAGTTTCCCGTGCTGATCCTGGGCGACGAGGCGAACAGCGGGAGCCGCTATGCGCGACGCGCCGACGAAGCACGCAGCTTTCTCATCGACCGCAATCCGGACGTCCCGCGCAGCACGGCGCAGTGGTTGATTCCCGACATCGTGGACGTGCGCGGCACACGCGTGCAAAGCGTCACGATCACGCACGCCGACGGCGAACGCCTGGCGATCAGCAAGGACGACGAGACTGAAGCCAATTTCTCGGTGGCCGACATACCCGAGGGCAGGGAATTGTCGTATCCCGCCGTCGCGAACGTCATCGGCAACGCCTTGCGCGAGCTCAAGCTCGACGACGTCGCGCGCGTCGCGGGCACAGCAGGGGAGCCCGCCGTCGTCACGGAGCTCAGCACCTTCGACGGCCTCGTGGTCACGATGACCGGCACGATGATCGGCGACGAGGCATGGGTGACCTTCGCCGCGAACGCCGCGCCACAGCCGGCGGTCGAGACTGTCCCGGCAGAAGCTCAAGTCGAAGCCGAAGCTCAAGATGCCGCGGCGAGCGCCGCGGAACCTCCCGATCCGGCCGCGGAAGCGGAAGCGATCAATGCGCGCGTCGGCGGATGGCGCTATCGCATCCCCGAGTACCAGTATGACCAACTGACGAGGCGCTTGGCGGACCTGCTCAAGGCCCCGGACTGACGCCGGGGCTGGTAACATAGCCCACGCCCCACCCGTGGGCTTAAGCCAAGCGAGTCGACCGCGGAACCACCCGCCCCGCGACGCCATGAACCATCGTATCTCACGTTCCTTGTTGTCGGAGTACGTCGAACGTATCGCCCGGGCGCAGGTTTACGACGTCGCCGCAGAAACCCCGCTCGATCATGCACCGCGCCTTTCAGAACGCCTCGGCAATCACGTCTACCTAAAGCGCGAAGACTTGCAGCCGGTTTTCTCGTTCAAGTTGCGCGGAGCACATAACAAGATCGCGCATCTACCGGCGGCAACGCTGCAACGCGGCGTGATCTGCAGCTCCGCGGGCAATCACGCGCAAGGCGTCGCATTGGCGGCGCAGCGCCGCGGCATACGCGCCGTCATCGTAATGCCCGAGAACACGGCTTCGATCAAAGTCGAAGCCGTGCGCGCGTTGGGCGGAGAGGTCGTGTTGCACGGCGCTCAGTACGACGACGCGAATGCGCGCGCTCTCGAGCTCGCAAGCGCGGAGAACCTCGAGCTCGTCCACCCGTTTGCCGATCCCGACGTCATTGCCGGTCAAGGGACCATCGCCGTCGAGCTCGCGCGGCAATGGAGCGAAGTGCCGGTCGCCGTGTTCGTGCCCATCGGCGGCGGCGGACTCGTGGGCGGGATCGGCGCCTATATCAAGTACTTTTTCCCGACAGTCAAAGTCATCGGTGTCGAGCCGATCGATGCCGCCAGCATGCATGATGCTTTGCTGCATGGAGGGCCCGTCACGTTGGACCGCGTAGGTGTTTTCGCCGACGGTGTCGCCGTACGCCGCGTCAGCGACGAGACTTTTCGCATCGCTCGCGAGGTCGTCGAAACCGTCGTCCTCGTCGACACGGACGAGATCTGCGCAGCCATCAAGGACATTTTCGAGGACAGCCGCACGGTCGTGGAACCATCGGGGGCGCTCGCCGTTGCCGGACTCAAACGCTACCTCGAGCAACATCCGACAAGCGGCGCAACTTACATCGCAATCAACAGCGGCGCCAATATGAATTTCGACCGCCTGCGCCACATCAGCGAGCGGGCCGAGCTCGGCGAGCATCGCGAAGCATTGCTGGCCGTGGAGATCCCCGAGCGCCCCGGCGCTTTCTTGCGCTTCTGCGAGGCGATCGGCGCGCGCAACATCACGGAGTTCAACTACCGCTATGCGCCGTCCGAGCAGGCGCAAATCTTCGTCGGCGTCGGACTGCATGGCGCCAAGAACGAGACGCACGAGCTCATGCGACAGCTATCGGCGAGCGGCTATCGAGTGCTCGACTTGAGCGACAACGAGCTTGCGAAGCTGCACTTACGGCACATGATCGGCGGTCACGTACCCTCGCTCAAGAACGAATCGATCTATCGCTTCGAGTTTCCCGAGCGGCCCGGCGCGTTGCTCAAGTTCTTGCAGGCAATCGGCGATACCTGGAACATCAGCCTGTTTCACTATCGCAACCACGGCTCGGACTACGGTCGGGTTCTCGCCGGCGTGCAGGTGCCGGCTGCCGACCGCGCGCGCTTCACGGCCCATCTCGACACGCTCGGCTATCCCTATCGCGAGGAAACCGCCAACCCCGCGTACCGATTGTTCTTGGGCTCGGACGGCGGCTGAACCGTGCCGTTCCGCGGCGCGTTTCAACCGGTTTCGATATGGTCGATCTTGGCGCCGCGGGTCAAGCGGTAGAAGTATCTGAGCTCGCGTTGCAGCTCGTTCCAGCCGACCCCGCTCGACAGCTGCGGCCAGAGCTTCCGACAGTACTTACCGGCGTAGTGATTGGCGCGCTCATAGCGCTCCTGCTCGCCGGCCGAGAGCTCGTCGACGAGTCGCGTCTGCTCGAACAGCCAATGGTGCAACGCTGCGGGTGGCCGCTCGCCCTGGTCGCGTAAGAGCGCCGTGGTCGCTACGAACTTGTCGACTTCCGCTTGCAGCTCCATTTCGAGAAGTGTCACGGAACGATCATGCGTCGCGCGAAACGCGTAATAGGTGAAGTGGCTGACGCCCTCGAGCGCCGTCCAGAAATCCGCGAGATTGCGTTCGTCGAGGCGCGCGGTGGGATCGTTCAGAGCCAGCCTCTCGATGAGCTCGCGCTTGAGATACAAGGAGACCTCCGCCTCGCCGTTGTGCTCCGCGATGAGCAGCTTCTCGTCATTGTCGCGTCCGTCGCGGTCGAGCGCCAACGCGAGGCACCGGTCCGTGATCAGGAAGTCCTGGATCGGATAGGCGATTTCAAGCGCGTAGAAGTCCGTCAACCACGCTTGTAAATTGCCGATCAACATGACGCCTCAATGCCGCGTCTGTAAGACCAAAGTTCGTTGCGGCTCGATTCCCTGC
>Ga0209109_10000106_pt1 | contig 35675 bp, 22 predicted proteins | sample Rifsed10ft2_FD_184004 | JGI IMG/M metagenome (GOLD analysis project Ga0209109, IMG submission 184004) | Soil microbial communities from Rifle, Colorado, USA - sediment 10ft 2 (version 2) | ecosystem: Environmental > Terrestrial > Deep subsurface > Rock core/Sediment | place: Rifle, Colorado... | reverse complement strand
GGAGTAAAGTGAGGAATAACAAAAAAGGTAATAATAAAAAGGTTTTATGTCTGAAGAGAGAATTATTAGAATAAACAAAGTTTTAAGGGAATTGAATATTTCTTTGGAAAGAGCTGTGGATTATCTAAAAGATAAAGGAATTGCTATTGAAGCAAATCCAAACACAAAAATTTCTGATGATGTATACAATGTCTTGTGCGGTCAGTTTGCAGGTGACAGAGGTAAAAAAGAGGCTTCAAAAGAAGTTGGCGAAGAGAAGAGAAAAGAGAAGGAAGCTTTGCGTGTTGAGAGAGAAAAGGAAATTGAAGATAAGCGCAAGCACGACGAAGAAGTTTTAAAACAACAACAAGAAGTTATAAAAGCGAGAGCTGTTGTAACAGGACCTGTCCAAGTTGGGAAAATAGATCTTAGCCCTAAGAAGACTCCCGCGGCTCCAGCTAAAGTTAATGTTGAAAAAACGGAGGCTCCTAAAGCTGAGGTTGCAACAGAAAAAACGGTAGTAAAAGAGCCAGTGCAGGATAAAATTGATTCAGACAAAAAAGAGATTAAACCTGTTGTTGGGATTAAAGCACCTAAAAAAGAAGAAAAAATTGAGGTAGTTAAAGAGGCTGTCAAAGAAGTGTCTAAAGACGCTACCTTAGATGTCGAAACAGCTCCGAAAGCGGATGAAGCTCCTGTTGAGGAAGCGATAACGACTCAGTATCAAAAACTATCCGGTACCAAGTTAACAGGGCAGACTATTGATTTGTCTCAGTTTAATAAGCCGAAAAAGAAAAAGGAAGAGCCTAAAATCACGCCAAACAAACCGGGAGCACCTGGTAGTGCGGCAAGTAGTGCCAATAAAAATAAACGCAAAAGAATTGCGCCAAAACCGGGTGCGCCGAGACCTCCTGGAGTTCCTGGTGCGCCAAACCCTAACAAAATTACGCCAAATGTTGGTGGGGGTGGTTATAACGCCAATAGAAGTGCCAGACCTGGATTCGTAAAAGGAAACAGACCGGCAATAGTTGCGAAAGTAGAGCCAACGGAAGAGGAAGTTAAAAACCAAATTCGTGAGACTTTAGAGAAACTACAAGGTAAGAAAGGGGGTAAATCAAAAGCGGCTAAATACAGAAGGGACAAAAGAGATACGCACCGTCAGAAATCTGATGATGAGCAAAGAGCGATAGATGAAGGAAGTAAAACTATTAAGGTTACTGAATTTGTTACTGTTGGTGAAATTGCGATAATGATGGATGTGCCAATTACGAAAGTTATTGGAACATGTATGTCTCTTGGAATCATGGTTACCATGAATCAACGTCTTGATGCAGAAACATTGACAATCGTAGCTGATGAATTTGGCTATGAAGTTGAGTTTATAACTGTTGATATTGAAGAGGCTATTGAAGTAGTTCAAGATAAAGAAGAGGATTTAGTTTTCAGAGCTCCTATCGTTACCGTTATGGGTCACGTCGATCACGGTAAAACATCTCTATTGGATTACATTCGTAAAGAAAATGTTATTGCGGGTGAGTCTGGAGGAATTACACAGCATATTGGTGCCTATGGAGTGACTCTTGATAACGGTCAAAAAATCGCATTCCTTGATACACCAGGTCACGAGGCGTTTACCGCAATGCGTGCACGTGGAGCTCAAGTTACAGATATTGCCATTATTGTGATTGCTGCGGATGATGATATCATGCCACAAACAAAAGAAGCAATAAGCCATGCTCAAGCAGCAGGTGTGCCAATTATATTTGCCATTAATAAAGTGGATAAGCCAAATGCTAATCCAGAAAAAATTAAAGAGAAATTAGCAGGTATGAATTTACTTGTTGAAGACTGGGGTGGAAAATACCAATCTCAAGATATCTCTGCAAAAGTAGGTACAGGTGTAAAAGAATTATTAGAAAAAGTTTTATTGGAAGCTGAAGTATTGGATTTAAAATCTAATCCTAATAAAGCGGCTCAAGGAACTGTCGTTGAAGCTTTCTTGGATAAAGGAAAAGGATACGTTTCTACGATACTTGTCCAACATGGTACCCTAAAAGTGGGTGACTATATGTTGGCAGGAAAGCATCACGGTAAGATAAAAGCGATGCATGATGAAAGAGGAAATATAGTTACTGTGGCGGGACCTTCAACTCCAGTATCAGTATTAGGTTTAGACGGGGCAGCAACTGCCGGAGATAAGTTCAATATTTTTGAAGACGAAAAAGAAGCAAAACAAATTGCGTCAAAACGTTCGCAATTAATGCGTGAACAATCAGTTCGTACACAACGTCATATTACTCTTGATGAGATTGGACGTAGAATTGCATTGGGTCAGTTTAAAGAATTGAACGTGATCCTTAAGGGAGATGTTGATGGTTCTGTGGAAGCATTATCTGATTCGTTCTCTAAATTGTCTACTGAAGAAATTCAAATTAATATCATACATAAAGGTGTTGGAGCTATTACTGAAACTGACGTTATGTTAGCTTCCGCTTCAGATGCAATCATCATCGGATTTAATGTTCGTCCTGCAGGAAATGCTAGACAGTTAGCAGACAAAGAAGAAATCGATATCCGTTATTATTCTATTATCTACGCAGCTATCGATGACTTGAAAGATGCAATGGAAGGAATGTTAGCTCCTGAGATGAAAGAAGAAATTCTGGGTACTGCTGAAATTAGAGAGATATTCAAAATCTCTAAAGTAGGATCAATCGCAGGTTGTATGGTTATGGACGGTAAAATCGCCAGAAACTCTAAAATCAGAATTATCCGTGACGGAGTTGTGGTTCATGCAGGTGAGCTTATAGCATTGAAACGTTTCAAAGACGATGTGAAAGAAGTAGCCAAAGGTTACGACTGTGGTATCCAAATTAAAGGTTACAATGATATCGAAGAAAGAGATGTTATTGAGGCCTACCATGAGGTGGCAATCAAAAAGAAATTGAAATAGAATTCAATTCCATATATTTTAAAAAATCCCGATTCGTCGGGATTTTTTTTGTTTACAGTCTATGAGGAATGGGAGAGGTTTGAATATTTTCAGAAGCTATTTCCCGCTATTCGTTACAATCTTATTGTTTTTAAAGAAGAACAATAAGGATTTCCACTGCTATCGGGGCTATGGTTCCTGCGTACCAGAAGTTTTATTTTTTAGTTGAAGTCAGCACTGAATTAGATGTTTTCGTATTAGATTTGTTTTGAGTAATTAAGAAGCTGGACTTTGTTGGCACGGATTGAAAATCCACGCTAATCGGGTTGTCATCTCTGTTGGAACAGCTTTGTGATTACATTAGAAACAGTAGGTAAATTAAATTTTTTATTTTCATTCAGATATTTTTGAATATTTTGTTTTATAAACTTCTGGGGTAAAATAATCCCTTAAAATTAAAGTTTCTGTTGTTAAAACTTCAATTGTAAGTGGATAATCTGAAGTACAAGGGTAAAAGGTAATTTGATTATCATTTATTGAAAAATTACCATTATTACAATTTTCATTGTTGTCAAAGCTAACATAAGTCCAATTGCTTTTAAACCAAATATCATAAATTTCACCAGAGTCATGTGGAGACCATGAAGCTGAACTACCGTCGGATGAATAAATTTCCGCTATTTTCCATTTTCCAATCAGTTCTTGTGGCACATTGTTTTGAGGTTTGTCATCGTTGTTGGAACAACTTGTAGACAACATTATAGATAGTATATAGATTAAATTTTTCATTATTTTTCAATTTTTATTCAACAATTATTTTTTGGGTTATTATTTCGTTATTGATAGTCACTTTAAATATGTAAATTCCTTTTTTAAGATCATTTGTGTCAAAAGAATTGTAATCAAAATATTTTACCTCAATACCATAAATATCATGTAGTTTGGCAATTTTAATGTCTTTATCACTAACTTTTTCAATTTTAGTAGAACTTGGTTTAGCACAAGGATCTATAATCTTAAAAGCATTATACACGTTTTCTTTGGTTTTTGATATTCTGTAGCCTTCACATGGATCGGGTTCTGGAGGTGTAATTGTTTTATATACATAAGTTGTGTCACAGGCACTATTGTTGACAACTTTAATTAATGCATTAATTGACCAATTCGTACTGTTGCCATGAGCTAAATTTTCAAAACTGTTGATAGCAGAGCCCATTACAGGATTTCCTGTTGATGAAATTTTCTCCCATTTAATATATGTAATGTTTTGCTTGTTGATATCTGAATTAACACCTGTCAATTCCAAAAAGACATAATTAGTGTCAGGTCCAAGTGTAACGTCAACTTTTGGTTTACCTATCCATATTTCCTTTTGAAACGTTAATCCATTCATGACAGCAGTAACTGAAGCTGATTCATTGATAGAAGTGTTTACAGGTTTTACGGTAATGCTATTACTGGTACTGTTTAATACTTGAAGTTTTGAAGAGGACGTAAAAGTTGCCGTCCCACAAGGTACACTATAGGTAGTTGTTTCATCACTGCAAATAGTTGATTTGCCGAATAAAGTTAAAGCAGTACAATTGCAGCTTATAACGGCTTGTAAAACAGTCTCATTTAAAATGGCATCTCGCATCCTGATTCCCTGTTGATTGGTAAAATGGTTTAAACACGAAGGCCTAGTATAAGACATTATGTTTTCAGTATCAGGATTATAGCCGTCATTTTTTGTGTAATTACAATTTGAATCAACCCAGTAAGGATTAATACTATTATTAAGATTTCTTAGTCCTGAATCAGGTGAAGTGTCGCAAATCAAGTCGCCCGCATAACTGCAATTGTCAGCGGTTTCAATTCCAAATTGGGTTTCATGGGTGTGACGTAAGTTTAGGAAATGACCTATTTCATGAGATGATACATTTGTAATTGCGGCAGAGGCTTTTAATATTAGATTTCTACCCAATATTTCTGCCCATCCATTGAATAAAGCATTGTCAACAATATAAAAGTTGATAGCATTCGGAACATTATTGATTAAGATTAAGTCAAACTGTTGTTGCGGATATTCAATATTGTTTAAATAAGAATTATCAATATAATCATGACCAGCCTTATTGAAAGTTATATTATATGGACTGAAACTATAGTTAAGGTTGTCAACTATTAAATTTGTTTCGTAACTTGGGATACCGCCAGAACCATTATCTTCCCTTACAATATGAAAGTAGACATTTAAGCAAAGTGTTTCTTCATTGGAGCTGTTTCCATACAGCATCCTAGACAATGAAGTGTTATTTGCTATAGGCCGGTTTGTGGATGTAGCGCAAAAATCCTGTCCTAATATGAAATTGGAAAATAAAATAAAGTGTATGAATAATAATTTTTTTCTCATTTTTTCATGTTTTAAATTATACACAACTAGTAAATAAGATTGAATATATTACATTTTTTTTGAAGTTTAATACTTAATTAATAAGTTTTTTCTTTTTTTTATCCACAATATGAAGCTCTCTGGCTTTGCGTTTGCTATGCTGCGCGACGCGATAGAAACAAAAAAACCACTTCGATTCGAAGTGGCTTTTTTTTGCTAAGACTATTTAGCAATTTATCTATATCCAATTATTTTTGCGGTTTTATCAGGAGGGCATTCTCATACTGTTTCTTGATGTCAATTAGGTTGCGTTCCGCTTCTATTCGGGTTTTGAAGTTTCCGATCCAAACCTTATAATTGGGAGTGTTGAATATGATTGTTCCGTCAAGGTCCGCGAAATTTTGTTGGCATTCATTCAGCGCCTTTTTGGCTTTTTCGGCGTCGCCACTGAATATCTGGATTTTATAGCGCTCATTTACAGCTATTGAGGCGTTGATTTTTCTTTTTTCATTCAGCAATTGTTCAAATTTCGGATCCTGGGTGATAGTGACTTTTCGATCCTGGGCTTTAGAATTGATGGTCATAATACATAATGCAAAAGAGTAGAAAAGGGCTTTCTGTATAGGTATAATTCTCATAACGTAATGGTTTTTAGGCAAAAATAGTATTTAATGGATGAATGCAAAACATAATTATTATTTAGAATAAATATAAATTGAAATTAAGATTATTTTAAGGTTTTGTGAATAGTTCATAAATCGTATTTTTGTCGAAGTTTAAAATAAGGGAACAGTTTCGCTATAAGAGTTTATAGAGAAAACTGTGCCAATTTTTAGTAGATAATCATTATACTTTATGAAAAAGGTGGGTAACCATAATTCGACCTCAAGGAAAATGCTTTTTAGTTTAGCTTTAATGCTGACTTTTTCCTTAACTTCAATTGCACAAGTTGCTACTCCAGCAGCGGCAACTGAAGCTCCAGTAGCCACACAAGGTGCTGACCCAGTAAAGGGTAAAGAACTTTTTAATTCAAATTGTGCTGCGTGTCATAAGCTTGATGGCAAGTCAACTGGTCCTGCATTAAGGGGGATATCAGGAAAATATGATATGGCATGGATCTACAAATGGGTTCACAATAGTTCTGATTTGATAAAATCTGGAGATGCCGCAGCTATAAAAGTTTTTGAAGAGAACAACAAAGTGCCAATGACTGCTTTTCCTGCTTTGTCGGAAGCGGATATTGATAACATTATAGCTTATACTTCAGAGCCAAAAGCTGAAGCTCCTGCTGCTGTCGCTGGTGGTCCAGCTGTTGGTGGTGCTGCTCAAGAAGGTGGGATTTCTAATAATATCATTTTAGGAGCTCTTGCTCTTGTTATGGTAATGTTGGTTGTAATGTTATTCCTGGTGAATAATGTTTTGAGAAAAGTTGCTAAAGCAAATGGGATAGAAGTGGCTCCTAAGGCTCCGATTACTCCTATATGGAAAGCTTTCGCAAAAAATCAATTTTTGGTTTTGGTGACTTCGATATTCTTGTTATTAGCTGGTGCTTATTTTGTGTATGGTTTTTTCATGCAGATAGGTGTTGATGAAGGGTACGAGCCTATACAACCAATACATTATTCTCACAAAATTCATGCTGGTGATAATGAAATTAACTGTAAGTATTGTCACTCTGCGGCTAGAGTTAGTAAAAATGCAGGAATTCCTTCTTTGAATGTTTGTATGAACTGTCATAAGAATATTTCTGAAGTTGCTGAGTCAACTGCTACTCCTGAGTATAGCAAAGCATTCTATGACGAGCAAATACAAAAATTATATACTGCGGTTGGATGGGATAAGTCTACACAGTCTTATACTGGAAAATCACAGCCTGTTAAATGGGTTCGTATTCATAATTTACCTGATTTTGTGTACTTTAATCACTCTCAGCACGTTACTGTTGCTGGAATAGAATGTCAGACTTGTCACGGTCCAGTTGAAACGTATGAAATTCAAAAACAATTCGCTCCTTTGACAATGGGATGGTGTATAAACTGTCATAGAAAAACTGATGTTAAGATGGAAGGAAATGAGTATTATACTAAAATTCATGAAGAGCTTTCTAAAAAATACGGTGTAGACAAGTTGACTGCTGCTCAAATGGGTGGATTGGAATGCGGAAAATGCCACTATTAATCAAATTATTAAGATTTTAATATTTATATACAATGTCATCAAACAAAAAATACTGGAAAAGTGTTGAAGAACTTGAAAATGGTTCTATTGTTGAGGCGCTTAGAAATAACGAATTTGTTGAAGCAATTCCTACTGAAGAATTCTTGGGGAATAATGACGCTATGTCATCTTCAACATCACGTCGTGACTTTTTAAAGTACGTAGGATTTAGTACGGCGGCAGCTACGCTTGCAGCTTGCGAAGGTCCTGTGAACAAGTCGATACCTTACGTATTACAACCAGAACAAATCATTCCTGGAGTTGCGGATTATTATGCAACTTCTGTTTTTGATGGTTTTGATTTCGCAAATCTACTTGTTAAAACACGTGAAGGGCGTCCTATTAAAATAGACAACAATACTATTGAAGGTGCAAAATTTGCTGCTAACGCTAGAATTCACGCTTCTATATTGTCATTGTACGACAATATGCGTCTGAAAAAGCCTAAAATTGGAGGTAAAACTTCAACTTGGTCTGCGCTAGATGCTCAAATTAAATCAAGTCTTGTAGATGCTAAGGCTAAAGGAGGTCAGGTAGTTTTATTAACCAATACTTTAGCGAGTCCTTCGACTGAAAAGTTGATCGGCGAGTTTATTGCTTTAAATCCAAATGCGAAGCATGTGGTTTACGATGCGGTCTCTTCTTCTGAAGCGTTAGATGCTTTCGAAACTGTTTACGGAGAAAGAGCTTTGGTTGATTACGATTTTTCTAAGGCTGCTCTTATCGTTTCTGTTGGGGCTGATTTCCTTGGAGATTGGCAAGGTGGTGCGTACGATTCGGGCTATACTCAAGGTAGAGTTCCTAAAAATGGAAAAATGTCACGTCATATCCAATTGGAGGCAAACATGACTTTGTCTGGTGCCGCTGCTGATAAGCGTTTGGCGATGTCAACTGCAAATCAAAAACAAGCATTAGTACATATATATAATGTTGTAACAGGTTCATCGGTTGCTGTGAATTTAGATGCTAAATTTAAATCTGAAGTAACAAAAGCAGCTCAACAATTAAAAGCTGCTGGATCAAAAGGACTTTTAGTTTCTGGTATCCAGGACAAAAATGCTCAATTATTGGTTTTGGCTGTTAATCAAGTATTAGCTAGTGAAGCTTTTACTACTTCTGGTACAAGACAAATAAGAAAAGGTTCAAACGAACAAGTAGCCCAATTAGTTAAAGACATGAAAGCGGGAAGCGTTCATACTTTAATAATGAGTGGTGTTAATCCAGTTTATACTTTAGCTGATTCTGCAACATTTGTTGAAGGACTTAAGAAAGTTAAAACTTCTGTTTCTTTAACTTTGAAGGAAGACGAAACTGCATTAGTTAGTACTATTGCTGCTCCGGTTCCTCACTATTTAGAAGCTTGGGGGGATTTAAGTCTTACCAAAGGAACTTATAGTTTGACACAGCCAACCATTCGTCCTTTATTCGATACAAAACAACTTCAAGATGTTTTAATGTCATTGAACGGAATGTCTGGTGCTTATTATGATTATTTAAAAGCAAGTTCATCAGCGTTTGTTGCTGGTGCTTCTTGGAATAAGGTGTTGCATGATGGTGTTGCTGTTGGGGTTTCTCAGTCGCTATCTGGTGGTTCTGCAGATTATACTGCTGCTGCGAATGCATTAGCACAATCAAAAGCTGCTGCCGGTTTTGAATTGGTATTGTACACTAAAACAGGAATGGGAGACGGACAACAGGCTAACAACCCTTGGTTACAAGAATTTCCGGACCCTATCACTAGAGTGTCTTGGGATAACTATGTTACTGTTTCGAACGCTGATGCTAAACAATTATCATTGTCTAATGAAATCGTTGCTAACGGTGGTTTGAATGGAAGCTATGCTACTATCACTACTGCTGACGGTGTGAAATTAGAGAATGTGCCGGTTATAGTTCAACCGGGTCAAGCTGTTGGGACTATTGGATTGGCTTTAGGTTATGGTCGTAAAGCGGCTTTAAAAGAAGAAATGCAGGTAGGTTTAAACGCTTATCCTTTATATAAAGGTTTTAACGATGTACAGTCTGTGACATTTGTTAAGGCGGATGGAGAACATGAGTTTGCTTGTGTTCAAGGTCAAAAAACATTGATGGGTAGAGGGGATATTATCAAAGAAACTACTTTGGAGATATTTAATTCTAAGGATGCCAAAGTGTGGAATCAAGTTCCAATGGTGTCTTTAAACCATGAAGAAGTAGCGGCGACTTCAGTAGATTTATGGGATTCATTTGATCGTTCAACAGGACATCACTTTAACCTTTCTGTTGATTTGAACGCTTGTACCGGTTGTGGCGCTTGTGTAATTGCTTGTCACGCAGAAAACAATGTTCCTGTAGTAGGTAAATCAGAAGTTAGAAGAAGTCGTGATATGCATTGGTTGCGTATCGATAGATATTATTCTTCTGAAGATACCTTTGAAGGGGATAACGAAAGAAAAGAAAATATAGCTGGTTTGTCTGACTCATTGTCTACATTCAACGAAATGGAAAAAGCAGGAGATAATCCTCAAGTTTCTTTTCAACCTGTAATGTGTCAACATTGTAATCACGCACCTTGTGAGACAGTTTGTCCAGTTGCGGCAACCTCTCATAGCCGTCAAGGTCAGAATCATATGGCATATAACAGATGTGTTGGTACTCGTTATTGTGCAAACAACTGTCCATATAAAGTGCGTCGTTTTAACTGGTTCTTGTATAACAAAAACAGTGAATTCGATTATCATATGAATGATGATTTAGGCCGTATGGTGTTGAATCCAGATGTTAATGTTCGTTCTCGCGGAGTTATGGAAAAATGTTCTATGTGTATCCAAATGACACAAGCGACTATTTTAAATGCAAAAAGAGAAGGAAGGGTTATTGTTGACGGAGAATTTCAAACTGCATGTTCAAATGCTTGTTCTAACGGAGCAATGAAATTTGGAGATGTGAATGATAAAGAATCTGAAGTGACTAAATTGTCGGAAGATGACAGAATGTATCATCTTTTGGAGCATGTTGGAACAAAACCAAATGTGATTTATCACGTTAAAGTTAGAAATACCTAGTAACAAAAAATTATTAATTAAGAAACAAGATAAAGGATTATGTCGTCTCACTACGAAGCAACCATTAGAAAACCTTTAGTTATAGGTGATAAAACTTATCACGACGTAACAGTAGATGTAGCTGCGCCTGTTGAAGGCAAAGCAAACAAACATTGGTGGATTGTATTTTCAATCGCACTAGCCGCTTTCCTTTGGGGAATAGGCTGTATCATATACACCATATCTACAGGAATTGGAACATGGGGATTAAATAAAACAGTTGGTTGGGCATGGGATATCACAAACTTCGTTTGGTGGGTTGGTATTGGACATGCTGGTACGTTGATTTCTGCGGTATTGTTATTATTTCGTCAACGATGGAGAATGGCGATTAACCGATCTGCAGAAGCAATGACTATTTTCTCGGTTGTTCAAGCCGGTTTATTCCCAATTATTCACATGGGTCGTCCATGGTTAGCATTTTGGGTACTTCCAATACCGAATCAATTCGGATCTTTATGGGTGAATTTTAACTCACCTTTATTATGGGATGTATTTGCAATTTCTACTTATTTGTCAGTTTCATTGGTTTTCTGGTGGACTGGTTTGTTACCTGATTTTGCAATGCTAAGAGATAGAGCGATAACTCCTTTTAATAAAAGAGTCTATTCTATACTAAGTTTTGGATGGAGCGGTAGAGCAAAAGATTGGCAACGTTTTGAAGAAGTGTCGTTGGTTCTTGCAGGATTAGCCACTCCACTTGTGCTTTCTGTGCATACCATTGTATCGATGGACTTTGCAACATCTGTAATACCTGGATGGCATACTACAATTTTCCCTCCGTATTTTGTTGCGGGTGCAGTTTTCTCAGGATTTGCAATGGTAAACACCTTGCTTATTATCATGAGAAAAGTATCTAACCTAGAGGCTTATATCACTATTCAACACATCGAATTGATGAACATAGTAATCATGATCACAGGTTCTATAGTCGGGGTTGCTTATATTACGGAGCTTTTTATGGCTTGGTATTCAGGAGTTGAATATGAACAATATGCTTTCTTGAACAGAGCAACCGGACCTTACTGGTGGGCATATTGGTCAATGATGACATGTAATGTATTTTCACCTCAATTCATGTGGTTTAAAAAATTACGAACAAGTATTATGTTTTCTTTTATCATGTCTATCGTTGTAAACATAGGTATGTGGTTTGAAAGATTTGTAATTATTGTTACTTCATTGCACAGGGATTATTTGCCGTCTTCATGGACAATGTTTTCACCAACATTTGTTGACATCGGAATTTTCATAGGAACAATTGGATTCTTCTTTGTTTTGTTTTTATTGTATGCGAGAACTTTCCCAGTGATAGCACAAGCAGAGGTTAAAACAATATTGAAAGCAACAGGAGATAATTATATTAGAGAAAGAGCAGCTAATAAAGATTTACATCATGAGTAATAAAGTAATTTACGCCATTTATAATGACGATGATATATTGATGGATGCGGTTAAAAAAACCAGGGCAGCCCATCATCATATTGAAGAAGTTTTTTCCCCATTTCCGGTGCACGGTTTGGATAAAGCTATGGGGCTTGCGCCTACCAGACTGGCCATTTGTGCATTCTTATACGGTTGTGTGGGGATATCAGTTGCAACCGCTATGATGAATTTTATAATGATCCAGGATTGGCCGCAAGATATTGGTGGTAAACCAAGTTTCAGTTATATTGAAAACATGCCGGCGTTTGTGCCAATTATGTTTGAAATGACTGTGTTTTTTGCAGCGCATTTAATGGTAGTCACTTTTTACATGAGAAGTAAACTATGGCCTTTTAAGCAAGCTGAGAATCCCGATGTAAGAACAACAGATGACCACTTCCTTATGGAGGTGTCCGTTAACAATAATGAAGAAGAATTAGTTTCTTTTTTAAATGGCACGGGAGCTGTAGAAGTTAAAGTAATAGAAAAGCATTAATTTAGATATGAAAAGGGTATATAAAATAACACTATTATTTGGCATCACTATTTTGGTGGCATCTTGCCATAATAATTCAGCACCGAACTATCAGTACTTTCCTAACATGTATGAATCAGTGGGCTATGAAACGTATTCGGAGTCTAATGCTTTTAGCAATGGAAAAGAAGGTCAGCTTCCTGCTGCGGGAACCATAAACAGAGGTTTTGAACCTTATGACTATGAAAACACACCAGAAGGCTATGAGTTGGCAAAAGCAAATCTTACATCACCTCTTGATTCTCTAGACAGAAATTCGGACAAAGGAAAAGATCTTTATGAGATTTATTGCATTAGTTGTCATGGTTCGACTGGAAACGGAAAAGGGAAATTAGTCGAAAGAGAGAAATTCCTTGGGGTGCCTAGTTATAAAGACAGAGTTATCACTGAAGGAAGTATTTTTCACGTTGAAACTTATGGTTTAAATGCAATGGGTTCCCATGCTAATCAATTAAGTGTCCATGAACGTTGGTTGGTTGCTGACTATGTTCTAAAACTAAAAAGCCAATTATAATTGTCGAACAAACTGATCGTAAAAGATATGTATACATTTTCAAGTAAATTAAAGACTTTCTCTATCATCTTAATGGCCGTAGGTCTATTAGGAATTGGATATGGTTTTTTAACTGCACCAAAAGATATTCACGAAGTTGAAAGCATACTCGCTTCTGAAAGCCATGGAGGACATGGTGAGGTTAAGCATGAGGTTCCTAACGCTACAGGCGAAAGTCATGTCGCTACAGAAAACCATGACGAAGCTAAAGAGGCTTCAAAACACAATGAGCATCTAACGCATGTGTTACATCAGCTGCAAAACAAGCCTTGGGCTGCGTTGTATGTTGCTTGTATCTTCTTTTTGCTTGTTACAATGGGAGTTCTTGCTTTTTATGCCATTCAACAAGTTGCATCAGCAGGTTGGTCTCCAGTGCTGTTTAGGGTGATGCAAGGGATTACGGCATATTTGCCATGGGGTTCTGTGATATTCTTCGTTGTTTTAGTGCTGTGTGGTTTGCACTTAAACCATTTGTTTATTTGGTTGGATCCTGAAGTGGTTGCACATGATAAACTTATCGCCGGTAAATCAGGTTACTTAAACTTTCCTTTTTGGATCGTTAGAGCTGCCATATTTTTAATTGGTTGGAATTTATACAGATACTATGCTGCCAAAAATTGTTTGGCACAAGACGAATCTAAAGACGATAGTTTTTACAAAAAGAATTTCAACATATCAGCAATGTTTTTGGTTTTCTTTATAGTATCTGAATCTATTATGTCTTGGGATTGGATTTTGTCTATTGACCCACATTGGTTCAGTACTTTATTCGGATGGTATGTATTTGCAAGTTTCTTTGTAAGTGGTATCACAACCATATGTATGGTAACTTTGTACTTGAAATCAAAAGGATACCTAGAACATGTTAATACAAGTCACATACACGATTTAGCTAAATTCATGTTCGGTTTTAGTGTTTTCTGGACTTACCTTTGGTTCTCGCAATTCATGCTAATTTGGTATGCAAACATTCCTGAGGAAATCACTTATTTCATTACAAGAATTCAGTTGTATAATTTACCGTTCTTTGGAGCAGTTGTCATGAACTTCCTTTTTCCAATACTGATATTAATCAACACAGATTTCAAAAGAATCTCTTGGGTACTTGTTATGGCAGGTATAGTAATATTAGTTGGACATTATATTGATTTCTTTAATATGATCATGCCAGGAACAGTTGGAGACAGATGGTTTATTGGAGTTTCGGAAATTGCATCAGTTCTTTTCTTTCTAGGATTATTTATTTTTACTGTTTTTACGGCATTAACTAAGGCTCCTTTGTTACCAAAAAGAAATCCTTTTATAGAAGAGAGTAAACATTTTCATTATTAATATTTAAAGAAGTAAACAGATGACAAGTTTGTTGGTAATTATAGTTTTAGTTTTATTAGCTGTTGCTTTATGGCAATTGACTAAAATATTTGATCTTACTCAGGTAGGGTCTGATAAGGACAGTTCGCAAGTAGCTTCCGATAATGATAATAATGTACAAGGATATTTAATGTTTGGCTTTTTAGCCTTTATATATATATTTACAATTTATGGATTGTTTAAATGGGGACCTTTAGTTCTTCACACGCCAGCTTCCGCTCATGGAGGTCAGATAGACAATCTAATGAATATTACTTGGATCCTTATTTTTATTGTTCAAGCGATTACTCAAGTATTATTGCATTATTTTGCTTTCAAATACAGAGGAAAAAAAGATCAGAAAGCATTATATTTTGCAGATAATAATAAATTAGAGGCAATTTGGAGTGTGATACCGGCAGTAGTATTGGCAGGTTTGATACTTTATGGTTTGTACGCTTGGACAAATATCATGTTTATCGATGATGAAGATGATACTGTAGTGGTAGAGCTTTATGCTCAACAATTTAAATGGACTGCCAGAGTTGCTGGAGCAGATAATGTTCTAGGAAAAGCAAACGTGAGATATATCGAAGGTGTTAATACACTTGGTGTAGATCTTGGTGATGCATATGCACAAGATGATATTGTGGTTTCTGAGTTGCATATACCAAAAGGCAAAAAGATTCATTTTAAAATGAGATCGCAAGACGTTTTGCACTCTGCTTACATGCCTTATTTTAGAGCGCAAATGAACTGTGTTCCAGGAATGGTTACTGAATTTGCTTTCGAGCCAATTTATACAACAGCTGAATATAGAGAGCTTCCGTATATGATTGAAAAAGTAGCTAATATCAATTCGTTAAGATCTAAGAAAAGTGTTGCTTTAGTAGCTAAAGGAGATGCAGCTCTTGATCCGTATGCATTCGATTATCTACTACTTTGTAATAAAATATGTGGTTCCTCTCATTATAACATGCAAATGAAAATTGTAGTGGATACACCTGAAGATTATAAAAAATGGTTATCAGAGCAAGTAACTTTAGCTCAACAGATGAAGGAAGCAACTGCACCAGCAGCTGTTGAAGGAGCGATGAGTAGCGATTCTTTGAAATCTAACGATACGGCAGCTGTTTCTAAAATAGCGATGAAATAATTAATAAGAAATTTAAAGTAAACATATATGTCAGCAGAAGGTCACGATCACGAACACGAACACCATCATAAAGATACTTTCATTACTAAATATATCTTTAGTATTGATCATAAAATGATTGCTAAGCAATACCTGATTACGGGTATTATTATGGGAGTTATAGGTGTAGGTATGTCTATGCTTTTCAGAATGCAATTAGCTTGGCCAGAAGAGTCTTTTAGAATATTTAATATTTTATTAGGAGACAAATGGGCACCTAATGGTGTTATGAGTAATGATATTTACCTGTCGTTAGTTACCATTCACGGTACCATAATGGTATTCTTTGTGCTAACGGCTGGATTAAGTGGAACATTTAGTAATTTATTAATACCACTTCAAATTGGAGCTCGAGATATGGCTTCTGGATTCATGAATATGATTTCCTATTGGTTGTTCTTTTTATCAAGTGTAATCATGATTTGCTCTTTATTTGTGGAATCAGGACCGGCAAATGCAGGTTGGACGATATACCCACCCTTAAGCGCGTTACCTCAAGCAATTTCAGGTTCAGGAATGGGTATGACTTTATGGTTGGTGTCAATGGCAATATTTATCGCATCTTCTTTAATGGGGTCGCTAAATTATATCGTTACGGTAATTAACTTAAGAACAAAAGGAATGTCGATGACTAGATTGCCTCTTACTATTTGGGCTTTCTTTGTAACGGCTATTATTGGAGTTGTTTCTTTTCCGGTATTGTTATCAGCTGCATTGTTGTTGATTTTTGATAGAAGTTTTGGTACATCATTTTTCCTTTCTGATATTTATTTGGCAGGTGAAGTATTGCATTACCAAGGTGGGTCTCCAGTATTGTTTGAACATTTATTCTGGTTCTTGGGACACCCTGAGGTTTATATCGTAATCTTACCGGCATTAGGGATCACTTCTGAAATTATTGCAACTAACTCTCGTAAACCAATCTTTGGATACAGAGCTATGATTATGTCGATTATTGCTATTGCATTTTTATCGACGATTGTTTGGGGACACCATATGTTTATTTCGGGAATGAATCCATTCCTTGGATCCGTGTTTACCTTTACGACATTGTTGATCGCAATTCCGTCGGCTGTAAAGGCATTTAATTATATTACGACTCTTTGGAAAGGAAATCTGCAATTAAATCCAGCGATGTTGTTTTCGATTGGTTTGGTTTCTACCTTTATTACTGGTGGTTTAACTGGGATTATTCTTGGAGATAGCACATTAGATATTAATGTTCACGATACTTACTTTGTAGTAGCTCACTTTCACTTGGTAATGGGTATATCTGCTCTTTACGGAATGTTCGCCGGAGTTTACCATTGGTTTCCAAGAATGTTCGGAAGAATGCTAAATAAAAACTTAGGATATGTTCACTTTTGGGTAACCGCAGTTTGTGCTTATGGAGTATTTTTCCCAATGCACTTTATTGGATTGGCAGGTTTACCAAGACGTTATTACACAAACACGAACTTTCCATTGTTTGACGATTTACAAAATGTAAACGTTTTGATAACGACTTTCGCCTTAATTGGTGGTGTTTTTCAATTGGTGTTTTTATACAATTTTTTCAGTAGTATTTTCTACGGTAAGAAATCAGTTCAGAATCCATGGAAATCAAATACACTTGAATGGACCGCTCCTGTAGAACACATGCATGGTAACTGGCCGGGTGAAATTCCGGAAGTTCATAGATGGCCTTATGATTATAGCAATCCAGCGCACGATGAAGACTTTGTTCCTCAAAACGTACCTATGAAACCTGGTGAAGAAGTTTTACATCACTAGTTTCTAAATATATTTAAAATGCCTTTCTAAATTGAAAGGCATTTTTTTTTACTTATAACTTTGTCATATCTTTGTTACATGAATGAAAATTTAGATCCAACGACGAACGGCTATAATTCGGAAGAATTTGATCTTGAAAAAAAATTACGGCCACTATCATTTGATGATTTTGCGGGTCAAGATCAGATATTAGAAAACCTGAAAGTTTTTGTTGAAGCCGCTAACCAAAGGAATGAAGCCCTAGATCACACCCTTTTTCATGGTCCTCCCGGTCTGGGTAAAACCACTTTGGCCAACATATTGGCCAATGAATTGCAAGTGGGGATTAAAATAACTTCTGGACCTGTTTTAGACAAGCCTGGAGATTTGGCGGGCTTGTTGACTAACCTAGAGGAAAGGGACGTTTTGTTTATAGATGAGATTCATCGTTTGAGTCCGATAGTAGAGGAATATTTGTATTCGGCAATGGAGGATTTCAAGATTGATATAATGATCGAATCTGGGCCAAATGCGCGGACAGTGCAGATCAACCTGAATCCGTTCACGCTAATCGGAGCGACGACTCGTTCGGGGCTTTTAACGGCGCCAATGAGAGCCCGATTTGGAATCTCGTCAAGACTGCAATATTACACTGCCGAATTATTGACGACAATAGTGGAGCGAAGCGCATCTATTCTAAAAATGCCGATTTCAATGGAAGCCGCAATCGAAATTGCAGGCAGAAGCAGGGGGACACCTCGCATCGCCAATGCCTTGTTGCGTCGCGTGCGCGATTTTGCACAGATAAAAGGGAACGGCACCATTGACATAGAAATAGCGAGATATGCTTTAAAAGCATTAAACGTCGATGCTCATGGTCTGGATGAAATGGACAACAAAATACTGACTACCATTATCGATAAATTCAAAGGTGGTCCGGTGGGACTGTCAACATTGGCAACAGCAGTTTCCGAAAGTAGCGAAACTGTGGAAGAAGTGTACGAGCCTTTCTTGATTCAGGAAGGGTTTATCATGAGAACGCCAAGGGGTAGGGAGGTCACCGACAAAGCCTACAAGCACCTTGGCAGGGTAAAAGCGAATGTGCAAGGCGGATTGTTTTAGTTTTTCTGGAGCTTTTTCCTGCTATCCGCTTCAATCTTGTGGGGCATATATGCCCGACCCACAAGGATTTCCGCTTCTATCAGGGCTAAATCGAACCCGTTAATAAGCACGTTATTTCTAAAACCGAACATACCCAATTTATCAAATCCGAAGCCAAACGTCTCGGATTTTTGGCTTGCGGTATATCCAAGGCGGGATTTCTTGAACAGGAAGCACCAAGGCTTGAAGATTGGCTGAACAAAAATCGTCAGGGTCAAATGAGCTATATGGAGAATAATTTTGACAAGCGACTCGATCCCACCTTGCTGGTCGATGACGCGAAAAGTGTCGTTTCCCTGTTGTTGAATTACTATCCGGAGCAACTTCAAAACCCGGATTCCTATAAGATTTCGAAATACGCTTACGGTCAAGATTACCATTCTGTTATAAAAGACAAATTAAAAGAGCTGCTTTTCTCTATTCAATCCACTATCGGTGAAGTTTCGGGTCGCGCTTTTGTGGATTCCGCCCCTGTTTTAGATAAGGCTTGGGCAGCCAAAGGCGGTTTGGGCTGGATTGGTAAAAACAGTAACTTATTGACGCAGAAAGTGGGCTCCTTTTACTTCATAGCGGAACTCATAATCGACTTGGCGTTGGATTATGATCACGCCACAACGGATCATTGCGGCAGCTGTACCGCCTGCTTGGATGCTTGCCCTACAGAAGCTATTGTGGCTCCTTACGTTGTGGATGGAAGCAAATGTATTTCCTATTTTACAATTGAGCTTAAAGAGAATATTCCAGCAGAAATGAAAGGGAAATTTGACGAATGGGCATTCGGCTGCGATATATGCCAGGATGTCTGTCCTTGGAACAAATTTTCAAAACCGCATAATGAACCGTTATTTAACCCGAATCCCGACCTGCTGTCAATGTCAAAAAAGGATTGGGAGGAAATTACTGAAGAAATCTTTAAAGCGGTCTTTAAAGACTCCCCTCTAAAAAGGACAAAATTTCAAGGCCTCAAAAGGAATGTTGACTTTTTAAAATAGTTTTATTGAAACTTAATTTTGGAGACAAGGGGTGAAAATCTTTTTTAGCGGATTCTCATAGATGATTCTCTAATAATGGTATTAGTTTCGAGCTCAATGGTTCTCGGGGTGAATGGAGTCCCTTCTTTATGGCATAGCATTTCTTCTAATAATAAGTTAAAAGCTTCCACACCCATTAAATGACTTGGTTGATCAACAGTACTCAGTTTTGGAGTCAGTACTTGTGACATAAACCAATTGCTAAATCCTATTACCGCCACTTGTTGAGGAACTTTTATTTTATTATCGTTAAAATAGGAAAGGACGCCCACCGCAACTAAATCCGTAATGGCAAATATGCCATCTACATCCGGATGTTCCTCTAAAATTTGTTTTGCAAAATCAATCCCTTCCTGAAAAGTAACACTTTCACAAGTGTAAACCAGCTTTGAATCAAAAGGTATTTTATTTTTTTCTAATGCTTTTTTATATCCAATGAAACGATCAATTGCATTTTGCGGATTTACTGGGCCACGAATATGTACAATTTTTTTACAACCTTGATCAATTAAATGTTGAACAGCTGCCATTGCCGCTTTTTGGTCATTTATTATAACTTTTGAACTGGGGATAAGTTTTGAAATTTTGTCAAATTGAACAAAAGGGATTTCTCTTTTGAGAATTTCTTTAATATGATTGTCGTCATTGGATTCATTTGAAAGAGACATGATAATTCCATCAACCCTTTTATTCATTAAAAGTTCCACTTGTTTTTTTTCTAATTCTAGAGATTCGTTAGATTGTAGGATAATAACTAAGTAGCCGTTCTTTTCAGCCTCGGCTATGATGCCATTAATTACACTTGAGAAAAAGTGATGTACAACCTCGGGAATGATTAAACCTATCGTTTTGGATTCCTTTGTTCTAAGGTTCACAGCAAAAGTATTAGGGCTATAATTAAGTTTTTGCGCTAAGTCAGTAACAGCTTTTTTAGTTTTAGGACTCACATCTGAATAATCTTTTAGTGCTTTTGAAACTGTTGTAATTGATATTCCTAAAGCTTCGGCAATCTCTTTTAGTGTTGTTGGTTTCATATCGTATATATGATTTTTTCTTTTTTACTGTTTCGAAAACGTTTTCGATACCACGAAAACGTTTTCGATTTCACAATTGCTAATGTGTTTTGAAATTAAATTTACATTTGACAATAATAACCAAAATAACTATTAATTTAACAATTCAATATTATGAAAAATTTTAATTTATTATTTAAAAATATAGGGCTGTTTGTAGCATTATTTTTTTTAAATATGTCTTTTTCGCAAAACAACAGCTTGTCAGGTGTTGTAGTCGAAGCAAATGGCTCCCCTATTCCAGGTGTGAATATTTCGATTTTAAATGCTAAATATAGCGCTTCTACTGACATTGACGGTAAATATTTTTTTAAATCTTTGCCTAAGGGTAGTACAACTATTGTGGCTACATATATTGGTTTCAAAACTATTGAAATGAAAATTAATATCAATGGAGATGTAGTTCAAAATATTACTATGGCTGAAGATGCAAATGTTCTTGATGATGTTGTGATTACGGGGGTTATTAACCCTAGAGCAAAAATTAAATCAAGTGTCTCGATCACCTCTTTGAATGTGAATCAAATTGAACAATCTGCACCAAGATCAACTGCTGAAATCTTTAGAACTATTCCAGGGATTCGATCAGAATCATCTGGAGGTGAAGGGAATTCGAATATCTCAGTTCGTGGTGTACCAATCTCTTCGGGGGGGTCTAAGTATTTACAGATTCAAGAAGACGGTTTGCCAGTATTATTGTTTGGTGATATTGCCTTTGCAACTGCCGATATTTTCACAAGATTTGATCGTAATGTAGCCAGAGTGGAAGCTATTCGTGGAGGTTCAGCATCTACATTGGCATCGAATTCTCCTGGTGGAATAATTAATTTTATTAGTAAAACAGGAAAAACAGAAGGGGGTTCATTAAGTACTACTTTTGGTTTAGATTATAACAATTTTAGAACAGACTTGGATTATGGAGCTAAAATTGGTGATGGATTGTATTTTCATGTAGGTGGCTTTTATAGAGCTGGTGAAGGTGTGAGAAATACTGGAGCTACTTCTAATAATGGGGGTCAGGTGAAATTTAATATTACTAAAGAATTTGAAAATGGTTCTGTAACTCTATATACTAAATTTTTGAACGATAAAGCCGTTGCTTATATGCCTATGCCAGTGAAAGTTTCTGGGACTAATGCAAATCCTACTTGGGGTAATGTTGACGGATATGACGCGACCAAAGGGGCGTTGCAATCGATATATTTAAATCATAATATTGGTCTTGGCCCTGATGGGGAATTACGAAGAGACAAAGTGTCTGATGGGATGAATCCAGTTTCAAAATCAATTGGGGCAAGTGCTAATTTTGATTTGAATGAAGGATGGAAAGTCTCTGATAATTTCAGGTATTCTTCTAATAGCGGTGGATTTATTTCTCCTTTTCCTTCTGAAGTAGCAAGCGCATCCGCTGTTGCAACTTCCTTTGGTGCAGGGTCTACGTTGAGTTACACTAACGATGGTTCCTCGTTCAACACGTCTAACGGGTTGGTTGCTAGAATTCATATGTTTGATACGCAATTGAATAACTTGGATAATTTCATGAATGATTTAAGAATCACTAAGAAATTTAATAAAGTTGGAGTTACTGCGGGATATTTTAAGTCAATTCAAAATATTTCGATGTCATGGCTATGGAATTCCTATTTACAAGAAGTGTCGGATAGTAATCCTCGTTTGTTAAACGTGTCAGATGTCGCAGGTAACTTATTGTCGGATAATGGGTTGTATGCTTACGGAACACCATTTTGGGGAAATTTAGCACGGAACTATGACACTCAATACAATGTTTCTGCGCCTTATATCAATATTTCTGTTGATGCTAGCGATAAATTATCATTTGAAGGAGGTTTGCGTTATGATATGGGCAAAGTTACTGGTTCATTTGCTGGTGGTGTTTCAACCACTTATGACATTAATAACAATGGTGATATTTCTGTGCCAGAGCAAAATGTATCTGCCATTGATAATGCTAATTCAACCGCAGTTGACTACGACTATGATTATGTTTCTTATACGTTAGGGGCTAACTTTTTGATTAATAGCGGACAATCTGTATTTGCTCGCATAAGCAGAGGGGCTTCTGCCAAAGCAGATCGTATTTTGTTTTCAGGTTTGGATTATTTAGATGGAAGTAAAATTAATGCTCTTGACTTTTTGACTCAAGCAGAAGTTGGTTACAAGCAAAAATTCTCTAATGGATATGTATATGCAACAGCTTTTCACTCTAAAACAGATGAGCAAGGGGGGTATGAGGCAACGTCTAATAGCATTATAAAAAACAACTACAAATCGTACGGTGTAGAATTAGAAACGGCTTATAACTTGAATGATAAACTAAGTGTACTTGGAGGCCTGACTTATACGAAAGCTGAGATTACTTCTGGTGATAATAATGGAAATGAACCAAGGAGACAGCCAAAATTGATGTATAATTTTATTCCGACATATAAATTTTCAGGTGGTAAAAACACATTTGGATTGAGTTTTATCGGGCAAACTAAGGCATTCGCACAGGATTCGAATCAATTAGTAATGAATGGATTTGTTATTGTAAATGGGTTTGTTGAAGTTGGAATTGCAAAAGGACTGTCCTTGAATCTTTCCGCCAACAATTTATTTGATAGTTTGGCAATAACAGAATCAGAGGAAGGAAATATTACTGAAAACGCCGTGAATTATATTAGAGCAAGGTCATTGACCGGAAGGTCATTGTCTATGGCTTTAAATTATAGATTTTAATTAGTTCAAAAATTGATTATTTTAAGTTGGTTAGCAATTCTCGCATCCATACGGGGTGCGGGGATTGTTTTTAAATCAAGGCGAATATGATGAATTTATAAATAAGAAAATAGGGAACCATGCTAAATAAGAAGAGTCTAAGTTTTTGGCAAATCATCAACATGAATGTTGGTTTTTTTGGTATTCAGTATAGCTTTGGTTTGCAACAAAGTGCTGTTAACCCAATTTATGATTTTCTTGGGGCTAGCCCAGATCAGTTACCCATTCTCAACCTTGCGGGCCCATTAACTGGATTATTGATTCAGCCCATTATTGGTGCAATGAGCGATAAAACCTGGTTGCCGAAGTTTGGTGGTCGACGAAAACCTTACTTTTTTATTGGCGCAATACTATGTAGCATTGCTTTGTTTCTTTTTCCTTTCAGTAGTTCGTTATGGATGGCAGCGGGCCTGCTTTGGGTGTTAGATGCTGGAAACAATACAGCTATGGAGCCCTATAGGGCTTTCATTGCAGACACACTCGAACCGTCGCAGCAGCCTACAGGATTTCAGGCTCAAAGTTTCTTCACGGGATTTGGACAAACTTTGGCAAATGTCTCGCTATTTATTTTTCCGTTAGTTTTTGTGGGTACAACGGGAAGATTACCTACTTGGGTTTTTGCTTCTTTTTTTCTTGGTGCTGTTTGTTCCATTGGATCTGTTTGGTGGAGTTCACATACCACCAAAGAAATTCCGCCTACCGAAGAAGAATTAGAAAAAATAAAAGCAGAGCCATTAGGCCTTTTCACACCGTTTACGGATATATTTTCGGCAATAAAAGACATGCCAAAAGTGATGTGGCAACTTTCACTGGTTTATTTGTTTCAATGGTATGCCTTGTTTTGTTACTGGCAAAATTCATCAAAAAGTATTGCGTTGTCAGTTTGGAATACAACTCCGCAAAAAGACATGAAGTTATATGGTGAAGCTGTAAGTTGGACAGGATTAGTAAACGGTTGGTATAATATAGTAACTTTTTTATGTGCTTTTGGGTTGGTTTATTTTGCGAGGAGATATTCGCCAAAGATGGTCCATTTTACTTGTTTATTGTTGGCGGCAATAGGTTTTTTAATATTTCCACATATTGAAAATAAATACCTGTTATTTCCCGCGATTACTGGTTTTGGAATTGGATGGGCAAGCATGATGGGAATTCCCTATTTAATGGTTATTAACAACATTCCAAAAGAACGCTATGGGGTTTACATGGGAATAATCAATATGATGATCGTAATTCCTATGTTTATTCAGACCATAACGTTTGGATACGTACTCAAACATTTTTTGAACAACGACCCTCGATTGGCAATTAGTTTTGCTGGAGTCTTGTTGATTATTAGCGCAGTGTGCACTTTATTTATTAAAACCAAAAAAGAAGAAGTAGGTGAGTGATTTAAATTATATGAAAGCGATTGAATTACTACAAAGAGCATCTTCATCTGAGGGTTTTCTGGCTAGTGCTCAAAACATTTCAAATTACAAAAGAGTTTGGGCTCGTGATGGTGTGATCTGCGGATTGGCCGCATTGGCTTCTGGTGATGAAGTGCTGATAGGAACTTTCCGTAAAACATTGGAAACGTTAGCCACAAATCAACATCGTAACGGAACGATACCGTCAAATGTTATGACAAATGGGGACGTTGTAGAAGTTAGTTATGGCGGACTGGCTGGAAGAGTGGATGCTGTTACATGGTTTATTATTGGGATTTGCCAATACGCTTTTTATAAAAATGATTTTGCTGTCGTGAAAAAATACAAAGGCAATATTCAGAAATGCCTGCGTCTTTTGGAAGCTTGGGAATTTAACAATAAAGGGCTTTTGTACGTACCATTGTCAGGTAATTGGGCCGATGAATACATTACAGACGGTTATGTGTTATACGATCAATTGCTCAGGGTTTGGGCTTTGAAAAGTTACAACCATTTTGTAAATGACAAATCAATCGCAAGCAAAATTGAGATAATAACGGGGCAAATTGAGATTAATTTTACTCCGAATTCAGTTGGTGAAAAATACCATGAACGAGCGTATAATGAAATTATCATGAAGAATTTCATGCCTTGTTCATTTTCTCCAGCGGGGTACAAAACGCAGTTTGATGCTTTTGCAAATTCATTGGCGTTGTACTTGAAGATTGGTTCTGAAGAGTTTCAAAATGCCATTGTCGACTATTCAATTGCACTGAAAAACGAGAGGCTATTACATCTTTTGCCGGCATTTTGGCCGCCAATTGAAGAAACTGACGTCGATTGGACCTTACTTAAAAATAATTGCAAATACGAATTCAGGAACTATCCATATGAATTTCATAACGGCGGCAGTTGGGCGATGGTTAATGGTTTTTTTGGATTGGCATTACTTAGTCAAGGAAAATCAGCGGAAGCAATTGAAGTTTTGGAAGCCATAAACAAAATAAACGCTATCGAAAACTATAGTTTTTATGAAAATTTCAATAGTAAAACAGGAGAGCAGAACGGTGTCCCGTTTTGTGCATGGAGTGCTGCAGCTGCAGTAATGTTGCGTCAAAGTATTGATGCTGATTTTAATTTTTTAATATAAAAAAATGGAAAAGTCTATAGATATAATTTGCGTGGGCGAAGTACTGATTGATTTTATAGGTCACCAAGTAAACACTTCAATAAATAGAACAAAAGACTATCATCGTTTTCTAGGAGGTTCGCCTACGAATGTAGCTGTGAATTCGGCTAGGCTGGGTTTGAAATCAGTTTTGGTGGCGACTTGTGGTGAAGATGGCTTGGGCGAATATATTATAAGGAAGTTGAAAGTAAATAATGTAATTACGAGTCATTTAAAACAAATTAATGCGGTGCCTACATCTGTTATTTTTGTTTCAAAATCAACAAGTACGCCTGATTTTATTCCATATCGGGAGGCAGATTATCATATTGACCAAAGTCAAATTCCGCAGGAGCTGTTAGAAAAAGCTAAAATTTTTCATACTACTTGTTTCGCCTTGAGTAAAAATCCAGCAAGAACGACAATCTTGGAGAGTGCCAAAAAAGCGAAAGCTTTAGGAGTGCAAACAAGCATTGACATTAATTTTTCTGAAAGGATTTGGCCTGATCGAGAAGAGGCTAAAGAGGTGTTAAAAGAATATTTGTCTACGGATCCATTTGTTAAACTTAGTGAAGATGATTGTTATAGACTTTTTGTGGAAGCAAAAACAGAAGATTTTATTTTCGAATATTTTCATGGATTGGGAGCCACTACAATATGTCTGACGAAAGGGAAAGACGGAGTGGTTTTGTCAGATAAAAAATCCGGGATTTATCATCAAAAGGCAATTCCAGTAAATGATGTTAAAGATGCTACCGGTGCAGGCGACGCTTTTTGGACAGGCTTTTTATATGCTCAATTGTTGAACAAGAACTTTGAGGAAACGATTACAATTGCTCAAAAGCTAGCTGTTTTAAAACTCCAAAATGTGGGAAGGCTTCCTGAAGGCGTTAATATTTCAGAGTTTTTAGATATAATTTAAATAAATAGAAGAAGTTTTTTTAAAAAAATTATCTTTCTATTAGTCGATTTATTTTATGCAGTTTTATTTTTTCGGCGAAACGCTCCTTTTCTACAATATTTTTTTTAACTTTATGGTCAACCAATTTTTATTAAGATGACTGTAAATCAATTATTAAGCGTAAAGGGAAACGAAGTGCACTCAATTGTTTCAACAATCACGGTATATGATGCGTTAAAAGTGATGGGTGAGAAAAATGTAGGAGCGGTTTTGGTAATTGAGGATAATGAACTAAAGGGGATTTTATCTGAGAGGGATTATGCGCGAAAAATTGCCCTGAAGGACAAGGCTTCCAAAGATACTTTAGTGCATGAAATTATGGAAAGAGATTTGGTTACGGTATTACCGACTGATGATTTGGATCATTGTATGGAATTGATAACAACAAAAAGAGTCAGGCATTTGCCAGTTTTGGTAGATAATTCGGTTGCCGGAGTCATCTCTATTGGTGATGTGGTAAAAGCAATCATAGAAATTCAAAAGAACACAATCGAATATTTGGACTCTTATATCCATGGGACCAAAGCATAATTTAAAGGAATCGTTTGTATAAAAAAGCTGCCAATTTGTGCAGCTGTTTTTTTTTCTATAGAAGGTTTTTTTGAATAAAAGAAAAGGATAAAAGCCTACTTTTTAAACCAAGTCTTATATCTTTGTAGGCTAGACAAAATCTAAAAAAATGAACAAGAATAGCAAGAGAAGAGAAGCGTTATTATATCATGCAAAACCAATTCCAGGTAAAATACAAGTTGTTCCCACAAAGAAATATGCAACACAAAGAGATCTGTCTTTGGCATACACTCCAGGAGTTGCCGAGCCTTGTTTGGAAATCGCAAAGGATGTTAATAATGTCTACAAATACACTGCAAAGGGGAATTTAGTGGCTGTAATAACAAACGGAACAGCAGTTTTAGGTTTAGGAGACATAGGGCCTGAGGCATCAAAGCCAGTTATGGAAGGGAAGGCATTATTGTTTAAAATATTTGCAGACATTGATGTTTTTGATATCGAAATAGATCTTAAAGATATTGACAAGTTTGTCGATACCGTAAAAGCGATCGCTCCAACATTTGGGGGGATTAATTTAGAGGATATTAAAGCTCCGGAATCATTTGAGATTGAGAGAAGGTTGGTTGAGGAATTAGACATTCCTGTGATGCATGATGATCAGCATGGGACCGCGATTATTTCGTCAGCAGCTTTGTTAAATGCACTTGAATTAGCCGATAAAGAAATTCAAAATGCTAAAGTAATTGTTTCGGGAGCCGGCTCTGCAGCCTTGGCCTGTGCCAATTTATACGTTTTGTTGGGGGTTAACCCCGTTAATATTACGATGTTTGATAAGGATGGTGCTCTTTCAGAAGAAAGAACAGATTTGTCAGTATTGCAACAAAAATACTCCGTTGGAAAAAAAGAGACCACCTTGGCTGAAGCCATAAAAAACGCGGATGTTTTCTTAGGCCTTTCCGCGGGAAACGTTCTTTCGGCTGAAATGCTATTGACTATGGCCGATAATCCCGTTGTTTTTGCAATGGCAAATCCAGTTCCGGAAATCGACTATCATTTGGCGATAGCGACTAGAAGTGATATTATTATGGCTACGGGAAGATCAGATTACCCTAATCAGGTTAACAATGTTCTTGGGTTTCCGTATATTTTCCGGGGCGCATTAGACGTTCGTGCAACCAAGATCAATGAAGCCATGAAAATGGCTGCGGTTAGGGCGCTTGCAGCTTTGGCTAAGGAACATGTTCCTGAACAAGTAAACATCGCCTATGGTGCTACAAAACTTATATTTGGGCGCGACTATATTATACCTTCGCCGTTCGACCCGAGATTGATCACAGTCGTTGCGCCAGCTGTAGCAAAAGCGGCAATGGATTCCGGAGTGGCTTTAAATCCCATTACGGATTGGAATAAATACGAAGAAGAACTTTTGGACCGATTGGGGAACGATAATAAGATGGTCCGTTTGATCACCAACAGAGCCAAAATAGACCCCAAAAGAATCATTTTTGCAGAAGCGGATCATTTGGATGTTCTTAAAGCAGCACAAATTGTCCTTGAAGAAGGGACTTGTTTGCCAATATTATTGGGGAACAAGGAAATCATCTTGGAACTCAAAAAAGAGTTGGGATTTGAGACTGAAGTTCCAATAATTGACACCAAAACTGACGAAGAGGACGCAAGAAGAAATAGATTTGCAAACACATACTGGGAGTCCAGAAAGAGACGTGGAATATCTTTATTAGATGCCCAAAAACTAATGCGAGAAAGAAATTTTTTCGCGGCAATGATGGTCAATGAAGGAGAAGCAGACGGATTAGTAACAGGGTATTCCAGAAGTTACTCTTCTGTAGTTAAGCCAATGTTGCAGCTTGTCCCTAAAGCTCCAGGGGCCTCTTTAGTAGCCACGACAAACATGATGATGACGGCACGAGGACCAATGTTCTTGTCTGATACAGCCATAAACATAAACCCAACAGCAATTGAATTAGCCAAAATTGCCATTATGACGGCCAAAACAGCCAAGATGTTTGGAGTGGAGCCAGTGATAGCAATGGTTTCATTTTCTAATTTTGGTTCTTCGACTGATGAGAATGCAACTAAAGTGAGAGAAGCGGTTGCTTACTTGCATGAACACCATCCAGACATGATTATCGATGGGGAAGTTCAGGCTGATTTTGCTTTGAACCAAGAGATGTTGAAGGAGAAGTTTCCATTCTCTAAATTGGCAGGGAAAAAAGTGAACACTTTAATTTTTCCTAATCTTGATTCGGCCAACATTACCTATAAACTGTTAAAGGAATTAAATAAGGTAGACTCGATTGGGCCAATTATGTTGGGTATGGGTAAACCTGTCCATATTTTCCAATTAGGTGCAAGTGTGGAGGAAATGGTTAACATGGCTACAATCGCTGTTATTGATGCCCAAGAAAAACAAAAGAAAAAAAGATAAATAGAATTAAAAAAGTTCCTTGCGTTTGCAAGGAACTTTTTTAATTCTAATAAAAAACGAAATATATACAGTATATTTATGATAACACATTTACAGGGAAAATTGGTTGAAAAAACACCAACGCAAGTCGTTATCGATTGTGGAGGAGTGGGGTATCACGTAAACATCTCATTGCATACCTATTCATTGCTTCCTAATACTGATTTTATAAAACTATTCACCCATCTTCAAATAAAAGAAGATGCGCACACGTTGTTTGGGTTTGTGGAGAAATCAGAAAGGGAGATTTTTAAAATGTTGTTGTCGGTTTCAGGTATTGGAGCGAGTATAGCTAGAACAATGTTATCTTCTTTAGATCCGAAGCAGATTACAAATGCGATTGCATCTGCAGACGTAATTACGATACAATCCATAAAGGGAATCGGAAGTAAAACGGCCCAAAGAGTGATACTTGACCTTAAAGATAAAGTGCTGAAATTATACGATTTAGATGAAGTTTCGATGTCGCAAAGCAATACAAACAGGGATGAGGCGTTATCTGCTTTGGAGGTCTTAGGGTTTGTTAGGAAAACTTCAGAAAAACTAGTTGAAAAAATCGTAAAAGAAGATCCGGAAGCTTCTGTTGAAGCAATTATTAAGAAAGCTTTAAAAAACTTATAAAAGAAACTTAAAAACACGAATTGTATGCGTAAGATTTGTATTTTTTTGCTGGTTTTATTTTGTGGTTTTGTATCGCATGCCCAGGTAAATGAAGAAGCCCAGGATACCGTAAAAACCGGTTTTTCTTTAGGAAAAGTCAAAATAAAGGACCCTCAAAGTATCCTCTCGGCCTATACCTATGATCCAGTGACGGATAGGTATATTTATACCAATTCAGTTGATGGGTTTTCCATTAATTACCCCATTATTTTAACTCCAAAAGAATATGAAAGTTTGGTATTGAAAGAATCCATGAGAGATTATTTCAAGAAAAAAACGGATGCAATTGACGGTAAGAAAGAAGGCAGTGAAGAGGCGAAAAAAGATTTGTTGCCCAAATACTACATAAACTCTAGCCTTTTTGAATCCATTTTTGGGAGCAATACAATAGATGTCAAGCCTACCGGTTCTGTGGAAATGGATTTAGGCGCTCGATACACAAAACAGGACAACCCCTCTTTTTCACCAAGAAACAGGTCCAATTTATCTTTTGATTTTAACCAAAGGATCAGTATGAGCTTAATGGGAAAAGTAGGCACGAGACTGAATGTAAATGCCAACTACGACACACAATCGACTTTTGCTTTTCAAAACTTAATCAAATTGGAATATGCCCCTTCAGAGGATGATATTATCCAGAAAATCGAAGTAGGAAATGTTAGTATGCCTCTGAATAGCTCACTGATTAGAGGGGCTCAAAGTTTATTTGGAGTGAAAACTCAATTACAATTCGGAAAAACTACCGTTACGGGCGTTTTTTCAGAACAAAAATCGCAAACTAAAAGTGTGGTGGCCCAAGGCGGAGGAACTATACAGGACTTTGATATGTTCGCTTTGGATTATGATAATGACAGGCATTTTTTCTTGTCTCAGTATTTTAGAAACAAGTATGACGCTTCTCTTAAAAACTACCCGTTCATTGACAGTAGGGTTCAGATTTCAAGATTGGAAATTTGGGTCACTAATAAGCAAACTCGTGTTAATACCAATTCGAATAACTTAAGAAATATCATTGCGCTTCAAGATTTAGGGGAAGCAAAGTTGACAGGTTTAAATGGTGTGGAATTAGAAAATATAGTGGCCGTGGATCCTATTCCTAATGGTTTTTTTAGAACTGCAACAAATTCTCCAACGGATAATACAAACAATAGATATGATCCAGCTTTAATAGATAATATTGATGGTTTGCTTAAAAATGAAATTCGTGAAATTGTAACGTCACAGGCTGGATTTAAGATAGATGTTAGTGAAGGTAGGGATTATTCGAAATTGGAGAATGCAAGGAAATTGACCCCGAATGAATATACATTTAATGCCCAATTAGGATATATTTCGTTGCAACAAAGATTGGCTAACGATGAGATTTTGGCGGTTGCCTACCAATACACAATTGGAGATCAAGTGTATCAGGTTGGAGAGTTTGGAAGCGATGGGATAGATGCAACGGTTGTTACCGGAACAGACGCTTCTCGTGCGATCATAACCCAAAGTTTGATTTTGAAAATGTTGAAGAGCAACCTGACTAATGTCAAAAATCCAGTTTGGAATTTGATGATGAAAAACATTTATCAAATCCCCGGTGCTTATCAGGTGAAACAGGAAGATTTTAGGTTTAATATTCTTTACACTGATCCGTCGCCTTTAAATTATATTACGGAAGTTTCAGGGAGTCCATTTCCGCCCAGCCCATCTCCAGATAATAGAGTCGCGGAAACCCCCTTGCTTAAGGTGTTTAATTTAGACAAACTGAATTATAATAATGACCCCCAAACTGGAGGTGATGGTTTTTTCGATTTTATGCAAGGCATAACTGTTGATTCTCAATATGGCCGAATAATTTTCACCACCAAGGAACCTTTTGGAGAATTGTTGTTTTCTAAATTGTCAAATGGCACTGAGGATTATAATAACGAGAGTAGTTATAACCTAAATCAAAAGAAATACGTGTTCAGAAACATGTACCGCAATACACAATCAGGTGCATTGCAGGATAGTGATAAGAATAAATTCCTTTTAAGGGGTAAATACAAATCGTCAGCTGGTGACGGGATACCTATCGGGGCATTTAATGTGCCAAGAGGTTCTGTTGTGGTTACCGCTGGAGGAAGAATATTGGTTGAAGGTGTAGATTATAGTGTGAACTATCAGCTGGGAAGGGTTCAAATATTGGATCCGTCTTTGCAGGCGTCCAACACGCCCATTAATGTTTCATTGGAAAACAACTCCATTTTTGGTCAGCAAACCAGACGGTTTGTGGGGGTCAACGTGGAACATAAAATTTCGGACAATTTTTTGGTGGGAGGTACTTTCTTGAAGATGACCGAAAAGCCATTCACCCAGAAATCAAGTTTTGGTCAGGAATCGGTGAACAATACTATTTTTGGATTCAACGGTAATTATTCAACGGAGGTTCCTTTCTTGACGCGATTGGTTAATAAATTGCCAAACTTAGATACTGATGTACCTTCAAATCTTTCGATAAGGGGAGAAATTGCCTTTTTGAAACCAGATTCCCCAAAAGCAGATCAGTTTGAAGGAGAATCAACCATTTACGTTGATGATTTTGAAGGGTCTCAATCTACCATTGATATGCGTTCAGCCTACGCTTGGAGTCTTTCTTCAACACCAGACAGAAATGCACGAAGCGCTTATGATTTCAATGCAAATGCAAATGATTTGAGTTATGGTTTTAAAAGGGCCAAACTAGCTTGGTATTCGATTGATCCCGTTTTTTATACCCAAAAACCCGCTGGAATTACAAATAATGATTTGTCTTTCAATAGCACCCGACGCATATATAGCGAAGAACTGTACCCTTTAACGGATATTGCTCAAGGACAATCGCAAGTTATCAATACTTTGGACTTAAGTTACTACCCTTCAGAGAGAGGACCTTATAATAACAACACGAATTTTGAGGCTACCCCTGCCGATAATTTTGGGGGCATTATGCGGTCGTTGAACTCTACGAATTTCGAACAAGGGAATGTGGAATATATACAGTTTTGGGTTCTAGACCCATATGTAGGGATAGGTAAGATTCCTCAAAATAATACGGGCAAAATCTATTTCAATCTTGGGGAAATATCCGAAGATGTTTTGAAAGATGGAAGAAAGCAATATGAAAACGGACTTGGACCTGATCAAATATTGGTAAACCCCAGACCAATTTGGGGTGACGTTCCCGCTTCACAATCTTTAATATATGCCTTTGACGCCAACGCAGCCAACAGGACCAATCAGGATATTGGTTTGGATGGTTTGGCTAATGCCAATGAGGGAGCAGTTTATAATAATTATGCTTCTGAACCAGATCCGGCGGCAGATGATTACAACTATTATTTGAATACTTCGGGCAGCATCTTGGAGCGCTATAAAAATTATAACGGAGTCGATGGAAACTCGGTGGTTGACATTAATAATCCCAATAGAGGGTCATCGACGGTTCCGGATGTAGAGGATATCAATAGGGATAACACGATGAATACGATCAATGCCTATTATGAATATAGCATTGACGTTCAGCCAAACATGGCAATTGGTCAAAATTACATTACGGATATAAGAAACACACAAGTAACATTAGCTAACGGGGAAGTTACGGATTCGCGATGGATTCAGTTTAAGGTACCTGTTACGCAACCGGAAAACACGATTGGAACTATCTCTGATTTTAGATCGATACGTTTTATGAGGATGTTCATGACTGGATTTAATCAAGAGGTGACGGTTCGTTTTGGCGCTTTAGATTTAGTTAGGGGAGAATGGAGAAGATTTACCAATACGCTTGATTTTAAAGATGCAGATGTAACAGATGACAGGACTGACTTGGATGTGTTGGCCGTAAATGTTCAAGAAAATGGTGATAGATGTCCAGTAAATTATATAGTGCCTCCAGGAGTGCAACGTGAACAATTGTATAATAACAATACGCTTATAAATCAAAATGAACAATCATTATCATTAAGAGTTTCAGGAGATGGCCTCGAGCCTGAAGATTCTAGAGCCGTTTTTAAAAATGTAAGTATTGACATGCGTCAATTCAAAAAGTTAAAAATGTTTCTGCACGCTGAGTCTTTGCCAAATGAAATTGCACTTAGGGATGACCAAATGGTCGGTTTTATTCGTTTTGGAAATGATTTTACGCAAAACTTCTACCAGATCGAAATTCCTTTGAAAGTAACAACGCCTTCATCTACAACAGATACGAATTGTTCTGCGTTGAGCGCTGAACTGGTTTGGCCAGAAGCCAATGAAATAGATTTGTCGTTGGCATTGTTGACTCAGTTGAAAATTCAGTCGATGAGTGTTGATTTAAGCACTTTGCCTCTGGATGGAATCTATTATCAAAATGAAGACGAACTTAACCCCGCATTGGCTAACAAACCCAATAAATTGAGATTAGGGATTAAAGGAAACCCTAATTTCGGACTGGTTCGAACTTTGATGGTTGGTGCAAAAAGCAATGAAACGCATCAGGACATCAAAGGGGAAGTCTGGTTCAATGAACTCCGTTTGGCCGACATGGATAATCATGGCGGAATGGCAGCCGTTTTAAGCATAGATTCAAATCTTGCTGATTTTGCCACTGTTTCGGCCACAGGAAAGAAAAGCACGATTGGTTTTGGGGCATTGGAAGAAGGGCCAAACGAGAGAAGACGCGAGGATATTCAACAATATAACATTGTCACCAATGTGAATTTGGGCAAAATGTTGCCGGTTAAATGGGGTATTAATTTGCCTTTTAATTACGCTATTGGCGAAGAAACGATAACCCCGGAATATGATCCTTTTAATCAGGATATCAAACTAAAACAACTGTTGGACAATACGACTGATACAGCCGAAAGGGAAAACATCAACAACAGGGCGGTGGATTATACCAAAAGGAAAAGCATCAATTTTATTGGAGTAAGAAAAGAAAGAGGAGAGGAGCAAAAACAACATGTTTATGATCCTGAAAATTTTACTTTTTCCCAATCTTTTAATGAAGTAAACAGACACGATTTTGAAATTGAGGATTATGTAGACCAACAAGCCAACA
>Ga0209109_10000104_pt1 | contig 35856 bp, 30 predicted proteins | sample Rifsed10ft2_FD_184004 | JGI IMG/M metagenome (GOLD analysis project Ga0209109, IMG submission 184004) | Soil microbial communities from Rifle, Colorado, USA - sediment 10ft 2 (version 2) | ecosystem: Environmental > Terrestrial > Deep subsurface > Rock core/Sediment | place: Rifle, Colorado... | reverse complement strand
GTGGCGGCCGGAGCGCAGGCCGCCAGGACCACCGTCAGCAGGGCCGCCGGGCCAAGCCTCAGGGTGTTGCTCATGATTGTTCTCATCTCCATCCTCCTTACAAGTTGGGTAGCATGGTTCCGTTGACTCGAGCTTGATCTTCTTAAAGCGATGGACAGCTCTCCTTTCAGACTCTCGCTGGACGGCTCGGGATTCCGCAGCACTCAACCTTCTCGCAGGAAGGGCTTCGTCAGTGCGGTAGGCGGACGCACACGTTGGACCGAGAGAGCTAACACAACGATCGTGAGAACATAGGGCATCATCAGGGCCACCTCGGCCGGTACGGGAATGCCCAGCGTCTGCACCCAGACCTGCAGGGCGTTTAGCATGCTGAAAATCAGGGCTCCCGCCAGCAGGCCGAACGGCCGCCATCCGCCGAAGTACACCAGCGCCACGGCGATGAAGCCCAGGCTGTTGGTGAGATTCTGCTGGAACACATTCAGCAGCGCGATCGAGAGCGAGGCCCCTGCGACTCCGGACAGCGCCCCTCCCAGCGTCACGGTGAAGTAGCGCACGCGCGCCACGCTGACTCCCAGCGAGTCGGCCGCCTCTGGGTTCTCCCCCACTGCGCGGATGTTGAGCCCGATAGTCGTCTTGTGCAAGACGAACCAGGCCACGGGGACCAGCAAGAACGCGCCGTAGACCAGAATGTTGTGTGAGAAAAAAACTTCTCCCAACACGGGGATCGAGCTTAATACCGGGATCTGCAGCGGCCGGAAACCACTCACCGTCTCGACGGTGCCGATCGTCGTCCGGAACAGCAGCTCGCTCAGCCCCAGGCCGAATAAGTACACGCCGATCCCGCTGATGCCCTGCTCGGCGTGCAGCGTGACGCTGATGAAGGCCATCGCTAGCCCCATCAGCGCACCGACCGCCAGGGAGGCCAGCAGGCCCAACCATAAGTTGCCGGTGGTGAACACGACGTAGAAGCCGGCGAAAGCTCCCATCAGCATCTGGCCGTCTACCCCCAGGTTGAGGACCCCGCTGCGCTGGCCGAAAGTCTCGCCGATGCCGGCGTACAGGTACGGGGTCGCCAGGCGGATACCGGAGGTAAGGATGCCCAGCAGAACCTGGGCAGAGAGCAACTCGCCGATCATCGAGACTTAACCGGGGCTTCCGGCTCGGCCTGGCTCTCCCAGGCGGCACCGGGCGGCGCGGCAGGCCCCGGCGCAAGCTCCGACAGCCGCACCAGGCGGGCCCTCCGTCGTTTCAGGATCTCGCTGCTGACTACGAACACGACCACCAGACCGTTCAGGGTGGCGACCAGCGCCGAGGGCACCTGCATGGCTCGCTGCAGGCTGTTCGCCCCGACCAACAGGCCGCCGAAGAGGAAGGAGGCTGGGATCATTCCAATGGGGTGCAACTGCCCGAACAATGCGGCAACGATCCCGTTGAAGCCCACCCCGCCGGTGAAGCCCGTCGCCGAGCCATCCGTCAGCATACGGTGGCTGACCCCCAAAACCTGCACTGCGCCCGCCAGCCCGGCAAAGGCGCCACTTAACAGCAGCGCCAGTACGGTGTAGCGACGGACCCGGATGCCTGCGTAGCGGGAGGCGTGCGGGTTGAGCCCGACGGCGCGAATGCGATAGCCGATGGGCGTCCGCCATAGGAATAAGTAGACCAGCCCGGCCAACAGGATGGCCAGCGCGGTTCCCAAGTGAAGCCGAGTTGGCACCCAGCGCGGCAGATCAAAGACCTCCGCAAAACGTGCAGTCTGGGGGATTTGCGAGGCAGCGGCCGCCTGGACGGGATCAATCAGCGGACCGCGCAGCAGGAAGTTCATGCCCTGAACCGCGATCTGGTTGAGCATGATCGTGCTCAGGATCTCATTGACGTTCAGGTATGCCTTGAGCGCGCCGGCGATTCCCCCCCAGAGTGCACCACCCAGGAAGCCGAGAACGGCCGCCGCGGCGATCAACATCCAGGCTGGAAGGTCGGGCGCGTTCACCGCGAACATAGTTGCCAGCAGGGCTCCCACGATGTACTGGCCCTCCCCGCCGATATTGATGACTCCGCCCCGGAAGGCGATGCTGATACCCAGACCAACGAAGAGCAGTGGCGTGGCTTTTACCAACGTCTCCGCCAGCGCGTTGGAACTTCCGAAAGCCCCCTCCGCCATCGCGCCGTAGGCCTTCAACGGGTCGGCGTCCAGCAGGAGCAGCATCCCGGCCCCGACCGCAAGTGCAGCCAGAGTCGCCATCAGCGGCCGGAGGGCGTCTAGGATCCTGGCCAAGGTGGGATTGTCAGCGAGGGCGGAGCGCATAGGTGGCGGAGCGGCCGGTGAGGTCAGGGCTATCCTTGCACAGGGTGGACGCCGGCGCATCGGCCGATCTTCACTGCTCCGCCAGTACAAACGGCACACGCAGGTAGAGGGGGACGGGGCTAAATCGCACGATCCGCCGAGGAGAACAGGCTACCCGTTCCTGGTGATCGTTCCGCACAACTGGACATCGCCGCGCTTCGATCGCCGCCGACGAACACCGAATCAGTTGCCAGTATGGTGCCCTCGACTTCAAGAACGATTTCATAGACCCCTGGCGACAGTCCGTCCTCGTCGACGAGAGAGCCCCACCAATCGCCAGACTGCCCCCCGCCCCACTCCTGGTCCGGGGTGCTCCCGCCCTCATCCAGTTGGCCATTGAAGAACCGATAGGAGGACCACGACACGCCATTCGCTATGCCAGTGTAGTCCCAGAAAGCACAGACACGCGTTGAGTCTGAGGGCAGCCGCTTGAAGCCAATGAGTATAATCAGCGGCGTTGGGCGGAGCAACCAGCAGAGCGCGTCCGGAAGTTCTGACTCAACCTTACGATCATTTGCCAGAGGATTTAACCGAGATTTGAAGGTGCCGACGTGAATCGAATATCGTTGTTACTTGCGACATTGAGTACAGTGGCGCTTGCCTGCTCGCTGGGTGGTTCGGAGAGCCAAGGGCAAGATACGCAAGAGCCAGAGACATCGGGTGGCGTTGCTGCAGTCTCCAAAGCGACTTCGACCGCGCCAAGTGAGATCGTCCTTCCAACCGAGAGCGATCCACTGCCTACTGCCGCGCCCCAAACCAGTCGGGGGGGTGCTCAGCCCGCCATTTCATTCTCGCCTGAGAATGAGGGGATTCCGATCGAGATCCTCGATGTTAACTTCGTACCCAGCCAGGACCTTCCCAGGGTGTACGGCCTGTTTCGGAACATCGGGGCAACCGAGCTTGGCGGCGTCGAACTTGCATTGTTCTTCTACGATGCGAATGGGGAGCTGACCGGTATGGCCAGCGGCTTCTCCTTCTTTCAGCGGACGGCTCCCGGAGAGATTTCGCCTTTCGACATCGCTTTCCTCGAAGGCATACCCGGGGAGCCTGTGTCGGTTAGTTTCGGAGTCCAGTGGAACCCTGCGTACCAGGACGACCAGATCCGGAGGGAAGGCTTCGAGCTCGAGGTTCTACAGGAAGAGCGAGGATCGTTGGCATACGAGATCGACGCCAGGCTGACGAACAACAACGAGAGGAATGCGGATGTTGTCGTCGTGACCCTTTTCTACAATGCCAACGGGCGACTGATCGGCTTCGACCAGTCGGTTGTGGACGACCTTGGAGCTGGATCCTCCGACTTTTTCAAGATCTCTGTCCCATTCGAGTACTTCGCTGAACCAGAGTTCGACCACTACGAGATCATGCTAGAAGGTTATCTGCCATAGGTTCAATACTCGCTCATTACCCAAGCGATAGCCGCGCTTGTCGCGCTTTCCGGCGAACTATTGGTCCGGGCTAAGTTACCCACCAGTCCGACCGTAGAGCTCAAGCGAAGACCTAACGCAGGCCCATCGCTCGATAGAAGATGCTGGCCAGACTGGATTGAGGATCGGCGCGGGCGAGCCTGCGGCGAAGAGGGCGAGGGCACCGAATCCTCGTCGAGAAAGATCCATGCACACCCTGTTTGAAACATTGAGCGCCAATATCCCGGCCGACCGTCGCCACGCCCTCGCCCAGGGCGTGGCACTTCCCGACCGTACCCACGGAGCTGCGCTGTTTGCCGACATTTCCGGTTTTACGCCTTTGGCCGAAGAGCTGTCCCGGGAACTCGGACCACGACGCGGCGCTGAAGAGCTCAGCCGCATTCTCAACGCGGCCCTTGATTCCCTTATCGGAGAAGTCGACCGCTATGGCGGCAGCGTAGTTGGATTTAGCGGGGATGCCATCACTTGCTGGTTTGACAGCGACGACGGCCTGCTGGCGACCACTTGCGGCTGGGCAATGCAGCTAGCCTTCGAGCCCTTCGCCTCGGTTGTCACTGCCACCGGCCAGCGGCAAGCTTTGGGGATGAAGGCTGCGGTGGCCACCGGCGCGGTGCGGCGATTCTTGGTGGGCGACCCGGAGATCCAGCTTATCGATGTGTTGGCCGGCTCACTGATGGACGAGCTGGCGGCCGCCGAGGGGCTGGCGAAGCAAGGCCAGGTAATGCTCACCCCGGAGACCTTCGGCGCCCTGGGGAACCGGGTACAGCTGGCGAGGGAAGCGGACGGGTTGGGCGGCGCGCGATTCGGTGCCGTCAGCGGCCTTTCGACCCCGGCCTCGCCACGCCCGTGGCCGGCCGTTATTGGCGATTCGCTGCCCGAGGCCGAGATGCGCCGATGGTTGCTTCCGCCATTGCAGCAACGGATGGAGGGGGGGCAGGTCGAGTTTATCGCCGAGCTTCGCCACGCAACCGCACTCTTTCTTCGCTTTGGAGGAATCGATTACGACAATGACGATCATGCCGGCGAACGGCTCAACGCCTTCATTCGCTGGATGCAGCGCGTGCTCGCCCGTTACGAAGCGTACGTGCTGCAATTGACAATCGGCGACAAGGGCAGCTATGTCTATGCTTCCTTTGGGGCCCCGCTGGCGCACGAGGACGACCCCCTGCGGGCCGTGAGTGCTGCGCTGGAACTGATCGACCCGCCACCTGATTTGCGATTCATCCAGGGGATTCAGATTGGGATCAGTCAGGGGAACATGCGGGCCGGCAATAACGGGGGAATGACCCGAACCACGTATGCGGTGCAGGGCACCGAGGCCAATGTTGCTGCCCGCTTAATGATGACCGCTCAGTCAGGGCAGATACTGGTGACCCAGCGTGTGGCCGATCAGTCCCGTGCCCGGTTCGAGTTCAAGGAGCCGGTCGAGATCACGGTCAAAGGCCTCAAGCGCCCGGTCATGGTGTTCACCGTAGCGGCTAAACGTGAAACCGTAGCGCGCCCTTCCCTCAGCCGAGGCTCGCGCAACCCGCTGGTCGGGCGCCACGCCGAACAGCAGCTGCTCAGCGAGGCGCTGCAGGAGCTGGTCGAGGGTGTCTCAGGCACCATCGTCATCGAGGGCGAGGCCGGGATTGGCAAATCGCGCCTGCTGGCCGACCTCCACGAAAAGGCTCGCGATCGTTCGATACCCTTTCTGGTTGGAATCGGCGATCCCGTCGAACGCGCGAATCCATACTACCCATGGCGTCCCGTGGTTAACGACCTTTTCTCGCTCGGCTCGGATCGCGACGTGGCGGAGATGCGGACCCGAGTGCTCGAGACTCTCGCGATCGACCCAAGGCTTCATGAACGAGCGCCTCTATTGAACACCTTCCTTCCACTTGACCTGCCAGACAACGAGTTGACGGCCCTGATGACAGGTGAGCTGCGGGCCAGCAACACTCGCGACCTGGTTGTAGAACTCCTCGCACGGAGTACTGCGGATTCGCCGTCGGTGCTACTGCTCGAGGACGCACATTGGTTTGACTCTGCATCCTGGTCACTGGCTGAGCAGGTTCAATCCCGCGTCCATTCACTGTTGATCGTAATCGCCACCCGCCCCCTTCTCGAAACCGAAGTGCCGGGAGCCGGCCAATCCGCGGCGGAGGTGGCCCGATTTCTCGCTTCCCCCCGGGTGCGGCGGGTTCACCTCTCGGCACTGACGCCTGAGCAGACCCGACAGCTGATCACGGATCGGCTGCAGGTGTCCAGCGTGCCTCAGCCCGTCATCGACTTGATCGTAGAAAGGGCGGAGGGTCATCCGTTCTTCAGCGAGGAGATCGCTTTCGCTCTGCGTGACAAGGGTATCCTCACCATCGAGGATGGCGAAGCTCGGCTTGCCGCCGGGGTCGGCAACCTGCGGGAGCTAGATTTCCCCGATACGATCCAGGGGGTTGTCACCAGCCGTCTGGATCTCCTGCCCCCGGAACACCTGCTCAGCCTCAAAGTGGCCAGCGTGCTCGGGAGAGTTTTCCCACTAACCACTCTGCAGCGGGTGCACCCTGACGAAATCGAGAACACCAAGTTGAGGGCCCAGTTTGACCATCTGGAGCGGTTGGACATCACCCCGCTTGAGACAACCGGACCGTCGGTCGCATACACCTTTAAGCATGTCTTGATCCAGGAATCTGCGTATCAACTCCTGCTGTTCTCCCAAAGGGCCCAGCTCCACCGGGCAGTCGCCGAAGCGTTGGAACAAGAGGCCGAGGTTGACCAAGCGACCCTGTACCCGTTACTGTCCCACCATTGGGGGGTAGTTTCCGAGGTCAGTCACGACGACCGCCAGGCCGCAGAGAATGCGATCCGATACCTCGACAAGGCGGGGGAGCAAGCCATTCGGAACTATGCCAACCAGGAAGCTGTCCGCTTCCTTACCAAGGCCCTCGATTTGAGCGAGCAACGGCAGGTGACGATTGAACCTAGCCGTCAGGCCCTCTGGGAGCGGCGACTGGGCGAGGCTTATTTGGCGCTGGGCAATCTCGCAGAGACCCAGCACCACCTCCAGCGCAGTGTGGAAATGCTCGGCTTGTCCGCCTCTCCGACACCCCTCCGCCTCATCGGTCGATTTCAGCTGGAACTGATCCGGCAGGTCCTTCATCGGGCCTGGCCCGCGCGGTTCATCGGATCCCGGCCTGACCTCGCCGAACGCAATTCCGAGCTCGCTCTAGCCTACGAGCGACTCGGCTTCGTCCACTACTTCAAGGCCGACGCGGTCGCCCTGCTGACCGGAGGGCTTCAAATCCTGAACCTATCAGAGACGGCGGGGCTGGCTTCCCGCGAGTTGGCCGGCGCCTACGCCACCAACTCGTATACCGCGGGGCTGATGGGCCTGCGTCGATTGGCACTCGCTTACCACAAGCGCGGCCGTGAGCTCGCAGAACGAATCGACGACCTCCCCAGCCTCATCTGGGTCCAGATTGCCTGGGGACTCTACAATCTAGGCGTCGGGGCCTGGGAGGCTTGCGCTGAGGTATTTCGAGAAGCCGAACAGGGCGCCCGCCGGCTTCAAGATAACCGGCGCCTCGAAGAATGCCTGACCCTCTGGGGCATGGCCGACTACTATCAGGGTCAGTTTGACCCGTCTCTATCAAAGTTCTCGGAAACGTACGAAAGGGCGACCAGCAGCGGCAATGCCCAAGGCAAGATCTGGGGCTTGTTTGGTGAGGCTCAGATCCGAATCGCACGAGGACAGCCGCTTGAGGGAGTCAAGGCGCTCACCGAGGGCTTCGAGCTGCTGGAACAGATCTTGGACCGGCTGGAGGAGATTCGGGGATTTGGGCTGTTGGCCAGGGCTCGCCTGTACCAGGGCGAGCAGGAAGCCGCACTCCAGGCTGCCCGGGAGGCTTCGCGTCGGATCGCAAAGCTGCGGATCCCGACCGGGTACTACCTGCTGGAAGGGTACGCGGCTGCGGCCGAGGTCTATCTAAGGTTGTGGGAGGCCAGGGCCCTCCCGCCGCCAGACTTGAATACCCTCGCTGTCGAAGCAAGGCGAGCGTGCAGGGCGCTTCGCTGGTTCGCATTCTTCTTCCCCATCGGGCGGCCGCTCAGTTCCCTTTGGCAAGGTACCTTGCAGTGGCAACAAGGGAGAACCGCGAAGGCCGTGCGGACTTGGCGGAAGGGCCTCAAGCAAGCCGATCAACTCAGAATGCCCTACGCCGCCGCACAGATTCACGCCGAGCTTGGGCGGCGCCTCACACCCGACGACACCTCCCGGCGAATCCATCAAGAGCAGGCCCGCGAGCTGCTCAGGAGCCTGCAGGCGTCCCCCAACACTCCAGAGCTCGCAAGGTAGGGCGATATTAGCAAGGTCGAGATAAGCAAGCCGATGTCCTGGCCGGCCCGCACCCTCTTCGTTTTCGCTATCTACCTGGCGATCGTGGGGGCCTGGTTGATCTTTAGTCCCAACTCGTTCCTGCGGCTCTTTGGCTTTTCACCGACCAAAGAGGTATGGATAAGGATCGTGGGAATGTGTTTCGGTGGCCTGGCCTTTTATTACGCGCTCAGCTCGGTCATGAATCTCCGCCGATTCTTCAAGCTGACCGTCTATGCCCGGATGCTTACCCTCCCGTTCTTCGTGCTCCTGGTGATCCTGAAGCTCGCCCAGCCGGTGTTGATCCTGTTTGGGCTGATCGATCTGGCCGGCGCCGGTTGGACCTCGATTGCCCTGCGCCGGACCGAGAGTGCCTGAACCCGAAGGTGAGCGATCGCCGGAGCCTGATTGGATTGCCTAATCGCCCTGATCTACCCGCTCGGTGACGGATCAGGCGCCGCGCACGAACCTGCGTACTCGGTAGACGATCAGGATCAGGCGCTGAAGCACCCGTACCAGTCTCGGCAGCTCCTGCTTCCAGGGCAGCCCTTTCCGGTAGCGCCGCCGGTCCTGCCAGCGCCACAGCCACAGGATTTCCGGCTCGTGGAGCGGCCAGACTCGGCAGAGGGACGCCCGCGATCCGGCAGCCTGCAGGATGGCATTGACCGCCCGACGCGCAGCTTCGTTGGCGGCCTCCATCGTGGCCAGCTGGGTGTAAGTCCGAACATAGTCAGCCGCGAGAAAGAAGTTCGGAATGCGGGTGTAGGCATCCGGTCGCAGATGCCAGGTGTTGTCCAGGGCGACGAACAGCGGCTCGGCGCTCTTGTAGCGCACACCGGGATCCGGGCCGGGCGCATCCTTGATATCTGGATCCAAATACCACGAATGCAGATCGGAATCGCTTAGCAGCGGCTTCCCATCCACCAGCAGGCTTTCCTTCAATTGCTCCCAGACTTCGTGCCGGATCTCCTCCCGGCTGCACTCCTTGGCCGGTTTGCGCACGAACTTGCCCGGCGTCTCCCAATCCGAGATCACGACCGACAGGATATCCCGGACCTGTCCGTCTCCATACCCGGTTAGCCTGGTGTGGGGCCAGGTCTGCTGTTGGGAAATTGAGGTGAGCGCCCATTTCGAGTCGAGGTAGAGCTCGTGGCCGAATACGATCCCGATGTCCTTGCGCAGGTAGAACTGCAGGCCGTTCATCCAGCCGACCGCCTTGCCCAGTTCGACCACCCCGAGCAATGAGGGGTCGGCGCTAAGCAGGTTCCGGTACTCGACCTGTCCTGCGGGGGCGTGCTCGATATCCTGGCTTAGCAATTTGGCCATCACTTCGAGGGGCAGCGCCGCCAGGTAGTAGTCGCCGACGACTGTGTGCTCTCCGCCCCCAGCTCCCACCATGGATGCGCCGGAGATCCTTCCTGAATCATCGCAGTGCAGTCGGCGGAGCGAGACGCTGTAGTTGAACTCGACCCGAAGCTGGCGAGTGAGGTAATCACGCCAGGGGTCGATCCAGGCGTCCTGGGTGGGGGCGTTCAGGACCCGGTCGAGACTCACCCCAGGTTCGGCCAGCCCGAGCAGCAGCTGAATCACAATATCGCCTTCGACCTTGGCATTGGTCACTCGGGCATCCGCGGCCACCAGGAACTTGGAGAGCCCCTGCACCAGGAACTTCCGGTAGCCCTCCGAACGGGTCGAGGCTCCTAGAAAACCCCACCAGGAGAGCCGCTCCAGCTCGTCAGCCCTCCGGGCTTCGCAGCTGGTGAGCACCTGCCACAGCCGTTCACCAAAGTAAGCGACTTCCTCCCGGGTCAATCCGAGCTCCGTGTACAAATCAACGAACACATCCTGGAGGGTGAGGATCAGATCCGCCGGCGTGCGCGGAAACCGGCCGGACATGACGAAACTCGGCGCGTTGAGCCGCGGCGCGTCCATTCGGGTCAGCTGCAGCAGGTTGCCGAACACTCCGTGCTTATTGCCCTCGAACGGGATGCGCTTCATCGTGTCGGGGACGTGGCGGTAGAACCGAGGGAAAAAGCGAAAGCCGTGCTCGGCGGGTAAGTCCTTCCTACCGCCGGTGCCGCTCCCGGGGACCGTGAAACTGCGAGCCTTGCCGCCCGCCAGCTCGCGCTTCTCGTAGATCGTGACCTTGAAGCCGCGCTCCCCCAGCTCTTGGGCCGCGCTGAGCCCAGCGACGCCGCCCCCAAAGATGATTACTCTCTCGTCCAGTTGGACCTCCTTGGGCAAAAAGCGCGCCCGCCTGGAATCGGGAGCGCGCTGGCGCTCCTGCGACTTTCAGCACTCATCGGGCGCCAGTCCGTCACCAAAGGTCTCGAATGCAATCCGAGCGGGATGGCCGCAAATCGCCCGGGAGGCCTGCATGCCGGACATGACCGCCGACTCCATGGCCCCCACGTTGAGGCCGTTGCGGGTCCAGTCTCCCGCCAGGAAGAGGTTGTCGAATCCTGATTGATCGGGCCGCATCCGAAAGCGCAGGGTTCCCGGCGCGGCATAGATATAGCGTTCGGAGGGGTCGACGTTGGCGCGAACAAACTGGGCCTTCAGGCGCGCCTCGCCGCTCCGGTTCTCGGGGTCGACCAATAACCTCCAGTCGAAGCTGTCACCGGTTCCGGCCCGGCTGCTGGGCCAGATGCGTGGAGCTCTTCGCTCGAGCAGCTCGGATGCGTTTTGCCAGACCGTGCTCAGGACCCGTTCCGGGTACTCGTGCTCGGAGGGCGGCGGCGCGATCGTTGGTCCCGGGAGCGCGCTGCAGAAGTAGTGCACGCTGCTCGGAAAGTGCTCAGCCGGCCACATCTCCCGCATCAACAGATGGCTCAGGTCGGCCCAGGTGTCGAACGGCTCCTGATTGCTGTCGAGGATGTAGCGCCCCTCTTTCCAATATGGCCAGCCCAGGCCGGCGTTGTCCGGTTTGAGCCAAATCTGAAGGGCTTGGGTCTGGACGGTTGGGAGATGGTCGAGCATCTCGTTCCAGGCCGGATTCTGGCGCAGCCGGTTACAGAGATAGGGGAATGACCCGAGCGGGATTCCCAAAACAACTAGATCGAAATCCTCGCCTAGGTGAAGGCGCAGATCAGGATCCGCATCCTCCCAGCGCGTCCAGAATGACTCGAGGTTGAATCTTCCTCGCTTGAGTTCCTCGCCCCTCTCGAGTTGCTCATAGCGAGGATGCGGCGGCCAGCAAACCAGACCGTTGACCGGTTCAAGCGGGTCGTAGCCACTGGCCTCGTCCTTGAGGCGGATCTGGCGCGCCAGCTTGATCTCGCCAATCCGCGCCCCGCCCTCGGTCCACTCGGGCACCAGCTCGGTCACCCGATGGAAGAATTCGAAGCGGACCCCTCTCGCTTTCAGAACCTGGTATAAGGGCGCAAAGATTGTTTCGCCCATGCCGGCCTGCAGCTCCCAGACAAACGCGCCCCGGTACAGGGCCATTCGCATGACGACCCGTAAGGCAGCCCCGGCGGCAAACTGGGGCCGATTGGGGTCCCCCTCCTGATAACTGAAGCCGAGGTCATACAACGCTCGAATCAGCACCGAATCCAGGGTCGGGCTGTCCCACGCCCCGTGGCGGCGGAGCCACTCCCGATAGTCGAGGCCATCGACGTGGTCCACTCCACAGAGGATTAGGCCGTCGGCCAGCACGCCTCGGATATTCGCCAGGGCGAAATCCATCAGAACAAAGAGCCGGCGGATCTCGGGATCAGACTCAATGTGCGGTTCGAGCTTACCCACGAGCCAGCTGCGGAATCGGTTCAAGAGCCAGGCCATCGCGGCATGGTTCCGATTCGCCGCCCGCCTGCGCCCGCGGGAGTGGTGAGTGTGGGCGCGGCGGGCGAACGACAGTGCGGGCCGCAGTAAGAGTTTCCCCAGGCTGAGCCGGCGCGCCGCGAGGTGGGAGGCATGAAACCGGCCGTGAATCAGCGACACGCCGTGAACGATCGCCTCTGAGAGCAGGGGTTCCGGCTCGGAGTCGGAAACCATGCTGCCGGGCACCGAGCTGCGCATCGGGATCTTGAGCAACCAGGGTAAGTGCTCGCCCGCAACCCGTTCGTCGAGGGCTATGAGGTTCTGGGGTTTGAGAGCCTCCTGCCAGGTCGCGAGCTGCTCATCCAGCCCTCTGCCCAGCTCCTGGTAGCAGCGCTCGATCAGACGGAAGGCGTTCTCGTACGAGCCCAGCCACACGTGCAAACCATGTTCCTCGATCCGCCCATAATCGCCTCGACTGCTGGCGCCCTTGCCTCCCAGGCGCCAACCCAGCTGGTAGACCGTGACCTCGTACTTCTCCTTCCAATCCGGCTGGTTGGTCAGTTCGAAAGCCGCCGATAGGGCGGCCATCCCTCCACCGAGGACCGCGATTTTCTGGCGCTTTGGAGTTCCGGCTGGCGGGTGGTCCATCGCCCCTTAGCTTAAGGCATGCCGGGCAGCGCTATGCCACCCGGGTTGGTACAAATCGCAGGATGCCTTCAACGCCTGCCCGATGAGCGCCGCCGCCCGAACCAGAACGACAGGCACCCGCGATTGTTTTCAACCGCTGGCCAGCTTTGGATGACCTTCCCGGTTTCGACCAGCATGTCGAATTCCGACCAGAAGGCCAGCTTGGCCGTCAGCCCCTCGGAAGGCACGCCGAGGTCGACGTCGATCGGATGGCTGTCCGCGTGGGTGACGTTGAGCTGGTACTCCCCGGGCAGCAGCCCGACCTTCGGAGTCGAGAGCAGGCGGGAATGGGCTTCGACGATCGCCTGGTAGCAGGCCTGATGATTGAGCTCGATGTCCCGGAACTGCTTGAGGAACGTGACCGGCACGGAGACCTTCGGCTCGAACTCAAGAACGTTCACTGCTTCGGACATTCCGTGCAGCAGAGCCTGCGCCTCGCGGCCGAGCATAGTCTTGATGAGCTGCGGAAAGAATTGGCGATGGTCGTCCCATTGATGGCGGGCATCGGCCTTGGCCGGCTGATCCACCCGGCGAAGCTCGATCAACTGCTGCGGTTCGGCCCTGGTCTGCGGCGAGTACGTTTTGAAGGCCAGGGTGGAAGTGGTGAACCAATCGGGGTTGGAGAAGTCCTCCGGCATGCGGAACTCGCCGAGGCCTTTGCGAAACCCGTAGACTTCGCGAGCTCCGATCGCGCTGTACTGGTTGTCGACGAAGATGTACGGAACGTACAGGCTCAGGTATTTCGGCAACCGGACCGGCCCCCGGCTCACCGCCAGAGCAAGCAGCCAGAAGCAGGTGCACAGCTCGCTGACATAGCCGATGTTGTCGGCAGAGCTGAGGCGGGCCGTGTCGCTGAAGGTGAGGATGAAATGGGATCCTAGGACGTGGTAGTCGAGCTGTCGATCGGGGTGAGAGTTAAGGGCCTGGTTGCAGAGCTGCTGGAGCGGTGGGGGTTGGCCGGGTTGTCGTAGGCCGGGCGAGCTCTCAAACAGGAAGCCGGAGAGCCGCATGCCCTCTCCCTTGATGGGTTGGGGGTGGACAATCTGGCCTCCGAGATTGATATATTCGGGCAGGGATGCGCGGGCTACGGGCACCGACTCGTCCCGGCCGGTGGATCGGCCTCTAATTCCAAATCTGGTTCAGCCTCCCCTAGACCTAAGGTTCGGGATGACGCTCGCGAGCACTCCTGCAAACACCGCGCCAAACAAAGCGAGGCGCACAATGTTCATCTCGCTCCTCCCAGAACGACAGACCTACGGGACCTGAGGCGTTCTTGCCCCCCTGATCATCCGCTGACCTCGTTTAGCTTAGTGCCAGACTCTCAATGGATTCTCAACCCGGGTCCAGGTCGTGGCGGGCCGGACTCGCAGTCCAAGCGGGAATACTCAGATCCTCCGCATATTGCGCGCATTAGGCGAATCAGGTGCTCACGACAGCTTCAAACGAAGATCTAACGCAGGCCCGCTTTACACCGTACCAAAGCGGCGGACATAATCGCCGGGTCGTGGAATTGGCAGACAGGCGTGGATTAGGATCACGTGCCATAGGTGCCGCCGGGTAACTCACGCAGACGGTTTCTCCTCGGCTCAACCTAGCTGTCAACCCCAGGGGTTGAAAGGGTTGAAAGGGCTGAGACAGCCAGAGGTTCTTCTCAGACCAGCTCAGGCGTAGAAGTATGCTTCGAACCGCTTCAGCTCTTCCGGGAACTTTTGACTTCCGAGGAACTCAGCAATATCGGTCACTACCAAGCGTAGCGAATTGGCCATCTCAGCTAGATACTCATTGGTGTCCACTTCCGATAGCCGCTTGCCAATTCCATGAGATCTGCGGATGCTAACTTTGGCTCCCCAGTGATGTACCGCATGACTCCCCAGATTTGCAACCAATTGCGGACACCGTCGGTCCTGTCTTCCCAAGTAGTCGGGGCGTCACCTCGTCCCACAGAGACCTCCACGTCTCCCTTCCCATATAGGAATCTCCGCCGAAATGGACCCCGAAGAACTCGCAGGCATCGATCTCCTGCGGAGGCCTCTTCTGTGTGCTCAAGTTCGAACTCGTAATCTGAGAACAGGAACTCGAAGTGAGCCGTTATCTGAGCTACGAACTCTTGGCATGTCCTTCCAATCATGATCGCAATCTCCCAGAGCTAACCGCACGTGGCAGAGAACCGCGGCTGGCTAGCGCGCTCACGGTCACGGCACCTTGATCCAGCTGTTTCCAATAAGCTCATAAAGGAACCGTTCGTTTGCCAGCCACGCAAGATCAGCGTTCTTGCCCAACCCATCCCACACACCGGGCAATGTTTCGAAGTAAATGCCGCCGTTATCAACAGCTTCTTCAACGTATCCACCTCCACCGACCCACCTTCCGAGCACGACTCGATCACCCGATCCGTGGACCGATAGATCCGTCATCTGCTGAATGAGACGGGTTGCCTCGGTTCCAACCGGCCCGATCTTCCGTAATTGCAAGGCGGCATCGGTGGCCTCGATCGCGGCCTCGCCGGCTGCGGCCGCCTTTGCCACTGCATCGACCGCTTCCGGACCGTGGCGTATCGCAACCTCAAGGGCGTCCGCGTTCTTGAGAATGGCCAGTGCGTCGTCGCCGTGTTTGAGGATTTCCAGTGCGACCTCTTCGTTCTTGGCGAGCAGCTCCAGTGCCTCGGGCCCAGCGTCGAACACCGCGGCGAGCGCTCGAGGGTTCGCCTTGAGCGCGGTAAGGAGCTCCTCGTGCCTGATCAGTTGGTGCAGCGCGGCGAAGAACTCTGGCGCCTCGTCCGCATTCCTGACAATGCTTAAGAGAGCTTCCTTGATGGCGTCCCGCGCTTGGCCAGGGAGGATCTGCCTGACGAGACCCTTGAGGAGAGCGAACCCGGCGTTCGCCGCGTCGGCGGGATCCGGTGCTGGGCCATCCGCCCAACCAATATCCGCGGCCAGTCCAAGTAGTGCGAGAATCAGAATGAGGTCGTCCGTCTCTCCCTGGGTAATGAGCCGGAAGAGTTCCTTCAGGATGTCGTACGCGTCGCCAAAGGGGAACATCCCGATAATCAGCTCGACCAGCCACCAGGGCGGCTCCTGACCTGAGGTATCCCGCTGGACTTGACTTAAGGAGGGCCAGGTGCCCGCGGAGATCGCCGCCATCGCAACCTGCCATTCACGGTCCGCCGCCTCGAAGGCCTCCGCGCGGGCGAGTAGCTCCGCGCTCAGTGTCGCCAGCCGATCTGCTTTCGAGCCGAGCAGGGCGCGCCCCTCCTCCCCATCGCATGGACCTGGGGTCCGAACTGACCGTCGTAGCTTAGCGTGCCTTCCGCGGCACTGTAGACTTGCTCGGCAAGGCTGTTCAGGTGCTCAGCAGCGGCACCCAGCTCGTCGGCCTTCTGGCGAAGCTTTTCGGCGTCTACGCGGATCTGGGTCATTTGGAGCGGGGACTCAACGAAACACGATCGATTGTCGACATCTTACACGGGAATCGCCTTGGGCAGTAGCTAAGAAGGTTGACCCATCCAGTTCCTACACGGATCTAACGCGACCCTGTTTTACAGGGCAGCAAAGCGGCGGATATAATCCCCGGGTCGGGGAAGTCTTGGGATTGGCAGACTTCCGTGACTTGGGATCACGGACCTGAGAGCCGGACTTTCTCCGGCCTGCAAACTGCTACTCCAGAAAGTGTGCCGGTGAGGAGGAGATCGTTTGCCTCGGCATCGCCACACCGACCGGGATCATCTGATAGATACTGGCGTCCGTGCTGTAGATCAGGCGCGTCATTCGATCGAAATGTGCTTCGTCGACCACGCCTTGAAGATCGTGTACTAGCTCCTGGCTAGCCTGGTAACGCTCCAGATCCCGTTTTTTCGTGTCCACCTGAACCTTGTCCTTGCCCGTAATGATAGGGTGATTTTGGCATGAGGAGCAAGTGATGTCGGCCGAGCTGAGGGAAGAGGCGCTCGTCGTCTTTCGCTCCGGGCTTGCCGCGGCCGATCCGTATCGGCTGCTGCGGGCGAAGTTTCGGGAGGAACCCGGGAAGGGCTTCTACCTCGGATCCGAGCTCGGCCTACCGCTCCCTGGACCCTCGGGCCGCATCCTCGTGCTCGGCGCCGGCAAGGCTGTATGCTCGCTGGCGAACGCCCTGGAGCAGTCACTCGAGCCGAGGGACTTCTCGGGGCGAGTGCTCACCAAGTATGGCCACGGCCTCCCATTGCAGCGACTGATCGTGGAAGAAGCTGGGCACCCCCTTCCCGATGCTGATGGGGTCGCAGCAACGAAACGGCTTCTCGACGATTTAAGGGACCTTGGCCCCGAGGACCGCATTTTCTTGCTACTCACCGGCGGAGCTTCCTCCCTTCTCGTCGCACCGGCACAGGGACTGACGTTAGAGGACAAGATCGCGACGACAGAACTTCTGCTCCGCAGCGACGCGACCATTCAGGAGATTAACGCCGTCCGGAAGCATCTTTCCACGATCAAAGGCGGACGGCTTCTACAAGCAATTGCGCCCGCCGAAGTATTTACCATCGTCGTCTCGGATGTGATCGGCAACGACCTCTCGTCTATCGGCTCGGGCCCTACTGTCGCCGATCCCACGACCTTTCAGGACTGCCTCATGATTCTCGAACGCTACGGGCTCAGCCGACGCGTGCCGGGCGAGGTAAAGCGGCATCTCGAGCAGGGGACGCGCGGCGCCTTTAGTGAGACTTTGAAACCGGGAGCGCCCCAACTCGAGCGCGCCCGGCACACGATACTGGCTAGCAACCGTCACTCTCTTCGGGCGGCCCAGGAGAAGGCGGAAGCGCTCGGCTTCGAAACCGAGATCTTTCGCTGGGATATGGAAGGTCCGGTGCACGACGCGGCGCGGGCCTTTGCGAAGTCCCTCACCGCGCTTCTCGAACGCCCCCGCCCTCAGGCCCTTCTGGCTGGGGGCGAGCTCACGCTCGAGGTGCGAGGTTCAGGAAAGGGTGGACGAAACCAGGAGTTCGCTTTGGTGGCATCCAGAGAGCTCCAAGGCCTCGACGGCGTCGCTGTTCTCTCGGCGGGAACCGACGGAACCGACGGGCCAACGGATGCGGCCGGAGCCCTCGCCGATGGGACCACCTGGTCCCGGGCCCTGAGCATCGGTCTCGACCCCGGGGCCTTACTCGCCAACAACGATGCCTACACCTTATTCGATCGGCTCGGCGACCTCCTGAGGACGGGTCCGAGTGGAACGAACGTGAACGATCTCGTGATCGGCCTAACCGCCTGGCCTGACGGGCTTGAACGTCCGCCGGAAGAAGTCAATCGTATGAGGGCTGCAGAGGTACGCCTCGCGGCTCAGAACGAAGTCTTCAAAAGCGTCGAATAACGTGCTCATTTTCAGATTCCTTGATTGCCCGCGGCTCTTATACGGATCTAACGCGGGCCCGCTTTACAGGGCGCCAAACCGGCGGATATAATCCTGCGACCGGGGAAGTGCTGGAATTGGCAGACAGGCGTGACTTAGGATCACGTGCCGCGAGGCGTGGGGGTTCAAATCCCTCCTTCCCCACCAGGCGATGACTCTGCCCATCAAGGTCGACTCCCAAGCCCTGGATGATCGCCAGGTGCAGCTCACGGTGGAAGTACCACCCGAGCGCTACAACGCCGCCATGCGGTCCGCCGCCCGCCGCCTCAGTCAGCGGGATCGCATTCCCGGGTTCCGTCCTGGGAAGGTACCTTTCGAAGTTGTGGTCGGCCGATTCGGAGAGGAAGCTATTTTCGATGAAGCGCTCGATGCGCTAGGGCAGGACGTCTACCGACAGGCGATCGAAGACAGCCAGCTCGATCCCTTCGCGCCGGGTACGCTCAACGAGGTGGTCAGCCGAGAGCCGCTGGTCCTGAGATACGTCGTTCCGCTGGCCCCCGAAGTCGATCTGGGAAACTACCGCAAACTCCGACTGCCTTTCAAGCCAGCCGAGGTCCAGGATGAGGCCGTAGACCAGGTGATGGAAGACCTGCGCCAGCGGCAAGCCATCATCGAGCCTGCCGATCGGCCCGTCCAACTCACCGACGTCGCGGTCGTCGATATCGACGGTCGGCTCGACCAACCGGCCGAAGGCGAGCAGGCTGAGGTCCTTAAACAGGAAGGCATCTCGCTGCTGGTCGATAACGAGACCGACTGGCCCTTCCCAGGCGTTGCCGGACACTTAGTCAGCCGGGCGGCCGGCGACGATCTTACCGTCCAGCACACCTTCGCCGACGAGTACCCTAACGAAGAGCTGCGCGGCCGACCCGCCACGTTCACCTTCCGAGTCCGCGAGGTCAAATCCAGAACCGTTCCGGTCTGGACCGATGAACTGGCCCGCAGCCTGGGCGACTACGTCGATCTGCTCGACCTGCGCATCAAGGTTCGGAAGAGCCTGGCCGAGGGCGCTGCCAAAGAGGCCGAGGCGGAATACGCCGATCAGGTCATTGGGAAGCTGGTGGAGCAGGCCAAGATCCAATTCCCGCCCATGCTGACCGATCAGGAAATCGACGATTTGATGCATGATCTGATACACCAGCTTGAGGCCCGCGATCTGAGCCTGGAACAGTATCTGAAGCTGGAAGACAAGACCGAGGCCAAGCAGCGAGACGAGTTCCGCGAACGGGCGGATCGCCGAGTTCGCCGGGCGCTGGTGCTCGGAAAGCTCGTCGAGTTGGAGAAGCTGGAGGTCGGGGAGGTCCTAATCGAGGAGCGGATCGGACAGATGGCACGAACTGTGCAGGATCCTGAGGGCAGCGTGCGGCGAGCACTTTCCACCGACTCCGCCAAGCGCCGAATTCGGAACGAGTTACTATTCGAACAGGCGGTCACCTTCCTGGTGGCCGTCGCAAAAGGCGAAGAACCGACCCCGGCGACGGTGAGTTCCGCCGGATTAGCCCAGCCCTAGAGGCGAAAAGCTCCTATTGCCGGGCCCAACCGAAAGGGAGAGAATCTAATGACCAGAGGAGAAGAAATGTACCCCGATGAGCCCCATGCACTGATCCCGATGGTGATCGAAACCACCGGTCGGGGCGAACGAGCTTACGACATTTACTCCTTGCTGCTGAAGGAGCGGATCGTATTCTTGGGCACCCCAATCACCGATCAGGTCGGCAACGTGATCGTCGCCCAGCTGATCTGGCTGGACGCCCAGGACCCGGACCGCCCGATCCGAATGTATATCAACTCCCCGGGCGGAATGATCTACGCCGGCATGGCGATCTACGACACGATGCAGCAGCTCAGCGCCCCAGTCCAGACTACAGCGGTCGGCGTGACCGCCTCGTTCGGAACAGTGCTATTGGCAGCCGGGAAGCCGGGCCAGCGCTACGCCCTACCCAATGCCACGATCCACATGCACCAGCCGCACGGCGGTACCCAAGGGCAGGCCACCGATATCGAGATCCAGGCCAAGGAAATCTTGCGCCAGCGCGAGAAAATCAATAGCATCCTGGCCAAACACACCGGCCAGCCGATGGAGACCATCGAACGAGATGTCGAGCGAGACTTCTACATGGACGCCGAGGCGGCCAAGAACTACGGCCTGATCGACAACGTGCTCACCCCGGTCGAGCAGGAGGACGAAGCGAACGGCAAGGGTAAGGAGAAAGTCAAAGAGTAGGACTGTATGCGGGAGATGGACGAGCTTACACGACATTGTTCGTTCTGTAACCGGAACGAGCAGGAAGTCCAACGGCTGATTTCCGGCCCCGAAGGCGTCTACATCTGCAACGGATGTGTCGACCTTTGCGGCGAAATGCTGCAAGGCGACTCCGGCCGGGGCGCCGCTCTGGGGTTGACTCCGATTGGGAAGCCTTCCCTCTCCCCTCAGCAGATCTGCGATCAGCTCGACGAATATGTGATCAGTCAGGACCACGCCAAGCGAGTCCTTTCGGTTGCGGTCTACAACCACTACAAGCGGATCGCCAGCCAATCACGGTCGGCGATCGAGCTGGAGAAGAGCAACATCCTCTTGGTCGGCCCGACCGGCGTCGGCAAGACGCTGTTGGCTCAGACCCTGGCCCGCATTCTAGATGTTCCGTTCTGCATCGCCGACGCGACCGCCCTCACCGAGGCCGGCTACGTTGGCGAGGACGTGGAGAACATCCTGCTGCGGCTGCTGCAGGCGTCCGAATTTGACACGGCCCGCGCAGAGCGGGGGATCGTCTACATCGATGAGCTGGATAAGACCGCCCGCAAGTCGGGCGACAACCCCAGCATCACCCGGGATGTCTCGGGCGAAGGGGTCCAGCAGGCCTTGCTCAAGATCATCGAGGGTGCAGTGGTGAATGTGCCACCTCAGGGCGGCCGCAAACATCCCCATCAGGAATTCATTCAGGTCGACACCACCAACGTGCTCTTTATCTGCGGCGGCACTTTCGACGGACTGGCCGAGCTGGTGGCGGAACGGGTCGGCCGGCGAGGTCGAGTCGGGTTTCCAGGGACCGGCGAGGAGCGGGAGGCCAGGAAATTCGACGACACCGAGCTGCTCCAGCTCATCGAGCCGGAAGATCTGATGAGATATGGCATGATCCCCGAACTGGTTGGGAGACTGCCGGTCACAACCAGCGTGGATCCGCTCGATATCACGGCGCTGCGGGCGATCCTCACCGAGCCGCGCAATGCACTGGTTCGCCAGTATCGGCACCTGTTCCAAATGGATGAGGTCGAGCTGGTCTTCACCGATGAGGCGCTGCAGATGATCGCCGAGCAGGCGATCGAGCGCGAGACCGGCGCCCGCGGCCTGCGTTCCATCATCGAGGCCGCCTTACTGGACGTGATGTACGACATCCCCTCCCGGGCGGAAGTGCGCAAGGTCATTGTCGATGAGCAAGTGTTTTCGGCCGGGAATCCACCACGCCGTTTGGATCGCAACTCGCAGGAGTTGGACGACGGAGACGATCGCGATCTAAAGGCGGCGGCCTAGAGTCTTTTTCACGAGTAGCAAATTCGCACTGAAGCGATAGATTGCCCGGGGCGCTGAATCCAGCGCCCCGTTCGGCTTACAGGCCAGAATGACCGAGCTGACCGACCTCCGGGGATGGGTGATCGACATGGACGGCGTCCTGTGGCGGGGTGAGACTCCGCTCCCAGGGCTGCAGGAATTTTTCGAACTGCTGCGCCGGCGGAAACTCGGATTCATCCTGGCGACGAACAACGCCCGTCAGACCGCGGATCGGGTGCAGTCCAAGCTGGCCTCCTTCGGAGTGTCGATCCAGCCAGGGGAAGTGCTCACCAGTTCGGTGGGCGCGGCCATCCACTTGCAGTCCCAGCTTCCGCCAGGCTCGCCGGTCTTCGCCATCGGCGAGCAGGCATTGATCCAGGCGTTGGAAGCCGCTGGGTTTCCGGTGCTCCCCACCGCGGAGGGCGTCCGGGCGGTGGTGGTGGGAATCGATTCCGAGCTGAGCTGGAAGAAACTGGCCGAAGCGGCCTATGCCCTGGAGCAGGGTGCCGTGTTTATCGGCACCAACCCCGATGTTTCCTTCCCCACCGAACGCGGCGAAGCCCCCGGGAATGGGGCGACCCTGGCAGCGCTGACCGCCACCACCGGCCGCCAGCCAATGGTCTTCGGCAAACCCGAGCCCCACCTGTTCAGGGAAGCGCTCACCAGACTCGGGACGCGGCCCGAGCAAACCGTCGCCCTGGGGGACCGGTTGGAGACCGATATCCTGGGAGGCAGCCGGGCCGGGCTGAGGACCATCCTGGTGCTGACCGGGGTCACATCCAGGGCAGACTTGGAAGTTGGGGAACTTCAGCCAGATTGGGTATTCGAAGACTTGCTGGAACTTAGCCGGGCTTTGGGGGTTTGAGGCCCGACCTCAACCGCCGATCCGATGGCGGCGCTCAGCCGCCTCGACCGTCATCGGGATGTCTACCGAAATCCGAGTCCCATGTCCGGCGGCCGATTCGATCTTGAGCGTCCCATTCACCATCTCCGCCCGTTCATGCAGGTTGACCATTCCCAGGCTGCCGCGCTGCTCGTAATTCTCCTGGACCGCGGACACATCGAATCCGGTCCCGTTGTCTTCGATCTCCAGCCGGGCCAGATCGCCGGCCCGCTTCAATCGGACCCAGATGTGTTCGGCCTTGGCGTGCTTGCGGGCGTTGTTGACTGCCTCTTCCACCAGGAAGAACACCACCCCTTGTTTCCCGACTTCCATGGCAGCCTCGATCTGAGGATCGACATCGACGTGGACCTTCTGGTGATGCATCTCTTCGAACTTGCGTGAGAGGTCCTTCAGGGCTGCCATCAACCCCTCCGATTCGAGAATGAGCGGTCGCAAGGTGAACAACATTTGCCGAATCTCTTTGGAGGTGCGCCGAGCCAATTCCTCGATCTTGTAGAGTTCGTCGGAGGCGGATTTGGGGTCCCGGGCTACCAGCCGGCGGGCGAAGTTCACCCTCATCGCAATGGCCCCGATGGATTGGGCCGGGCCATCGTGCAAGTCGCGGGCCAGCTTGTGGCGGGCTTCCTCTTGAATCTCGGCCATCCGCTCCTTCTCCTGCTCGAGCTGCCCATAGAGTCGGGCATTCTGGAGCGCTACGATAGCCTGCTGGGCGATGGCCTCCACCAGCTCGATCCCTTCCTCGTTCAACTCCTCCGCCCGCGAGTGCCCGAACAGCATGATCCCGTAAACCTCCAGACCAACCACCAGCGGGATGCAGACCGCAACGCTGCAGCGCCGCAGGGCCAGGAGCCTCCCCAGTTCCGGGTCGCCCGCGGGGTCACTCGTGACCTCCAACTGGCCGCTCGACATGGCCTGTTCGACGACTCCGGACCGGCCGGGGATCACCGCGTTTTGGTCGGCATGCAAGAACCCGCGCGAAGAGACCAACTGAAGAGTTTCGCCGTCGTACATCAGCAGCGCGCTGACTAGCCCCCCGGCTGAGGAGTCCGAGTCGGCCAGGGCGCTGGTTGCCAGGTCGAGGGCCAGGTCCATCACTCGCTCGTAGTTGAGGGCCGAGTTCAAGGTCGCAGTTCCGAGCAGCACCGTCCTGAGCTTGCGGACCTTTTGCTCAAGCCGGAGGTTGCGCTCGTCGACCGGCGGATTATCTACACGGCGCCTTTTCATAGAGTTGGATTCATGATCGCTAGGACGCGAACTCAGGGCCTCTACGGCGGTCCCCGAAGGTAAGTATCGGCGCAAGCCGCACTTGACCGCCTTACAGTCGCCCTACAAACCGGGCTGTGTCGAACCCCTCCCCCTCCCCACCCCCAGCCTCTGCGGCCCAGTCACTTGGCGGCCTCGCTCCCCACTTGCTTGTCAACCGCATACCCGACAGGTATGATTCTCGGCGATGAGCGATCGATATCTGCTTGCGGCCTCGATTCTATCTGCCGATTTCCTGCGGCTGGGGCAAGCTGTCCAGGAAGTCGAGGCTGCCGGCGCACATTGGATCCACATCGATGTGATGGACGGGCACTTCGTGCCGAATATCACGATGGGTCCGCTGGTCGTGAAGGCCGCCCGCCGGGCCACCGGCCTCCCGCTTGACGTGCATCTGATGATCGCGGACCCGGATCGTTACCTGGAAGCCTTCTCCGAAGCAGGCGCCGATACGCTAACTGTCCACGTCGAGGCGGCCGGCCACCTGCATCGGACCCTCGAGCAGATCCACGGGCTGGGCCTGCGCGCAGGGGTCGCCTTGAATCCGGCCACGCCGGCGGCCCAGGTTTATGAAGTGCTGCCACTCTTGGACCTTGTTCTGGTGATGACGGTCGAGCCGGGCTTCTCTGGGCAGTCCTTCATCCCGCAGACTCTTCGAAAAGTCGAGCAGCTCCGCGAGTGGCGAAGTGCGGGGCTCACCCGCGCTCGGATCGAGGTGGACGGGGGCATAACCGCTGACACCGCTCCGCTGGCGGCCCGAGCGGGGGCGGAGATCTTCGTCGCGGCCAGCGCGATCTTCGAACATGAGGGCGGAGTGCGGGCCGGGGTTCAAGCCATCCTCGGGTCGCTTGAACTCAAGCCGATACGGGAATGAAAGAGACCGCCCTACAGGCGGTCTCAATTTGATTGCGAGCAAGAGCGCTCAGACCTGAGCAAGCCGCTTGATACACTTGGCGCACAACGTACGGCGGACAAGTTTACCGCTCTCCATAATCCGGGTGCGCTGGAGATTCGGTCGGAAGGTCCGACGGGTCGCCCGCATAGAGAAACTTCGGTTGTGACCGAATGTCGTCGTAGTACCGCAGCGTTCGCAGCTTGCCATGATCTTTCCCGTCCAGGACGGGGCAATCTTACCATAGAAGGGTGCCGGAGCCTCGCCCGCGGATGAACCAGGAGCGGTCCTACGGTTCGATTACCGTTTCGCCCCACGCGATCGCGACGGTCGCAGCCCGGGCCGCCCGTCAATCCTACGGCGTGGTCGGGATGGCCTCCCGCAATCGTTTCGATGGGCTAAGCGCCAGGAGGCCGTCCCATGGGGTCGAGGTGACCATCGAAGCGAATCAGATCCTGATCGATCTGTACCTAGTTGTCGAATACGGCACCCGGATCTCCAGCGTAGCCACCAGCGTAGCCAACACCGTGCAGTATCAGGTGGAGCGGTTCATTGGCCTGCCGGTAGCTGCGGTCAACGTCCACGTTCAAGACCTACGGGTGAGCGGACAGGAGTGACGGCAGAACCTCGCAACCAGGCCAGGGAGCGGCTCTCCATGCGCTACCGCTACATCGACGGGCGAATGTTGCTCCGGCTGACCGAGGCTGGCACGACCTGGCTCCGCACCAACCAGCAAACGGTCAATAACCTCAACGTCTTTCCCATCCCCGATGGCGACACTGGAACCAACATGCTGTTGACGATGCAGGCCGCGTTGAAGGAGGTCGAGTCGCGGGAGGAACGGTCGATCGGCAAGGCTCTCCACGCCCTGGCCCATGGCGCGCTCATGGGCGCCCGCGGGAATTCGGGGGTCATCCTGTCCCAGCTCTGGCGGGGCTTCGCCCGGGCGCTGGAGAAGATCGACGAGATGGACCCCCCGACATTCGTCCAGGGGTTGCTGGAAGCCCGCGACACCGCCTATCGGGGAGTGGGCCAACCGGTGGAGGGTACGATCCTCACGGTGTCGAAGGATATCGCCACTGCTGCCGAGCGGGCCTTGTCCAACGGAGCGGCCTCAAACCTGGATATCCTTGAAGCGGCCGTGGGTGCCGCTGAAGCCTCGGTCGAAAACACTCCGAATCTGTTGGCCGTGTTGAAAGAGGCAGGAGTCGTGGACGCCGGCGGCAAGGGCCTGTTTTTCATCCTGGAAGGTATCCTTCGGGCTGCGCTGGGGCTTGGATTGGAGATTCCGCTCTCGACTGTGGCCGCGATCGACTTCCAGACAATCCGGGGCTTGGCCGAGGCCATCGAACCTGGCCAGGATTGGGAAGTAGTGGTGGACTTTCGGCCGCCGGGTCAGCTCGATCTCAAAGCTTTCGTGCATGATCTGACCCCCCTGGGGACCTCGATCCAGCTTGGAGAAGGCGATGGGATCGTCCGCATGCATATCCATGTCCCCGACCAAACCGAGTTTCGGCCGATCGAGTATTGCAAACAGTGGGGGACGGTGGTCAACGTTCATATCGAAAACCTCATGGATCAGGTGGAACCGGGAGTGAAATTGCATCCGGTCAAACCGGGGCAATTGGGAGTGGTCGCGATCGTCTCCGGAGACGGCATGGCCCGGGTGATGGCCAGCCTCGACGTCTCGGCGATCGTCGAGGGCGGCCAAACCCTGAATCCCAGCACGGAAGAGATCCTGGCGGCCGTGAACGGCCTCCCAACCGAAAAGGTCATCGTATTGCCGAATAACAAGAACATTCTGCTGGCGGCCAAGCAGGCCGCGGAGCTGAGCGGTAAAGAGGTGGCGGTCGTCCCGACCCTTTCGATGCCACAAGGGATCGCGGCGCTTTTTCATTACAAGCTGGATGGTGAGCTGGCCGCGACGGCTGCCGCCATGACCGACGCGCTCCAGGACATCCGGTCCGGGGAACTCACCCGCGCCGTTCGATCCGTCTTGATCGATGGGATGGAGGTCCAACAGGGCCAGGTGATCGCGCTGCTCGACGACCGCCTGATTTGCGCCTGCGATGATCTCACTGAAGCCGTGCTCGGTCTCCTGCAGGCTGCCCGGGCCGGGGAGCGTGAGATCATCACCCTCTACCGCGGCGCTTCGCTTTCTGACGAGGCGGCAGCTGCAATCGCAACTCGAGTCCGCGCGGCTTATCCCGGCCAGGAAGCCGAACTGGTCGACGGCGGCCAGCCCCACTACGACCTGCTCGTCTCGGTAGAATGAGCATGGGCTCCATCCACGTCGTTACCGACAGCTCGGCTCGGTTCATCGATCCTGCGCCCGTCGGTCATCCACTCGTCCACTTTGCCCCTGTGACCGTCCGCTTCCCCGATCAATCGGTCGAAGAGCAGCCTGAGCTTGGCCTCGAGGCCTATCGCCCGGCCTTCACCACCAATCCCGGGCAGGCGATTTGCGAACCTCCAAGTGTCCAACAGTTCGAGCGGATCTATGCCGAGCTGCTGGCCCACTCCGACCAGATCGTGTCCATTCACACCTCGGCCGGGATCAGCGGGGCCTACCGCAATGCGCTGAGAGCCAGCGAGACGTACCGCGGCCGCAGCAATATTCAGGTCGTCGATTCGACCAGTCTCTCCGCCGGATTGGGAATTCTGGTCAACTCGGCACTCAAGTTTATCGAGCGCGGCTCATCCCTGGATGAAGTCGTCCGACTGATTCGCGGCTTGATCCCGCGCCTCTACATCGTCTTCTTCCTGGACGACTTGATTTATCTTGAACGAAACGGCCTCGTGACCAAATCGCAGGCCGTCCTCGGCAACATGCTCGGCATTCTTCCCTTCCTCACCGTCGAGCATGGCCGCCTGACCACGATGGAGAAGGTCCGGAACCGTCCCCGCGCCCAAGAGAAGCTCGTCGAGTTTGTCACCGAGTTTGCTTCGATCGAGCACCTGGCTCTGCTGCACAGCAGGCCCGAACCCGACGATGAAACTCGATTGGTTGCGGAACGACTGCAGGCCATGTATCCTGACCTCTCGATTGCGTTCATCAACTACGGCCCGGCGGCAGCGACCTACATCGGGCTGAACGGATTGGGAGCGATCGTCCTGGAGAACGAGGCCGAACCCGGGTAATTCTGTGAATCCAGCCATCGACAAACTGTCCAAGATCTTGCAGCTCGAAGCGGCGCGGGGCTATGACAATCGGGCCGTGTTTGGCGGTCTCGAACGGCTGATGGAGAGCTGGGAGCCGGAAGTGCTGGCCTCCGGGATCTCGGCCGAGCTGCCACAACTGGTGATCTCCCGGCTCAAGGACTACCCGCAGCTGACCCCGGCCGACCGGGCCGAGTTGCTCGATGGAATCTGGAAGCGGCTCGCCGACGAATACCCGGAACTGCGTGATCGGATCCCAGGCGCGGCGCCGGTCACCGGAGAGGCCGAAGCGGAGCCGGACGAGCTCGAGGCCGACGAGCCGGCCCAGCCAGAGGCGAGCGCTGAGGACCCCGGGTCGGCCGAGCCGGCCTCCCTGGACACCCCGCTGACCAGTGTGGCGGGGATCGGACCAAAATCGGCCAAAACCTTACAGAAGCTGGGCCTGGAGACCCTGGAGGATTTGTTCTGGCATTTGCCCAGGCGTTACGACGACTATTCCCAACTGAAGACCATCAATCGCCTGTGGTTCGGTGAGGAAGTCACGATCATTGGAACGGTAGAGCAGGTGTCGGTCCGCACCGTGCGAGGCGGCAAGCTGAAGCTGGTGGAGGCCAGGATCGGCGATGGGACCGGCTCGATCGGAGTGACCTGGTTCAACCAGGCCTGGATCGCCAGTCGGCTCAAACCAGGCGACGCCGTTGTGCTATCCGGACGGGTCGATCAATACCTGGGAAAACTGACGATGAACGGACCGGAATGGGAGCCGCTCGAGGCGGAGCAGATCCATACCAACCGGATCGTTCCCGTTTACCCGCTGACCGCCGGGATCACGGCGAAATGGCTCCGCCGAGTCATCAATTCGGTCGTGGCCCGGCTTGCCAGCCGCGTTCCGGATCCGCTCCCGGCCCCCATGTTGGGCGAGGCCAACCTGCAACCGCTGGGGACCGCCCTGCGCCAGGTCCATTTTCCCGATTCTTGGGAACAGCTCAAACGGGCTCAACAGCGGCTGGCATTCGACGAGCTGCTCTATCTTCAGCTCGGCGTACTGCGCCAGAAGCAAGGATGGGCCAAGTTGGAGGCCGAGCCGCTCCAGGTCGGGCCCGAATGGCTGCCACACTTCCTGTCCAACCTGCCATTTCAACTGACGGCTGCCCAGGATCAGGCTCTGCGACAGGTAATCCAGGACCTCTCCCAGCCGCATCCGATGAATCGTCTGCTGCAAGGCGACGTGGGTTCGGGGAAGACCGTGATCGCGGCCGCCGCCATCGGCATCGCCGGATTTCGATCGGCCCAATCTGCCCTGATGACTCCGACCAGCATCCTGGCCGAGCAGCACTACGCGACCCTTCGAGAACTGCTGCCGGCCGCGGCCGGCATTCCGGCCGACCGAATCCGATTGCTGCTCGGATCGACGCCAGAGCCCGACAAGGTGCGTATTCGTCAGGAGCTGCAGAGCGGAGAGGTGTTGTTGGTTGTCGGGACTCACGCCCTGCTGGAGGACCCGGTCGCTTTCGCCAAACTTGGGCTGGCGGTCATTGACGAGCAGCACCGGTTCGGAGTCAGCCAGCGGGCCGCACTGCGCGGCAAGGGGGCAGCTCCTCACCTGATGGTGATGACGGCTACCCCGATCCCACGCTCATTGGCTCTGACCCTCTACGGCGATTTGGATCTGACTCTGATCGACGAATTTCCCCCCAATCGGATCCCGATCGAGACCCGGGTGCTTCGCCCCATCGAGCGGGCTCGGGCGCACAGTTTCATTCGGGGGCAGCTGGAACAAGGCCGGCAGGCGTACATCATCTATCCGCTGGTTGAAGGATCCGAACACGTGCAGGCCAAGGCCGCGGTGGACGAACACCAAAAGCTTCAAGAATCGGTCTTCCCGGAATTTCGGCTGGGGTTGCTCCACGGACGGCTGAGGCCGGAGGAGAAAGAGCAAGTGATGGAGGCCTTTCGGTCGGGCGAGTTGGCGGCGCTGGTCTCCACCTCGGTCATCGAGGTAGGGATCGACATCCCCAACGCCACCGCCATCCTGATCGAGGGCGCCAACCGCTTCGGTCTGGCCCAGCTCCACCAATTCCGTGGCCGGGTCGGCCGCGGTGACCATCCTTCGTACTGTCTGCTGATTCCGGAGACTGAGTCCGACACTGAGAACGCCCGGTTGCTGGCAATGGAGCAGACCACCGACGGCTTCAAGCTGGCCGAGCTGGACCTCGAGCAGCGCGGGGCCGGTGACCTGTTTGGGACTCGGCAGTCCGGTTTTGAACTGCGGGCTGCCCGATTGACCGACATCCGACTCATCGAGAAGGCCCGCAACCAGGCCGCAAACCTCTTCGCCCGCGATCCACAGCTCGAGTCCCCGGAACATCAGGCGCTCGCCGTCGCGGTGGATCGGTTTTGGTCGAACGGAAAGGGAGAAATCAGCTGATGGTCCGAGCCGTCTTTCCTGGAACCTTCGATCCGATCCACCACGGGCATATCGATATCGCCTCCCGGGCGGCCCGAGTCTTTGACGAGCTGGTGGTGGCGGTCTATGACCGGCCGCTCAAGAGCCTCTTGTTTTCTCCGCAGGAGCGGATGGAGCTGGTCGAACAGAGCTTCGCCGGAGTGCGAGGGATTCGGGTCGCCCTCTTCGGCGGCCTGATTGTCAACTACTGCCAGGAAATCGGGGCTCAGGTCATTGTCCGCGGCCTGCGAGTATTGTCCGACTTCGAGCACGAATTCCGGATGGCGCTGGCCAACCATCGGCTCGCCCCGCAGGTCGAGGTCGTGCTCTTCATCACCCAGGAAGAGCATAGCTTCCTGACCGGCTCGACCGTGCGGGAAATTGCTTCGCTCGGCGGCAACGTCAGCAGCATGGTGCCTCCCCACGTGGTCGAGGCCCTCAAACGGCGGTTCATGGAGCTGGGGGACGACGCCCAGCCGCTGACCTCCTTGCGCGATTGACCCCGGTTGACCAGAATTCCAGTTCGGTGTACCCTTCGGCCCTTGTGACTACGGGCTAGCGGGAGGACCCGGAATGGATATCCTGCATCTGGTGGACCGTCTGGAAGAGCTCTTCAACGAGAGCCGACCCATTCCTTTGACCCGCAGCGTGCTAGTCGACGAGGATCGGGTGCTCGAGATTATCGACCAGATGCGCATCTCGATCCCGGACGAGGTTAAGAAGGCCCAGCAGATCCTGACCCAGCGCGATCGAGTGATGGCCCAGGCTCAGGAAGAGGCGAGCCGCACCCTGACCCTGGCCAAGCGCCAGGGCGAGGACTCTCTCGCCAAAGACGCCATTGTCAGGGCAGCCCATGAACGGGCCGAGCAGATCCTGGATCAGGCCCGGGCGGAGGTCGAGACCGTCCGCCGGGACGCCGATGAGTACGTCGTCGAGGCGTTGTCTACGCTGGAAGACGAGCTGATTCGCTTGCTCAATCAGGCCCGCAACGGGATTGCGAAGCTCGGCGCCGAACGTCAGCGCCAGCTTCCCCAAGAGGAACTCGCCGAGCAGGCCTAGCCTCCCGGACCCCCTGAGTTGGAATCGAATCGCGCCCTCTCGGGCGCGATTTTCTTTGGTCTGGCTGTCGCTCTATATGCTGAGGCGGGCCGCTACGATTCCACCCGTTGTTCGGAATGGGGGGCCCGTTCGGCGGCCGGCTGGCCCTTGACCCCGGCTCGTTCCGCGACGGCTTCGATGAATGCCCGAAAGAGCGGATGGGGTCGGGTTGGGCGCGAGAGGAACTCGGGATGAAACTGGCTGCCCAGCATGAAGGGATGGTTCGCCAGCTCGGCAATCTCCACCAGCTTCCCGTCGGGCGAAATCCCAGAGTAGACCATTCCATGTTCGGCCAGGATTTCACGGTAGGTGTTGTTGAACTCAAACCGGTGGCGATGGCGCTCCTCGATCGAAGGAACACCGTAGGCCCGCTGGGCGGCCGTCCCTGGCACCAACTCGCAAGGATACAGTCCTAACCGCATTGTGCCGCCTTTGTCCCCGATGCCGCGTTGTTCGGGGAGCAGGTCGATCACTGGGTGCGGAGTATGTGGATCGAATTCGGTTGAATTGGTGTCTTCCGATCCGAGCACATGCCGCCCGAACTCGATCACCATCGCTTGCATGCCTAAGCAGAGCCCCAAGTAAGGAATCTGACCCTGGCGGGCGTAGCGGGCCGTCGAGATCTTGCCCTCGATCCCGCGGTGATCGAAACCGCCGGGGACGATGATCCCATGAGCCCGATTGAGCTCCTCCCAACCTTTGCCTTTTTCGAGTTCCGCCGAATGCAGCCAGAGCAGTTCGGTCTCAACCCCGACGGCCAGCGAGGCATGCCGCACCGCCTCCCGAACGCTCATGTACGCATCCTGCAGCTCGACATACTTCCCAACGATCGCCACGCACACCCTGGGGCGGTCTCTGCGCTCTTGCGCCACCAACTGCTCCCACTCGGACCAGTCCGGCCGCTTGGTCTCGGTGAGCTCCAGGCGGTTCGTAATATAGTCTCCCAGCCCCTGGGCCTCGAGCCGCAGCGGCACTTCGTACAAGATATCGGTGGTAACCACCGGGATGACTGCTTTGGGCTCGACCCCGCAAAACTGGGCGATTTTCTCCCGCAGGCTCTCGGCGACGGGGTAATCCGACCGGGCGACGATCACATCCGGCGAGATGCCGATCGAGCGCAGTTCGCGGACCGAGTGCTGAGTCGGTTTGGTCTTCAGCTCACCGGTGGCCCCGATATATGGCAGCCAGGTGACATGCACGAACAGCGAGTTCGCCCGCCCGATCTCTGACCGGATCTGCCGCAGGGCCTCCAGGAAAGGAAGGGACTCAATGTCACCGACCGTCCCGCCGACTTCGACCAGCACCAGCTGCGCTCCGGACACCTGGCCGACTTCCCGGATGCGGGCCTTGATCTCGTTGGTGATGTGGGGGATCACCTGAATCGTTCCACCCAAGAAGTCCCCCCGCCGCTCCTGGGCAATCACGTTGGAGTAGATCTGCCCGGTCGTCAAGTTGCACACCCGGCTGAGACTGGCGTCAGTGAATCGCTCGTAATGGCCCAGATCCAGGTCGGTCTCCGAGCCGTCATCCAATACGTACACTTCCCCGTGTTGGTACGGGCTCATGGTCCCCGGATCGACGTTGATATACGGGTCGAGCTTCTGGATCGAGACCTCGAACCCGCGTTCCTTCATCAGCTTGCCGAGGGCCGCGGTGGTTACTCCCTTGCCGACCGAACTCACCACCCCACCGGTCAGAAAGATGTACTTGGTCAAGGCATCCTCCGCCATAAAGGGCGGTGGGGAGTGTCGCCCCCCGGCGAACTCCCCACCGTCATAAGCCAACCGGATTTCGGCTGCCCAACCTCATCCGACTAAGCGCTCCAGATCGCCGACCGCCCGCCGCATCTCCAGCAGGACCAAGCCGAGCTTTGCCTTCTGTCTTGCGAGGACGGTGAGCACCGCCTCCTGGCCGGACGACATCAATAAGACGTACCCGCCCTCGCCGTGAACATACACCTCGTCCAGCATCCCGCGGCCGAGTTCGGTCGCGATCCGTTCACCGAGGCTGAGCATCGCCGCCGACATTGCCGAGACTCGATCCTCTTCAACTCCGCTGGGCAGGGAAGACGCCATGATCAAGCCATCCACACTGACAATTGCGGAGGCTTCGATGTCCGGTGTCCTGCCTTGTAGATCCCTCAACCGGTCGACCATGTGGTCGGTCCGGGTCTTCTCCATCAACGTCCACCCGGCCGGATCGCGGGACAGTCTACCATGAGGGTATAGGCCGGGCAAGCAAACGGTGCGCGAACGCTCAATTTCGCTCCTCCAACCCCTGCGGGATCGCCACCCGGACCCGACCCTTCTCCAAATCGATTTCCAAGATCACCGAGGAGATGGCCGGCAGCAGCAACTCCGCCCCGCTGGCCGCTCGCACCACATACACATCGTTGCCCCCAGTCTCAAGGATTTCGCTCACTTCTCCTAGGACTCGGCCGTCCAGCTCGACGACCTGCAATCCAAGGATCTGCCGGTGGTAGTAGACCCCGGCAGGCAGCGGATCGGTCCGATCCAGCAGAATGCGGACCTCCAGGCCGCGATATTGTTCGGCCTGATTTCGATCAACGCACTCCGAAAGCTTCAGAAGGAAGCGGCCCTGATGGGGCCGAACCGAGATCACAGTGTGCCGCGTACCGGGACTCCCAAGAATGACCTCGCTCTCCGATTCCAACGCTTGGAGTTCATCCGAGTACGCGTCCACCAGCAGGTCTCCCCGTACTCCGTGCGGGCGCAAAACGCGCCCGACAGTAAATTGCTGAGGGGCGCTTAGATTGTCCGGAGCGATTTCTCGGGGATCAGACAATATCCAGCGAGCTTCGCACTCCCTTGCGGGATGCCACTACTCTCAACAGGGACCGCATCGAGTTGGCAATCCTTCCATTGCGGCCAATCACCCGTCCCTGGTCGCCTTCCGCGACCCGCAGTTCAATCCGGATTTCGCGATTACCCTCGGTCTCGGTCACCCGCACCTGGGTCGGATCATCAACGAGCGACTTGGCAATGAATTCCACAAGTTCTTTCACGGATCTCGGCCCTATTCGGCGCTGGCTTCCCCGGCGCTTTCCTTGTTTTCTTCGACGGCAGGGGCTGGGCTCTCAGCGACCGGCTCCGCAGCCGGGGCAGGCTTGGGTCGCCCGGTGCTCTCCTTCGGGCGCGGCCGCTTGCTGGAACGTTGTCCGGCAAGATCGTCCCGCCGGGTGCGCGGGTCGATGGTGGCCAGGCCCGCCTTGGCCTCCTGGACCAGGGTGTCCAGGTTTTCACCCTGCTTGAACCGCTCCAGGCGCTCCCAGGTGCCAATTGGCTTAAGTATCTTCAGCAGCGAGTCCGAGGGCTGAGCCCCATGAGTCATCCAATGGAAGAGCCGCGCTTCATCGACCAATACCGTAGAGGGTTTGGTGCGCGGATTGTAGGAGCCGAGGATCTCCAGAAACCTGCCGTCCCGCGGGCTTTCGCGATCAGCCGCGACGATCCGCCAGCTGACCTGGTTGCGCCCTCCTACTCGGCGTAATCTGATTCGGACCATGGCTCTCTTCCCATGAAGACCTCCGAGGAGCGAGCCTCCTCGGAGGTCCACTTACGTGCTCGATTCGATTGACCGCCGGAGGCTCGCCCCGATCTACCCAGGGAGCTTCCGGCAGCACCCAGTAATTTTAGCCTTCGCGGGAGGCGAGGTCAAGGTCGGCGGCCAGCTGCAGCAGACTGATTCCGAGCGCCCGAGCGGCGGGCGGGGTGCCCCCTTCCAGCAGGACGACAGTCAGTTCGTCTCCCGGCCCAAAGCCTACAAACCAGGCGAGCGACTCCGATCCGCTAAGGGCCTCCACTTCGTAGCCCTTCAGCCCGTCGGCATAATTCATGAGGTGATCAACTGCCCTCTGGGCCTCGTTCGGAGGCAGTACCGGCTCGGCAGCCTCAAGCGGCGGAAGGGGCTGCCAGTCTCCTGGTGTCGGCCCGACGGCGGCAACCAGGGTGGGCGCGGGTCGTACCCCTGCCCCGATCAGCACCGAGAACGCTCGGGCCAGCTGGAGCGGAGTCACGGTAAGCTCGGCCTGCCCGATCGCCGCCAGACCAGGTACGGCAATTTCGTCTACCGCCGGTCCGGCCGCGACCTCCAAGCGAATCTGGGGCGGGTCGCGCAGGCCGAAGGCTTGAAATGCTAGCCGCAATTCCTCAGGGCCCATTTGCATCCCAAGCGCGGCGAATGGACCGGGACAGGCTAAGCGGAGCGCCGTCCCCCAGGTCGGCTCGGGTTGCGGCTCCATCGGAAGTTCGCATTCGAGGGTCCGATCGAAGACCGTCACCGGGCTGCCGAACTCTGGCGCGGGGAGCTCCGCCCCGATCAACCCCTTCGTGGTGCCCCAGGCGAACAGGAGCGGGGCCAGAGTCATCCCAGGTTGATACCGCCCCTGCGTCACTCGATTGAGCAAGGGTCCATCCGTGCGAACCACCAAATCCGGCCAATCTTGATCCAGCGTGCTGGGGTTGAAGCTTGGCGAAGAGGCCATTGCCAGGATAGACCCGGATCGGGCGTCCAACACGACAACTGCGCCGCTCCTGCCGGCCAGTCCCACCGCCGCCGAGTGCTGCAGCTCTGAATTCAACGTAAGCCGGACATG